>Ga0307509_10001881_pt1 | contig 34660 bp, 23 predicted proteins | sample 10_EM_MG_FD_202245 | JGI IMG/M metagenome (GOLD analysis project Ga0307509, IMG submission 202245) | Populus trichocarpa ectomycorrhiza microbial communities from riparian zone in the Pacific Northwest, United States - 10_EM | ecosystem: Host-associated > Plants > Roots > Unclassified | place...
GTGCTCGGTGCTCGGTGCTCGGTGCTCGGTGCTCGGTGCTCGGTGCTCGGTGCTCGGTGCTCGGTGCTCGGTGCTCGGTGCTCGGTGCTCGGTGCTCGGTGCTCGGTGCTCGGTGCTCGGTGCTCGGCCGTGGAGCGGGTGCGGCTCCACGTGGGGGCCGAGGCGACGCTCGCCCCATAGGCGCACGACGCCCCGAGGACCGCCGAGGACAAGGCGCAGGAAGCGCGCACCCCGTGGTTAGGAGATCGATGGTGTACTGTGTCTGATGTATTCTGTGTCTGATGCCGCGCTATGAGTCTGCTCGGAGTGCCTGCGGTTACTGCGCACGCCTTAGGCGATGGCTGGGGTTGTCTTCGTCAGAGGTCCTCTGTGCTATCCGCTCCCAGGCGATCAATAGCCAAATATCATCAAAATATCAGCAATAGGAGACAGGTGCGGGCATCTGGGACGTGGGCGGTGGGACGCTGGTTGGTGCGATGAACCTCGGAATCTGACGATCCAGCCACGGCTGAGCGCTACCGTCCATAGGCCACCCGTGGATCTCCCGAGGTCCGTGGTTCGCCAACAGGCCGCTTGGTAGCTTGCGAGGCATGAGATCCGGTGTCCAAAAGCCGGAAACATCAAGATGAGCAACTGAGTAGCTACAGCTCGCGCTGGAGCCGCATGGTATACTCTCTTGCCCTCGAGGTGCGGTGTCATGAATGACGGTGTATAGTGAAGTCATCGAGACATGCCCTGCAAAGCGCCAAGGAATTCCGATGCTGGTTTCGGGGGTATGAGACTAAGGGCGATCGCGGGCAGCTGCGCACTCGTGGTCGCAAGCGCAAGGCGAAAGTGTAGATCCAGCGCTCGGCCGTGTGCCGTAGTCGACTCAAAAGTTATCGAACAAAAGCACCGGTCATCATCGGAGCATCACCCAGGCGATCGAAAACACGAGGCACGACGATGGACTGCCGGCTTCATTCGACAGTTCTTCATAGGGTCGACCGAGCATACGCTCGGTCGCGCCAACGGCGATCGCGTGTTGCGAGCGTGCGCGGTCGGAGCGCTGGTTCTGATCGACCCTCAGTCGTCACCCGCGATCAGCGCGCTCGGGTCCTCGGGCCAGGGGTGCCGTGGGTACTTTCGCATCAGCTGCTTGCGCAGCGCGGGGTAGTGCTTGATCCAGAAGCCCGGCAGGTCGGTCGTGACCTGGACCGGCCGCTGGTTGGGCGCGAGCAGGTGCAGGACCAGCGGCACGCGGCCGTCGCCGACCGCCGGGGCGCGGGCGAGGCCGAAGAAGTCCTGCATGCGCGATGCGATCCACGGCGGCTGATCGAGCTGGTAGTGGATCGGCGCCCGGCCGCGGCGCGGCAGCTTCAGGTGGGTCGGCGCCAGCCGGTCGACCAGTGCGCGGTGCTCGCCGAGCCCGGCGTCGAGCAGGCCCATGAGGCCCAGCTTGCGCAGCTCGTCGAACGAGATCGCGCCGTCGCACGCGCGGGCGATCACCGCGCCGAGCGCCTCGTCGGTCGGCGCGGTGAGCCCGCTCGCCGGTGCGAGCTTGGCGACCAGCGCGACCCGGGCGCGCCACACGGCGAACGCCTCGGGGTCCACGAACTTCTCGATCCCGGCGGCGAGCGCCTCGCGGGCGAGCACCGCGGCGGCCGCGGGACCGGCGCGGCGAGCGCCCTCGACGTCGCGCTGCTCGTCGATCGCCAGCCCATCATAGGTCATCTGCGTGATGCGCTCGACGCGCTGCTTGGCGGCGTTCCACACCAGCTCGTCGCGCTCGGCGATCCGGTCGAGATAGAGATCGAGCAGCCAGCTGGCCTCGATCGCGCTGGCGCGCCGGATCTGCACCTTGCTGGCCTGGCCGCGCGCGCTGGTATCCGCGACATCGACCGCGACCATCAACTCCGCGTCGATCACCGCGGAGCTCGGCGCGAGCGCGCCGCTGCCACCGCCGGCGAACACGATCTCGGCGCTGCGCGGTGCCCGCCGCTTGCCGACCCGATCCGGGAACCCGGCGAGGATCGCGATCCGGAGCTCGCGGTCGACCTCGTCGTGGTCTCGCGGGCCGGGGCGCTCGTCGCGGGCCGTGCGCGCCAGCTGCCGGGCGATGCGATCGGCGTTGGCCGCCGCCGTTGGATCGAGGCCACTCGAGCGCAGCCGATCGGCGCGCATGCCGTTGCGCCGCGCGTCGTACAGCGCGTCCATGTCGTCGATCAGATCGGAGGGCGACGCCAGCCTGGCCTCGGCGCGCGGACCGCGACGCTCGATCCGCAGCTCGCGGGCGCCGAGCAGCGCGGCGATCGCACACGCCGATTCGGCCACGCCGCGGCCTTCCGCTTCGCACACGATCCGAGCCAGCCGCGGGTGGAGCGGGAACCGCAGCATGCGGCGGCCGAGCGCCGTGATGGTGCCGCGCTCGACGGCACCGAGCCGCACGATCAGGTCCTCGGCGGCGGCCGCGGCGGGCGCAGGCGGAGGCTCGAACCAGCGCAGCGCGGCGAGCCCGGCGAGCCCGGCGCCGTAGAGCTCGAGCGCTGCCCCGGCGAGATCGGTGCGCGCGATCTCCGGCACCTCGAAGGCGCGCCGGGTGTCGTGATCGTGCTTGGTGTACAGCCGCACGACGCGGCCGGGTCGGGTGCGGCCGGCGCGGCCCGCGCGTTGCGTACAGCTCGCGCGGCTCACCGGCTCGAGCTGCAGCGACGGCAGCCCGGTCCACGGCGAGTGCCGCGCGATCCGCGCGAGCCCCGAGTCGATCACGCAGACCACGCCATCGATCGTCACCGAGGTCTCGGCGACGTTGGTCGCGAGGATCACCTTGCGCTGGGTCGCGGGCCGCACGGCGCGGTCCTGGTCCTCGACCGGCAGGTCGCCGTAGAGCGGCAACACCGCGAGGTCGAACAGCGCCGCGACCTCCGCGAGATCGTCCTGGCAGCGCCGGATCTCCGCCGCGCCGGGCAGGAAGACCAGGATGTCACCGTCGAGCTTGCCGGTCGTCCCTGCCGCGCTGCGATCTTGCGCGATCCGGCGCACCGCGGCCGCGACCTGGCGGCCGAGCGGCCGATCGTCGGGCTGCTCCATATGCTCGATCGCGAGCGGAAACGTCCGGCCCTCCGAGCGCACGATCGGCGCGGCGATCCCAGCCTCGCTGCGATCGGCGAGGAACGCGGCGACCGGCTCGGCGTCGAGCGTCGCGGACATCACGACGAGCCGGAGCTCGGGCCGCCGCCCGCGTAGCCGCAGGACCAGTGCGAGCGCGAGATCGCCGTCGAGGTGGCGCTCGTGGAACTCGTCGATGATCACACAGCCGACGCCGCGCAGCTCGGGATCGCCGAGCAGGCGTCGGGTCAGCACGCCCTCGGTCACGAACCGGATCCGCGTGTGCGGCCCGACGCGTCGATCGAACCGCACCTCGTACCCGACCTCGCCACCGAGCTCACCGCCGCGCTCGGCGGCGACCCGGGTGGCGGCGAGCCGCGCGGCGAGTCGTCGAGGTTGCAACACGATGACCTCGCCATCGACCACGCCGGCGTCGAGCAGCGCGCCGGGCACCCGCGTGGTCTTGCCCGCCCCCGGCGGTGCGACCAGCACCGCGACGCCGCGGTCGCGCACGGCGGCGACGAGCGCGGGCAAGACAGCATCGATCGGGAGCGCGGCGGGCACGGCGGCACCCTACCGCGCGCAGGGACCGAAAACCTGTCGAGGCGGTCAGGCCCAGACCAAACGTCGGCCTCGACGGCGACGCGCGTGAACGTCGACGTTGCGCCCAAACGTTGACGTTTGACGGCAGCGAAGCGGAACGTCAACGTTGACACGCATCGTTGCCTTGCAGCTTGACGTCAAGCACCCTCACGGGGCCCACATCGAGGTCGACGAGGGAAGTCCACGGCCACGTCAACGACTTCCGTCGCCGTCGAGGCTCAGGTCGACGTCAGCGTGGTCGACGCGCATACCTGCCGCACGATGGGCATGTGAGCGCGTTTGACGTCGACCTTGCCCCCAAACGTTGACGTTTGACGGCAGCGAAGCGGAACGTCAACGTTGACGCGCATCGTTGCCCTTGCACCTTGACGTCAGGCACCCTCACGGGGCCCACGTCGACGTCGACGAGGGAAGTCCACGGCCACGTCAACGACTTCCGTCGACCTCGAGGCTCAGGTCGACGTCAGCGTGGTCGACGCGCATACCTGCCGCGATGGGCACGTGAGCGCGTTTGACGTCGACCTTGACCTACGGCGACGTACCACCACGTTGAGGTTGACGGCGACGTACGGCCGCCGAGCCCCGGATCCACGTCGTCCTGACTTATGCTCGCGCGATGCCGTTCCCCGCGCCGACCGCGCCGGTGTTTCCGCCGGGCCAATCGACCACGAGCGAGCGCCACCTGCGCTACGAGGACTGCACGCAGGACGGCCGCTTGATCGCGGTCGCGGTTCCGCCCGCGCTCGCCGCGCTGTGGCAGACCGTGCTCGCGCAGCACCCCGGCGCACGCAGCGCGTCCGTCGCGGGCGTGGTCCCGCTGATGACCCGGCTCACGGTCAGCTCGGTCGACCAGGCGATCCGCGTGCAGCGCCCGGTCGAGACCGTCTCAGGCTTCGAGCTCGCCCACGATCGCGACGCGGCCGGCGCCGTCTCGAAGCTGTTCCTGAACGTCTGGGCCGACGTGAAGGCGATCCCCGGCCGCGCCGGCCGCGGCGCCCCGCGTCCCGCCAGCCGCGACCTCGTGATCGCCGGCCGGGCGTTCGCCGAGCACGTGTTCACGCGGCCGTTCGCGCCGGTCGACCAGCGCCGCGTCGTCAGCCTCGCCGGCGTCGACGGCTACCCCGACCTGCCGGCGACCCGGTACGCGCAACCGGCCCCGGGTTCGGCCGGTGAGGCCCCCGACGGCGCGGCCTGGCTCGACGAGCTGACCCCGGACGCGGTCGACATCGTGTTCACGCTCGACCAGACCGACGCCAACCAGCACGTCAACTCGCAGGTCTACGTCCGGCACTTCCTCGCCGCCGTGCAGCGCCAGCTCGCCGCCGGCGGCCACCCCGCCAACATCCGGTCCAAGGCGTTCGATATCGCCTATCGCAAGCCGAGCTTTGTCGGCGAGCGCGTCCGCGCGTTCGTCCGGCTGTTCGCCCTGGGCGACCACCTCGGTGGTGCCGGCTTCATCGCCGGGCCGGGGGAGGAAGCCAAGCCGCGGTGCTACGTCCGGGCGCTGTTTGGCCCGTGACGACCGCAGGCCATTCGGCCAGGCACCCCCGCGACTAACCATCGACGCTGCGCGCGTCAACCCGTTGCACGAGACCTCCGCGTGGTTATCAAGGACGTAGTTCACTTCGCAACACGTCTTCCCTACACAGGAGGAATTCTCATGTCGCTCGTAACTCGCAATGGCAATGGTTCCAACGCTCCCGTTCGCTACGTCGCCCGCGACCCGTTCCAGGTGGCTCGCGAGCTGCTCTCGTGGGACCCGTTCTTCAGCGGCCGTCAGGCGAGCGCCTTCGTCCCAGCCTTCGAGGTCAAGGAGACCAACGAGGCTTTCGTGCTCAAGGCCGACGTGCCCGGCGTCGCCGAGGCAGACATCGACATCGCGGTGCACAATAGCGTGCTCACGGTGTCCGGTACGCGGCACGCCGAAGAGCGCAAGGAAGGCGATAGCTTCGCGCTGTACGAACGGCAGTACGGGTCGTTCTCGCGCAGCTTCGCGCTCCCCGAGGCAGCCGACGGCGACCGCGTCGAGGCCAAGCTCGCCAACGGCGTGCTCGGCCTGACGATCTGGAAGAAGGCCGAAGCCAAGCCGCGCAAGATCCTGGTCCAGAAGTAGCTACGGGCGCGGCGAGCCGGGACGCTGGGCGCCGACGCGCGTCACCGTCCGCGGCGATCAGTGCCACTCGTGGACGTAAAAGCTCAGGAACGCGACGGCGAGCTTCTCGAGGTCTTCCTCCGGGGCCAGACTGAGCATCTCGGCCTTGCTGCCGACCGCGTCATCCGCGTAGCTGGCATTGACGCGGATCTGATTGATGCCGTCGTTGTAGTAGAGATTGTAGGCGTCGCTGTACGAGCCTTCCCGCTGGCCACGCTCGTCGGTGCTGAACGACCAGCCGACCTGGTAGGTGTAGATCGCCGGGCTGCCGGCGATGTCGTGCGCGCCGACCTCGAACCGCGTATCGGGCCGATCGAGCAGCTCCTTGCCGAGCGATCGCTGGCGCAGCTCGGGCCGCGCCTGCCACGCGGCGAGCTCCATGGCCGGGCAGGGGTGCCGATCGTGATCGCACGGCTCGATCGTGATGGTCACGGCGAGCTTGGGGCGCGTCGCCGTGATGTGCCGGACCTCGGCCGATCGCTTGCCGGCGCCGCGGAGCTCGCGTTCGAAGTCGGGGAACTCCAACGCCGACAGCCGGTCCAGCTCGGGGCGCTCCAGCGGCCGGGCGGTCCGGTACGGCGGCGTGCTCGGGCTCCTCGGCAGCTTGACGTGGGTGGGCGGGGCCGGCGCGGCGGTGGCTGGCAGCACGACGCGGCGCGGGCCGGTGGCAACCGCGGGTGCGTCTCGGGCCGGCACCGCCGCGGCGACCTCCGGGGCCTGCTGCGCCGGCCGGTCGGGCTTGCAGCCGGCGACGAGCAATCCGGTCAGCGCAACGAGTCGCCGCGTGTCTCGCATGTCGGCGCAGCGTAGCACCGTCGGTTCGATCGCATCACGCCGGCGGCGCTAGCGTGGCGAGTAGGGCTAGCCGCGCACGACGAGCTCGACGCCGATGCCGATCAGGACGAGCCCGCCGAGGATCGTGAGCCGGGAGCCCAGATGCTTGCCGGCGAACCGCCCGACGACATATCCGAGCGCCGAGCACGCCGCGGTGATCGCGCCGATCAGCAGCAGGGCCAGCCACGGCGCGACCGGGACCAGCGGCAGCGTCAGACCAGCCGCCGCAGCGTCGATGCTGGTCGCGAGCGCGAGCCCCAGCGCGAGCATGACCGTCGCGGGGGCGGGGGCCACGGCGTCCTCGTGGCGGCTGTGCCAGGCGTCGCGGAGCATCTTGCCGCCGATGATCACGAGCAAGCCGAACGCGACCCAGTGGTCCCACGCCGCGATGTACGGCCCGGCCCACCGTCCAGCGAGCCAGCCGAGCGCGGCCATGCCGGCCTGAAAGCCACCGAACAGCAGCGGCAGCACCACCGCTTCGCGCGAGCGATGTGCCGCCAGGCCCCGCGCGGCCGACACCGCCGTCGCATCCATCGCGAGACCGAAGGCGAGCGCGACGGCCGACCACATCCCTTAGCCGATCACGCGCGCTCGAACAGGCAGGCGGCGCCCTGGCCACCGCCGATGCACATCGTGACGACGGCGTACCGCCCGCCGCGCCGCCGCAGCTCGTACAGCGCGCTCGCCGTCAGCTTGGCGCCGGTGCAGCCCAGCGGGTGGCCGAGCGCGATCGCCCCGCCGTTGACGTTGAGCTTGTCATCGGGGATCCCGAGCTCGCGCTGGCAGTACACCGCCTGGCTCGCGAACGCCTCGTTCATCTCGAACACGTCGATGTCGGCGACCGTCAGCCCGGCCTTGGCGAGCAGCTTCTGCACCGCCGGCAGCGGCCCGATCCCCATGATCTCGGGGTCGACGCCGACCGTGGCGAACGCGCGGAACACGCCGAGCGGTTTGATCCCGAGCTGGTCCGCGGTCTCGCGCTTCATCACCAGTGCGGCGGCCGCGCCGTCGGAGATCGGCGACGAGTTGCCGGCGGTGACGCTGCCGCCCGCGGCAAACGCGGGAGGCAACTTCGCCAGGCCCTCGAGCGTGGTATCCGCGCGCGGCATCTCGTCGATCGCGAAGTCGTGATACACGCGCTGGCCGTCCTTGAACGCGATCGCGCGCACGGCGACGATCTCGTCCTTGAACACGCCGATCTCGAGCGCGCGCTTGGCCTTCATCTGCGAGCGATACGCGAACTCGTCCTGCATCTGGCGCGAGATCTTGAACCGGTTCGCGACGTTCTCGGCGGTGATGCCCATCGGCGTGTTGGCGCCCGGCAGCTTGCCCATGAGCTCGGGCGACGCGGACAGGTGGAACCCGGTCATCGGCACCGAGGTCATCGATTCGACGCCGCCCGCGATCACGACGTCGTTGGTGCCGACCGCGATCGAGCCGGCCGCGGTGGCGATCGCCTGCAGGCCACTGGCGCAGAACCGGTTGATCGTCTGACCGGGGACGTCTTGGCCGAGGTCGGCCAGGAGCCCGATCAGCCGCGCGACGTTGAGGCCCTGTTCGCCCTCGGGCATCGCGCACCCGAGCATGACGTCGCCGATCTTGCCCTTGGCCTGCGGCACGCGCTCGAGCAGGCCGCGGATCACGTCCGCGGCGAGCTCGTCGGGGCGCTTGCTCGCGAGGCTGCCTTTGAACCCACGCCCGACCGCGGAGCGGACGGCTTCGGCAATTACGATTTCCATGACTTGTTTTCTCCTCTTGCCTTGTCTCTGGCTTCGCGTGGGTCAGTTACGAAGCGGCTTGTTGTGTTGGAGCATGTGCTGCATGCGCGCCTGTGACAGCGGCTCGCCGCACAGGCTGATGAACGCCTCGCGCTCGAGCTCGAGGATCTCGTCCTCGGTGACGGCGTGGGTGTTACCTGAGGTGCCGCCGCACAGCACGGTGGCGAGCTTCATCGCGACCTTGGCGTCGTGCTCGCTCGCGTACTTGCCGTGGACCAGCGTATTGACCAGCATCTGGAGCGTCGCGATGCCGCTCTCGCCGGGCAGCTTGAACGCGCGCGGCGCGGGCGGGTGATAGCCACTGTTGGCCAGGCCCACCGCGCGCTGCTTGGTCTCCCACAGCTGGCGCGCGCGGTCGAACGACACGCCGTCGGTCTTCTGGAAGTAGCCGAGCGCCTTGGTCTCCTCGGCGCTGGTCGAGACCTTGACGAGCGCGATGTTCTTGAACACCTGGGTCACCGCGGCGAACGCATCGAGCTCGACGCCCTCGGGGACACTGTCGAGCGCACGCCACAGGAGGTTCATCGTGCCGGCGCCGCCGGGGATCAAGCCGACGCCCGGCTCGACGAGCCCGGCGTAGGTCTCGGCTGCGGCCTGCACGGTATCGCAGCCCAGGCACAGCTCGAGGCCGCCACCGACAGTCACGCCGAACGGCGCCGCGACCACCGGGACCGTCGCGTATTTCATCCGCTGCGTCGCGTACTGGTAGGCCTTGACCCCCGCGCGCAGGCCGTCCCACTGCTTCTGGCCCGCGGCCATCACGACGCCGAACAGGTTCGCGCCGACGCAGAAGTGCTCGCCCTGGTTCCACACGATCAGCGCGCGGAAGTCGCGCTCGGCGCGCTCGACCGAGTCGTAGATCATCTTGACCACGTCGGGATCGAGCGAGTTCGACTTGGTCTTGAACGTCAGGCCGAGCACGCCGTCGCCGAGATCCCAGGCTTCGGCGCCGGCGTTCTTGATCACGGGCCCCGAGCCGGTTCGCAGGATCTCGATCGCGACCTCGCGCGGATCGAGCTCGCGGCGCACGTAGTCGCCGCGCTCGGGATCCCACACCCGCGTGGCATCGGCCGAGTAGAACCCGGTCGCGCTGGCGGCGGTCATCTTGTCGAGCCACGCCGGCAGCGCGACGCCGTCCTGCTTCATCCGCGCGACGGTCTCGGCGAACCCGAGTGCGTCCCAGGTCTCGAACGGGCCGAGCTCCCAGCCGTAGCCCCACTTCATGGCGTTGTCGATCGCCTCGACCGAATCGGTGATCTCGGGGATCCGGCGCGCCGCGTACGCCAGGCTCTTCGACAGCACGGTCCACGCGAACTCGCCGGCGGTGCCGGGCGTCGCGACGAGCTTCTTGACGCGCTCGCGAGGATCGTCGATCCGCGACACGGCCTTGGTGGCCTTCGCGATCTCGGCGTCGCCGGCCTTGGCGCGGTACTCACCGGTCTTGGGGTCGAGCGTCGACAGCGTGTCGCCCTGCTTCCTGTAGAACCCGCCCTTGGTCTTGTCGCCGAGCTGGCCGCGCTCGATCATGTTCTTGATGTACGCCGGGGTCGCGAACGTTGCGCGCTCCTCGTCGTCGGTCAGCGACCGGTAGCAGTTCTCGGCGACGTGGCCGACGGTATCGAGCCCGACGACGTCCGCGGTGCGGAACGTCGCCGACTTCGGGTGCGCCATTGCGATCCCGGTGATCGCGTCGACGTCCTCAGGGGTGAGCCCGCGCTCGAGCATCAGGTGGATCGTGGTCATCATCGCCTGCAGGCCGATCCGGTTGCCGATGAAGTTCGGCGTGTCCTTGGCCCACACGATGCCTTTGCCGAGCAGCTCGCGGCCGAACTGCTCGACGCGCGCCTTGGCCTCGGGGCTGGTGTCGGCTCCGGACACCAGCTCGAGCAGCTTCATGTAGCGCGGCGGGTTGAAGAAGTGCGCGATCATGAAGTTCTTGCGGAACGTCTCGCTGCGGCCGGCGACCATGTCGGCGATCCGCAGGCCCGACGTGTTCGACGCGATCACGGCGTTGGGCGCGGCGAGCTTCTCGAGCTTCTCGAACAGCGCCTGCTTGATGTCGAGGCGCTCGACGATCGCCTCGATGATCAGATCGGCCTCCGACACCAGCGCGAGGTCGTCGTCGAAGTTGCCGATCGACACCAGCGTCGTGTTGCGCGGATGCATGAACGCCGCCGGGCGGGCCTTCTTGAGCTTCTCGAGCGCACCGGCCGCGAACCCGTCGCGCTTGGCCTTCGACTTCTTGTCGGCCTCGCTGAGCTTGGGTGGGACGATGTCGAGCAAGACGACCGGGATGCCGGCGTTGGCACAGTGAGCGGCGATGCCGCTGCCCATCACGCCGGCTCCGAGCACGGCGACACGGCGGATCGGGATGGGTCGCGTGGAGACAGACATGGTGCAACCATAGCGCAGCGACACCCGTGGTGTATCGTGGCGGGCGTGTCGGTGCTGTGCCCGCAATGCGATCAGCCTGCCGCACCCGCCGCCACCTCATGTGCGCGTTGCGGCGCGCTGCTCGCGGCCATGCCCGTGATCGACATCTCGAAGCTCGCGCTACTCGATGATCGCGGCGCGCAGCCAAACGCGCCACCCGCGCCACCCGCGCCACCCGCGCTCCGGCCGGACCGCTTTGCTCCGCCCGGCGACTCCGCGTTCGCTCCGCCGGGCGACGCGGATGATTCACCGCTCGGCGTCGAGCGCAGCACGCGCGCGATCCGGCTCGAGAGCCAGTGGCAGCGCGAGCGCGACGCCAAGCAGGCCGTCGCCGCGCTCCCACCGCCGCCGCCGCCGCGCAGGCCGATCGGCGGCATCGTCGTCGCGGTGGCGCTGATCGCTGCGGTCGCCGCTGCGGTCGTGGTGATCGTCCGGCACCCGCGGGCGGCGGCCCCCGAGCCGCTCGGCGGGAGCGGCACCGGCATCTCGATCCGGATCGTGGCGCACGAACCGACCGAGGTCGTGATCGACGGCCGCGCCGTGGGCAAGACGCCGCTCACGCTGCGGCGCCAGAGATCCACGCAGCCGATGATCATCGCGACCGCCGGCACGGCCGCGGGCACCGCCCAGCAGATCGTCCCCGATCATGATCAGATCGTCGACCTCTCGCCACGGTGAGCGGGCGCGGCGATGCGTGGCCTCGCCGGGATCAGATCGCCGGACCGGGGACTCGCCGGCTGAGCACGAAGTAGTGGTCGAGCGGCCGTTCGCGCTTGAAGGCGGCGCCGATCGAGACGTGGCGCGATACCCGGCGCATGAAGTCGCGGGTCTGGTGATAGACGAAGCGCTGCAGCCGCCAGTCGTTGGCCACCACGCGGGGCCAGCCGTCGGCCACCGCGCCGTCGGGGATCTGGAAGTAGTCGACGACGACCCCGCCGCGCGCCGACCACTGCGGTCGCTCGGCGGTAGGTGTCGCGACGAAGAAGCCCGGACCGATCAGCCGCCGGGTCGGGCCCTCGTTGTAGCCGAACAGCCGCGCGTCGACCGGGTGGCGGCCGTCGGGCCGACAGAACCGCTTCTGGAACCGCCGCAGCCGTGCCGGCAACGGCAGCGTGTTGACCCCGTCGTGAATGACCTGTTCGCGCGGCCCGGCATCGCCGACGAAGTGGTCGACGTCGATCGGCGCGGCGTGCGCTGCCTTCTCGTACAGCGTGCGCTGGTGGTTGCGGTCGAGCGGTTCGATCTCGCGCAACCGGGCGTCGCCGTCGAGCCCGTCGAGGTAGGCGGCGATCGAGGCGATGCCGGCGCGCTCGTCATCGATCATGTCGCGGAGGCTGACCATCGCGGTCGAGCCTATCGCGAATCCCGGATGGCGACTCGAGGTCGGGCAGGACGCGCTCGGTGTCGTCTGCCTATCGCGAGTCCTCGCCGGTGTGGCCGGTCAGCGCGAACTTCTGGCCGCTCGACGCCGTCAGCTTGAAGCCGGGGCTGACCCGGGTGGACCGCAGCCGCTCGCCGGTGGCTTCATCGAACGCGGTCAGGATCGCGTGCGGGTCGTCCTCGTCGCGTGCGATGTCGAGATCGACCTTGAACCGGCCGCGGTCGTCGCCACACGTGACCGAGCGGTGGAGCCGGCTCCGGGCGGCCGCCTCGTGACGCACCATCACCTCGGTCGCGGTCTTGATCAGCGTCTGGAACGAGCTGTGATCCATCGGCTTGGGGTTCTTCTTGTCGCGCCCCATCGTCCAGTGGCCGACCAGCGCGGGCTCGGCGTCGCCGACCCGGCTCATCTCGACCGCCCAGCCCTCGTCGTCCTCGTTCTTGATCACGCGCGCGATCCAGCCGTCGCGCTTCCACAGCCGTGGGTCCATCTGCTCATCGTCGGGCGCCGCGGGCGCTGTGGGCTCGGCTTCGTCGGTCGGGTTCGCCATCGCCGCACTTTGGCGCACCCGGACAGTGTAGAACAGCGGGGATGACGCTCCAGTGGTACCCGGGACACATGACCAAGGCGCGGCGCGAGCTCGCCGAGCTCATGCCGTCGCAGGACCTGGTCATCGAGGTGCTCGACGCCCGCCTGCCGGCCGCGAGCACCAACCCCCTGGTGTCCGAGCTGCGCCGCGACACGCCGTGCATCAAGGTGCTGACCAAGAGCGACCTCGCCGATCCGGAGGCGACGCGGGCGTGGCTCGAGTACTTCGGGCGCGGCGATCGGGTCGTGGCGTTCGCGTCGACCGCCGAGCGACCGCAGGACAGCCGCAAGCGGATCCCGACGCTCGCCGCGGGGTTCGGCCTGCGCCACACCCGCGATCGGCCGCTGCGCGCGCTGATCGCGGGCGTTCCCAACGTCGGAAAATCGACGCTGATCAACATCCTGATGGATCGCCTGGTGGCCAAGACCGGCGACAAGCCCGCGGTCACCAAGATGCAGCAGCGCGTGGTCCTGCCGACCGGCTGGATCGTCACCGACAGCCCCGGCCTCATGTGGCCCAAGATCGAGGACGAAGCCGGCGCGCTCCGGCTCGCGTTCGCCGGATCGATCCCCGACACCGCGATCGACTACCTGACGATCGGCCTGTTCGGTGCGCGGTGGATCCTCGAGCGCTACGCCGAGCTCGTGGTCGCGCGCTACAAGCTGCCGGCGATCCCGGCGAGCGCCGAGGCGCTGCTCACCGAGATCGGGCGCCGCCGCGGCGGGCTCCGCGCCGGTGGCACGGTCGATCTGCACAAGGCCTCCGAGATCCTCGTCCACGAATTCCGCCATGGGCTACTCGGGCGCATCAGCCTGGAGCTTCCCTGAGGCTCCGCCGAGAGTTCGCGCGATGAACGAGGCGCAGCTGCGGGTGAACGAGAGTCTCGGGTAGACACCGTACGCCCCGGAGGCTCCGTTCGGTCCCCGCCAGCGCTTGGCGATGATCGGCGCTGCGGCCACTATCGCCGCGTGGACAAATCCCAGCTGCGCATCGCGGTCGAGCTGCTCGAGCATCTCGGCGGCGATCTCGCTCGGCTCGCCGAGATCGACGACTTCGACTTGCGCCGCCGCCTGGTGGTCGCCGCCGGCCAGGTGTCGCGGCCGGATCGCTATGCCCGCGCGGCGCTCGGCAAGGCCGTGGTGCGCGCGCGCAAGCAGGCCCGGCGCGATGCGGCGGTCGCGGTGCTCGATCAGACCGGGATCCGCGCGCTGCGCCGCGAGCCGGTGTTCCGCACGCCGCTGCCGCAGCCCGAGATGGCGCTCGACGAGCCGCCGCGCGGCGACGAGCACGGCGAGGTCGACCCGTGGGCCGCGGCCGAGGCGCGCCGCGATGCGCCGGACGACGCTGCCCGGACGTACGGGCACGCCCCGCGCCTCGCCGCAGGCCACGCCCCGAGCCACGCGATGGACAGTCGCCATTGCTACGTCTGCAAGGCTGACTTCAGCGAGCTCCATCACTTCTATGATCAGATGTGTCCGCGCTGCGCCGAGCTCAACTGGCACAAGCGCACCGCGACTGCCGATCTGCGCGGCCGGATCGCGCTGATCACCGGCGCGCGGGTCAAGATTGGCTATCAGGCGGCGATCAAGCTGTTGCGTGCCGGCGCCCAGGTGATCGTGGCGACCCGGTTTCCGCGCGACGCCGCGCGCCGGTTCGCCGCCGAGCGCGACGCGTCCGACTGGGTGGATCGGCTGTCGGTCTATGGCATCGATCTGCGCCATACGCCGAGCGTGGAGCTATTGTGTAGCCACTTGCTCGCGACGCTGCCGCGGCTCGACGCGCTGATCAACAACGCGTGCCAGACCGTGCGCCGCCCGGCTGGCTGGTACGATCACGTCGTCGACGGCGAGACCGAGCCGGTGTCGGTGGTGGAGCGCGCGATCCTCGAGCGCGACCGCGCGCTCCACGGTGGCCTTCCACCCGGCGGCGACCCGGGCACCGCGGTCGCGCGCGCCGCGGCCGGTGAGATCCGCGACGTCGGGCTGTGGCGCTCGGTGGTGCTCTCGCAGGTCCCGCTGCTGGCCGAGGATCTCGAGCGCGGCGGGACGCTGTATCCACCCGGCCGGCTCGATCAGGATCTCCAGCAGATCGACCACCGCGACTTCAACAGCTGGCGGATGACGCTCGCCGAGGTCCCGACCGCCGAGCTCATCGAGGTCCAGCTGGTCAACGCGATCGCGCCGTTCGTGCTCAACGCGCGGCTGCGGCCGCTGCTCGCCGCGGTGCCGACTCGCGACGCCCACGTGGTCAACGTCTCGGCGATGGAGGGCCAGTTCTACCGGCGCTGGAAGACCGACAAGCATCCACACACCAACATGGCCAAAGCCGCGCTCAACATGATGACCCGGACCTCGGCGATCGATTACGTGCGCGACGGCATCCACATGAACAGCGTCGACACCGGGTGGGTCACCGACGAGGATCCCGCGGTGCACGCGGCGCGCAAGCTCGCGGTCCACGACTTCCATCCGCCACTCGACATCGTCGACGGCGCCGCGCGCATCGTCGATCCGGTGTTCGACGGGATCACCACCGGGCAGCACCTGTGGGGGCTATTCCTCAAGGACTACAAGCCGGCGCCCTGGTGAGCTGACGCGCGAATCCGGTTCTTCCGGCTTCCGTTAGGATTGACACACATTCCAACATAGCGGAACGTGCTCCGCCATGGCTGGGTTGCAACGCCGTCTCAATCGTATCGACGCGCTCGCGATCGCGCTCGGCAGCGTCATCGGCGTCGGGGTGTTCCGCAACACCGGCGCCGTGCTGAGCGGCGCGGGGGGGCTCGCCGGTGCCACCGCGGTCTGGCTGGTCGTCGGCGTGGTCTGCCTGGCGGGCGCGGTGCTGTACGCCGATCTCAGCTCGCGCGTCCCCGAGGCCGGCGGTCCGTACGCGTACGTCCGTGTCGGGTTCGGCCGGCCCGCGGCGTTCGTCTACGGCTGGATCAACGGTGGCCTCGCGATGCCGGTGCGCCAGGCGTCGCTCGTCGCGTTCGCCGGCGAGCTGTTGTCCCGGTGGCTGCCCGGTGGCCCGCGCGTGCTCGCGATCGTGGTCCTCGTCGTGCTCGCGGCGGTCAACTTGCTCGGCGTTCGCGCCGGCGCCGTGACCCAGCGTGCGTTCACCGCCGGCAAGCTCGCGACGATCGCGCTGCTGATCGTCCTGGCCGTCATCCTGATCTTCACGGGGGCACCTGCGGGCAACGCGGTCGTCAAGCCGGTGTCGTTCGCGCTCGCGGTGAGCGCCTGCTGGTACACCTATCTGGGCTGGCAAGACGTGGTGCTGCTCGCCGAGGAGCTGCACCAGCCGCGCCGCGACCTCCCGGCCGTGCTGATCGGCACCGTTGGCTTCACGATGGTGATCTACCTCGTGGTGCACTTCGCCGTGTACTTCGCGCTCGGTGGCGGCGCCGAGGCGTACGGCACCCTGCCGGCGCCGATCATCGCCGGCTACGTGCTCGGCGGCTTCGGCCTGTCGCTGCTGACCGCGCTCACCTTTGCGTCGACGCTCGGCGGCTCTGCCGAGAGCATGATGGTGCGGCCGCGGATCGCGATGGCGCTGGCGCGCGATGGCATGGCGCCGGCGCCGATCGCGGCGATCAACGCGGCCGGAACGCCGTACGGCGCGATTCTATTCCACTCCGTGGTCGCCCTCGCGTTCGTTTCGCTCGGCGGGTACAACGCGCTGCTGCCGGTGCTCGCGTTCACGCAGGGCTTTCTCGGCATCTTCGAGTGCGCGAGCTATTTCGCGGTGCGGCGCAAACGCCCCGAGCTGCCGACCAGTCGATTTCACCCGTGGGCTCCAATCGCGTTCATTGCCGCCAACATCGCGCTTTGCGTGCTGACCGGCCTGGATGCTCCGATGAGCATCCTGTGGTCGCTCGGGCTACTCGTGGTGACCGCGGGGGTGTACTTGCTCGTGCAAGCGCTGACCCACAACTCCGATCTCACGAAGCCTTCGTAGAGGCGGAGATGCCGCTTCGCGGTGGCATGGTCGTCGACCGGCGCGGCGCGGCGCGGCGGAGTGCAGTCTGGTAGGTGCGCGTCCCACCGGTCCGATCGGCGCCATCGAAAATTGCGTGACCAGCCATGTCGTTCGCGATTCGATCGTCCGGCCACACCGGGTATGGATATTGTATGAGCGGAACAGCGTGAACGGCGATCTAACAGAGACAGTCAGCAGGACCGGCGGCCCGGCCAGTGATTCAACCGCGGATGACGGCGCTCCACGCCTGATCGTGATCTGCGAATGCGGTCGGTTGACCGCGCCTGCGCTCCGCGTTTCGCTCGGCAGCCTGCACGAGATCACGCTCGGCCGCGACTCGCAGCGCGAGCTCAGGCGCTACGGGCGGACCGCGGCGATCACGGTGCCCGACCACGAGATCTCGCGCAAGCATCTCGCCGTACGCCGCCAGGCGACGTGCTGGGACGTCGCCGATCTCGGCTCCAAGAACGGCATCCTCGTCAACGGCGAGCCGACCCGGCTCACCACGCTGACCGACGGTGACATCATCGAAGCCGGGGGCACGCTCCTGATGTTCCGCGAGGATGGCGGCGTCCCCGACAACAACACCGACCGCGACCTCGCGACCTCGACCAGCCTGCCCGTCGCGTTTCGCACGGTCAACGTGGAGCTCGAGCACCGCGTCGATCAGCTGACCAAGATCGCGCGCTCGGGCGTGCCGGTGCTGGTCCGCGGCGAGACCGGCACGGGCAAAGAGCTGATCGCCCGTGCGATCCACGAGGTCTCCACCCGTCGCGGACCGTTCGTACCGATCAACTGCGGCGCGCTGCCGCGCAACCTGATCGAGAGCGAGCTGTTCGGCCATCGCCGCGGCGCGTTCTCCGGTGCCAACGAAGAGCGCGAGGGCCTGGTGCGCCGCGCCAACGGCGGCACCCTGTTCCTCGACGAGATCGCCGAGCTCCCGGAGGAATCGCAAGTCGCGCTGCTCCGCGTGCTGCAGGAGGGCGAGGTCCGCCCGATCGGCGCCAGCGACGCCGTCAAGGTCGACATCCGCATCGTGGCGGCGACTCACCAGGACATCCCCGCGCGGATCGTCGACGGGCGGTTCCGCCAGGACCTCTACGCGCGGCTCGCCGGCTTCGAGATGGTGCTGCCCGCGCTGCGCGATCGCCGCGAAGACCTCGGCACGTTGATCGCCGCGATCCTGCCGCGCGTGGCGCCGAGCCCCGAGCGCATCACGCTCCATCGCTCCGCCGCGCGGGCGCTGCTGCGCTACGCGTGGCCGCTCAACATCCGCGAGCTCGAGCAGGCGCTGCGTGCGGCCGTCGCGCTGGCCGACACCGGCGAGATCCGCTTCGAGCACCTCTCCGAGGCGATCCGGACCTATGCGCCGCCGAGCCTGTCGAGCATGCGTCCTGAAGATCGCGTGCTGCGCGAGCGCGTCGTCGAGCTGCTGCGCGAGCACGCCGGCAACGTCAGCGCCGTCGCGCGGGCGATGGGCAAGGCCCCGATCCAGATCCGCCGGTGGTGCCACCGCATGCAGATCGAGCTCTCGCAGTTCCGGACGTAGCGACTGCCACATTCGCGGCGCGGTCTGCGGGCCGGATCGTTTGGTCCATTACAACGAAGGGCTCCGCGAAACACCCGGAACAGGCAGAACGGTTTCAGAGCAGCGCTGCGATCTCATGGTGTTGAGATCGATCGAAACAGGCTGGAACGGCAACGGAACACGATTTCGTCTCGTTCTGCGAAGTCCTCGGGCACAACTTCGGACACTTGGCGATGCTCCGGGTCGGCCCGCGCTTTGCTCATGCAATCGCTATCGAGGAAGGGAGGGGGCGGGCGGGGCCGAACGAGGTGGTCGGGGTGGGGTTGCGCGCGAGGGGGTCGGCCAGGGATGAGCAGGGCGAGGGCGGCCGGCACGGGGGTCGGTCAGTCGGTCGGGAGGACCGGCAAGGGTTGGTCGGGAGGGTCGAGCGAGGTGGATCAGCCACCTCGCTCGACGGAGGGAGGGCGCAACCAGATCGCGACGCACCATCAGGGCGCCCGCCACGGCGGCTGCTATCACGTCATCACCGCCGTGACGCTGGGCGGGAACGACGTCATCTCGGCCACGCAGCAGGCAGCGCCGTCGCTGGGTGACCCGACGCGCAGGAGTGAGCCAGTTCCGACCAGGCGAGCCGCGGCACCGGGGCCGGATGGTTCTGCCGGCGTGCCCGACCAGCCTCGTGATCCACGGCGCCACCAGATCGCGGCGCGCCGCACGGCGATTACGTCGCAGGTCATGGGGTGACCGATCGCGAGGTCCGGACGCGATCGCACAGTTGATGCGATCGGATCGCAGCGCGGCGCGGTACGCTTCGCGTATGGTGACCACCGCGCACAGGATCTGTCCGTTCTGCGAAGCGTGCTGCGGCCTCGAGCTGGGCATCGAGGCCGGACGAATCACCACGATCCGCGGGCACGCCGAGGACGTCCACTCGGCCGGCTTCATCTGCCCCAAGGGCACGGCGATCCGCGATCTCCACGAGGATCCCGATCGGCTGCGGGCCCCCCTGGTGAAGCGCGACGGCGTGCACGTCGAGGTCACGTGGGACGAGGCGTTCGCCGAGCTCGAGCGCCGGCTGCCGCCGATCCTCGAGCGCCACGGACGCGACGCCGTCGGGGTGATGTTCGGCAATCCGTCGGCGCACAAGATCGGGCTGCTTCTGTACAACGCGCGGCTGGTACGCTCGATCGGCACCAAGAACGTGTTCTCGGCGTCGACGCTCGACCAGATGCCGAAGCAGCTGGCGTCGGGGCTGATGTACGGCCACTGGCTGTCGATCGCGGTGCCCGACATCGAGCGGACCGAGCTGCTGGTGGTGATCGGAGCCAACCCGATGGTGTCGAACGGCAGCCTGTGGACGGTGCCGGACTTTCGCGGCAAGGCCAAGGCGATGCAGGCGCGCGGCGGCGCGCTGGTGGTGATCGATCCGCGGCGCACCGAGACCGCCGAGCTCGCCGATCAGCACCTGTTCATCCGGCCCGGCAGCGATGCGTTCTTGCTGCTCGGGATCGTGAACACGCTGTTCGCCGAGCAGCGGGTCCGGCTGGGCCGGCTCGCGCCACACATCGAGGGGCTGGCAGCGCTCGAGGCCGCGGTGGCCGAGCTCACGCCGGAGCGCGTGGCGGAGCGCTGCGGGATCTCGGCGCCCGCGATCCGCGAGCTCGCGATCCGGCTCGCGACGACCGAGCGCGCGGCGGTGTACGGCCGGATCGGCACGTGCACACAGGAATACGGCACCCTGTCGAGCTGGCTGATCGACGTGGTGAATGCGTTGACCGGTCACCTCGATGAGCCGGGCGGCGTGATGTTTCCCAAGGCGGCGGCGTTTGCCGCCAACACGTTCGGCGCGCCGGGCCGCGGCAAGGGCGTTCCGCTCGGCCGCCGCACGAGCCGGGTGTCGGGGGCGCCGGAGGTGTTCGGCGAGTTGCCGATGGGCTGTCTCGCCGAGGAGATCACGACGCCGGGCGAGGGGCAGATCAAGGCGCTCATCACGATCGCCGGCAACCCGGTGCTGTCGGCGCCCAACGGCCCGCAGCTGGCCGCGGCGCTCGCCGGGCTGGACCTCATGATCAGCTTCGACATCTACCTCAACGAGACGACGCGGCACGCCGACGTGATCTTGCCGGGGTTATCGCCGCTCGAGGATGTCCACTACGACGTCGCGTTTCCGCAGCTGGCGTGGCGCAACACGGTGCGGTTCAGCCCTGCGGTGATCCCGCCCGAGGCGGGGCGGCCCGCGGAGTGGGAGCTGCTGATGCGGCTCATCGCGATCGCGACCGGCAAGGGCGCCGCCGCCGACGTCCGCAAGCTCGACGACGAGATGACGGCCGACGACGTGCGCCGGACGATCGGCCCCGCGGCCGACGCGGTGCTGGGCATGCTGGGCAGCGCGGCGGGGCCGGAGCGGATGCTCGATCTCGCGCTGCGCGGCGGGCCGTACGGTGACCGGTTCGGGATGTCACCGGGTGGCCTCACGCTCGCCAAGGTCAAGGCAGCACCGGCCGGGATCGATCTGGGCGCGCTCGCGCCGCGGATCCCGGAGCTGCTGCGCACGCCGTCGGGCAAGGTCGAGCTCGCGCCGCCGCTGTTTGTCGACGATATCGGCCGCGCCCGCGCCGACCTCGCCCGCGCGGTTCCCGATCTGGTGATCGTCGGGCGCCGCCAGCTGCGCTCCAACAACAGCTGGATGCACAACCTGCCGGTGCTCGCCAAGGGCCCGTTCCGCTGCACCGCGATGGTCAGCTCGATCGATGCGGCGCGGCTCGGGCTGCGCGACGGCGGCCGCGCCCGGATCGCCAACGGCGCCCGCTCGATCGACGTCGAGATCGAGGTGACCGACGACATGATGCCGGGCGTGGTGAGCCTGCCGCACGGCTGGGGCCACGACCTACCCGGCTCGCGGCTCGGCGTCGCCGGCAAGCGGCCGGGCGCAAACTTGAACGCGCTGCTCGACGAGACGCTGCGCGATCCGCTGTCGGGCAACGCCGTGCTGGGCGGCGTGCCGATCACGATGCAGCCGCTGTAGCGGCCCTCGGGTGGCCGGTCCCCGCGCCGCCTTCACGCCGTGGCATACTCCAGATGTGCTGGTATCTCCTCATCTCTCGATCGCCAGCGCGCGCAGGGGACGACGCGTGATGAAACCAGATCCTTCGTTACTCGATGACGTCGTTGCGCCCAAGGTCCTCGATGCCATGAAGTCGGCATCGATCGCGCTGACCGCATTGGGCGTTCGCCACGTGGTGGTCGGGGGGCTCGCCGTGGGCGCGAATGGTCATCCCCGGGCCACAAAAGATGTCGACTTCTTGGTCGGTGACGAGGCGTTCGAACATCATCCGGGCGGCTTCGTGACCATGAAGCCGGGCGTTCCGATCCAGATCAACGGCGTCGCGATCGATCTGCTGTCGGTGCAAGACGGTGAGGAGCACCTGGCCTCCGCGCTGCGCGCGCCGATGGGCTCGATGATCGAGGCACCGCAATTGATCTATCTGAAGCTCAAGTCCCCTCGGCAGAAGGATCGGGCCGATGTCATCGAGCTGATCAAGGCGGGCGTTGAGATCGCTGCCTGCCGGACGTATTTGACGGCCCATGCGCGCGACCTGCTGGCCGGTTTCGAGGACTCGGTCGCGAGGGCCGCCTCCGAGGAGTAGTCGGTCGCAATCCTGGTCTGCGTGGTAGTCTCGCGGCTCGATGTCCAAGCCAGCGTCACGAGGCCCGGCGGCGACAGTCGCCGACTGGCTGGCGCAACCCGACGACGCGCGCACCGAGCTGATCGATGGCGAGCTGGTCGAGAAGGCGTCACCCACGTTCGCGCACGGCCGCGCGCAGGGCCACACCGTCGGCACGCTCGGCGGCGCGTTCGATCGCCGGATCGGTGGTCCTGGCGGCCCTGGCGGTTGGTGGCTCGCCACCGAAGTCGACATCTTGCTCGACGGACGCGGATACCGGCCCGACATCTCGGGCTGGCGGCGCGATCGGCTGCCGGGACCGCCGAAGGAGCGTCCGGTCACGGTTGTGCCCGATTGGTTGTGCGAGGTCGTGAGCGAGTCCAACCGCGTGGTGGACACGGTGACCAAGCTGCGCCGATATCACCAGGCCGGTGTCCCTCACTACTGGATCCTCGATCAGGTGGATCGCACCCTCACGGTGTACCGCCATGCACCCGACGGCTACCTTGTCGCGCTGCGCGCCGTGGACGACGAGCGCGTCCGCGCCGAGCCATTCGACGCCATCGAGCTTCACGTCGCCGTTCTACTCGGTGACGACCCCGACGATCCGTAGCGCCGGGACAGACGGGCGGGTTGCGGTATCGTGGTGTGCCGTGGAATGCAGCGGTGAAGCTGCGCGTTATGCGGCAGATCGAGGGCAACAACATGATGGGTCGACGTGCGAGATGCGTAGCGTGGCTGGCGGTGGTCGTGGCCGGCGGCTGTGGCGGCAAGAAGCCCGCCGACGAGAGCGACACGGTGAAGGCCCAGGACGTCCGGCACGGCTCGGGGGACGCGCCGCCCAAGCGCGCGGCGATCACGGCGAAGCTGGTCTCGCCGGTGCTGATCCACGAGCTCGGCGCCGAGAACGTCGTCCCGACGTCGATCGTCATCGAGCTGGCGGCACCCGTCGTCGACCGCGAGGCGGTCGGCTCGCGGAGCCCGGCCGGCAACCTCAAGATCACGCCCGAGGTCGCGGGCACGCTGATCCATACGGGGATCTCCGAGCTGACCTTCACGCCCGCGAAGTCGTTCGAGTTCGACCAGAGCTACCAGGTCGAGCTCGTCGGGATCGATACCGTGGGTGGCGTCGTCGCCCCCCCCGCCGGTGACAAGTGGAGCTACGCGTTCAAGACGCCGGCGTTCAAGCTGCTCGGCTGGACGCCGAGCGAGATCGACCTCGCGCATCACCGGATCGCGATGGATGTCGCGTTCTCCGGCGCGGTGTTGCCCAACCTCGCGCGCGCCGCGATGAGCTTCTCGCTCGACGGCAAGCCGGTCGCCGGCGTCGGGCTGACGCGGGGCAGCGAGTCGAGCCACGTCATCGTCGTGCTGAGCGATCCGCGGATCGCGCTCGGCAGCGCGCTGTCGCTGGCGCTCAAGCCCGGCGTGGTGTCGCTGACCGGCGCGCGGGCGAGCGCCGCGACTGCGGCGTATGTGGTCTCGGGTGACAAGGCGGTCACGATCAAGACCGCGGTGATCACCGAGGGCGCGGGCGGATTTTATCTCGAGGTCGTGTGCGACGACACCGCCGCCGCCAAGGGCACGCGCTCGTTCTACGAGCGCGTGGGCTACTACAATTTATCGGCGCGCTGCCAGCTCACCGACGACGCGATCAAGCACATCCACTTCGATCCCCCGGTGCAGAAGGCGTATATCACCACCGGCCGGGCCGGGTTCCGCGTGTTCGGCGAGTTCAAGCGCGGGATCTACAAGGTCAAGATCGATGGTGGCGCGACCTCGATCGACGGCGGCGTGGTGCTCGCGCCGTTCAGCCGTTCGTTCTCGGTGGCGGCGCGCAAGCCGCAGCTGAGCTTCGCCGCCAGCGGGCGCTACCTGCCGCGCACCGCGTGGACCAACCTCGGCATCAAGCACGACAACGTCGACACCGCCAACCTCATCATCCGCCAGATCCCGGCGGACAACCTGATCTTCTGGCTCGGCGAGGAGAGCGATGCCGCGACCGAGCGCACGAGCGACGTGATCCTCAAGAAGCCGATCCCGCTGCGCGGCGATCCGGACGTGGCGACCACGACGTGGCTCGACGTCGCGCAGCTGTTGCCGGCGACGACCAAGGGCGTCCTCGAGATGAAGCTCGTCGGGGTTGGCACCGAGGCGACCGCGCGGCTGCTACTCACCAACCTGTCGCTCGTCGCGAAGAAATCGATCGCGCCAGGTAAGCCGGCGGAGCAGACGGTGCGGGTCTGGGCGCTCGACATGGACTCGGCCGATCTGCTGAGCGGCGTCGACGTCAGCCTGGTCCGCAAGAGCGGCAAGTCGGTCGCCACGTGCACGACCAAGGGCAGCGAGGGCTGCACGCTGATCGCGAAGGCCGACGCCGATCCCGACGACGCGGTGCCGTTCGCGCTGATCGCCCGCAAGGGCGACGACCTGACCTACCTGCGCTATCAGGATCTGCGGGCCGAGGTGGCGGAGTCGAGCACGTCGGGTCTGCCGTATGTCGCCGAGACGCCGTACCGCGCGGCGATCTACGCCGATCGCGGCGTGTACCGGCCCGGCGACACCGCTCACGTCGTCGCGATCGCACGCGACGCCAAGGACCGCGCGCCGGGCCAGGCGCTGCCGGTCGACGTCAAGCTGTTCGATCCACGGGCCAAGGTCGTCCGCAAGCTCGCGCTCAAGACCAACCCGGCCGGCGTGGTGGACTTCGATCAGGTGTTCCCTGCGTTCGCCGATACCGGGCACTGGCGCGTCGCGATGACGGTCGCGGACAAGCCGCTCGCCAGCTACGACCTGCAGGTCGAGGAGTTCGTCCCCGAGCGTATGCGGGTCACCGCGACCCCGAAGCAGTCCGAGCTGCTGATCGGGCAGCCCGCGGTGTTCGACATCAGCGCGCAGTACCTGTTCGGCGGCAGCGCCCTCGAGAGCGGCGTCGAGCTGACCTGCGCGGTGGAGCCCGAGCGGTTCGCGCCCGAGGACAACGGCGACCTGACCTACGGCGTGGCACCCAAGGGCAAGGCGGTCTCGCTCGGCGCCAGCCGCGCGCAGCTCGATCCCAGCGGCAAGACGACGCTCGCGTGCCCCGACTCGGCGACCAAGACGCCGTTCGCCGCGACCGCGCGGCTCACCGCGACCGCGGCCGTGCTCGAGGCCGGCAGTGGTCGCGCCACGGTCATGACCGCGTCCGCGACGCTGCACCCGGAGAGCTACTACGTGGGCGTCCGAACCAAGGTGTCGCGCGCGGTGAGCGGCGAGACGTTCACCGTGGAAGGCTCGGTGGTCGACTGGCACGGCAAGCTCGCGCCCGCCGCGACCAGCCAGATCCACATCGAGCTCGCGCACCTCGAGGCCGACTACGGCTACGGCGCCGACGACGGCAGCGGCGAGTCGCGCTACGATCGCTGGCTGCGCGAGGTCCCCGAGGGCAAGCTCGACGTCAAGGTCACCAGCGGCAAGTTCTCGTTCGACGTCACGCCGGGCGAGGCGACCGCCGGCTTCAAGATCCGGCTCACCGCCGGCAAGGCGAAGACCGAGCTGGTGCTCGATGGCGAGTACCCCTACGACTACTACGGCTATGGCGACGACGCCCACGTCGATCAGACGCCGCGCCCGGCGAAGCCGACCCAGCTCGCGCCCAGGCTGCCCAAGGAGATCAAGGTCGGCGAGCCCGCCGCGGTCACGGTCCGGGCGCCGTACCGCGGCAAGGTGCTGTGGACCGTCGAGACCGATCACGTCGTGATCGCGGAATGGAAGGATATCGCGGCGGGCGACGCGACGTGGAGCTTCACGCTGCCTGCGTTCGCGCCGAACGTCTACGTCAGCGCATTCGTGGTCAAGGATCCGCACCTCGAGTCGAAGGATGCGTTCATGCCGGACCGCGCGTTCGGCATCGCATCGGCGCGCGTCGCCGTGACCGAGCTCACCCAGACCGTGCAGCTCGAAGCGCCGAAGGAGGTCCGGTCGTCGAGCCCGCTGTCGATCTCGCTCGCCGTCGGCAAGACCGAGGGACCGGCGTTCGCCACGGTCGCGGTCGTCGATGAAGGCATCCTGTCGCTGACCCGGTTCGCCAGCCCCGATCCGCTCGCGCAGCTGTTTGCGAAGCGCGCGCTGGGTGTCGAGACCTACGAGACGATCGGCTGGACGATGCTGCACCAGCCGGCCGGCGCGTCGTCGAAGACCGGTGGCGGCGACGAAGGCGTGGGCGAGGACGGCGGCGCGCTCGGGCAGGGCCGCGTCCAGCCGATCAAGCCGGTCGCGGTGTTCTCGGGTGTGGTCCCGATCGGCGCCGACGGCAAGCTCACGATCCCGTTCCAGGTGCCGGCGTATCGCGGCCAGCTCCGCGTGATGGCGGTGGTCGCGACGCCGACGCGGATCGGCCGCGCCGAGGCCAAGGTCACGGTGAAGGATCCGCTGGTCGTGCAGGTCACGTTCCCGCGGTTCGTCACGCAGAACGACGCGCTCGAGATCCCGGTGTTTCTCACCAACATGTCGGGCGGGCCGCTCGAGGTCGCCGTCTCGCTCAGGAGCGAGCACCTGGCGATCGCGGGGCTGCCGGCGCCCAAGTCCGCGGCGCCGCCGATCGCGATCACCGGCAAGGATGCCGGCACGGTCAAGATCGCCAGCGGGTTCTCCGAGACCGTCGTGTTCCAGGCCAAGGCGTTGCTCGCCGTCGGCGGCGCGAAGCTACGGGTGGTCGCCAAGGCCCGGGGCGCGGTGGGCGCGTTCGAGGCTAAGGACGAGGTCGACGTGCCGTTCCTGCCCGCCGGGCCCAAGGAGCGCGTGATCGAGAAGATCAAGCTCGAAGCCGGATCGCTCGATCTCGCCGCCCGGTCGAGCGCGCTCAAGAACTGGGTGCCGACCAGCGAGACCACGACATTCTGGATCACCAACAACCCGTATGGCGAAGTGTTCCAGCACCTGAGCTATCTGGTGCACTATCCGTACGGCTGCATCGAGCAGACGGCGTCGACGATCCGCCCGCTGCTGTACGCCGCCAGCCTGGTCGAGCAGGTCGATCCGCAGCTCGCCGAGCTCCAGATCGAGGACATGGTGATCGCGGGGATCAACCGCGTGTTCACGATGGAGACGCCCTCGGGTGGCTTCGGCTACTGGCCCGGCGCCACCGAGCCGCTCGAGTGGGCGACCGCCTACGCGACCGACATGCTGCTCGACGCCAAGCAGCGCGGCTATGCGGTCCCCGACGATCGCATGAAAGACGTGCTCGCCTGGCTCGAGGGCCGCGTGGCGCAATACGAGCGCGGAGTGAAGATCCGGCACGAGACGTGGAATCACTACGACGAGCAGTCGGAGGCCTATGTCCACTACGTGCTGGCGCGCGCCGGGCGGGGCAAGAAGGCGCGGGTCCTGAATCTCATCTCGAAGCTGCCGGCCGCGGCCAAGGGCGAGCAACTCGAGGATCTCTACCTGTTGAAGGCGGCGCTCTATCTCGCCGGTGATCGGCGCTACGGCAACGATCTCAAGGCGCTCGATGTCTCGCCGGTCACCGACGATCGAGTCAACAGCTGGAGCTTCTACTCGGATCGCCGGCGCCGCGGCCTCATGCTCAATGTCTTCTTCGATCTATTCGGCACCGATCCGGCCGGCGAGCTGCTTGCGACCCGGGTCGCGGAGATGCTCACCGGCAGACCGTCCTACTACTACAATACCCAGGAGCTGGTGTGGGGCGTGACCGGGCTCGGCAAGTGGGTCGGCGCGCTCACCAGCAAGGCCACCCCAGCCGGCACGCTCGTCGCCGATGGCGCGACCATCGCCGCACGCGGCGCCAAGCACAAGACCACCGACAAGGCGTGGTCGCTGCGCCGCGCGAGCGAGTACAAGCAGCTCACACTCGAGGTCCCGGCCCAGGCAGCCGGCGCATGGCTGGTCACCAGCAGCGAGGGCGTGCGGCCCAACGCCGACTACAAGGTCGGCGGCAACGGCATGGCGATCGCGCGGACCTACAAGAACCTCGCCGGCGAGCCGATCGATCCGGCTGGCGGACAGCTCAAGCTGGGCGACGTCGTGTTCGTCGAGCTCGAGCTGACCAACACCACCGCCGCCACCCTCCAGAACATCGCGCTCGTCGATCGGCTGCCCGCCGGCTTCGAGGTCGAGAACCCGCGGCTGGGCCGATCGATCAAGGCCGAGTGGATCAAGGAGGAGGAGCAGTGGGCTCCCGACTTCATGAACATGCGGGACGACCACCTCGAGGCGTTCGGCGCGCTGTCGGCCAAGACAGCCCGAAAGGTCATCTACACCGTCCGCGTGGTGACCTCCGGGACGTTCACGATCCCGCCGGCCGACGCCGAGGTGATGTACGACCCGACCCTCTGGGCGCGCCAGAAGGCTGGCACCGCGGTGGTCAGCGGACCGTGGACCGGCAAGCTACTCTGAGGGGACGGTGTCTCTCCTGTCTCGTTCCCGGACACGCCGTGTCATGCAACCACGCGCCAGGCCTTGAGAAGTGACGGGGACGGTGTCTCTCTTGTCTCGTTCCCGGACACGCCGGTGGATCCTGCGCCTCACCCGCCAGGGGCTGCTGGCCGTCACCCTGGTCAACGCCGCGGTGCTCGCCGCGCTGGTCCTGGCGCTTGCGGCGCCGCTGCCGGCGCGCGTGGCCGACTGGTCGGTCGCCGTCGAGTACCGTGACGGCAGTCCGGCGTACGTGTTCCTGTCGCGCGATGACAAGTGGCGGCTGCCGGTCGCGCTCGACGAGGTGGATCCGGCGCTGGTCGCCGCGCTGGTCGCGCTGGAGGACAAGCGGTTCTTCCGCCACGACGGGGTCGATCCGATCGCGGTCGGCCGCGCCGCGGTGACCGACGTGATCCATGCGCGCCGCGTCTCGGGTGGCTCGACCCTCACGATGCAGCTGGCGCGGCTGCTGGAGCCGCGGGCGCGCACGCTGCCCAACAAGCTCCTCGACATGTTTCGCGCCGTGCAGCTCGATCTCCGGCTGTCCAAGCGCGAGATCCTCGAGCAGTACCTGTCGCGCACACCGTACGGCGGCAATGTCGAGGGCATCGAGTCCGCCGCCTGGGCGTACTTCGGTCATGGCGCGCGCCATCTGACCCCGCTCGAGATCGCGACGCTGCTCGCCGTGCCGCAGGGCCCGACGCGCTACGCGCCGCGGCCGGGCAACGCGCCGCGGCTGCGCGGCCGCCGCGACGCGATCCTCGACAAGCTGATCACGGCAGGCGTGTTCTCGGCGATCGACGCCGGCGCTGCGACCGCCGAGGCCGCGGTGACGCCCCCGCCGGATCGCCTGCGCCGGATGCCGCGCGACGCCGCCCACGCCGCGCTCTGGCTCCACCAGCACCACCGCGGCGAGATCCACCTGCGCTCGACGCTGGACGCGGGCGTCCAGGCGCTCGCCGAGCACGAGGTCCAGCTGCGGCGCGAAGAGCTCCGGCGCAAGGCGATCTACGGCGCCGCGGTCGTCGTGGTCGACCATCGCAGCCGCGAGGTCGTCGCGCTGGTCGGCAACCTCGACTTCCTCGATCAGGCGCATGGCGGGCAGATCGCGATGTTCGACCGGCCGCGTTCGCCGGGCTCGACGCTCAAGCCGTTCGTCTATGCGCTGGCGATCGATCGCGGCCTGGTGCTCCCCGACTACGTGGTCGCCGACGTGCCGAGTCAGTACGGCACGTATCGGCCGCGCAACTTCGACGGCGATTGGGCGGGCCTGGTCACGCTGCGCGACGCGCTATCGCGATCGCTGAACCTGCCATTCGTCGATCTGCTCGGCCAGCTCGGGGTCGAGGCGTTCGTCGGCGAGCTCGCCCGGATGGGCGTCGCGCGGATCCGCGCGGCGCCCGGCGGCTACGGCCTGTCGCTGATCGTGGGTGGCATCGAGCTCACGCCGCTCGAGCTCGCGGGTGCGTACGCGACGCTGGCGGAGGATGGCGTGGCGCGGCCGTTGCGGGTCGTCGCCGGCGACCACGCGCGCGACGACCAGCCGATCTTCGGGGCCGGGGCGGCGTGGCTGACCCGCCAGGCGCTGGCGCTCAAGGAGCGGCCCGACGTTCCGCACCGCCGCGGCAGCTCCGGCGTACCGCCGTCGATCCACTGGAAGACCGGCACGAGCTTTGGATTTCGCGACGCGTGGGCAGCTGGATCGGGGCCGGCCTACACCGCCGTGGTGTGGACGGGCAACGTCGACAACAAGTCGAGCGCCGAGCTGATCGGCTCGGAGGCCGCCGCGCCGATCTTGTTCGATGTCCTCGAGGGGCTCGCGAATCGCGCACCGACCGCGCCGCCGCCACCCTCCGATGATCTGGCCGACGTGGAGGTCTGTGCGTACTCGGGCCATGTCCCAACCGACGCGTGCCTCGACCGCGTCCGTGTCCGCGCCCCGATCCACGCGGTGCCGACCGCGCCGTGTCCCTATCATCAGGCGTATGATGTCGACCGCGCGACCGGGCGGGCGGTGCTCCCCGCGTGCCGTAAACCGAGCCACAGCTACGACCGCAAGAGCTTCGTCGTGCTGCCCAGCGCGGTCACGGCGTGGCTCACGGGCCGGCATCGCAGCGTGCCGGAGGCGCCGGTGTTCGACGCCGATTGCGCCGCGGATCTCGCGAACGTGCCGCCGACCATCGCGACGCCGGGCGAAGGCCAACGCGTCACGCTGATCCCCGGGGTGGCGGCGACTCACCAGCTCGTGCCACTCACCGCATCGACGCACGCGGCGACGCTCACCTGGTTTGTCGACGGCGTGTTGATCGGGACCGCGCCGTCCAACGAACGCATGTACTGGACCCCGACGGCCGGCAAACACGAGATCGTCGTAGCCGATGACGCGGGCCGCAAAGCGCATCGCACGCTCGCCGTCGATGCGGGCGCGATCCAGCGCGCACGCTGACTCCACCCAGCGGCGGCTACGGCGGGCTCCACCGCTGGCCGGTCTCGCAGTCAACGTGCGCCAGCCGGACTCCGGTCGGCGTGATCGCGATCGTGCCGAACACGATCGGCAGGTGAAGCCGTCGCGGTCCGATCGAGCCAGGATTGAACACGGTGAGTCCGCGCTCCTGTGCAATGAACGGCACGTGCGAGTGGCCGCACACGACGAGGTTTGCATGCTCCGCGAGCGCCATCCGCGCGACGTCGGCGCGCAACCTGGGCCCATTGACCGCGATGTGGGTCAAGAAGATGCGCAATCGCAACTCGGTCGCGACCACATCGATCGTCAAGACGTCGGGAAACGTCGTGCGCGTGTCGATGTTGCCGCGCACCACGAACACCGGCGCGATCTCGGTCAGCTCGTCGATCACGCGGTCGTCGCCGATGTCGCCGGCATGAAGGATGGCATCCGGAGCGATCGCCGTGAGGCGGTCGTGAGTCGCGGCGTGCGGATGCGAATGCGAGTCTGCGACGACGGCGATGGTCAACGTGCCATCGTCGCGCATCGCGAGCGTCTCAGACTTTCGGACCATCCGGATCGGCATGCGAGGGTCGTACCGCGCGGCGGCTCCCCAGTCACGCCGGGCGCGTCCGCACGATCTGCAGCCAGCTCTTGTGCACGGATGTTGCTCGACAGGTCTATGCGGAATGCTGCCGTCGTACGCGAGTAGCTCCGCCTTACTCGAGGAACCTAACATGCCACGCAAACAGCGCTTTAAACCATCCCGTAAACCGAAACCGACCCCACAAGGTGAGGATGCGATGACGGTGCAACAGCCGGACGGCGCCTCTACGCACACCTCCCCAGCCGAAGATGCCAATGCGCGAGACGCGCCCCAAGCGCCGACCGACCCGTCGCTGGACGAGCCGGAGACTGACCAGCGCTCACGCTGAGCGGTCACGCACGACGAGCGGCGTGGCCCGCTCGACTGGTGCAAGCCCGGTCGTCGGGCCTACAGTCCGTCCATGGCCAGGGTGCTGTTTCCGCTTCCGGACCACGACTTCGACGTGACCGAAGTTGCCGTACCGTGGAAGCTGTTCCGCGAAGCGGGCCACGAGGTCGTGTTCGCCACCGAGGCGGGCGCGACGCCGGCCTGCGATCCGCTGCTGCTCACCGGGGTGATCTTCGGTAAGCTCGGTGCCCGGGACGAGGCCATCTCGTACTATCGCGAGCTTGAGCGCTCTCCGGAGTTTTCATCGCCGCGGCGCTGGGCGGCCTGCGCATGCGGCGACTTCGACGCGCTGTTTCTCGCCGGCGGCCACGCGCCCGGCATGAAGCAGTACCTGGGCAGCGCCGTGGTCCAGCGGCTCACCGCCGATTGGTTCGCGGCTCGAAAACCGGTCGCGGCGATCTGCCACGGAGTGCTCGTCGCCGCGCGCGCAACTGCGGGCGATGGGCGTTCCGTGCTGCGCGGCTTGCGTACGACGTGCCTGACGAAGCACATGGAACGCAGCGCGTACCTCGCGACGTTCTGGCGCCGGGGCCGGTACTATCGGACGTACCCGGCGTACGTCGAGGACGAGGTCACCGCCGCCCTGGCGACGCCCGCGGACTTCGAGCGCGGCCCGCGCGAGCTGTCCCGCCACGGCACGCGCGACGATGACACCCACGCATTCGTCGTAGAGGACGGCCCCTACGTCTCGGCGCGGTGGCCGGGCGACGCCTACCTGATCGCGAAGCGGTTGCTCGCGCGCCTCTAACCGCACCACGTCTGGTGCGGCGCAATCCATGCGGCGGGCGGGACTCACTGCGCCTGGCGGTCACTTCGATCGTTCAACGCCTATGCTTGGGTGTCGGTCGTCACCTCCAACCTGTTGCTGCTCGCGCGTCGCCAGCCAAACCGAGCCGACGTCCGCCCCGTTCACAGCGTTGGATGCCGTGTTTCGCGCAGCCGCGCTGGGCACCTTTCGTCCGCGCTCCGGGCCACGACCCACGCCGGCCGAACCCGCATCCCAACTTGCTGCTCCGGCTCGCCGTACTGCGATCTTTCTCGTGGCCGCGACAAATCTCCGACGATAAATCGCGTTGTGGCGCGAAAACTACCTACGTGGCCGCGGGAATGTCGCGGCACGAGATCGTTGTGCCGTGGATCTTCCAGCCCTCCGCCAACAGCCAGGTCTGCGCCCGAAAAACCTGCAGCGGATCGTAGGTCGGCGGGCCACGCCACAAGAACCCCTCCTCCTCGCCGTACTCCGTCCAGTCCGGGAACATCGCCGCGCTCGAGAACCAGTCGATCGACCACGCGTTCATCGGCGCGACGCGATCCTCGCGGTGCTTCCTCCAGTTCAACATGACGTAGCGGAGCGCGTGCCGCGCTTGCCGCGGCGTCGTGATGATCTCCGCGTGATAGCGATCCGGAAACACCGTACCTCGACGCCTCGGCCCGGGCCGCCCCTTGCTGATCGCCGCGTTGAGGTGCTTGGCGGCCGAGATCTGAAAGCCTTGCATCCCCGACGCCAGCGCGGCCTTGTCACGGGCCTCGACGAGCAAGTGGATATGCGTGCGCTGGATGCTGAGGTGAACGATCCGAAAGTCTTCCCGCCGCGCCGTCGTCAAGGTCGCCTCCCGGATCGCCTGGTACCTCCGGCGACGCCGCAGGCTGCCGACGGCGCTCACAGCGCGCAGCACGACGTGCACGGGATACCTCGCGTGCAGATACGGCCGTTCCTTGTGAGGTGAGCCCGCCCGCGCTCCCTTCGGTGGACGACCCGCGCCTCGCCGCTTGCCACCACGCTTCTTGAACAGTGGCAGCTGTTCGGGCTCGGGACGCCGCCTGCGCGACGGCTTCGGGCATGTGCGCGCCTTCACATTGTCTGGGTATCCCTCGACGAGCATTCATGCAAGTAGATTTCGCCGATATCCTATCTCGACCTCCGACTCGAGTAGTCGATGGGGGGCGATGAGGGCGATGAGGCAAACCGGTGTCTGGACTTCCGCGGCAACGACCGAGCAGCCGGACCTCGGGAATGCCAGATTCCAGGCCAGCGGTTCCTTACATGGACTTCAGCGGGACGACCGAGCACCCAGACCGCCGAGATGCCAATGCCAGACCAGCGGTTACTCACAGGGTCGACCAGAATACGTTCGGGTGCACAACGGCCGATCGAGGTTCGCGGTTGTCGGCACGGCCAGCGAATCATCGGGGCCATCGGTCGCCAGCGGACCTCGGGAGATCACCACCCGGCCTGTGGACAGTGGCCCTCGGCTGGTCGCTGGACCATTTGATTCCGAGGCTCAGCGCAACAGCGTCGTCGCCACTGCCCACAGCCCAGTGCACGCGCGCACTCTCCGGTTTTTTGGATATTTCATATCGAGAATTCCGGAACGGAGCGTCGATGCAGGACGCTGGGCAGTGGGCGGTGTGACGCATGCCAGTGAGCCGAACCTCGGAATCAGCGGGTCCAGCCGTGTCGACCCACCTGCCATTCTTCATCTTGTTGAACGATGGCGGTGGGCCGTCCTTCGCGTTGTTCCTTGCTGCCCAGTCATCGAACGCCGCGAGGCCGCCGTCGAGTAGGGCGTGCGGGCTATCGACCGTGGTCTTGTAGAGCGGGTTCGCACCATCCATCGCCATCACGGTACCGCTCCCTTGTACCAGCTCCTGCGTATCTGAGGCATCCCCTCAAATAATGCCGAACACCGAGCGAAAAATCTCGTGCCGGCGAACCACGGCATCGTACGTGTTCATCAGCAGCGTGAGTTTCTCGTCACCCATCATCGGGATCGCGGCGTAGAG
>Ga0307509_10001882_pt1 | contig 34654 bp, 27 predicted proteins | sample 10_EM_MG_FD_202245 | JGI IMG/M metagenome (GOLD analysis project Ga0307509, IMG submission 202245) | Populus trichocarpa ectomycorrhiza microbial communities from riparian zone in the Pacific Northwest, United States - 10_EM | ecosystem: Host-associated > Plants > Roots > Unclassified | place...
GGGGTGGATTGGCTATGATATTAAGGGAAGCCTTTTTGTCGATTCGATTGGGGTTTTTAAGGATTGGGGGGGAGTGATCATAGAAGATGGGGGATGCCAAGAATTAGGTGGATAAGACTGGGAAGGGCTGGAATGATAACGAGTAGGAAGGTGAATTAGTATGTATGAGTGCAGTACATACAGGTAGGAAGGAGGGGGAGGGGGGCGAAGCCGGAGTTGGTAACAGTACAGTACAAGCACTCAGTGGTATTTCATTAAACCCCCCCCAGATAACCCACTCCCACAGAATGCAGCGCTCGCTCTCTCTCTCGCTCTCTCGGCCCGATAGTCGAAAGTATCATACCGAAAGTGTGCCGTTGCCGAAGATGGGGGAACAGGGGAGAGAGGTACAAGATGGATATATTTGTTTTGTCATATCATACTTGGAACTACGAGACAGATATGTATACAATAGACTATAATAGTACGCGTGTTAAGAGCAAAGAGTTCCTAACCCTATCATACCAATGACAACCTGGACAGCTCCATGACTAAGCAGCTACTTTACACTAGATATGTATAATATACATACATAAGGGAGAGGAGGACGGCAAAGGGGTGGGGAGGGAGTATGACAAGCGAGAGGAAGTAAGTATGAAAAGTGTGAGGAAGTGGGTATCCATCTGATGAAGATATTTTTTTAAAAAAAGAGAAAACCTGCCATCTTCTTGTTTCCTCTGACTTATAGATAAATAACCCCCTCTTAGCAGACATAACCTATCACTCGTGTAAATTTTTACAGCTAGCTTGGGCGGTTACATATTATGACACCTACCTATCATACTCATTCGACACAACAACCACGCCACCACCACACCTGTCTTCCTTCCTTAGTGGTTTAATTAATAGTGCCGGAGAAAGGAGGGCTCGAAAGCGTCTCCAGGAGGAAGGAGGAGGAGGAATCTTAGATTAGGACTAGCCTTGGGTTGCTGTCGCAAGAACCGTATCTGAGGGGCAAGGAGACGCATTTTTCCAGATTTAAGCACTGTAATACAATAATACTCTTCCAATTTGTACGTTTAAAGGCTAGATAGATAAATAGAATAATACATCCCTTGCAACCTTCCTCTACCATCACAATCGCCGTCGAGACCTCCCTCCCCGCTCCCATCGTGGAGAGGAGAGGAGGAGCCTTATTCGACCGCCACATTCCCCCCCATATGGCTCTTCGCATTGATGCTGAGCTTTTAGTCCCGTGCTGTTAAGGTCGTACTTAAACCGTTCCACAAACTCAATGGCGCGATATTAACCCGTTTGGGGGCTGGGTGTTGGTGTTACTTCAACCTAGAGTAGTTGTACCGTAGCTGTAAGTTCTGTAATGGCAATTCACTCGCCAGTAGCTTTTTTCTTCTTCGGATCTTGGCGTTGTTACCGCCAAGTTTTGTTTAGGTGGTGTACTTTAGCTCTTCATGATATTACAGACCCTCTGAGGGCTGATATGGGATCACATTCAGTAAAACATGGTACACAGTAACAGCCAAGAGGTACCGCACTATGCTATACATCCATTCACCCATCCACCCGAATCGTTTAGTGTAGTATAATTTTACCCACCTGGGCGGCATAGTATGCTCACCGACCAGACCGACCAAGAGAAAGCGTACAGCAAAAAGGGCATGAGAAAATGCAGGTAGAGGAGCAGAATAAAATATGTGCATGAAAGGTGGGGGAGAGGTAAATAGGTAGGTATCTAGCTAGCCAAAATCATGACGAACGCCGTAATAACAATGACAGACAGAGACAGTAAGAGTTATGTAGAAAAGTAGTTTGATGATGAAAGAGTAGAAATAGTTACATAAATGAAAGTAGAAGACCAAGTATGATAAAAAAAGTGAGAGAAAAAAGCTATGCTAGTCAACATCACTGCGCAACCCATTCACTGCCTCTCTTCACAAACTTGTCCAGAAGGATGGAGACGTCCGCTAGTACGAAACGACAAATATAGAATCCAAAGAACTCTGCTGCGTGGCGATGGCTAAGTTCTAATCCGACTTTGGTGGATATGGCAGTCTTCTTAGGGAGGCTGCTCTCGTCGAATACTGGGAGGTGGTCTATAGTGGCGCACATGTATCTGTTAGCTTCCTATTTGATAAACAGAGAAAAAGAGAAAAATATGTCTAAATCATGTAGAATAGTAGTGTTCATAAATCGCTCACCAAGAATCTGCGCGGCATCAAACAACCTCGCCAAAGCACTGATATAAGTAGCATGAGGTCCGCCAAAAGTAACACTCTCCAAGTTCCTCTTAGGCTGAGAAGAGGAATCTGTCGCGCCTACCGCCATCGGCAACCCGCTGCTACCGTAATAGTCCCCGCCCGCAAGATTCGACGAGGAACCAAAACCAGCGAGTGCAGTGTTGGAGGTCTTTGTGCGGAGCTTGCGCAAGGAAAAGTAGCTCTTCCCTCCTGTGACTCCGGTGGATTTTGTCACCATGTCATGCGCATTGCCTTCTGATGTTGTGTGCTCGGTTTGGTAAAGGGATCTCGCGCCGACCGATCCTACTTCATTTCCAAGTTTCTTTGAAAGAACAGCTTGCGCGCGATCAAGGACGCCTTCAAGCGATTGCATCTCTTCATAGAGAGCGTGTATATCGTCATGTTTTACAGTTGCGAGTTTGGCCAATGCTGCGCTGACGAGGTCGCATGCAGAAATTTTGTCGTCCACCGCGCGGATTTTAACTCCCTTGATGAACCAAACTTCTCGAGGCACAAAAAGTCTAGCAGAGATATATCCACCACGGGGATGGGCTACGGTTTGATAAAAGCACCTCATAAGCCAGAAGGGCTTAGATAATGGCTCGGGGGGGCAAGGTTCGAGAGGCACTGGAATACTAGAAGAGAGAGCCTCTTCACTGCCAGGTGTAGCGGGTGAATGAAGTTTGCTGTCGAAAAGGTGCATTCCTCCAGCGGGGAGTCCAGCAGTTGGAGGGGCGCCCATTGGTGTATTAGGTAAGATGGTGGGGGTAGCCGGAGTTGCCGATCTCGGAAATGCTTTTCTTAAATTTGAAGTGCTAGATGAGGAAAATAGGCCGTTGTGTGGAGTTGCTGGGGATTCGGTGTCGGGGCCACCAACATTCCTGCTCTTCAAGCTCGCCGACGATTGTATCTGCCTCAGCGAACCGGGGAGTCCAGTAATTCGCGGAGTATACCTAGCTGGAGAGCCTGATGCGCCGTCGTCAGATAGCGTCTTTGTCAACGGAACACTTAGTCCAGGAGGCTCAAGCGTTTGGGGCGTTGGTGACGAAAGTTTTCTCCCAGAAATACCTTGAGAAGTCGCTGGAGGATCCGGTAACGCGCCGTCTCTTGAGTCGCTGGAAGCACCCGGTCGGGACGAGGAAACGGCTGAGGCTGACTTTGGAGGGGCGTTCAATGGAGGACTTACTGGTGGTAATGGAGGTGGTTCGGATGGAGGTTCTGAGTCTATTGCTCCTGGTTGTGGTGAAGGCCCACGCACCAAAGTTGTCGGTACGGCTGTTGTGTTTGAAGAAACCGTATTGGACACTGATGTTTCAACCTTGAGAGGCTCTGCCAAGGCCGAAAGGCGTCTGATTCTTACACTCTTTGAAGACTTTGTAACTGCAAGCCCCGGGATCGCTGCAATATTAGGGTTAGGGAGCGTTGGCAACGGTTCCTTAATTTTTTGCACAGACGGTGCCAAGGGCGCCGGCGCTAGCGGTGGTGGTGGTGGAGGTGGTACCTGAGGAGGAAGCGAGGGCGGAGGCAGGTGAGGCGGAAGAGTTGAAGGTGGGGGTGGGGGTGTTAGTGGAGCTTCTGCTACGGTAGTCAAGAGGGTTCCATTTAGCATATGCGCAGAACTAACCGAGCTTGCCCACGTTGTTCCCGACGAGTAGCCACTCGAACCCGATTCCCTAGGTAACGTCGAATCGGAATATGTGGTGGATGCCGACTGTCGGGGTAATGCTGTTTTCGAATCCAGGTTAAATTCAAAATCGTCAAGCGTATAGCCTCTTGTCATCTCTTCCAGCATTCGCTCCTCCTCGTCAGACTCGCCGCCCTCCATATCACCAAAAAAGTCCACATCAGAATCTCTCCTCTTATCACTAAACCCTAACCTTTCCCGCTCTAATCGCCTTTCCTTTTCCTTCTGTATCTCCATTTCCATTTCCCTCTCCACCTCCTTAACCCTCTCACTTGCTCTCTCAGCATTCGTCCTCGGACTTCTCATCATTAACAGCTCATCATCGTCACGATCGTACGTGTAGTCCACTTCATAGCCATCATCATAGGCCGCCTCCACTGCCGCATCAAGCTGAGAATCAAAATCCTCCTCAAATTGCCGCATAATTGCCTTCTCCTTCTTCCTCCTTAATTCCCTATCACTCTGCTTTCTTGGCTTCCTCCTCGTCCACCCTGGTGATGATTCGCCAGATACCGACCCACCAGACTCGTCGATCGTGTTCAACCAAGACGTGGAAGCCTCACTTCCCTGTCTGGAATGCGTATTATTTGACGATAAGCCGGATTGTCTGTGCGATGATGACCTTCGCGACGAAATCGATGATGCATCTGACAGAGATCTTCGGATACCATAGTCGCGCTCTTTCGCAGGTGAAAACCGGGGCGACAAAGCAGCTGCCCCAAAGGTAAAGGACTCCCTATTATTGCCCTCGTAAAGATCATGCTTCAGTCCCCCAATTGTTGCATCCCTCTTTGGCGAATGAGGTGGCCGCCCTGGGGAGAGGGGGGCCAGTATATGCTCTGCAGACCTGGACCTGGCTATGGGCAGTGGCGGTAAGGGCTCGGGATTTGAATTTAAATCGGGACCCACGTACAAGGAATCTCTCCTTGGAGGTACAGCTGTCGCCAGCGGGACGCCTTTGGCATATCGATTACTCCCGATTACCGAGGCGGCGGTAGCGGTTGATATTATCACTGTCAATTCATCGTCTTCAGGTGGGTACAGGCTTTCCTGGTCAGTGAATTCTTCCGTCAATGGTCTAGCAGGCAGCTCCTTCTCAATCCCCGTAGGGCGCGGCGATAAATTTCGAAGCTCTTCAATTCGCTCGGTATATGTCTCTTGCTACTCCCCAACCTCAATTAGTCACGTGTTTGCAAATTGACTGATGACTATCCTCATAACCACTACACGGGCCGGGGGAGAGTTTCCCCGGGGAAGAAGACCTAAGGGCAAGAAGTCGGGGTAGGAAGCTCACAATGGCTTGTAGTTTTCGTCTATCCTCATCCGCGCCGGCCCTCATCATGACCTGACCCAATAAAACACAAGCATCTCCATAGGCTTCCATCGCTCCTTCATAATTCTCGGCATTATCTAACGTCACAGCCGTGTTGGCTTTCTGAAGCGCCGAAGACAACATTGCTTTCTGCGAATGTGACCGATGCTCGCGTGTTTGAGCTTTGGCCGGGTCCTTGCTCTTCTGCAGGTTATTCCCCGATGGTTCTCCCGAGTGTTTTACGACAGCATAGGCGGGGTACAGGGAGGATGCAGGTGGAGGTTTAGGCGGTAATGCCGGCGCCAGCTGGGACCCTGAAGGTATTTCAGGATAAGCTCTCGAGTCCTCGTCAGGGTAGACAATTGGACTGCTGGTAAAAAGGCGATCTGGATTCGCCCTCAATCGCTGGGGAGAAGATTTCCAGAACTGAGAACCTTCAGAATTACTCGTGGAGGGAGTTGTTATAGAAGAATTCGTTCCCGAGCTCGTCAAGGGGTTATTTCCACGCCGTTGAGGCGACGAGGCTACAGATGCAGCCCGGGACACCGTGCCTGTCGAGTGCGAACGCAATCGTAGGGCCGGACGGATCCGCAAGGCGGTTGCAGGACTCGAAGTGGCCACAACAGTAGCCGTCGCCACAACTGTAGAAGTTTCCACACTGTCACTTCGTGAGTTCCCCGACGTTCCCTCCGAGCTCCCACTAAATCTATCAACACTCCGATTACCCCTTATTGTCCTGTTGCTATCGGTACTAGTGCTGTGTTCGGTCTGAGCTATGGAAAACCTCCTTTCAAGGAAATCAGATGACACGTGCGGAACCGCCGCAACCCCCTTCCCGGATGACGTTGAAGATGTTGAAGGGGTGGACCTGTGAGTGGGCTTCGCAGTCTGGTAGGTTGATGGATGAGAAGACGATGATGATGATGATGATGGAGGTGTTGCTTCTGACGCCCCACTTGACCGCACCATCCCACCCAGCGAGTATTACTTTTTTAATTGGAATTAGTATAAGTTTCTGTCTTAAGAGCTGATGCGCCAGGGGAAAAAAAGGGTTGGCGATAATAGGGTGCGCAAGAAGAGGGCTTGATCTAAGCAAAGACTAGCTCCGCTCCACTGATTGGGCAATCCCCTCCCTCCAAGAAACCTCTCTCCCGAAGAGTGCTAAATGTCTATGAAAAAATATTAAGGGAAAAAAATTAAAAAATTAAAAAATGTAAAATTCCCCTCTCTCATCCACCATAAGGAAACGGGACAAATGCGTGAGGGTTGAACCAAGGCACGAGGGCCCTGCCCCTGAGAACGAAACGGCGGAGATTGATTTGTTGACCTTTCTTGGTTGCTGGGTTCTCTGGCGGGTAGGGTAGCTTAGAAAGGATGTCTCTCTTTTTTTTTTTTTTTTTTGCCTTCTTCGCTTTCTTTCTTCCCTTTCTTTTTCTTTCCCCTGGTGTTCTTTTCCTCTTTTCTTCAGATGACCAATAATTGAACTAATTTAGCTTTGGAATACTTTTTGTTTTTTTTAATTGTTTGCAGTTGCCCTTTCTCCCTTGTTTCTCCAAGAACGAATAGTCGGACCGGGGTCCAAATGGCGGTACTCGAGTAGAAGTGGGAGTGCAAAAGTTGGTGTGGTTGACTTTGGGGGGGGGGGGTGTGGGGACAAATATGTTTAATAGGGTGAATCGTTTGGCTGGAGGGAAATGAGTGTCGAACCCTTTAGGGATTAAGTGACAAGGAGAGATTGCTATGTCTTGGAAAATGGGCAGAAAAGATAATAAAAAATGTTGACTAAGGGAGAGAGGGAGAGGGAGACGAAGTGAAAGGAAGGAAGAACAACTCGGACTTGTGCTCTAGAAAAAAAACGATGACGACGCCAAACAGATGAAGAAACTGACACAAAAAGTCTGAAAGAGGAGAGGTTGTTCAAAGGTGCCTGCCGTTATGGCTGGGGGGAGAAGGGGACTAGATGGGAGGAGGAGACAATTCAGGAGATTTACCTCCGGTTTGTTAGGGGTCAGCTGAAAGATTTACCTTTATGGAAGGGGGGGCAACAGTTGAGAGTACTCGTACAAGTACTCAAGCGGGTAAGAACCGTAGTTGAGGAAAGAACTGCAAGAAGTGCAAGTTGGAGCAGAAAAAGTAAAAAGACCAAAAGGAACCATAGCAAATAAAGAGACAACAGAAAGTAAAGAGTCGCCCGAAGAAGATGAGGAAGTTGAGGAAGCTGAGGAAGGAGAAGAAGAGGAAGAAGTATGATAGCGTGGCACTCTTTACCTTGGAAGAAAAAGGTCTCTTCTCTGGTGCTTTTTTTTCTCCTTCAAGGTTGGTTTAGTCCTTCCTTCCTTCCTCTCCTTAACACACAGCGCACGAACGCACGCACATTCACCCTCACCCTCTCGCAAACCGAACTTAGACTACAGAATTCAACTCAAACACAACACACCACAAACTATTGTAGAACAACCCTCAGAGACTCTCGACCCTTCTCTCCTTTTCTTTTTTCTTCCCTTTTCAATAGTTAGCTCTCCCTTTCTCTCTTATAGTTTCTCTTTCCAGACCGGGAAACATCTCTTGACTCAATGGTTTGTTTGACGCCAGGCCGAAGCAAGACAGGTTTTGTTTATGGCATCTGCAGGGCAACAAAAAAAACATGAATTCTCCCTCCCTCCCTACGCACGCATGTGTGCGTACAGTACGGCACGAGTGCTGTACTAGTACAGTATTGTATGCTGAGGATGCGGGGGTCGGGGAGAAGGCAGTGCGATCTGTCCCGGTATGACACGAGTGTCATCACAGTGGAAAGGGAGAAGCAAAAAAAAAAAAACAAGAGAGAAAGGAGAAGACCTGCAGCACAATGGCCTACGCGAGAGCATGCAACACCGGAACAACCAATGAATGGCAGGATAGGATACGCTACCAGCACTCATGTAGCTTGGTGTGCAGCGCACACACATCTCAATTCACAGAAGGAGCAGCCACCGGTACTCGAGTACTATGACTTTCACACCAGGGGAAGGCTGGAATGCCAGCATAGACAGGAACCACCCACAACACAAATGAAAAGATTAGTTACTGTGCCCAAAGAACTCCCTATCCCCAAGTCTACAGTAAGGGCTCAATTCGCTTTAGCACAATGCTGTACAATCCCACAAGCAAGCAGTCAAAGAAAAAGCAACAAATCCTCAATCCTCAGGCTATGGTTAGGCGAAGCAGCAGCGAGGCTAGCAGCAGCAGCCAAGAGTCCCGTTACGGGAATGTGGCTATCCGCTAGAACTCTGGCTGGACACTTCTGTTCAACGGTGGTGATGGTCGTACAGACACGGTATCGGCGTGGTGCTTGAGTACCGTACGATAACTAGTGAGAGCATCGCGGAAAGAGCGAAGCAGGAGGAAGAGGAGGAGATACACATTTCAACTACCGCGATTTATGATACCACCCCGCCACACGGGAAAGCCTTTTTGCAATTCACTATTTTATTCTTGCACAACACGCGATTGTTACGGCGCAGTGGACGGACAGAGCGATGCCTGGAAACCCGGGGTAAATGAGTTTCGGCTGTGATACAGAATGTATCGCAGACAGCCTTACCCCTGGACGATGATATGATAGAGTGGGGGGAGGAGGACACAAAAGTCCAATTGCGCACACTTGTGATACCGGTGCCCTTTTTACTCCTCCCGCTTCTCGCTTCTACAGTATGCTTCGTGATAGATAAATGCCTTAGATATGTCCCGCTCTCGCCAATTCAAGCTTATCCCGAAAGTCTACCTTCCCGCTCTATGACATTGTTATCCTGATATAACCATCAACACCAAAATGGCCCCCCCACCGAACCTAACCTTCCATCCCAAAGCTATGAATGAGCCCTACCTTGCCGAATCATGCACCCAAAGCCAAACGCTGTTTGAGCCCTCTCGTCGACAAAGTTGTCGCATCCACCACCACTCACGGTACTTGGACCACCGACGGACGGAAACATCTGCGGCCAATTCGTCATCCCTTCCCCAACGCCTTTCGCTCCTACCTACTACCAGAACATGACAGAAGCGACAACCCTCCACATACTGCAAGCAAGCAGAGTACTAGTAGTGGAAAAGCGAAGTAAACGAATACCATTCCATTCTGCAAAATCGTACAGTATAATAATACGGTACTGTATTTTATTGTATTACCGGTAGTTGCAGATCCTTGCCAACTTACCTACAATCAATCACCAGAGCCATTACCCGGTAGCAGGGCAAGTGTAAAACGAGCGTTTCTTTTATCTGTTCCTTTCCCCCAGCCCTGCGCTATACTCGTAACTCCTCCAAGTTGACACCCAGGAACACACACACAATACTCGAGTACAGTACCGGCAAGAGGACTCGAAGCGGGGAGTCATGGCGTTTGGCCCGATAGAATCGGATACGGTAGACTGCATTGTAAGGACCGTTGTGCTGGGATTTGACCTTTGGTGCAGTCCAGGTCATGTGCTGTTGCACCACAGCGGTTAGGGTTTGGTTTCTTGCTGGTTCGCATGTGATTGGCTGGTCGGTTGATTGACCGGTACGGTATACGATATATCATTCGGGGGTTCCTTACTTGTGCTCCTCGAGTCCGCGAATGGTAGCGTATCATAGGCGCTGGGGGGGAAGGAAGCTGGGTTGTTTGGTTGGTTGGGTTGGAAGGAAGGGAAGCGAAAGGCGTTTATGGTAAGGATGGTAAGAAAGGGCAAAAATCATTGTGAGGGGGGGAGTCTTTTATTTATTTATTTATTCGTATGGCTAACTTACTGTTAGCGCTACCGATTGGGGGAGGGCGATTGGTCTTGAGTTGGTAATAAATTGATTTTTTGATTTTTTTTCAGCTGCAGCGTAAGCTTATGGAGTTTGTTACGATACTTGTATAATCATACCATGTTCTTGGGGGGGTCAACAGATTGACTTGCCCATCAAGGCTAACCGCTCGATGGTTTGTGCGATATGGTGGTGGTGGTGGTGGATGAGATGGGGTTTGTTTCGTGCTTTTAGGAAAGGGATGAAGATGGGAGGTTCGTCTACTCGAGTACTCGAGTATTATAACTGATTGTAAGTGCTAAACTACAAGTAGGGGAGATGTTTTCGCACAGTTAATCTAGGTTAACCCGCGGAAGAATCCCTGTCTTGCACTCTACTACGGTATTCGAGTACGAAAACACCCCCTCCCCTGTGTGCCTCCCTCATTGTTAGCTCACGCTAGTACAAATAATAGATGCCTAGAAAAAGACTACCCCATTACAGTACTTCTAATACTTCCACCAACTCACCTACCAAGCACTTCCTCCTCCTTCCCAAGTCGATATTATGTGCCGCGGACCTCCCAACAACAACAACTAGCAACAGCAAGCCCACAATCAGTCCTGCAACCAAGGCAGACAAATCCACCCGTAATCCGGGGCACGTATAATACTTGTACCATACCGGAACGATGACCGTCCTTCCTTTCTTCCTTTCTTCCTTTCTTCCTTCCCCCCTTCCTTCCTTACAGGAGGAGAAGCTTACAAGTTGCAACCCAAACCAACCAACCAACCAAATAAGTAAACAAAAGATCCGTGCTCACAGCGTATTATATAATCCGGAAATCCCCCCCCATCAATAGATGCTCGTAACATAGCAAGAAGCACTACGAGCAGTACTAGTACGGTTGTCGGTGCTCGAGTATAAGTTAGGGGTTCAAAATCCCGTGTGTGTGTGTGTGTGTGGCAAGTTTATCTGTGCGCTATGTGAGGGGCCCCGTACTACGGTATATTTAGACTCGAATGTTCCGATACTTTTCTTTTTCTTTTCTTTCGTGCCGGGTATTTACACTTGCTTGTATTACTCGAGTACAGTCCTGTACGAGTACCGTATGCAGGGGAAGAATGCCGGCATCGGGCACGGGCGCTCGAAGGGGAGGGGGAGGGGCTTTTGGCGGTGGTGGTGGTTTGGATGGATGGATTGGACGTGGGCTTGATCCGACTTTTTTTTTTTTTTTTTTTTTTTTTCCTCTTCACGCGGCGCGGGTGGGGTAGGTACTGGAGGTACAGTATGCTTTGGAGAGGCGGGTTGTGGGGAGATGGAGATGTGGTGCCTGGATGTTGTCCTATTGCACGAATGAGTGAGTATCTTAGGAGATGGTACGAGTATCATATATATCCTTGGTTGTCTCTAGATGGTGTAATGACTTGGTCCCATGATTTGGCATGGCGACCGTTTTGCCTTGATTTCCCCGACAGAACCACACAACCCGGGAGAAGTTTTGAGAGGGGGTTTTTCTTTTCTTTTCGAGGCTGGCAATTTGTCATCCTGAGGCCTAACTTATTATTTGATTGAGCGGGGAATCGAGTATGATATGTATATGTTAATATTCCGACATCTTACAGTACCGGATCGGTAGATAGATACAGTAGATCCCTTCAAAAAGAAAAACTCCCAGCATCATACCCACTCACTCGCAATTCAACAACCCCTGACACCGCACACTTCACCACCACTTCCTTCCTTCACACACATATCGTACACTCTTTCTCAAACAACTCCGGGCATACGCAATCCCCCCCACCGGGGATACGATTACCAGAACCCCGGGTATTATATGTACTAAAGCTTGTTCACCGTACTCTCTGCTCTGCAGCGCTCTATCCGCTAACATACTACTACTACTACTACCGGTACTGTACCGGTGCTCTAGCCAAGTCTATCGTACGGAAAAAACTCCACAATCCCCCCGTGTCTCCCAAAAAATTAATCGCCACGTGCTCTCTGAAGTTTAATTACTTCAGGGTCTGTCAGACAGCATGATTATGTCAGCTTATAGAGTGGGGCCCTTTTTTTTTTTTGGCTGGTTTTGGCCTGTGGTGGAGGTGTCACGTGCTCTTGTATGTTTTCTTCTTCTTGTTCAATCATATTTTTACAGGTTCGGGCGTTGGGATGAGAGCACAGTACAGGGCGGTATATATGCTATTGGGGGAATTATGTGTGTGTATATAGGAGGCCTTAGGCTTTTAGCTGAGGGTTTGAGTATGGAATCTTGGGAATGGCGCCCTCCTTTACCTTTTATTAAATGTTTTACCTCCGTACTGTACTAGTACACATTGCGGGGGAAATGGCAAAGTTGTTCCTGGTATCATATCATGAGAAATCTGGGCAAGGAGGAGGGGGGGTCAAAGGCTGTGGGGTGGCCGAGGAGCATATGAGTAGTATGCTAGTTATTGCCTTGGGCTGGATTTTTCAGAATTTTATTGAGCGAAGTCCCAAGCGCCAGTGCTGATAACCGGTGTGATAACTCATTCGGACTCTCTTACACTTTAGGGCTAGGTTTGGCACGACGAGAATCGTGTTACGGTATTTAGGCCGTCAAGTTCGGGTCGCTAACATAATAGCTTACTAATATTTACTTCCAAAAAAGAGCCGCATTGCCAAGACGTCCGTGCACAATGTGACTTTGAATTTTTTTTCCTTTCCCTTTTCATTTGTTAAGTGAACTGTGCCGATACTAGTACAGGACAATTGGTTCACGGAAGGGGAAAAAAATGTCGAAACGAACGATTGAAGATGTGGAAGCAGAGACAGCAGCGGTTGGTCGGGTGAAGAGGAAAAAGGAGAAAACAGGGAAGAAGGAGAAGAAGGCTAGGAAGGATGTGAAGAATGCTGTTGAGGTTGGCGTAAGTGGTGTTGTGGAGGAGGAGCAGGAGCAGGAGCAGGAGGCGAAGGGGAAGAAGGGGAAGAAGGAGAAGAAGGAGAAGAAAGACAAGAAGAGGGAAAAAAAGGAGAGAAAGGCTAGGGAGAAGGAGGGGGGAGCAATTGTTGCTGTGGAAGACGTAATGGACATGGATGTTGTGAGTACTCTGGAAGCTCAACGACAGCTGGGGAAACCCTCCAAGGAGGAGCGAAAGGCTGCAAAGAAAGCTGCAAAGGAGGCAAGGAAGAAGGCAAAGAAGGAAGCTGACGGCGACGCTTCTTCCTCTTCGTTGGATACCCCTGCGCCGCCAGTAACTTACTCCACACCATCTGGCCCTCCCACAGTTTCCTCAGGATACACAGAAAACTCGGAGCTGACCTCTCTTCCAAAATCTACGGTTGACGAATTCCTCACAAAGCACGCTATAGCGATCACAGATCCCCACAATTCCAATCTCAGACCTATTACATCCTTCTCGTATCTTCCCTCCAACTCATTCGACTTTACCGGCTTCACAAGCCCAACACCAATTCAAGCGGCGACATGGCCATTCACATTGTCTGGCTACGATTGCATCGGTGTTGCAGAGACTGGCTCCGGAAAGACCCTTGCGTTCGCTGTTCCTGCGATTAGACATATTATTGCGTTGAAAGCGAAGCAGAAGTCTTCGAAGGGCGTGCGGGCTGTTGTCGTCTCGCCGACGAGAGAACTGGCGATGCAGATATATGATAGCATGGAGAAGTACTCAAAAGAAGCACGACTATCTGCAGTGTGTGTCTACGGTGGTGTACCAAAAGATGAGCAGAGAGCAAAGCTCAAGAGAGCGGACATTGTCGTTGCCACTCCAGGACGTCTGAACGACCTTATCGACGAAGGGTCTGCAGACCTCGGTAATGTCTCATACTTGGTCCTCGACGAAGCAGATAGAATGCTCGATAAAGGTGCCTTCTTACACCCTCTAATCTAATCCTCTAGTTTCATAAACACTAATCATCCCACCCTCTCATAGGTTTCGAAGAAGACATAAAACGCATAATCCGTGCTATCCCCTCACCCACCCGCCAAACCCTAATGTTCACCGCAACCTGGCCGCAATCCGTACGAAAGCTCGCCTCGACCTTCATGGTCTCCCCAACCAAGATAACAATTGGGGATAGGGAGGACTTGCGCGCAAACGTGCGCATCTCCCAAACCATCGAAGTGATCGACCAGCACGCCAAGGAATCTCGCCTCCTCGCCCTGCTAAAGCAACACCAATCGGATAGCCAGAGCGATGACAAAATCCTCGTCTTCTGCCTCTACAAGAAGGAAGCTACACGCGTCGAGAACTTTCTCCGCTCGCGTGGGCACAGGGTAGCAGGCATCCACGGGGACCTAAGTCAAGCGCAGCGAACCCAAGCCCTGGCCCAATTCAAAGACGGAAAGTGCCCGCTCTTGATAGCGACGGACGTCGCGGCCAGAGGCCTGGATATTCCGAAGGTCAAGTTGGTAATAAATGTCACGTTCCCCCTTACGATCGAGGACTACGTGCATAGGATCGGGAGAACGGGGAGGGCCGGGGCGGATGGGATGGCATATACTTTCTTCACCGAGCACGATAAACCACATTCAGGAGGGTTGGTTAATGTGCTTAAGGCCGCTGGGCAGCCGGTTCCTGAGGCGTTATTGAGGTTTGGGACTACGGTTAAGAAGAAGGAGCATGCGGCTTATGGGGCGTTTTATAGGGAGACTGATGGGTTTGTTTCCTTGCCAATTCTTGCTTTTTTGCTCCTTTTTTTTTTTTTTTTTTGCGGGGCCTGAGCTAATTCCAAGAACAGGGCGGGAACTTCGAAAAAAATCAAATTTGACGACTAAGCTTAGATTTGCACTTTTATGTTATATAAACTGTGGGTCTGGTCTGTTTGGATTTGGGTTCGGATTTTCGATGGTGATGGAGTGGTTTGTGCTATTAGATAAAACTTGGCTGGTATCATACAAATACTTGTAGAGATAAATTATGTCGTATTATTGTACCATCCATTTAGAAGGGAGGCTAGTCCTCTAGGCGCCATGACTGTGTCCAACCCGATGCTGTGTAATGGGAGCATGCGAAGTGGGGACCGCAGAAAATCACCTTGCTTGCTAGCCAGGGTAGCTATAGCGCCGAAACCGACACCTAGTCACAACCCATCACTCGCCAATTTCTCAACTCATCGCTGATCCGGACACCGCCTCCCCCTTGTTGCTCCGACTTTTAAATACCATAATGTAGGGAGCCTGCAGCTTTAGTCCTTTCGAGTTATTAAACTGATAGAGAGCATGGTATTTTTCCACGTCCGATGGGCTGTTTTTTTCTTTTCCTGCTCGTAGGTTACCAGCGGTAGCAGTGTCGTCCCAAGTGCACTAAGTTCCAGCCCACCCCCCGCTATCAATAGTAAACTTATTGTTTGGCATGAGTTGGGCCCCATGGCTTACCCTATCAACACACTCGGGCTGCCCAATCTAGGCCTTTCAGAGGGGTTATGGTAACATTACTGGAGTGTTATATAATATATACCGCATTTTCTTGGTTAAGCTCGTTTTCACGCTAAGAGGTCAGAATAAGGTCAGCATTTTTCACAAAGGCAACCCTTCTGGGCTAGTTGTTTCCTCTAAATCGATGGCAGGAGTCAGCCCACAGTAAGTATCTATGAAAATCCTACCCCTAAAGGGAACTCTCTGCTTGAAGAAGTTCGTGTATTTCGCCACGCACACACTTTTGACCTCTTGGCGTGAAAACGAGTTTAACCAGATAATGCGGTATAATAGGCTCTCATACTTGTACTGTGTGGCTTTTTTATATTTATATGTATATATTTTGGTTTTATATGCCTTGGTAGGGGGGGGTGGGGGACCTTCAATGTTCTCGGGCGAGCTGCGCTCGTAGGAGGAATTAATTAGGGTTTCGAGAACATTCCTGATCAAGTTAAGCACCAATCGTCGCCGGGAGGGTGGGCTGGACTTTTGTGGTTTGTTGGCTGGCTGGTGGGGAGGAGGAGTGTTGGTGGTGGAGTTCCCTGGGTGGTGGGTTGATGTACTGTGGGTGGGTGGGTGTTGTAAGCTAAGGTGTATGTATTTGGCGGGGGGTTTTTTTTTGGGGGGGGGGGTTGGCTTGTTTGTTTTCTGGGGTGGGTAGGTGGGTTGAGGGGATAGTTCGCGCCCTTGCACGTATGGTGAGTCGGCTGAGCTCTGCTGGGGATGAAGAAACCGTTGCTGCTGCAGTGCTCTTGGTGTGTGTGTGTGGCGGGGGCGGCGGCTGTCATGCATTCCTATAATCACCTTATTGTGGTCTGATTCGTGATTGTGAAGATGTAATCCCCCTGCCAACTGTCCAATCTGACTTCCGAAGGATCCCCACATAGAGAACTACGGTGGGGTATTATTCCCGTGTGGGATGAGTAGAGATAGCAGTGAGGGTACAACATCATGGGTATGATACGTCACTATTTAGTGAGTTAATGTGGTTTCGCAGATATATGGAGGTGGGTTAGTGGAGAAAAATGGGGGGACATCAGGATGGTTCTAGAAAGGATAACGTAGATATTGACCGTCCAGAGACAGCTCTTCTTTCGAAGGGTTCACCAAAACCTTTTAACTGGTGTAGGAAAAAAGACAGGGGCAAGGTCAAAAGCAAGTAAAGGACCCCTGACGCCAAGTAGTATTCTCGCCAAACAAAGGCCATGTCACCGTTCTTGAAACTCTGAACTGATGAATTCTAGTACGACTGATACCGAGTGACTGCAGACGGGAACATGATGAGACCCATAACATGCTAGGTCCCCTTGAAAGTATCCAAGAAAGGGCTAGGTTAAATGTTTTATGGATCGTGAGATGTGAAATAGCGGGTCGCCTATCGTATCCCATCTAACCCCGCCATCGAGGGCGTGTGAGGAGGGGCGGTAATAGTGCACCGAGGTTGTGGTAGGTCACTCTTTTGTAGCGACTTCGACTGGGGGGTGGGCGATTTTCTGATAGTGTTGTTTGCGGATGTAGAGTTGAGGTGTGCTTGGTATGGGAGCGGCTTACTCTTTCATGGCATTTCAGAGGAGCATTTATGGGCGGTGTCTGATTTCTGAAATCCGTGTTGTGGGCATAGATACTGGCTCGGCAGAGGGGTGTTTTGCGACTCTTTTTTACCCTCCTTCGGCAACGCAATTGGGTGGCGTTTGGCCAACGAGATCTGCTGTGTTGGGGTCGGCATCTGCACGCCGGGGTAGTATCCTCACTGGCTACTCATGCTCTCTCCTGAGCATAAGAATAGTTGGCCTTATGCCGAAATATTGTGCCTTAGGGTCGACATTGGCACATTCTAGTGATGACCTTGCAACTTCTTCACGCCCGCCCTAGAAGTTTAATTGATCGGTGTTCTTCTATAATTATCTGCCACATTGTGGCGGACATCTGCCGTCCCAATAATATCTTCACAGCTCCTTCATATCAACTCTCAGGTGAGTAACAGATTAGTGTTCGGCCAGACAGTCTGGTGAGTTGGGGCTGATATTGGTTCGCCCCGGTGGCCTCAGTACTCCCCGCGGGTGTTCTTGTTGGAGTTGAATGAAGCTAGTGTGCTTGGGTTGATCGTGGGAGTAATGAGAGTGTTGTACTTGCGCGTTGCAGAAGTTTCCGGCAATGTGGAGACTTGGCATGGGACTTTGGAGGAGGCAAAAGCTAAGTTAGCGCCAAGCAAAAGTCCACATTTCCGGAAACTTCTGCAGTGCGCTAGTAGATTGTTCTGGAGTTATATTCTGGTCCGGGGAGAAGGCTCTCCAGACATGCCTTTCTTTTGTTATCGCGGGGGCGTGTAGAGGAATGGGGGCATCCGTGGAGGTGCAGAGGTGTGTGTGGTAATATATGGAGCGGTTAGGATGATTTTGTTGTGTTTTATATATACTGCTGTTCTTGCTAGTTTAGTTCGATGAGTATGAGAACGAAGTTTATGACCATACCTTCCCTACGTCTCCTACCTAACGCCCAAGTTCCAACCGATCCCCTCGCTCTACCCTGAGCCATTTACTGTTTACTCGAGTACATCGGGAATCCTTGGTGTCCTAGATCAGGAGTATGCAGTCCCGGGAATCCGCGCTTCTTCTTTTGTGTAGATATTTGCGCCTAAGAGTAAAGCCACAGGCTCCTGGGCCCCAAGCGTGCTGCATAGGATGACAAGGGAAACCCCGTGAGAGAGTGCGCCAATTCCCTTTCGGATTTCTGGTTGAATAGAAACCCTCGCAGCTGCATGCTCAGGGCATTTTTTTGAGAACTTCGATTGCGAGGGATTTCAGGGACGTTGTGAGTTCTCTCTCCCGGCATGGATCCCTCAATATGAGGGGGCGTGGGTAAAAAGTGGGAGTGTTGATCGGGTACCGGTAGCCGTGACGCCGCATGGAACTTGCCGAACTGATTGAAAATTTAAATGTCCAGCATGCATCGGCAATGGCAGCTTGTAAAGTTGCGTGTGTCAAACGCACTGTTGATGTTTCCCGATCAGCAGTTAGTGGTTCATGACAGCTTTTTAGAAGAGCGTTTGTTAGCTGCATCACCCTTATATCCATATTTTAGGTCTACCGTACCCCCCACCGCCATAATAACACAATTCATAGACGAGCAAGGCTCCTTCCGCAAGAGGCATCAATATTAATGCCCTAGTTCCTAATATTACCTTGTATTTTATCTGCTGCTTTATGCTATCGAGAGCAATGCTGGAGGCATCGTTCAAGTCGGTCTCTATCCGGAACCCTGCTCTTCCGGCTATGGTTAGCTATCCCAGGATCGCATTTATGTGTGGGTGACTAATGAAAAGCTCGAGGCTACGCTAGTTATTCAAAGTGATAGAGGCAATGTGCTATTGCATTTCGGGAAAGCCTCCCGGAATGTTTGTCATGGCTTCTGATTCAAGGGTGTTGTTCGTTGTCCCGGGATCCGGATCGGAATCCACCTTTGTTGCTAAAAACCTTTGGACATTGTTTGGGCTATGCTGTATGGAGATAACTCTTGTGGGGATCTTGAAATTTCTTCTAGTTCTGAATGAATATGGAGCCCCGCCGCAAGGCATAGGCTTGTTTTGGGAGTTTTTCCTGGGATTTGGCCTAGTGAGCGGAGGAACTCCACTTTGTCCTCTTCTAGCAACTCATCCGGTGCATCAACATATGTAGGTTCGCTTGAAGCGCGCATGGGCTAGGGAAGGGATGATATGATTTTGGAGAGTTGAGGAGGCTTCTCCGATATACCTCTTTGCAGCGCGGCCTGCTATGGTGATCTCTTGAGGAAGGTCTGAGAGTTCTGTCAAGAACTGTTTGACGAGAATTCTGATCACATTTGCTGATGCATACTCTTTCATGTCATGGCGGCAGCGATACGTGCATGTAAGTGCGACATTTGAACAGCTTCTTTTCTAGAGAGAGTTGATAACCAAGGAGTCGGACTCTGGCAGGGGGTGGCTGGAGTGCGGGTGAAGTTCTGGGCAGTGCCAACCAAATATATTCCTAGCCCCGGAACTCCATCGCAGGTAGGATGGCATCAAGTTATCCATCGTTTACTCCCTGCCGTTCTTGAAACTCACTCATGGCTCTGAAGGCGAACTTTTGATCTCCCGCCTTCTCTGATAGTGACACAACTGGTGCGATTACACCTTTTTGTAACACCGAGGCTGCTAGTATTATGTCCTAGGGCATAATTTGAGCTTGGGTTTATTTTCGTTGAAGCAGTCATGATAAACATGAGTCTCCTTCCGGTTAGACTATGCCATTAGCAGACTCCGGCAGAAGGACGTCGAAGGTCGTTTCCTGAAAATGCGAGGTGTCTCTAAGTGTTAAGACCCGGGATGGACAAACAACTTCTTGCTAGAGCGGCTGTTTACGCGGATCTTCGCTTTTTGATGCAAGACTGAGCCTCTACTACTACGACAAAGTAGCGGGACTATGCGCAAAAGAGCGGGGCTGTTGGCACCACCCATTATACCGACTAGCCATGGATTTATCTCTGTGTTAAAATTATATCGAGTTTAGTATCTAGGATAGAGCGGTCGCGAATCCACTGCTGTGGGCGGGGCTTCTCAATACTACTAATGTATCTGCACTGCGTTGTGCTATAACAAACACTGGATGCTTAGAATACCCGTTCCAGCACCCCACACTGGCCTACTCGTGAGCCGAAGGGGCCCCTGGGAATGAAATCATAGTTGGAAAAATTATGGCGGTATTACTCTAGAATCTACCTGAAGTCTAGTACAGGCTGAGAGTGCTTTCCTAAAGTCAAGAAAAGGTTTAGGAAGCGCGGGGGGTGATGAATTAGAGCAATATCAACTATATCTCTGGTGCCGCGATTTATGCTAATAAATGTGATTTCTTGGCTAGTGCCCTATTTCGTGGCATCCGCGAAGGTAGGGATAATGAACATATGATGCAAACCCATCAAGTGAGCGGGTGTGGCGTATTCAGCGCCTATCTAGAGGAAGACTTGTCTTACAGGGAGGGCATAGTTTGGGATTCACACATTATCACTCGCTGTCCATCTAAGATGGTACGTCAAGTGTAAAAGAAGTCTGATTACAAAGTGAATGTTAGAAGTGGATACTTAAAGTAGGGAGATGTCGAAGAATGACCTAGGGCTCAGAACATGGGGGAAGAATCCCACTACTATGTTCCTCTGGGGGCCTGCGGCGACCTAAAGGGCTAGGTGGGGTTTTCCTCGCTACTTCTCATTATCACCAAAATCAAAGGCCTCGGGGGTAACTTCTTCTCATCTTCAACTTTCGTTCGATGGTTCTGATCTAGCTGTGGGAATTCCTTACTGTGCTATCTGACTCGGGAGCCGGGACAACGGAAACCCCTAAGATACAGTATCTAACTTGCATCCCTCTATGTATATAAATATGCTCAGATAGACGGGGTCGAGGCATCCGGAGCCCCAATTGATAAGATCCGTGGCTTAAAGTTGGGCTTAAAGTTGGGAACAAAAGAAGGAATGGCATTACAACGTACCCAAGCAACCAGGGAGTATGGCTAGGACATCTCGGCTAAAGCTATTTTTGAACGAGTTACCCAGGAGACTTTAGGTACTCCTGGTCGACTAAGCTTCGATATTCCTACTAACTGCATTCGAACCAGAGGGGAAGCCGGGGAAGATCCATCGTAGACAAACACTCCTTTTCTATCCCTTCATCAGTGCTTCTATATAACTTCCTGGGAGATACACACGCATTTAAACGTCTTATGGTACCACTTCATAGGATTAGGAGGGACTATATATAACCCTTGCAACCTCTGTTGTGGAATTAGTATAAATATGATGTTGAATACACTTTCAGTTCCCCAGAAGTGGTCCCCAACCATCATAGCATACTCCCAGGAAATTCGAACAACCCCCAACTGGGCTCCGAAGAGACATCTAAAAACAAACAAAAAAATGCCTCAGCAAATCTACATCGGTTGATCTTAGTTTGAAAGCCCCAGCACCACGTCAAGGTGTCAACCACGCTGGGGTCCCACGAGCCATCCGCTGGTTAGCCAACCCTCGTTGGACGGATGATAGCCGAACCATGTTAGAGCCTGTTTGGAATCTTTGGGCACAATGGTTCCGTTCCGTTCCCCCATACAAATGGCCCTATTCCTTCCGTTTCAAAACGGAGAGAGGGCCATTGTCACAGCAGAAAGGGTGGCCAAACGGAACGGTCCAAAATTTTTTCCAAACAGACCCTTATAACATGGCCTAAAGTATCCTTCCTGCCAGGCACCCTCCGTATGAGGTGTGTTACCGTGCTCTTGAGCAACAGTAAATACTGCTCGTGGGAGCCGGGACACTCCCGGCGGGTAGGCGCTCTGGCTGTCGTCACAGTCGCAGAGCTCCTCGGCAACAGTGATGCAAGTTCCATGGAGAGGAGAGAAGGAGATTTGGAGGGGAGGTGGCGGTATTTATGGAGAACCAGCGTGGGGCGCCAAGAATTTTCTCGTGATGGGGGTTTTGTGGGGGATGTGAGGTTTAGGTCTTTAGTAGGGTCTATTGAAGAGTTTTCAAATTGGTATGGTCCCGGCGGTCCATGCACACCCACAACACCTCGGCGGGTGCAGCAAGGGGCGTCTTGGGTAAGATCCAGTCTAGTCCAATTCTTATTTATATCTTTTTTTCTTTTTTCTAAATAGGCTCCTTGGGGATATAAAACTTCCTGTTCCCCCTACAAATCACGGTACCATTCCTAGATTCAACCAGCATTTTGGGTGCAATAATGTAGTGAAATCTTCATGTATACAATCATTCAGCATTTGCGACTGCAATGCCCACTGGGGCAACATAATAGGGAGGTTCAACACCACCTTCTGCAAATCCGACCGGGATGCACAAATTCTGTATTAGCTTTCTCCACTGGAGTCAAATAACCGACATCAAGGCATGCTCACTAACCAGTTTGACGGTATAGGGGATTAGTCTTTGGAAACAAGCCAGTTTCGGGAGTGGAAGGGTAGTGAGGGTGGAGTCGATAAAGCTATCCCGCTTTGCTCATGGAATCCGGGAGCGGGCAAGATGTATTTGAGATAAGAGGCGAGATTCTTTGAAAGAAGCGAATACCACTGATGGTTAGAAATACTGGTTCCTTGATGATCTGCACCCTGTGCGATCAAGCGGAGGGGAAACTATCGTGATTGTAGGCTTGTACTGCTACTTCTTTTCCTAACAAGAGCAGACCACCACCAATGTCATGGACGCTATCTTGAAGCAGCTAGTAGGCATAGGGGCAATCTCGAATAACCTGCGCCACGTGTTTCAAGAAGGGAAGCAGGGGTTTGGTGGTAGAAGGCCACAACTACCAGATCTCTGAATGATGAGGATTGCTATTGCTTCCCTACCCCGGGGTTTTCATCTGTGTCATTGCCTTGGACGACTTTTTACCCAAGTGCTAGAGCTTCTCGAATCTTCGAGATATTGTTCGGGAGTCTCCTACCAAGGGAATATTCCTCACCGGGGGCCCCATGTCATAGAAGATGTTCAGAGATATTTCACTAAGAGGGTTGTGATAACCATTAACTCTAATACGGACGATATCCGGGGTTATCTAGAGTTAAGGTTAGACATGGATTTTGAGTTAGAGGCGATGAGCAATGATTTACGGGCAGATATTGTGAGAGTTATCCTGGAAAAGATATCTCATATGTGCACAGGACCATTTCGCATTTCCACTCTATCAATGATGTATACTTACCAACGATTGTGTGCAGATTCCTTCTTGTTTCGCTCAATACCGACGCCATTCTAGGAGAGGTGACAATTCGTTAGAGGAGAAAGAGACCTGAAAAGACGACACTTGGCAATAGATTGAGTGATTCCCACACGGCAACTCTAACTCGGCTAAAGGTGCAGAAAGGATATAAATCAGTACTCGGACTGAAGGCACTGATACGGGTGTTGTATTCGGGACGGCCATTACGAGCCGAAGAGCTCTGTCATGCCTTGGGGATAGAGATAGGATCTGTAGATCTGGGTCGGCTACTAGTATCTTGTCTGGCTCTTGTCACGGTCGAGGCGTCTTCGTCCACAGTCTGACCGGTACACTTTACTCTTCAGGAGCATCTCCCTCGTGATCCGAACCTATTCCATAGTCCTCACTCAAAAATTACCGAGGTTTGCTTGATGCACCTTAATTTTGAATGTATGATATCAGGAATCTTTCGCCGACTCTTAGCTCAGCCCCCGCATGAATACCCCTTTTAGAATATGCTTTCGCTTACTGGGGCAGCCATACAAGAAGAGGGACGACGTAAAATACCAAAATACTTGTGCTGAGGCCTCCAGATAAATTTAGCGAACATATTTCTACTTAACTGCTGCTATTATACTATAGTCTAAATCGCGGCGAGGGCTCTCACTTTAATGGGGCGAGGGGACCTATGGGGTTTACGGGACTAGCAGAGCAGCATTTCTCCGGGTCGCCGGGTTAGTGTCCACTGTATTAGAGATGAAGGAATGAGGTGCCAATGTAGATGATTACATGGGGTGGCGGTTCTGACTTGGACTGGACAGCTGGGGGAGGATAGAAGGAGGTTGTAAAGAGGTTAGGATTGGAGGACGTTAATCCAGACTTGATAGACACCTTTATGGCCGGACACCTTCATGGTGTTAATCCACCCAACCGCCCTCCAGGACAGACACCTAAAACAAACAAAACATACCTCAACAAATCTACAACGGTTGATCTTAGTTTGAAAGCCCCAGCACCACGTCAAGGTGTCAACCACGCTGGGGTCCCACGAGCCATCCGCTGGTTAGCCAACCCTCGTTGGACGGATGATAGCCGAACCATGTTAGAGCCTGTTTGGAATCTTTGGGCACAATGGTTCCGTTCCGTTCCCCCATACAAATGACCCTATTCCTTCCGTTTCAAAACGGAGAGAGGGCCATTGTCACAGTAGAAAGGGTGGCCAAACGGAACGGTCCAATTTTTTCTTCCAAACAGGCCCTTATATCATAACATGGCCTAAAGTATCCTTCCTGCCAGGCACCCCCCGTATGAGGCGTGTTACCGTGCTCTTTAGCAACAGTAAATACTGCTCGTGGGAGCCGGGACACTCCCGGCGGGTAGGCGCTCTGGCTGTCGTCACAGTCGCAGGGCTCCTCGGCAACAGTGATGCAAGTTCCATGGAGAGGAGAGAAGGAGATTTGGAGGGGAGGTGGCGGTATTTATGGAGAACCAGCGTGGGGCGCCAAGAAGTTTCTCGTGCTGGGGTTTTGTGGGGGATGTGAGGTTTAGGTCTTTAGTAGGGTCCATTGAAGAGTTTTCAAATTGGTATGGTCCCGGTGGTCCATGCACACCACAATACCTCGGATGCAACAAGGGACCCCTTGGTATAAGATCTAGCCTTAGGAAGCTGCGACCTAGTCCGATTCCCATTCATGTCTTATTTTTCTATTTAGGCTCCGTTGAGGATATATAACTCATGCAAACAGACAATTTATTATTTGAAAGAGAAATTGAGAGCAAGTACTGGAGTATATAGTTTTATACCTGAGGTTCCTATGCATCATCCGGGGGGCGGATCGAAATCACGCCTGCTATATGAAATAAAAAGAAAAGTCTTTATCGTTTTTTGTCAAACCCCAGATTGTGTGCTGTGTATTCAGAGCTAGGGGGGCTCCCAATGGGGTCATGATGGGATAAGGTTCGGAGGGCAGACACAAAGGTCAGAAATCAGGTGGACGGAGCAGAAGGTGCAGTGCTCAGGGGGCGTAGGTTTTTGGAACTTAAGCCTAGGTGCTCTAGGGGGGCAGTGGAATGGCGCCTGATGTATGTATGATATATTATAGGTCCGATTGATATGATGACTAAGTCCGGAGCATTAAATAATAAGCAGCATATCCTATCTCATACTAACTAGCATAAGGTGGGAAAAAGAAGACGATTAAGGAGAGCAGAGTGAGACCAATAAGGAGGGGGGGACTGATTAGTGTCGTATGCTCAGGTCTATTCACTCTTAAGGGTTGAATTATTACACAACCTATGAATTAGGGCGGAAATGGTCACGCCCGTCAGCAAACCGCATTTCAGAAAGTTCCCACACATATGATATCATATGTATGATACCAGTAGCTAGAATGAGCTGTAATAGAGCACCACCAGGTCCTAATAAAGCCCCAATCCTGAAAGGTTGGGCATGTTAATCTACGAGTACCCCTAGAGAAGAAAAACATCTCTCTGGATTATAGGATTACCTTCTCTATATGATTCCCGCTGTCACGGAGTCAGCCTGTTGCCCCGAGTTACCAAATCGTGGGGGAGCAAAGATCAGGCCCTGTGCGATCACCAGAGGTAGGGGAGGAGGAACAAGGGAGTCGGGCGATCTGTCACCCCCTTTACGGTCTAAAATTTTAGTAATGTGGGTTAATTAGCATTAGTACAGTTAATTAACTGTTAACTTGCGTGCCGCTCAGAACACAACTTCCACAATGATACCAAGCCCTGGTTATTTTGTTTGCCCACGCCAATCGTATGATATGTGCTAGCGCTTCACCCCACAACCAACCAACCAAGCCATCCCCCTCCAAAAAAAAATCTCAAAAGAATGAATAAGCATCTGAAGATATCTAAAGTACGGTGGCACTATAGTAAGAAAGAAATTGTATCCTGGATACCAGCATTAAGATATCCGAATCATACTCCCTCACTCGGAGGTCTAGACCATGCCGGAACGGTCTGTAGCAGGCTGGGGCGTTGGTGCTCGGCCCCATCAGTGTAAGCGCTACTCCACCCATTTGCACTACCCATACCACCCCTACCTCTCCAGCTCCCTCTCCCTCTACCCTCCCATCTACCTTTACCTCCCCCTCTACCTTTACCTTCCCCTCTACCCCTAGCCCTCTCACCCCCGCCTCCGTACCCCCCATCAACGTCACCACCATTCCTCTCAACCCCTAATCCCCTCCGAAAAGGAAAATGAAAAACTCAGCCCCATCTCCTAAAAGAAGAAAACAGTCAAAGAAAAGAGAGAACTCACACTCCCTTCTTCCCTCCAGAACCCTCTCCAACCCCTCCCTAGCCTCCTCCCCTTCAACCCCCACCCAACCGATAAACTGCCCTAAAACACCTACACAAACCACCTTCACAACCTCAAGAAACACCAGACTCCTACCGATGAAGACCCTCCGGTCGTCTAGAACTAGACGCACCTGAGCGCGGCCGCAAAACTCCGGCGTGGGAGCAACCGGGAGGAATGAGCGAGCTTGAGATGAGGTCAGGCCCGTGGAGCCCCTGTTCTCGCGTGTCGTGGAGCAGATCACTAGTGCTTTGTTGTTAGGCAGGAGAGAGAGGATTAGCCAAGGGCGGAGCTTGCGACATTTGTTCGGTTGAGGGCAAGATGGGATGGGGGCTGGGCGGGTGGATAGGAGAGCATGTTGTTGTGGTGTTAGGCGGGTATGAATCTTGTTAGAGAACCACCACTGGCCCGGGTGAAAGGGCGGCGGTGGTGGAGCTGGTTGGAAAGGGGGGGGCAGTATTTGTGGCGGTTCAGGAGGTGTCTCTGGCCCAGCTATTTCCGATCTGTCGCCTGGATACTTTGCCACTTCCATATTTCTTATCTTCATGTTTGCAGATGAGGGGTGGTGTTCGACTTGGGTGCGCGTGTGTATGTGAGATAAAAAGCCGGAAGATATGTGTCTTTGTGGAAACGAAGGAAACACTTCTCGAAACACAAATCCCAGTAGATATACAAATGAGTGATAGGGCGTGACTGCTCACACTTCCCTCCGAGGGCCAACCATAGAACCTACCAGAGGTCACAAGAAGACAATCACTCAATCAATCACAAGCATTCGCTCGTTCGCTCACTGACTGGGTGCTGTTCGAGCACCTTCCGAGAACAAGGGTTACGAACCCAATCCAGTATACAGTATAGTAAAGAATAAAATAATCCTATCCTTGGTATAATGAAATAGGGCATAGCCATGTTTTAGTGCCACTTCATAACATTTTGTTAAAAAAATCCCTTTTCCTTTTCTTCTATGATAGGAAGCATCATAGATCCCGCCTGTGAGTAGGAGGAAGAGGGAGAAGAGCAGAATAACCCAACTTAGAAGCAAGGCATGATACACTCCGCAGTGACCTAGTTTCCTCTTCAAAAACCTAATGTCGCTTCTATCATAACTTTAGTGCACTTTTTATGTTTGTGTTCGCACTCTCCAGTTCGCTGCATGGCCGGTCCCAACTTAACACCCGTGATGCTTTTATTCCAAAGCCGACACAATACCTGAACTGGGCTACTCCAAGTTAGGGATGTCATAGCATTTCTATCTTATATACTTAGCATTGCGAGGTGGATGCTCAAATCATGTCTCACTCCCATCCAAGCCTTCCCTTTTTCACCATTGATATTCCGGCCGTGATTATTACTTTAAACGCAAAGATATCTCTCTGCTGTGAATAAGGGAGAATTTTGTGGTTAATCTCTCTCGGGAAGGTAGCTATCTACACCTATAACATAGAATAACATGAACAGCTTATCGTACTTCAACCTTAGACAGAAAAAAATACTAATCCACCTGTAAGCATGGCAGGTATTTATAAGATATGATGTGAAATATCATACCTAACTTGCGCAGTGGCTAATAAGCCAAGAAACAGTTAACCCCTGTACAATTATCAGGAGCCCGGGAGCTCGATTCCTCTTAAAATGAGTTATTGTTGAACAATCCACCACTTAGGGCAGGAGAATTAAAAAAGGCCTGCCCTATGGGAACTGGGAGACCTAAGAGCTTAGCCTCCTCGAAAAAGGCTGTGGTGCAAATCAGACCTGCAACTATATGAGGTGGTAGAATCAGCCTCTAGACCACGCTCCGAGAGGTGAGGTTAGCGATCTGCTGGATGGCTGGAAAAAATGAGACTACAAAAGGATAATTTTTCCTTTTTCCCTACTTGTCTCCTTTGATTTGGGAAAGCAACTACAAATTCTCACCCTTCACAGATTCTCTAATATACAGGTGGTTAATCTGCCGTCTAAGGGTGGCCATTTACTGTTAAACCACCCGGTAACCTATTGGTCGTCTCACGGGTCCACCCCATGTGAGTCTTAGCCCTTGGAGCAGGAAGTAGTTAAGACACAATTCCTTTCCAAATCTCATCCAAAATCCAACCAGCCTACAGGCAGCAGTACTCCGTTATCATAACAAATCACTCGTGCCTTTGCCCCCCCCCTTTCGCCAATCACCCCGTGGCACCAGTACCCGCCACGGCCGGTCTGAAAGTCAAATGCAATTCCCAGAAAGAGGTTGTGGTAGGTGAGAGATGCTTGGGCACTTCCATCGCTCGGTGGGTGGGTTAACACAATAACATTAGATCACCCGAATGGCAAACACGACCCATCAAGATATTTCCTATCATAAAGCACCGTTTTTATGGGAAGAAGTCTAATTTTTCAATACTAATTCTAGCCTTTTAACCATCGCTCTAATTGTGAGGCTGATCTTAAGTTAGTAAACCATAAACAATATCTACAGATCGGTTTCGTGAAGATGCACTTACCATGCTTGCCACGCAACCTGCGCCCCCTCCGGTGATTTCAAGGCTGAACACCGAGGTGATCGGCAATTTGTGCCCTACGCTCAGGAAGAGTGACAGTGGCGGGCAACCCAGGGAGTCCAAGCACAGCCGCAGCGGCCTGACATTGTTGCTCTATCGATCGTGAAACATTAATAAGATTCAGAGGCACTAATAAGGAGAACTTGCCGGTCATCTCAAAAAGATGGTGACGGGTAGGTGGGACCGGAGCATCCAGAGCTATCCCAATGGGATACCGAAGCGGTGCATTAGGAGAGACAGTGTAATTATGTACTATCCTCGCTTGCGCATGAAAAGAGAAAACTGTTGCCAAGCCTCCGGTAGCCACATGTGTGCGTCAGGGTTCCCCCAAGATACCGATATCCAACCTACGTCACAGCCTCATTGAGGCTGGCCAATACCCTCAGACTCACCCCGTGCCTACAGATTAGGATTTACTATGACTTCCCCACTCGGTAGACTACTCGATAATGGGCGCGTAAGAAACAATTAGCAGACACAAGTACAGTACCACAACAAGAGCCTGAGAATCACACACACTCACTCGAGCCTTTGAGCCGGAGCACTATTCCCAAGGGTCCCATCTACGTGGACGGTAGGGCCCCTGAGGGACCGTAGTCCCAGCCACAACGGGCAGATTGTTTTACCGTAGCTGGCGCTCGTCTTTCGTAAATACGGAAGTCCTAGAGATTGACCATAGGCCCCGTCTCAGAGCAGGACTATTCGGGAAAGGATGTCACCGTTCTCTATAGGGCCCAGCAGTCACCTGCTGCCTCCCGTCATTGATTGGTTTCACAGATTACTCTGCGTACACTTTCTCTCTTTTTTTTAGCTTATAGCTAGCGCAAATATTGGCTTTGTGTAAGATTGAGTATATAGAGTAAGCTTCCTATATATCATACCAGAAATAAAACTGTCGTAAAAAGGACTCTAATTTTGAAAAATAACCCAGAATACACTATCTTTCTTGTCTTTTATAATTAATTTTCATGTCTGAGGCACCTCCTCATGCATCGGCCACTGGTTAGAGCTCCTTAGGCCCAGATGATTCGATTTCACCAGTTATTACCCCCTATTTTAACAACACCTTTCGATAGCATTCAGAATCCAACAACAATCTCTCGATGGCAAACGACATTTGGAGTTTGGCAACTTGGACCTTTTGGCAACCACTGTGCGGGAGCCATATGTTACTGCTGGTCTTGAGTAGCAGTATAGTAGTAGAGGTAGTGCTGGATCGGGGTCAATTACTAGTGAGATATCGGGTATGCGCTGGTAGTATTTTCTGCTTAATGATCTGTAGGGCCCACTGGTCACCTGTGATGGCTGGGCAAGTTGCGCAACCTAAGACACCTACAGTTCTCGATAGTCCATCCCGGGGGCTCATCCAAACGGACGCAGGGTACTGTGGGGATGGAAAGCAGGATACGGTACTTTTCTTTTGTTTTGATTTTTTTCTTTCTACTTTCTACGTCTATGGGATGAGGAAAGGGGAAGATATCCCTATGACTGGGGTTTTGTAGTAGGTGAAACGGGGGATAGGAGGTACTTCGGTTAAGGGGATTTAGAGGGCCGGCCGTGAGTTTAAAAGGGCCTTAAGCCACGATGTATTTACTAGAGAGACGACGATCGTACACACAACCACAGCAGTGAAAGCCGTGAGCTCGGGAACTTGATTTGCTTACCTCGGATCGAGGCCTTTTCTTTCATTGTGATACTTGCTTTATAAACGGTGACTCTTGTTCTTTCTTTTCCGTCCGCTTTCTTTCTTCCTTCCGTTCAATTCGCTACAGACCGTCTTCCCTTCTAAGGACTCTCGAACTCGACCACGACCCGGATTTGGGTTTTCAGTACCCGTCCGTCCCGGGCGTTCTTATAAGTAGTCTCGTCTATCCCGTCCGCACTCGAAGACGGACGGACTGGACAGCCGGGTTCACTGGTCAGGAGTTCAAGTTCATAAATTCAATATTATACTGTACGTACTCTAAGCACTAGATTTCAATTCTTCCCACAATACCGACAATACCCCACTACGCTCCATCACACTCGGGAAATAAGACGAAAGAAAAGGAGAGAAAATCATTTTCAGACCTCTCTAAATAACCCACACATTACAACCTCCTCTTCCTCTATTGATCACTTGCCATGCCGTACTAAACAGACAGCGCCTGAATCACCCCTACTCCACCATTTAATTGGGAAGGAGGAAGGGATAACGCTAGCCATGAGCAGCGCCCATCTGTAATGGTGTGTCGCTGTGCCTAGGATATATACTTCACCATCTGCACGTCTGTAAATGTGTGGCTATGGTTGGGGCTCAGTCCAGAGACTGTTTGTTGTTGGAGAAAATAGCGTTTGGGGATACCCGGTTGGTAGGATTGACGTAGGAGGAGGGGCGGGGGGGCAGTGTTCTGAATCATCCGGGAACCCCACTGGGACGGCCGGGATAATGCCAAGGAGACGGGACCGCTAGATGCTGTCCTGTGTATCATAGAGCAGATTACCTGGGGGACCACCGGGCCCGACACGCCACTCCCCCATCAGTATAGTGAGACACAAGGGTGAAGGGCAGCTCAGGCGGACAGTAGGGGAGATGGCGTGACGGCAAGGATCGTGCGGGGGACTATAGGGGGTATCAAAAGACGGGGGAGTATGAAAGGACTGTAGGATGTGGGGAAAGACTGCGGGAGTGGCCACAGGTGGCAGGTATTAGGGATGACGGCCAGGGGCAGGCAAGCAAAAAATGAGGGGGACTGCAGGGGACGACAGACAAACTATGAGTGATATATTATGATGCCAGGTAGCCGACACAGTAAAGGATATTCCTGCCAGAAAAAGAAGGTTAATAGATCGTCAAGTGCTCCCAGTATGAAGATAAGACTGAACCAATTTATTCCGTTGCAAGACTTATTCTCTCTTTCGGATACTTCTATAAATCTCTTGCTCTGAATATATTGGTGATTTGGCAACGAAACCATTGTATCGATGCTCGGAAGCTGACTCTCAGATTGGATGGAATCTTTCGGGAATTTTGCTGAGATGAAATTGTGAACTAGAAGTGTCTGGGCGTATCGGCGGAAATGATGTAACAGAAAAACTCCACAGGCCGTAGCTTCCTACCTCCGCCTGCCCCAGTCAATCTGTGGAGTACAAAGCAGACGGACTACCACGCGGTCCGTCTGGTCCTACCTCCAAGACGGAAGGACTAGATGGTTCGGAACACTGGAGAGGAGGCTGTATGTCATAATATGTGCTCTCGGGAGACAGCTAGCATAAACCTTACCAGAGGTTACAAAAGTATTATCAATCAAACAATCACAACCACTCGCTCACTCGCTCACTTACTAAGCACCTTCCGAGAACAAGAGTTACAAACCCAATCCAATATAGTAAAGAATAAAATAATCATATTCTTGGTATAATGAAATAGGACAGAGCCATGTTTTAGTGCCACTTCATAACATTTTATCAAATAAAAAACCCCGCCTTCCCCTTTCTTCTATGACAGGGAGTATCATAGACCCCATCGGTCGGTAGGGAGGAAGAAGGGAAGGAGCAGAATAACCCAGCTTAGAAGCAAGGCATGATATACTCCACAGTGACCCCGTTTCTTCATCTTATTCAAAAACTTAATATCGCTTCTAGCATAACTTTAGAGCACTTTTTTATGTTTTTGTTCGTACTCCCCAGTTCGCTGTATGGCAGGTCCCAACTTAACACCCGTGATGCCTTTATTCCAAAGTCGACACTATACCTGAACTGGGTTACTCCAAGTTAAAGATATTATAGCACTCCTATCTTATACACTTATCATTGAGCGTTGGATGCTCAAATAATGTCTCACTCCCATCTAAGACTACCTTTTTTCACTATTTATATTCCAGCTGTAATTATTACTTTTAACACAAAGAGATCCCTCTGTTGTGAAAGAGCGACAATTGTGGATAATTCCTCTCGATAAGGTATCTACTCCTATAGCATAATCAATACAGAAAAACATGAACAATTTATCGTGCCTCAACCTTGAACAGAAAAAAAATACTAATCTACCTGGGAGTATGGTAGGTATTTGTATAATAAGATATTATGTGAAATATCATATATACCTAGCTGGCGCAGTGGCCGGGATGCCAAGAAACAGATAGCTCCTGGGCAATTAGCGGGAGCCCGATTCCTCTCAAAATGAGTTATTGAATAGTTCACCACTTAGGGCAGGAGAACCAAAAAAGACATGCCCTATGGGAACTGGGAGACCGGAGGGCTTAGCCTTCTCAAAAAAGCTGTGGTGCAAATTAGATCAGCTACTATACCAGGTGGTAGGATCTACCTCTAGACCACACTCCCAGAGGTTAGATTAACGATCGGCTGAGTGGAGGGAAAAAATGAGGCAAGGAAAAGATAATATCTTTTGATTTGGAAAAGCAACTGCAAATTCTTGCTCCTCATAGATTCTCTAGTATACAGGTGGTTTAATCGACAGTCTAAGAGCGGGCATTTACTGTTAAACCACTTGGTAACCTATCGGTGGTCTTACGGGCCCGTGTCATATGAGTTTTAGCACTTAAAGCAGGAAGTAGTTAAGACACAATTCCCCTCCAAATCTTAAGCAAAGCCCAACCAGCCTACAGGCATCAGTAATCGATTATCACAACAAATCACAAGTATCATTCCCCCCCACCCTACACCCCCAGCCAATCGCCCTGTGGAACCAGTACCCGCCAGGACCTACCTAGGAGCCAAACGCAATTCCCTGGAAGAGGTTGTGGTAGGTGAGTGATGCTTGGGTACTTCTATCACTTGGTGGGCAAGTTAACACAAAAACATTAGATTACCCAAATGGGAAACACGATCCATCAAGATATTTGCTATCATAAAGGACCGTACGGGGAGAAGAAAATATATTTATTACTAATTCTAGTCTTTAGATCTTAAGTTAGTAAGCCATGAACAATATCTACAGGCCGGTTTTATGAAACCATACTTACCCTTCTTGCGGCACACCTGCCCCCCCCCCCTCCTGCCCGCCCACCCGCCCACAGTGACCTCAAGGCTGAGCTCCTAGGTAATCGGCGATCTGCTCCCTACGCTCAGCAACACTAACACCGTTGGGCAATCTAGGTAGTCTAAGTGCAGCTGCAGCCGCCTGACATTGTGGCTCTATCGATTACGAAACATTAATAAGATCCAGAGGCATTAATAAGGAAAACTTACTGGTCATCAGAAAAAGAAGGTGGCTTGTAGGCGGGACCGGAGCGTTTGTAGGCATCCCAACCGGGTACCGAAGTGGTGCATTGGAAGAGATAGCGGAATTATGCAATCTCATTGGAAGAAGTTGCTGCCTAGTTGACGTGTAAGCTATGCTCACTGGCAAAATGGAGATTGGTAAAGATACTCATTCTGAATCTGCGCAATTTGGCCCTGCATCTGTCCGAATTGGCCCTGCAGCTGTCCAAGAACAGCCATTATTTGTAGGTGGTTTGCGTTGATTTGTTGTTGCCAGTGTTCGCAACGGGGCAGTCCGTCCGTCCTGAGCCAGGACGAGGACGGACGGCAGTTTTTCGTCCCGTCCGGTCATTTTCTAAAGTTGCCCGACAAGTAAGAATCAAAGACGAGGACGGACGGCATTCTGTCGTCCCCTCCGGTCTTTTCTGGAACTTGCCCCACTCATCCGAGTGAAGGACCGTCCCCCACCGTCCCCCACCGT
>Ga0307509_10001883_pt1 | contig 34632 bp, 41 predicted proteins | sample 10_EM_MG_FD_202245 | JGI IMG/M metagenome (GOLD analysis project Ga0307509, IMG submission 202245) | Populus trichocarpa ectomycorrhiza microbial communities from riparian zone in the Pacific Northwest, United States - 10_EM | ecosystem: Host-associated > Plants > Roots > Unclassified | place...
AGGTTTTGGTTGAGTTAAAATTTTTTCTTTATGTGGGGTTGAGAGTAAGGGGTGGAGATGAGCGTTGTGTTGCTCCTCAGCACGGCGGTCGGTTATTTTTTGTTAACGAACAATACTCAGGTACGCCGTTCTGCAAAACACATCATAGGTGGCAAATAAAATGAGATTCACTAATTCTTTGTAATTTCTTTTTTCATTTTTACCAAAACAACCTTACTGTTTACTAGATGTTGTTTTCCTATTGGTGTCATTGAAATTATTTTCTGCTGTTTATTCGTTGTAAGTATTGGGTAGAGCATGAGTAATGATATATATAGGCCCCCTTGCATCAGCTTCTTAACCTTACTTCCCCTTAAAATAAGGTCTAATATGTTTTTCCCGTTTAGGGATACCTCGTAGTGTCTGTCTGCAAGGAAGTAGGCCATTGCCAATAGAACTAGACAATTAGTGCGGATGCATGACGTGAAAAGTGATATCTCGAAGGTCAGTGGTGTTGAATCTACATCCAGAGATTGATTTCAATAAATCTAAACTGCTTTTAGTATGGCCAGTGTCTTGCTAGAATTGGTGTTGCTAACCGATACATGTTGTGGATAGTTTTTGACTAGGCTTAGACATCAACGACACCTCCTACATTAGCCAGCCTGGATTCAGGCGAAGATGATCCTACAAGAGTCTAGATGAACATCATACATGAGCTTGTCCAGAGTACTAACTTAATGATGTACAATCTGAAAAACCCCTTTTTACAGCCAAATAGACTTTTTCATTAATGAGTTATTGTGGGTGATTCTCAACCCCCCCCCCCCACCAGTACCCTAAGTCCTAGTGTATAAGACCACACACGTCCTACTCAACCAAACAACAAACTCTTCATATTCACCACACATTATATCACTTTTTCCTATGTCCTAATTTCAATCCTATACATTTATCAAACTTCAGACATTCAAACATATATAGACAACTACAAGCCAATTCACGCAGCCAACCCACCGCACAGGTAGCCAATCAGAACAGACGTAGGCTCTATGTCTTACTAGTTGATAAGGCGGCCAGATCAGGAACGCAGCTGACCTAATCAGGGAGCGCTCAAAGTGCACATTCACCGGCTTGGATATCTTCCCCACCATAGATCATAGGACGTCCTCTAGCACAACCAGCAAAGCCCCTGCGAAGGGAGACATTACACACAGTAGCGTATATCAAAGACAAGGCCAATCTTGATGAGGATGGACAACAAAGAATAGAAACTGTTCCTCTGAGTGATGATAGCTGCAATGAGTACTAAAATTCCACATATCTGATGAAAGCAAATTGGACACAGAGCCAGAAACAGATGAGAATAAGAGAATAGATGGTACTGCGTCAGTGGCACATAGTCAATCACGAGCCTCAAAGAAAGGAACCAACAACCAGGTGTCAACTGTCTGAATTTCGACCATCTCTGAATCGCAGGAGGTAACTCTGGTCATGTATACCCTGGGTACACGAGTACTTATCATTCGAAGTAGTGCGTACACTCCACAGATGATCTCGACATCCAGTGTATCGCATTATTCATCACTATGGGCTATACATAGAGCCACAATGCCAGCAGTCAGATGCTCAAGTCCTCAGGCTGAACAAAGCATGCCACAACATCAGCACATATGGCCTGATACTAACTCAGGGCACAATACTGTAATGGAAGCAGAGGCAGCCATCATAGCCCAGGCCAAAGGACTTATTCTCCTAGATACCCTTTTTGATGAAGCACTCCTGGGCCCAGTTGAATTGAGAACTCAGGTACACCGTGTTTGGCTTCCAGTGCTCAATCACATATCCAATGCAGGGAATATAGAAGCATCTGAGAAAGCGTAAAATGGGTAAGTAGACATCAACCCATTTTAGAAGAATCTTTTACACATCGGGACTAGTACTAACCTTGCCAGATACACCAAAAACACTGGAGGGTAAGATCCGAGATTGTCTGCCACATAAAGCATGAGGTCATATAATTGTATGATGTCCAGAAAGACTCAATGGCAATTGGGCTCGGGGTGGACTACTTGCTGGAGAGGAATAGATTTACATGCTCCCTCAGAGGATATAAGGTGAGTTTTTGCGCTAATTAACGATGCAACCTGTCCTCTTGCAACAAATCAGAGTGAACTTGACACAGAAAATAACAAATCAATTCCTGGGGCTCCAGATTCCCGAGGCCATATGGGGAAGGTACTTTGTGGGTAGGAAAATGCATGGGATTGTGGATCTGGTATTTCTTGGGCACATCAACAGTACTATCGCTTGCTTAATGGGTGCCATATTCAGCCATGCACTGCGAGCATGGCAGACAGGAGTATATAGAATAAGGGCAACTTGAAGCCTGAGGCCACCGGAGGTGAGCCAGAACCCTAACCTTGCTCCTTCCCTAGAAGACTAACCTAACGGCAACAATGGGAGATCTTTTTGCGTGCCACAGGCAAACATAGGCTTCATGCCCTGACTCTGTTGAAACTCTGATTCTCAACAAAATTCCTGGGACCATCCATGCAAAGATGGAGCAGGAGCATGGAGTCTCACAAGATCACCAGGAGGGCTTCACTGATGATTGGGCCGGTGTGGACATGGGGCTGCAGGGTCCAAGTTGGACCAACCCTCAGTGACGGAGAGCACCATGCACTGAAACTCCCAATAACATGCATCTTGGTCTGCAGGAGAGCCAAGACAGGTCCTAGACGGCTGAAGTGTCTTTTGATTTTGGCACCATGTCAGCAGCTGGCCTTCTCAGATATCTATATTTGAATCATCTGAGTCTGGAGTCTTCACAGCAGGAGACAGTGGGGCTAACTTTGGACACAGCAGTGAGTCCAACTCCATTGTGTCAGCTATCTCTGAGCCTTGAGATCTTAGAACCACAACTCATGGAGGCAGTTCTTAGTCACCGGGGGGTGGAGGGGGGGGAAATTGGGTGAGCCGATGAGGGGGTACATAGGAAATGGTGTGTTTGGTGAGTAAGATATAGTAATAATTATTTCATATTCTTAAGAAGAGAGGACCAAAAGTGGGAATAGTAGAGGTCATCACCAGAGCGTGAGGTGCGAAATAAAATACATGCTGGGAGACATTGCTATATCGTCACAAACTAGTTTATCGGGTACCAGAGGCCATCATACCCATGATACCAGAGCCAGGATATGGCAGTGCAGAGTCTGAACGTGTCAGATAAGAATCAGGGGACACACTGTATTTGGCGTAAAATCAGAAAGAAGTAATCACACATCTGAAGATGATGGATCAGGATTGTGAGATCCTGATGCAGGCCACCAGAGCAGAGATACCTGGAAGGGAAGTAGCCAGGTGAAAGAAGCCCTGACTAAGGTGGAGAGAGATCTGGAATCAAGATGCACGAGGACAACATCAGACCAAGTGAGAATTAGTTAGGGGTAATCATAGATGACCAGGACGACAGCCCTGAGCATCAGACACTGTCAGGACACAGCAGCAGGGCAGTAGATACAGTCAGGATGCACAGGACAATGGGGTCTGTGTCCAGGTGGCCACAGCATTCATGGCATTAGCAAAGACATATCAAGAGGCGATGTTGAATTGACGTAGTGTCCTGATTCCCAACTGATGTTCGGTTCTTCAGGTGCGTTAGACGCACAGGATCCACACGACGCAAGCTATTTTATTTGCTGCTGTTCTTGATTGTAGAGTTGATCACATTTCTGATGGTGAGGTTGTTGGTGTTGTCAGGGAGTGCTGTGCCATTTCACTCAATGACAATGGTACAGTCACCATTGGTTAAGATAGAAGGGATTACCTTCTGGCCTATTAGAGGTCAAGTGGTAGGGGCTGCAGGTGCTCTAGCAGCTTTCTAGGCCCAGGTAAGGGTAGGGAGTCGTGCAATATGGCTGGGTGGAGAGGAGTGGTGGTGGTGAAAACAGGTCGTTTGGTCTGTTGATGTCGTACCTGAGTTGTCAGGGTGGCAATTTAATCTTTCAAGTTCTGAGTATCCTGGATGTGACATTCTTGAACAACTTTCAAGTGGTTCTGAAGGGCCTCAAAGGTCGTCAAGAGGGAATGGTAACAATCAGCCAAGGATTTGTTCTGATTGATGAGGGCAATGGTTTTATCTTGGAGAGATTCAACGGTGGTAGGTTCGCCATCATGGGCAGAATGAGAGATGTAGGAGATATCTGTTTAGACAGGAGAAGGGGAATCTTCTTCCATCTTGGTATTGTTAGGAGAGGTGGGGCTTCAGAATGGCAGGGGTTGAATGGAGGGGCAAGGGGGTTTCCACCCCTCCTCCCTCTGCCCCTTTGTCTATTAGACATCAGAGGGTAGGCTGGAAGGACTCTGTTGATAAACATGATCAAATAACAAATAGGTGGAGATGATTTGTTGATGAATAGTCCTTAAAGTGGAGAATGAACTGGTGCAAATTGGTTGTTCACCAATGGGGTGAAAGCTCAGCGAAATTTGGAGTAGTTTTTTCTACACTCTATTGTATTCCTATCACCTTTAGCTAATACTAAACCCGCACCAAATCGGCATTTAGTTATGGTGTGCCAAACCCCCTCAGCCCTCACCACACAAACAAATAAAACACCCACAAAACCAGACAAAACAAAACCTAATAAAAAACAAAACCAAAAGAAAAGAAAACCAACCTCATAGGCTCTCCGGACAACGAGTTTCCTCCCAGATTCAGGCTTCCTCTTGGTTCGCAAATTCATACCAGAGTCACAGTCCCAAAACTGCCAGTTCACATAATATCTGCTCCTCCAACACCACGATATCTCACAAATACAGAGTCCTCCACACAACTAAAAAATCTTCAGTCTTCTCCACATGCCTACTCAATGCCCCATCAGACCCATATCATTTGCCACAAACACACCTTAAAGTCCCAACAGGAATATGATACAGCACTGTCATACAGGTATCCAACTCACTCATATCAGCAAAACTCCTGTAAACCTTCAACAACTCTTGTCCCCTCCATATCCTTAAACACCTCTCACTACCCGCCAAATGTCGCCCAGGCTAGCCCTTAATCCACCAACCTCCGGAGCCACACTTATAACCACCCGCGGGCATAACAACTACCCCTATAGCCTGTAGGAACAAAGTCGTACTGACCTGCAGGGGGACAATAGGGACGACATCAAAGCACATCCATCGAGACTTTGCCACATATCCTGCACACAATAGAAGGTCGGACAATTCTAGCAGGCTCTGTGGGAGCACAATCAATAGATATCTGGCAACGAGGATCAAACTGATTACTACCAACAATCCTGACCCCACTGATAGATTTCTTATATGCGACGATGTTCATATGCAAGTAATTGTGATACCACCACCAGTTCACCCAGTCAGACACATGCTTGTCTTTAAAGAGAGTATTCATCTGCAGTCTCTTTACCGTCTACCAGCTACAGCATGAGAGATCAAAACGATAATCACTAGTATTGCAAACCTCATGTCCTAAACGGTCCCAAGCACCACTTGTCACACAGACCAAAACATACACATCCTATTGCAGGCGACAATGGAAATGATATGGGGCTGAAGGTAAACAATTGTAATAGCCATGACCTTTGCTTGTATGCCACCCATGCCATGCCGCCGTCTGTAACTCCTTCACCATGGGGTTATTCCTCATATTCTTAACGATCCCACCTCCGCCTCCACATCTACCACCCTCCCACATTCCCCTTAGCAGCCAAGTCGGCCACAACATTCCCCCCAATCCCATGATGCCCAGAGACCCACACCAACTTGATTATCTGTAAGCAAGACAGTATTGGAGCAACAAGGTTAGCCAGTGCAATATTCCTCGTAGGCCGCTGCAATTCACCAAACATCTCAATCACTGGCAGACAGTCCATAACAGCAGTAACAGGACGAAGGTCATCAACGTCAGAGAAGACCCAGTAGCAAGCAAATATCTGACACTCCATAGCACACCACTCCCTAGACAGCCTAATCGACAAAGCATCCTCACTCAAACCCATCTCGTAACAAACAATCCCAGCACTAGAGCGACTCTTCAAACTCGATTCATCCGTGTAGAAAACATATCTATCACTGTCAAGATACACCTCTCACAATTCGCCATTCATGTATTATTATTATTATTATTATTATTATTATTATTATTATAGATCATTGCGCTTATGGAGCGCCAAGGCTATGAAGCGGTAACTACCATACATCTGGGACACCTGTGTGTCCAGTCCATGATCCACCTCTTACTACATGATAGTGGCCACTTCCCGTTGGCCCCCCGGTATAAGCACTAACAACCCCTGTAACAAAAAAAATCCTCCACTCCCTCAAATGCGTAACCAATAAAAGGAAATACATGTATAAATCTAGTCAGTCCTGTTCCTCTTGTCAGTAGCTTCCTAGTGTGTACTAAGGTAGGAGGGGCATTCTTGGAAGTCTACCTGGTGTGGATCTCAGCAGTTGCTGCATTTGAGGGTTGTGTGAAGGCACTGTTTGCCCTTTGTAGGGCAGTCAGATTGGCCGCAGGTATGAAGGTAGGCTGGGTCTTGACTAGCACAAAGATTGCAGTGGGTGTCGTTTGCACACTTGGAGGTGTAGTGTCCAAAGGTTAAACAGTTGTTGCATTGGGTATCTGGTCCAAAGGTAAGATATTTCTGAACTTTGAACTTTCTGCAAAAGAGGGAAAGTCCCGAGGTAATGGCTTTGGTTGCTGCATCTTTGCCCCCAATTGTAAGAACCATGGTGGATGCTGATTTCTTGGAATAGTGGATTTCTGTAGTGAGCCATCTAGGAGGGCGGGTGAGCCGGACACCAGGGTCGAAGCCTTGGACCATGGACTGGATAGTGGTAAAGGAACTGGAGGTAGGAATGCCATGGGTAATAACCTTGTGCCAGATTTCATCGGTCCTAAGACCGGTTCCTGCAGGTATGGCGGCTCTGATGGCTTCCTCAATGGTAGGGCGATAAATTTGAGGACAGAGAGGGCAGGAGTATTGTATTTGGTGATAAGTTTGATGTTATGGTTGGTAGTGAACTCTATAGTAGCAATAAGAGGCTTCTTGATTGCTGAGTTGATAGCGTTTCTGATGGTGAGGTTGTTGGTGTTGTCAGGAAGTGCTGAGCCATTCCTCTCAATGACAATTGTACAGTCGCGTTTGGTCAAAACAGAAGGGATTGCCTTCTTGTTTGTTTGAGGTGCAGTGGTAGGGGCAGCAGGGGTTCTGGCAGCTTTCTGGGCCCAGGTAAGTGTAGGGAGTGGTGCAATTGGACTGGATGGGGGGGTAGTGGTGGTGGTGGCAGGAGCAGGTTGTTTGCTCTGTTGCTGTTGTAGTTGCGTTGTAAAGATGGTGATCTGATGTTTTAGGTCCTGAGTATCCTTGACGTGACGTTCTTGAACAACTTTCAAGGGTTTTTCAAGGGCCTCAAAGGTGGTCAAGAGGTATTGGTAACAATCAACCAAGGATGTGTTATGATTGATGAGGGCATTCATTTCGTCTTGAAGAGATTCCTGGGTGGTAGATTCGCCATCATGGGCAGAATGACAGGGGTGGGAGACAACCGTTTGGACAGGAGAAGGGGAATCTTCTTCCATCCTGGTCTTGTCAGGAGAGGTGGGGGCTTCAGAGCTGCGGGGGTTGAATGGGGGGCAAGGGGGTTTCCACCCCCCCTCCATCTGCCCCTTTGTCTATTATACATCAGAGGGTATGCTGGAAGGAATCTGTTGATAGAGGTGATAAAGTAACAAATAAGCGGAGATGATTTGTTGATGAAAAGTCTTTAAAGTGGGCAATGAAGTGGTGAAGTTTGGTTGTTGACCAATGAGGTGAAAGCTCAGGGAAAAGTTTGGTGTAGTTTTTTCTTTCGCTGTGGTTGTAATGGCAAAAGAGTCTCCTTGGGCGCTAGTGACAGGGAAGGGTGGTAGAGGCAAGAACAACGCCACTGTGGCACCAGTTCTAGCGTCCAGAAAGTCCAGTCGCCCAAATGGAGACCAACCGCTTCCAGCCACACCACACCGTTTTAATGTCCCCTTGCCTTTCCCCAACCCTTCCTACTGATGCTTTTGTTATGACTGCTAGCCTTCCGGACATTGTGGCCGCTGTTCTTAAAGCGGCCAATTCCTCCCTTTGTCTGTCACTCACTTTCTCTGTCAACAGGAATGGTGCCTTCCCTATGACTGTTAACCCATATAATCCATCCTCTGCCTACTCTCCGCTTTTTTGATGCAATGACAAAGATGCTCAAACTGTATTTCCCTGTCAGTGATAATCCCTATCATCTCTTTTGGACAGCTTCCACACAGTCGAGCTCTTTATTCCCAACCTTCCTCTCGCAATTCTCTGGAGCAAGCCCGCTGACCTTATCCCATCCCTCCTTGAGTCTATTAGTAATGCGATTGACGTCCCTATTTGTGGGGCTAGATTTCCCCAACCCGATCTGGCAAAGAGGGGATCGAAGCGTATAACCTTGGTCATAGTGGTAGTTTGCCCACTTCATGTATCCCACTTTGGCAAATCAATTCACCTCTTCTCTCCTGCTTGCAGCATCGCGCCCGCCTACTCTGCCTTCAAGTCCACCCAGTGCAAGAAGTGCTGGTATTTTGGGCACTCTGCTCCCCTGTGCAAGGAGGATGCTCAAGCCTGCCCCATTTGCACCCTGCCCTACCATCACTTAGCCCATAGATGTGCTAACCAAAGCTGCACCAAAGGGGGCTTCCTGAATCTGTAGCTTGAATGCTGTAATGCATCCCCTCCCCTCTGAGTCAATTGTGAAGGCTAGCACACCTCCATTGACGGCTCCTGTTCTACCCACCGTGATATTCTCTCCTCCCTCCATTCCTCACACTGGATCAGGCTATTCCTGACACCCCAGTGGAAGGCATCCCACAAACCACCCCTCAGGCACCTGCCACACCTCCAGTGGCCCCAGCTACTCCCATCATGCATTGTCCCCAATTTCCCCCCTCAAGCATCTCCACCCAACCTGAGACGGTTAGACTCGTCCACAGATCATCAGCTCAACTCATCCATGCTGCCCCCCTGCCTCAAAGAGACATCTTTGGTGCTGGTAGTACCCTCTTCCAGGCTAACACCAGTGCCAGCTGGAGTATGCCACCACCGACTACTTACCATATGAAACTTTAATGTCAGCACACTCATTCCAACCACAGAACCCATCACCCACCTGTTCCTTCCAATACCCTCTTTGCCTAAATCTTACCCTTGTTCACCATAACTGTTTCAGTAATAGTAAGTTTGTTCCAGAAACCTTTTAGTTTTTTTTACTTCAGTCAAAAGCTCACCATATATTGTTACACTCCAAGATATTCCTCTTTGGAAGAACTCTCCTCCTGTTTTTTGCAATTATAAATGTTTTTTTCCCCCCACATCCGACCCTTACAAACCTCGCCTCACTGTTTATGTCCATGAGAGGCTTGTGAATGTTATTTCTCTTCTTTCTTTGTTTTTTTGAAAGGGGCGACCTCATGGCAGTTAATTTTCACTCCCCTAAGGGCCTGTTTGATGCTTCTCATACTTTGTTTCGCTTGTATAATCCATATTCCACACCGGATAGCCACCCCAGGTCAGTTTCTCCCTTGAAGCTATTCCCTCTACATGACTTCCCAACACTTGTCCTTGGGGACCTCGACATCCATCACCTGCTTTCAGACCCTACCTGATACTTCTCCCACAATTAACAGTCCATTAGTCTCCCTTATTTTGACACGGCCGCCTATTTGTCCTTTTCTCTTCTCAATACACCGGGGGTTTACACAAGATCCCCTTGACCTCCACCCACCTCCCAGCTGTCCTTGACCTATGTTTCACCATACCTGCCTTCTCTCTTACCTTTCTTCCTGGAACCCCTCGCTTCCTCCTCTAGGCTCAGACCACTCTGCCCTCTTAATAGTGCTATCCACTCCACTGCTCAAGCCCCCTCCGCAAGGCCAGAATTGGAATGGCACAGACTGGGAACTCATTTCTCCCCTCCTAGATGAACTTGTAGTCACCCCCCCCCCCCCACCTCTCCTCTCCACACCCCCTATACCTCTGGTTCGACAACAATCTTGGAAAGATCACCCACCTTATTACATCGAACACCCCATCCAGACTTCTTTCCTCCTACTTGAAACCTTGGTGGACACCAGAACTTACCCAACTACGCCGCATCAACTACAATCTTACCCATCTGATGAGGAAGAACCAAGCCTTGCCCTCCCTGCCCCATGCAGCCCGAAACACATACTTCAAAGCCATCCAGGTTGCCAAGAGGGTGCATTAGATGTAGTTCCTTAGGGGGGGATGTTTGACAATTATAAGGAGATCCCGAATGACTCGCCTGATACTCAATCCTAGTTCGTCTCATGCAACACGACCCAGCCTCAACCACCACAACACTATCAATCCCCTATGCTCTAACCCAACTTTCATACTGTAGAGTACTCTGACATCGATCAGATAGAATTACATCTAGCACCACCAACACACAATATTCTCTATCACCATTTAAATCCAGACTAGACTCCCCACACTCCAACACTGATTGCACCATCCCTTTTTTCCTACTTCCCTGGGTTCTTGCAGTTGCTGGTATCACTGTTGGTGTAATTTTGGTTGCATTGTTAAGACTCATCAGCAAAAACACTAGCTTGCATCCTGTGTGTCCTGTGTGTCTGACACACCTGATCCACAGAACGTCAATTGACAATCAGGACGCAACCTGATGCAGCACCTAATCTCAGGACACTCTGGGCACACACCTGAGGCTCAGGACGCACCAGGGGCAGACCTTACACTCAGGATGCAACCAGATGCAGCACCTACTTTGCCTGAGACAAGTGAAATAAGCGAAGGGTCCCCCCTTTACCTGTTTCTGACCTTGGTCACCCGGGTCACAATATATTTCACATCAGGAAAAAGTATTAAATTTACTACTAATTGTCTTCTATTCTTCTAATATACAGCTTATTGCACCCACTACCCCCTTCCACAACCCCTCACCCCCTTCCACCCCCCCCGGAAGCATAGAGCTCTATGGAAAACTCCCGCCGCAGAACAGTCTTTATACCGACGTGTAGCTGGCATTAAGCTCAGTGACGTCCAGGGGAGGGATTCAAGATCAGTTAAGCGGTTGTGAAGGAATCTGCCATTGAGTCCTGGGATCACCAGCATCCCCTCTCAGTCCTCCCAGGACCCCCCCTCCAGAGTAGACATCGATTTCATGAGTATTGATGCCACAAAAATATACCCTATACCAGCGTGTCGCTGGCCTCAAGCCTAGTGATGCCCAATTGAAGGATTCAAAATCGGTTAAGCGGTTGTGAAGGAATCTGCCATCAAGTCCCGGGATCACCAGCATTCCGTGTCAGATTGCTCAGGACCCGCACCAAAATATGGAGGTTGAGGGTTGTGATGAGCAAAGGGTTTGTCATGTTGTGTGTGAGGCTAAGTGCCAAGAAACCAATGAACTGTGCCAAGAAATACTCAGGTGTACTCCTGAAGCGAGCGTCAGTCAGTTAGTAAATCATGATGTGGGATGGTGTTGAGGGACGAGTTTGGATACACAGGAGGCAGAGTTGCTTAGTCTCATATGTCAGGACAGAATGTGGTGTATTGACTTGGCTCCACATGCACAGGATGCACTCCAGAAACACAGGACGCACTCCAGATGCACAGGAGGCAACCTAACCTTGCATCTAGTTATAGGACGCACAGGACACACAGGACGCAGAGTTGCACCTAGCAGAGTCAGGACACAACAGCAGCGCACCTCACATAGTATATTCTTTTGCTGATGATGGCTCGGTGGTAACATGGTTGGAGGTCTTATTACCCACTACATGGTTATTACTCAAAGAAAGATTTTATACAAATTTCAATTACATTCTCAAAAATCACAATAACTTGTATTGTTTAAAATATCCCAGGCAGTAATTCAATACAAGGGATGATTGGCTATTTGTAGATTCATCTTAAAAAAAACTAGACCAAATTTAAGTAATCTTGGACTAAGAAAACAGATTGAAACTATAGTAAACTTTATTTTAAGTAGGGTTGATTACGACAACAGCTTCTCAATGGAAGTGTAGTATCTGCTACTGGTCCTGAAAATAAGGAAGATTGACCAATATGGGAAGTAGTAGGAGAAATTTGACGTTGAGTGGGATAATATGGAATATCAGAGTATGCTGGGGAATAGTTACTTCCATCACTCTCAGATTCCAGGTCGTCAGAGTCATTCTCAGAGTCAAATTCTAGTTCTGCCACAGACAAATCCTTATTAGAGTCTATTCCACTCTTGCCTTCTACCTCTTGCTATGTCTTTCTTTTTCCAACAAGTGGTTTCTTTGATGCTATTATCTCCTTCTTCTCAAGTGGATCTGCTACACCATACCTTGCCTCCATCAAATCTTCCTGTGAAATATACCGTGAAGGAGAGAGGATCTTTCTACTCTTGAGGGCAAGCTTATACCGTGCCATATACTATCGAAGCTCTTCCCTGGTGATTGTGGCATCTCTTTCTGCTTTTGTTAGAGCATGTTGCAGGTCCTTTATCTGACTGATTTCATTCTCAAGATTGGATGCAAGAGTAGAGCAAATCCTTTGTTCCTGACTTAAAGGAGAATGCTGAAGTAAGGCACAGAGCCAGTGAGATCACTTTCTTGGCAGAACACCAGATAACACCAAAAGATATGGTACAACAATGCGGCTGTGTCTTCTTCTCACTATTTCCATGGGGATGCTGATCAAACATCACACAATGCACTAGGAAGTGAGGTACTGAGAGGGGAAAAAGATCCAGAGAAAAAGGTCCCCGGTCGTAGTAGATAAATCACTCTACCTGAGGTCGAGTTCGGTTCCTGAGAGAGAGGAAAAGTCAGAGGAAAGAAAACAAAGTATCCGGTATGGGCAAACACAGCTCACAGCACGGGTATTGCTATGTCACTTAGTAGAATCAAGGAAGGTCACAGTAGAAGAGAAGAAAAGCCAAATGTTCACGATATCGCAAAGGCCTCATTCACGGAGGTTGTAGTTGTCGTTGTCTTCTTCCTCTCTCTCGCTAGCTATCTAACTACAGGTGTTTAAATACCCGTCTCCCCCGCTTAGCCCCCATGACAACGGCCCGGCTTTCCCACTCACCATGTCTATGAACCCGTAGACCTCAAATAAAAATAACATAAACATGTAAAAAAAGAAAGATACTAGCTATTCATCGTGATGCCCCCACAGTACTGGACACCTACAACCCCCCCCTTGGTTCTTGTGTTGACTGAGGCATTGAAGAGGCCCATTTCAGACTCCTGGCACCATTCAACCCTTAGCAACACCCAGTTTTGGCGGGAAACCGTATAACTCGAGATAATACTTGTACGATACTGTCCGTATAAGTGACCGGAGGGATGTTTTCGTACACAGCAACATATACAGGGGTAGCTTAAGACATAAATTTTCTTAGGTAGAAAAACCCCAGAGAGCAAGAAGCAAACAAAATGAATCGTAAGAATACTAAGAAAAAAAATAAGAAGAAGAGAGAGTATGAGAAGCATATAAGGATAAGTTTTGAATATATTTAAATGTAAAAAAATGAACTCCTCTTCAGCCTTTAATACCCATAATCTCTTGTTGTATTTCTAATGTTTTACTGTTTCCCTATTTCGTCTTCTCTTGCTTTCATTCAGTTAATTACCGTACTTGGTGTTGGCTCTATGAAAACATCACCCCTGTGCCTTGTAAAAAAGCTCGTGAAATCCACTATCTCCGTCAGCCCCTGGTACTCAGAATAGAGGGTTTGCGCAAGGAGACCTAGGTGCCAGTAAAACCTGTTAATAGAGGTTAAGCTAAAAGTCTTGGACACCTGGGTGGCAGTGGGGACCTGGCCACGGTCTCAATTGCAGCATAGGAGACCTGGAGGATTCTGTAGGGTAACCACAGGAAAAAGTGAAAAAAAAAGAAAGAAAAATCAAGTCCGAAAAGCGGACAAACATCAGTGAACACAGAGAAGATAAGTAACAATCCACAACAAGAGAGGCGAAGGCAGAATGTTATACCCAACGCAGCAGGACAAGCGGTCAGGAGATCACAGGCACATCCCCTTGAGGTTGAGGGAGCTGGGAGTAGCCACACCCCAGGGCTCACGAGTCAGGAAAATGAGAGAGCGATTACAGTAGCTACTCCAAGACCAGCAGCCAAGTAGGCTGGATGGATGGATTGTGCTCTGGTTAGACAAGTGTTAGCAACCGACCGAATTAATTGTGGACAAGGAAAAACAGTAGTGAAATGGGCGGAGGTCTCTGATACACTTCGTGGGTTGGCACCTCAACCAATTCTGCGCAGCCCAGAGTCCTGCCGCCAACGAGTCAAGAAATTGATTGAAATATATAAGGTAAGTAACTTTAGTCTCTAATTTGAATTTTAGGATAGGTGAAATCTTACCAAGTTAAATAATAGAAAAATGAGCTCCTCTCCCTTCAGAAAAGTGGAACCAACGAAGAGTTTGGCAAGTTCAAACTCAACATGATTGAGCTAGCAATGCCGTGGAACCAAAGCAGTACGGATCCTGCAACAAGGAGATTAGCACAAGCAAAAGCAGCTCAGTTAGAGCTTGATGGGTGGAGGGTAAGGGAGGACTCAATGCGTGGACTAGTGCGGAGAAGAGATGAGGAACGGAATAGGCCTGGGGGGGCAGGAAGTAGTGTGGGAGCACCCGCGACCCAAAAGCCAAAGAATGGATTGGCAAAAGAGGTGGGGAAAGTTTTAGAAGAGTTGGCAGCGGAGATGAAGAAGGACAAGAAGGAGTTGAAAGAGCTAGAGGTGAAGCAGGACCAGAAGCATGAGGACTTGATGAGATGTATTCTAGGACTTACAGATGAGATTTGAGAGCAAAGTGAGTGCAGGTCTCATGATGCTTATCTTGAATGTGAGGCAAGAAAGGATGAGCTGGTGTTGATTTTAGAAGCATTGCGGAAGGATAGAGAGATTTAAATTGATTATTCTGTATATATATTCAAAACACTTTGATTATTTTTTATTTATTTTGTTTCTTACATATAGTGTATGTACAAGTATAAAGAAAAATTCAATTATGAAAATATTCTAACAATGAAGGTGGCTCTAAAAGGTTTTCTTCAATTAACTCTTTGGGTTCAGTAATGTTTCCTCTCTCAATGTGAAAGTATTGAGTTACTTGAGGTCTATGGTCTATGTACATATACATGAGCATTATGAGGGAGGGCAGCTACACGGAACGGAATTGTACTCCTACAGGTTGAAGTAAGTGTTTTTGATTTTTTGCATAGTCTAAAAAGCCAAAAGTGTTTATGATCTCTTTAAAGGCCCACTCAGCCACAATGTGAAGACGAGACATTGACTAATTCAATTGTCTCTGGTTTTCTGTAACTCGTACCCCCTGATATGTTGATAAAATAAATCGATTAATACTGTAGGCTGGGTAACCATACAGCTGAAGGGAGGTTCCGTCTGGGCCATGCGCATGTTGTTGCAGGATGTTGGACAAATTCCCCTCCTGCCAGAGAAAGGCATCATTCCGGCATCTATCTACAGAACCAAACAAGTTGCTCATCAGCCCCTTTGGAGTAACAACTGCATGGTATTTGAGGCAGTGTTTGCGCTTCAAACTATTATAACAAGTTCACTGACGTTGTGTAGGTCAAGCTATAGCACATATCGTACCATCAATAAATTCCCATACAGTGCCAATTGGTGCTCCCTTTTGCTCTATTGTATAGGCGTACTTGGCTAATCTTTCTGGAGTCAGGGGGTGAATATCCCAGACTATTAAGTGGATCCATTTATTGTGGATAATTGTTTGGGTTGTAGTACTAATTCGTGATACTGTCTCGATTGGCCAACCAAATTTTAGGGCCAGATCATAAAGGCGATTTGGATAGGCCAATCAGGCCAGCAACATGCAGAGGGCGGTTCGGGGGTCTTTCATAATTCGATTGTCCACTCTAATACGATCTTGGAGTTGCAGAGCTACAACAAGCTCTTCCACTTCACATCTTGTGAACCTTTTACAAGTAAGTCTCAAATTTCATTTCTTTTTAATTACATAAATTTCATAAAGATACAGGTGAATACGAACCGAAATTGATTCCTCCACTCCTCCTCCTCCAATGTATCCAAATCCAGTCTTCCACCATCGCGCAGTGGACCTCACTTCCGATTATTGTTGTGTGTTAAGGCCACTTGAAGCCTTTGAAGAGCTGCTAGTCTTCTGGCATTTCTTCTTCTGAGCAACTGTTGTGCAAGCATGGCTTTTTGAAGAGGTCTTTTGTATCTCTGAGGTGAATGATAACAAGTTCTAATAATACTTTGATCAATCTACTGAACAGTTTTCAGGTTCCTCGCCCTTCTTAGGGTACCCCGGTCACCTAGATTTCATGCGCAAACTCTTTTTACCACCTAGCTCTCTCTAGTGCTAACTGCCACCATGGTGCCCGAGCGCAAACCCTCTAATACTCGAGTAGGTCAAAGGCTCTTAAGAAGGATTAGTACTTTCCTAACACGGTATCCCCTGGGTCATTCGGCTATGTTGGATCTTGTTGCCTTTGCCACCTAAACCTATCTTGGGCTGGTGTGGCGATTTACAGGAATATTTGTGACAGCACGGAGATAGCGGATTTCACGAGCTTTTACGGTAAGGTGCTCGGGTGTGTCCATAAAAATCGGAAAGATCAATCAATACCCTTGTCATGCAAGGTTGGAGAGCAGAAAGCCCCTAGTGATCAGCGGTCGAAGAACATACTCGAATAGCATGTTGAAATGAAAAGAGCATGTATACAGCGAAGAATACAGTGAAACAAATTTGATAGAATAAATCTATCCTTGTGGTACCAATGTCCGAACCTTTCAATCCTCAAACCAACGATTATCCTCCTATTTTTCTTGTTGCTTGCAATCTACACTTTTACCCCTCCGTTTACTTTAGACTCCGAGTAGTTACCCGTCTCCTGCTGGGTGCAAGTCTTAATTCAGTTCAACATTCCTTGTTTAAGATATCTAGTTATATGGAATTACATGGATAAGTTTTCCAGACATTGTGATCTCCCGATCGTCTTGGCCCTGATTCAGCACTTTGTTTCCGATTTTTATGGAAACACCCGAGTAGAGTGACGACGCTCCGTGCATATATCAAAGTTAGAAGTTCGAAGCCCTGGCAGCCATGCCCGAGGCAACTCCTGAGAAAAACAAGGAATAGCCAATCCACAAACTTCTTGCTTTGAAGAAGTTTTCTGCCGTTTCAAATATTCGCCAAGAGTTCGAACTTCCAACCCCCAACTTTTATTCCTACCCGGGGCGCCGTCACTGATAACTCATCTAGCGCGGGAGTATCAAGTGCTTTATGAACTAGCAGAAAATGACTGCGAGATCAGTAAGCATAATTGCTTTCTTTTCTTCTTAATTAGGCCAATGCTTGTAATCCGCTTCAGGCTATTTGAGAATCTTTCTTACATGATAGTCTTGGCGGGGGAGTCGTAGTGCCAAGACAATTTTTGAACTTAAGTAAGAAATTTTTCATTTTCTCTTCTCTCTCTCTTTATCATCTTACATGCTACTCTCAATACTATTCTTTCACACTTGTCATACCACCAACCTTCTTCTTAATCTTCATAATCTTTACCTTTTTTCTCAGTATTTGAAGAGTTCCCTTATCCACTGTTATTTTTCCAAAATATCTACTGTAAGTGGTTTAGTTGTTTCTTTCACCCTTATTTCTTTTATATTATTAATCCTAGCTATTTTCTTTTCACAATCTTGACATCAGCTTCACTTCAGTAGGAAGTCTCCTTTTTTTGTTCTTTTGTCCTCTTTCATTAGCCTCTGGCATTCTTTCCTTTTCTATTTTTTTTTTGATATTAAGTTTTTGCTTATTGTATTCTAACATGCATTTTCTCACTTTCAGAAATATATCCTACCATGAATCCTCATTTGCAGACATCTGGTAGCGAGTCCACGGCCTCGGGAGACATGGCTGGCACAAAGTTGCTCCCGGTGTCACCGGGCAAACAGGTCAGAATCTAGTCCTTTAAGCGCTTCCGATTTTCTTCCCTCCTCAACCTTTGCTTTTTCCTTTTCTCTTTTTTTTTTTATTAATATGCACAATATATATTCATGTTTATCGCTATTGCCTTTTTCCCTTGCAGCTATAAAAGCTAACCCGGTAAGGTGGATCAAAGGAAGCCACTGTTCGCTATTTCACCTCTGAGCAAGGTAGATATATTACCGCCATAGAACCGGTCGCCAATCTTGCCTCTATGAGGTAAGTTTTAAATATATATACTCGAGTACTTGAGGGTGGTAACGAAAACCCGGAAGATTGAAACCGTTTCTCGATAGAGAATTGTCTGTGATTAGCAGAAATAGTTTCCTGGTTTTAATAACCCTCTCCCCCTGAGTTTATCTGCAATTCACCACTCTGCCTATTTCTTTTGGCTTAGGCTAACTTGCATCCCCACAACAGAGGTATTGTGGGGGATGAATCCTCATTTCAGGAAATGTCTAATCCCAAACCTGACCGCTCAATTCTCTTGCTTGCTGTTAGGGGTGAATTCCCAAAAGGGGAGGATTTTGAATCCAGTGAACCGGAACCGACTCTGTCTCTTAAGGATGTTATCAAGGAAGGGAAAGTTAATGCCTTTAAGCCAGGGAAAAAGGTAAAACCTGACTGATCCTTCAGTTTAAATGCACAGAAGGAAAGCAGTCACTAATTAGATTAAATATAGGGAGCTTATCCTACAAGAAGTAGTAATCGGATTAAGGCAAAAGAAGAGGAGGAAGAGGAGACTTGTGGTCGGAACGAAGAAACGGAAGAGTATAAGTCTTACGTTGCTATGCTCAAGCTAGTTCCTGGTCCACCGATTACTCTGAAGAACACAGTTAACGACATCCCAAGTCCTGACCCTGCGTTCAAATTCATCAACGAGAATATGCTTGGTGAAGGAGTTAGGAAACCAGATACCGGCTTCGTGGCTGGATGTGATTGTCCAGGCGGCTGCGAACCTGAGAGTTGTGCATGCAATGACGATTACCGCAAAATGAGTCCCGAATGGCTGGTGGATAGAGGTTTTGCCTATGATAGCGATGGGCGTGTCATGCGTCCGAATAACATCGGGATTACAGAATGCAACATGCATTGCATATGCTCAGAGGACTGCCAAAATCGAGTCATTCAACGAGGTCGTACCGTGGAGCTGCAAATTTTCATGACAAAAGAGTGTGGTTGGGGTAAGAAAGTTGATTTTGACTTTTTCTTCTGATTTGGTTTACGTCTCTTAACTAACTCTGTATTTCCTTCTTAAGGTTTGCGCACCCTGGAGCCCATTCCTAAAGGTACTTATATCGATTCGTATCTTGGCTTGGTGATAACTCGGGCAGAAGCAGAGAGAAGAGAGGCAGGATATCGACAAAGCGGTCTCTCATATCTCTTCGATCTGGATTTTTTCGAGAAGTTTAATGACAACATGAATTGTGGGATGGAGAAACCGTTGGAAGCTCTCGAGATTGCGGGCGATCCAGAAACACCTGAGGAGGCAGAATCACCCGCAGGACAACAAGCAACTCCACTGCAGAAGAAGCGTCGCCGGCCTAATTACTTCGGTGGTCCGAGGAAAAGAAGGACGAAGGGGCCTCCAACAGCCAGGACTGGTAAGGGAAAGCAGATTAAGGAGGAAGCGGGAGATTTATCGGAATATGAAGAGGTTAAGGATTTCAAGGTTAAACAGGAGGAGGTATTGTTTGGAACAGAAGAGGTTGGCGAGAGCAGTAGGGCTGCTCCCAGCCAGTCTGCAGAACAGAATTCTGAAGTCTGGGCTGGATACAACCTTGAGAGGTCAACTTCTACAACTCCAGTAGAATATACGCTGCAGAGTTACAGTCTGGATTCGAAAGATATGGGGAATGTCACCCGATTTTCCAACCACTCCTGCGATCCAAATCTCGATATTTACAGTGTTGTAACTGGAAGTCAGGAGATTTTCACACTGGCGTTGTTTGCCAACCGCTATATTGAGGCGGGATCGGAACTCACCTTCAGTTACAGCGGGAATACTGGTCTTGAGCGTGCCAAGGAGATGAAGAAGCAGTTAAAGAGGAAGGGCGCAAAAGGTAGTGATGATACAGAATTATTTAGATGCAAGTGTGGAACAAGGAAGTGTGTTGGGTATTATTGGAACTAACACACGGTGGCTATCGTTGAGAGTTTGGGCTCCCAATTTCTATCTGCATGCGACGACGGCGGTTACATGCTAATATGCATAGGGACCCCCCCCCCGTTTTTTTTTTTGAGAGGAATTAGTAGAATGTGGAGTGGGATGAAAGTCTGTGGTGGAATTGGAGTGCTTCTTGATACCGAGCACGGGGTGGAGAGTGTTGGATACATGTCAAGGCGGTAGCCGTACAGAGGGCGGGTGAGCCATGCTTTTAAAGAGCTTTATCGTTGGAGGGTTTCATTGTTCACCTTTTAATATTGCCAGTTTCTTTGTTTTCTTGCTTGACCTCTACTAGCTGCGAGTTTTTTCCATTTCTTTTGTTTTACGGGGAACACTTGTTGTGCATTGGGGTGCTCATGATACCTATCGCTATTGTCACTTTTTTGTTGAATTAACCTTTCATTCTATAGAGGGATGGTTTCTTCTCATATTCTTTCCTTTTTTTCACTTTTTCAGGCTCTCTTTTTCATTTCTTAGTGCTGATATTTCCTTTGTTTTGTTTGTTTGTCGATTGGAGCATTTTTTTAACTTGCCTCCCGGTGGTTTCTTCGTTTTTGTTTGGTCTATTCATTTTCTTTCCTGGATGCGTATTTCTACATTCATGCCTGCTCTTTATCTGTCCTTGGCCATAACTTGGTGGGTCAAATGATTGACCGGGACTCGGCGTGCGCAAATAGTGGCTTAGTGCGGGGAGAATTAGTGGAACTTGGGACATTGTATGTAGTTGGTGATAAATGGGGTGAAATCAAATTCTTGTAATTTTATAGGGCCGAAAGAGGTATTGGGATGTGATCTATTATAAAGTGAGGTTGGTGGTCTGCACAGAACTATGGACCACCCGTAGAAGCTAGGAAAAAGGTTGATGAATTTCTACTGGTCCCATATCTATCGCCCCAAAAGACCTCTCTAGAAAGCTGCACAAATAAATTTTCCCTTGTATATTATATTCAGAAGGCACTCGCCCAGAAACCTACTGTGGGAGGGGATACCAACTCCCTCAGGTTGGTAAGTTATTGCGTCAAACGTCAAACGTCACAACGTTTTCCTCATGTCCGGCGAAACCGGACCTAAACATATGTTACAAGAAGAAAACACCTCCCTCACTACCTTCTGCTGTCAGAATTTATGAAACGATCAGAGAGCTAGACACCGTCTGCCGTGTTTGGTAGAGATCCCCAAATCCTGCCTCTGGGGATTATATAAGCCCCCCCTAAGCCTTCTAGAGTAGGCGGGCGGGCGACTGGTGCAGCGCTAGTGCCGCCTGACTCGCGAACGGGGAAATTGAGAAGAAAAAGAGCCCATATCTCCTGAGCCCCCTCGTACCTCATCCTCTGACCACGATCACCTAGCAATCACTATCAAAGGTCGGAATAACAAGGACTACAGTACCGCCCCATATCCCGTCTAACCCACCCCAAGATCATTCCAGGGAATTTCGGCATCGACTCATGATAAGCTTAGTTTCACGGGTTAGCGAGATTGCTCCCTGAACTGGGAATACGAGTACAAGTTAAATGAGAGAGAAACTTTTTCCATACAAGCCAACCTGGTACCCTGCGTGTGGAGTGCTCCTGATGTTTTTTCATTCCACCAAGCACAACATTCAGCTTCCAGACAAGGAAATAATGTTCCAACTTGTTAGCAACAAAACACGAATATAAGAATTACAACTTCTAAATATTTCATTGGGATGGGGTTGGATTCAGGTATATCTAGGCATATTTTTATGTTGAACTCTGGAGATATAGGAAGGCGATAAAGGTGGGGGATGGGTGAAAAGTTATTTCTTGTGGTACTGGAACAGGGCTGTACGCATGGTCGGGGTTCTTGTCTGCAGAGTCAAACCTGATATTTTCCGAAAGGTGCTTACCAACTCATTCTGAGGAATCCAGAAAATATAATTATTTTTTAAATATGCAGGGTTTGTGGTTTGATCTCTACATTTTTTATGGAAGTGAATAGGGTAATATTAAGTGAATAATTGCTAGTTATAAATTTATGACCATAATAGGCTAGATGAAAGAGAATAGGTCCTGGTAGTATTCTACAAGGAAGATATCAGATTTTCTGGTATTGAGTAGATTAACGCTATTCCAGAGGCCTGGAATATAGTGTAGATGCTAAAAAGGGAAAGGAGGTTGTTTGAGATAAAAGGAAGTAGAGGGTATAAGCTTAAACAAGTTATGAGATATAGGGATTTGGCGGAGTGGAGGATTTCCTTGGTTAAAGTGGTTGTTAGTACTTATGCAGGGGGGCCAACGAAAAGTGGATACGATCATGTAGTAGGAGGCGGATCATGGACTGGACATATAGGTGTCCGAGATGTATGGTAGTTACCGCTTCATAGCCTTCAGGCTCTATAAGCATAATGATGTATAATAAAAATAATAATAATAATAATAATAATAATAATAATAATAATAATAAGTTATGGGAAATAGATTGTTGGTTTGTGGCAGCTATGCATCCAAAGACAAAGTTTTGAATTAGATTGATAAGGGTGAGTATGAGGACTAAAGAAGCTCAGAGGGCAAGCAAGCAGTGGTATGTATACTCGGAGTTGAATAGGGATGATGCTCCACTGTTTGGAAAGGATTTAAGATTATAATATTATTTTTTTGTTAAGTCCGCAGTATATTTGTAACTAAGTACAGGAAAATCTATGGCATGCACCCTAAGGTGTGGCCCAAAAACCCAATAACAAAAGAAATCCTGCACCCAATTTCGCAAATAACAAGGGAGATTTGTAAGCTACAAACAAAGAGCTTTTGTGAGCCCATAACCACAAAGATTACAGGAATCAAGTATCTGCTATTTCCTCCTCGTTCTCCTCAAGTATCTTCTCAGGGTGGGATGGGCATGACATAGTGTGAGCATGACGTGGGCCATCACAGTTCACACACTTAAGGGTAAAATGGATGCAAACTTGGCCGCCTACACAGGATGTGGCAGTATGTCACAAATCGTGACTAAGCGAGGCAGATTTTACATGACTAATAGTTATTAGTCATAAGGTATGTTTATGTTTCACTCTATGCAGTCAGTCGACTCATAGTTCTCACATGACTCGCACTTGGGTGTCATCGTTATGTTATGATTGGTTGATGTATCTAGGACTCACGATTGTGAGTCATAATGATGTAATGACTTTCGCGCATGACTCACATTATGAGTCACGAGTTTCACGCAGGTGACGTACTTTGCGCGCCTGACATGCTTTATGTTTTATGATTGGTTTATGGTATATTACACAGTGACTCATAGGAGTCATCTGATGGATTTCGGGTATGACTCGTTATGAGTTATAGGACTGCGTGATGTGAGTTATGAGTCACGAAGATTAGGGTTGTTAGTGTGAAGAGTCTATATAAGGAAGAGACTCGGTCACAGTAGTTGGCACGAACCGTCTCCCCTACACCTCCGGCGATTGAAATCTCAACACCAGGGAAATCATCGTGTGATTCCACCACCACCCCCTCTCCTCCCCCTTGACAGCTTCTGCCTAGGGGAGCGATGCTACAACCCCCCCTCTCCCTCTGGGGTCTACCCCCTCCTCCATGGGGTTCTTGTTCCTGTTCATCGTTGACGCCCGCTCATGAAGTTCAGTTCTCCCCTTTACCCCACACTTCCTTTGCACCTCGCTTAGGTTTTGAACGGTCGGCATTCTGTCCTCTTCGCTCACGGTCGGCGCTGGGCTTTCCAAGCCCTTTGCGAAGTACCTTTCCGTCTCGATTATGTGGTCCTGTCGGGGAACACTTCGGTTAGTAACTTGAGCACCTCGTCTTCGTTTCGCATTAGGAAAAGCATCGGCCACGGTTACTCTAGTCGGTCGTCTCAAGTGTTCGGACTGTCCTTCCTCCTTGAATTCCGCCTCCCTCTACACTCCTGGTCTTCGTCTCGTTGCTCGGTTACAGCTACACTCACCCCCCCCTTCCCACCCCCTCCAGCTGGCACCTTACTGCATCCCTCCCGCGGTCGATCTTCGGTCGCTATACAAAAACCCGCCTCGGTTACGCCAGTCCTCCTGGCCGTCGCTAATGCCGCTTTGGCACACCCTCCGGCGACCCCTTACTAGAGTCGCCTCCGTACACCGTCCTATCCTGCCACCGGACACCGCTTCGTCCCCCGGCACCGCTCTGGTGTGCAGGTCCATACATTCTTTTCCTAGCTCAGGCTGATATGCGTCACTTATCAGACGTAATTTTCCTTTGTCAGGGGTTCATATATTCCTTTTGTTTGCCCTCTTGGCTTATTTGTAGATGTCACTAAGGGTTCTCCTCTCCTTCCTGCTTGCTTCTTTCCTTTCTACTTCCTTTGTATGTACGTGTATGTTCGTAGGATTTGGTTGGGCGATAGGCGAGATGTGCAGTTGGTCTCATACCAGAGGGACTTGGGGGTTTGGATGTTTCCTGGGGTGAGGAGGATAGGGTTTTTGTTGGCCATAGCGTTAAAGCTGAATGCTGTCTTTGTACCTTTTTTTTTTTTTTTTTTGAATCATGTGATTATTGATTTAGGTACAAAGTCCTGCATGCAGCTCGCGCTATGGCATATAAAAAACCTTAATTCCAAAAACTAACAAAGGAAATAACAAAACACAAACAACACGTGCAAAAAGCTCTCCAAGCGGGATCATCCGAACCCTGTTGCATCGCCATCGATGACTAACAAAATAAAAGTAAAGTAAAGCCCTTCTTGTAACACATAAGAAAAACATTCAAAAGTATTAAATAACCTCCCTGCCCCACCTGGCCACTGCCGTAGTCAACTAGAAACAAAGGAAACTCAAAACCTATGTAGAAAATTGCCCTGAAGAGATACTCAAGCAGGGGAGTTTGAAGCAGCAATACCTAGAAGGACCGGACCGAGCTAGGGAATTTGTGTTATACGCTATCTGAGTCCGAAACCGGCTCAGGAGTCGCAGTACTGGCTCAAATGCGCAACATGGCTGGAGGAAAGCCCGTGCGAGTAGCGTAAAGATACTCAGCTAACCCCCTGAAGAGGGGAACCGAGAGACAAAGGGGACTGTCCGGGCCAATGTCGTCCACACCTGAGAGATGGGTGAGACGTGGCTGACCCTTATCGGGGCAATAGAGAATCGGGTGTTGGAAGGACTCATCGTCTTCCTCACAGAAAGGGCAGAGGGTGCTGGAGTCCCAGTTCCTCCAGGAGACATGTGTGGCAAGGTAGCTGGCACCGGAACGCATCTGGTGAATGCGGCCACATATAAATCGAGGAAGGCCAGTAAAGGCGGGGGGAGTGAGGCAGGCACTATAAAGATAATGAGCAGGTAACGGCGGACTCAAGTCTAGCCAGTCAGCGAGGAGGGATTGAATCAGAGGAGCGCAGAGGGCTTGGTAGGTGACGGAAGGGATTTGCGACAGCGGAAGCGCCACGAGATCAGTTGAGGCGAGCGGGAGGATAGGGATTTCCTCAATAAGGTCTGAAACCTCGTGACATAAGGGGTCTAGTGGTAGGTGCTTGGCTGAATTAACCGCCGGGGAAGACCATGAAGTAAGGTGAACGGCTTTGGGAGTGCCTCGGAGGAGAAAGCGATGATCGTCCTCAGAACGCCCTTGGTCCCAGGTGGGCACAGAGTCGGGTATTCGGGCGGTGGCAGGATTGAATTCCGAAGGGGCGCAGACCAGGCAGAGGGCAGCTGAGCGGCGGCGGTGTTTGCCAATAGAGGAGATGGGTGGAAGCGAAGCCTCCCGGTAAAGAGCGCCGAGGGCGATGGTCGAAAAGCAGTTAGTCGTGCATCGGAGCACTACATGCCAGAAGGAGTCGAACTTCCTGAGGGTGGCCGTGTGGGGGACCAAAAGGTCGCAACCACAGGTGAGGATGGGAAGAATGGCACCGAAAACTAATTTTCTGTTGCACCAGGAGGAGAGGCCTTTGCCAGCTGCACTGAGCTGCCGGATTGTAGCGAAAGAGGCTTTGGCAAGTGCCAGCCGTCTCAGGAAATGAACAGAGGAATGCAGAGTAGGGGTGAGCCAGTATCCAAGCCACCTCACAGCTTGAGAGGGTGGAAAGAGCATGTTATTGATCGTAATGGGGGCAAAGGAAACATCCGAGCGGTCCTTGGGGGTTCTCCAGTGAATGAGTTCAGTTTTGGGGACAGAAAAAGCCACCCCCAGGTCGGCGCCCTGCCTTTGGATGATGCCAAAATAGTATTGAAGAGCGCGGATATTCGAACGTACAGAGTCCGAGCCGACCGTGATACTGAGGTCGTCGACATAGGAAATCGCCAGACATTGGGGGATCGTTGGGTGGAGGCTGGCTATGTAAAGCACAAAAAGAAGCGGAGATATCGGAGAGCCCTGAGGGGTGCCAACCGCGACCAGGCAGAAAACCCTAGGTGCGCCTTGGAATATGAGACGGCACTGGCGTTTGGAGAGGAAAGACTTGATCCAGGCAGCCAGATAGCCGGAGACACCCCCTTTGGGGAGGATATTGGACAACTTGTTTGCGCAGACATTGTCAAAACCACCTTTGACATCCAGGAAGAGAGTTGAGACTTTGAAGGAAGCAGCCTGGAGTAGGCGAACTTCGTGGGTAAGAGTAGCGACTGCGTCGAAACAGCCCAGACCGGCCAGGGACCCACACTGATTGGGGTGCAAGAGGCCAAGGGAGCGGGCGGAGGAAGCGCGACGAAGAGCGGAAAGTCTTTCGAGGATCTTGGAGACAGTTTCAAGCAGGACAATGTTGCGAAATGAAGCAGGTGTGCGGTAATCAGGTTTGCCTGGTTTATCCAGGACAATGCCGTTGGCCTTCTTCATGGCTAGAGGGTGGTACCTGTGGGTAAGGAGGGGAGTGAACAGAGTTGGAAGGAGCCGCTCGTTGGCCTTGTGGACCTGCTTCCAGATAGAGTACGGAATACCACTTGGGCCAGGGGCTGATGTGTTTGAGGACTTTCGAAGTGCTGAAGACACTTCTGCAGGTGAAACCGGGGGGACGTTCTTAAATGCAGGAAGGATGAGAGGAGGAGGAGGAGAGGGTCTGGGAGGGAAAAAATGTTGTAGGAGTGTATTGTTAATTTCGGTGGGGGAGGAGGAGTTTTCAAGCGTAGGGAAGCGATCCGGGGCTCTGCCGGCTGCAATCTTTCTGGCATCCCAGACTGAGCGTGAATCGACGTCAGCCAGAAACTGTGACCAGTGAACTCTCTTGGCGGATTGGATAGCCTTAAAGTACGTGTTCCGAGCCGCACGGGCTGCGGCGGGCGAGGCCTGGTTCTTTCTCATGAGGCGGGAGTCGTGGTGATGGATGCGTCGTAACTGTGAAAGTTCTGGAGTCCACCAGGGCTTAGAGTAGGAGGACGGGCGTTTAGTTGGGGTGTTGGAGGTGACGAGATGCGTGATCTTGGCAAGGCAGTCGTCGAACCACAGGTCGAGTGAGGTTGGAGTAGGGAGAGAAGGCGGAGCTGCAAGCGTGCGGTCGGCAAGCAGAACGGAAATGTGACCCCAGTCCATGAGTTTCCAGTTTAGGCCCCGTGGCGGGGGTTTCAGGAGCGGAGTGGAGAGAATGATTGTGAGGGCGGAGTGATCCGAAACGGTTGGTGGGAGGGAGGGGTTCCAGGAGGAGAAGTATGGCAGCAGGGCAGTTTTGGCAAAGGACAAGTCAAGTACTGCGGGGCGCTGATCGGAGTTGAATGGGAACCTAGTGTAGACCCCGGGAGTATTCAGGAGAGAAAACAACTGGGCTGAAGCCCTGTGGAAGTAGGGGGAACTTATAAACTGATCGTAGGCGGAGAGCAAACGAGTCGGGTCAGAAGCGGAGTGGTGAATGTTGAGGTCCCCAAGAACAAGTGTAGGAAAATCACACTGGGGAAACAAATCAACAGGAGAAACTGACCTAGTGTGACCACTAGGGATAGAGTAAGCATTATACAAACGAAACAAATTATGAAAAGTATCAAAAAGGCCCTCAGGGGAGTGAAAATTCACTGCCATGAGGTCGCCCCTTTCAAAAAACAAAGGAAGAATCGAAATAACACTTAGTAGCCTTTCGTGAACATAGGTTGCTACTCGAGGCTAATAGCTGTCAGTGGCTGGAGGAAAAAAAGATTTATAGTGGGGAAAAACAGGAGGACAATTCTTCCAAAGAGGAATATCCTGAAGAGCCACAATATGAGGAGAACTTTCTACCGAAGTAAAAAAACTAAAAAGACTTTGAAAAACATTACTGCTACCGAGACAATTATGCTGAACAATGGAAAGATTTAAACAACCAGGATAATGGAATGATTGGGATGGTGAAGGACTCTGTGTTGGGGCTGGGGTTGACGACATTTAAAGTTCCATGTTGTCGTCGGTCGGAGCGGGCTCGCTCCAGTCGGCACCGGTGCTAGCACGGAAGAGGGTGCTACCAGCACCAAAGAGGTTCCTGTGGGGAAGGGGTGCGGTGAGGTTAGGCTGTGCGGATGCGCTGCGAACAAGTTTAACGGTTTCAGGTTGAGTGGATTCGCTAGTAGGAGGGAAACGAGGACCGTGCCTGGCTGGAGTGGCCGGCACAGTTGGGTGAGCAGTTGGGCCCTGAGGGGTGGTTTGAGGGAGGCCCCCGGCGGGGGCATCGGGAATGTCTCGGTCCCTAGGAGGACGGAGGGCGGAGAGGACTTCACGGCGGATGGGCCAGGTGCCATCGAAAGAGGCCTGCTGCCCACCACAGTTGATACAGAGAGGAGGGGAGGCGTTGCAGCATTCCACGACAGACTTCTCAATGCCCCCTTTCGGACAGCTCTGGTTAGCACATCTGTGGGCGGAGCGGTGATGGAGGAGAGTGCAGATCGGGAAGGCTTGTGCCTCTTCTTTGCATAAAGGAGCAGAGTGACCAAAACGCCAGCACTTTCGGCACTGCATGGACTTGGAGGCAGAGTAGGCGGGGGCGAACACGCAGGCGCGGGAGAAAAGTCGGATGGATTCGCCGAACTGGGAAACATGGAGCGGGTCGACTGCCACAACCACCGAGGTCGTGCGTTTCTCAGCCCTTTTCGCCGGATCTGACTGAAAAAATCTAGCCCCAAATATGGGGACGTCAATACCATTGCTAATTGATTCAAGAACTTAGGGGAAAAGATCTGTAGGCTTGTGCGGGAGAATGGAAAGAGGGAGATTATGGATGAGGAGCTCGACACTTGTAGGTGCCTCCCTGAAAACCTGGAAAGGATTGTCTCCAACCGGGAAACTCTGGTTGGGCTTCTTAGTCATTGCATCAAAGAAGGGGGAGTAAGCAGAAGATGGGGTGTAGGGATTGGCTGTGAGGGTAACAGCCCCATTGCGATTAACCGAGGCAGTAAGGGAGAGGGGAAGTGAGCAGTTGGCCTCTTTAAGCACAGCGGCGATGATGTCGGGAAGGGTAGCAGTCATGATGAAAGAATCGTTTGGGAGGGTTGGGGAGGTACGGGGGGCAAAGAAACGACATTGAGCAGCTGGGAGCGGTGGGGGTCCTTTGGGGACACTACTCTTGCTTGACGCAGGGACTTATGCTGCTGTGGCGTTTTTCTTGCCCTTACCGCCCTTCCTGGTAACCTGTGCCCAGGTTTGTTCTTGGGGCTGCGGGGGATGAGAAACAGTGAAACTGGGGGGGGGGCCGGTGTGGAAGAGTGAGGTAGCTGGGGATCGCTCAGAGTAAAGTTTGGCTTCCTCTGATAGGGGGTGGCGAGAGGCGAAAAGGATAGCCGCTTTGTGTGAGTCCGGGTGGCGTTTGGCGTATGTGTCCGGGTTGCCATACCATTTTCCCTCATAAAGGAAGGGGAAATCCGGTGCGGCGACCGTACGAGACGTGAGGTGGGTGGCGAGTTTCTTTTTCTGCTGAGCGGGTTTAGCTTGGACAGCAGGGGTGGAAGGAGGTGGCGCTTGAGGCAGCGAGGGCGCCACTTGCATGGCGCTGTGTGAGGAGAGAGCAGCAACACCAGAGGACAAGTCCTTGAGGGACGCCTCCAGGTTGGATGTGGCTGGTGGTGAGGGGGTGGCTGAGCGCTCTGCCTGGGCGGAGGTGAGGGACTCAACCTGTGAAGTCAAGAAGGTAACAGAGGCACCAAGGTCATTAACCGTGGCGATGAGTTGGGCGAGAAGAGGGGCCATAGCGAGCTGACTATCGGGGAAGGTGGCAGCGGAGGCATAGTAGACAGTGGGAAACGAAGCCGGGTCAAGGCGAGCGAGCCTGGCAGCGTGCCCAAGGATGTTTGCGACATTGTCAGCCTCCCCGGAGAGAGAGGCATGACTGGACTGGGATGACGACGAACGAGAGATAGGATCAGCCCCACGGTCCTGGCGAGAGGAGGCAGAGCGAGCATGGCCAACAGCCGAGGCCGGGCCTGCACCAGTGGAAGCGAGAGGGGTAGACGACATCAGGACAAGGCCAACAGGCCAGGCTGGAGGACATGGAGGAGGGGGTGAGAGAAAGTAAAGTCAAACTACCAGTTTGACTTTCCAAGAATACAGATCCTCTCTGCAAAGGTGAAATATATATTTCACTTGAAAATGAAGCCCCAGTGAATCGCCAAAATAGATGTATCGTGAAGAAATAAAGACTAAACGCTGAGGTTTATGCTGGCCAAATGCGGTAAGAATTTTAAGCGAGAGGAAAATAGAGGGCGCGGAGTGTGCTGTCTTTGTACCTCTTTTTTGTTCTTTTTTTTTTTTTAGTATCATTTTAGTATTGTTTAAGGTACAAACTCCCGTATGCAGATCGCTCTAAGACAGGAAAAACCTCAACCTACAGTCCATCCCGCATCCCTTGTGCTCAAACCCTCCGACCCTGCCCGACACCAAAGAGTCTGGTACTATGAGTAGAAACTACACAAGAACGTACAGGCCTGAATACAACCAACCAAAAAACCTCCACAGACGTGCAGCCCAGAAGAAAACCCCCCACCCTAACAGTGAACAACCAAGGAAAGTACAGAAACCTCACAAAACTCAAGGAAGAAAAATCCCAGCCGAACCCATAAGCAACCCACAGCCCACGAATGGCTCCATTCTGCCGCAGCAGGGGAGGGGCCAAGGAGCCGCAGGACAACGCCGTAGGCCAATGATCACACACTAAGAGGTACCTATATATGTACCTGGGGCTCTTACGTCCCGGACCCAAGGGCAGAAAAGACCACCAAGAGAAAGATCGGTAACCGAAACCAACACAAACGGAAGTCTGTGGCAGGGCGAAGTAGCGACCGTAGGCCCACAGGAAACGAAACCAGGAGGGAGTGCATATCACCCGCAGGCAATAGAGGCGGCAGGCATGATACCGCTACCCCAAACTCAGGCAAAAGCCACGCACGCAGCCATGACAATCACCCAAGCCCAGAGATCAGAAGGGAACAGAGGCCCAGGCTGTAGAAACAGTAGGGTGCCAGCCAAAAAGCGAAGCAGTAGGGTGCCAGCCGATCCTACCGTGAGGAGAAGTAAAGAAGGAGGGGTAGACCCAAACCGAGAAGTACGAGGGAAGGCGAGCGAAGCGAGATCACGCCTTTTCGACGATGCCGACCGTACCGGACAGGACTCTCAGGCGATAGTGCAATACCAGAGAGCAGAGCCACCGGGGACACTACTTCACCGATAGCCCGAGACTGCCACCAACCCGTTGACGAGGTAAGGGGGTTGCCGACCGTGCAAATGCTCTAAGCGAGGTAGAGCAAGCGCGGGGGCAGGGAGAGGAAACATCATCAAAAAGAAGACGAACTCCATCAACCCAGAGTGAAGAAAGCCCAAAGGGATGAACCTAAGGGAAGGGGAGTGTAGAGGAGGTATGACTCCACCCCCTAGAGGAATCTCATGGCGGGGGGTGGAGAAAAGAAAAGTAGTGATAATCTCGTAGTGTTGAGATTTCAATCGCCGGGTGTGTAGAGGAGACGGAGGATGCTATCTTTGTACATTTTTTTTTCTTTTTTTTTTTCTTTTTGTGATTATTGATTTAGGTACAAAATCCTGCATGCAGCTCGCGCTATGGCATATAAAAAACCTTAATTCCAAAAACTAACAAAGGAAAAAACAAAATTCAAACAACGCGTGCAAAACTCTCCAAGCGGGATCATCAGAACCCTGTCGGATCGCCAACAATGACTAACAAAACAAAAGTAAAGTAAAATCCTCCTTATACCAATAAGAAAAACACTCGCAAGTAATAAAAATCTCCTCGCCGTACCTGCCCACTGCCGCAGTCAAATAGAAACAAAAGAAACTCATAAACTGTATAGAAAATACCCTGAGGAGAAACTCGAGCAGGGGAGTTTTTTTTGAAGTAGCAACACCTAGAAGGCCGGGGCCGAGCTAGGGAGTTTTTGTGTTAAGCACTATCTGAGCCCGAACCCGGCTCAGGAGTAGCAGTATTGGCTCGAAAGCGCAGCATGGTTGGAGGAAAACCCGTGCGAGTAGTGTAGAGATACTCAGCCAACCCCCTCAGAAGTGGAACCGAGAGCCAAAGGGGACCGTCAGGGCCAATGTCGTCCACACCTGAGAGATAGGTGAGGCGAGGGTGGGCCTTAGGAGGGCAGTCGAGAATCGCGTGATGGAAGGACTCATCGCCTTCCTCACAGAACGGGCAGAGTGTGCTGGAGTCCCTGCTCCTCCAGGATACATGCGCGGCAAGGTAGCTGGCACCCGAACGCATCTGGTGGATGCGGCCACATATAAATCGAGGAAGGCCAGTAAAGGCATGGGGAGTGAGGCAGGCACTATAAGGATACAGGAGGGGCACTGGCGGACTCAAGTCTAGCCAGTCAGCGAGGAGTGACTGTAACAGAGGAGCTCTGAGGGCTTGGTAGGTGACGGAAGGTATCCTGGACAGCGGAAGCGCTACGAGATCGGTTGAGGCGAGTGGGAGGATAGGGATTTCCTCAATAAGGTCTGAAACCTCGTGACATAGGGAGTCTAGTGGTAAGTGCTTGGCAGAGTTAACCGCCGGGCCAAGCCATGAAGTAAGGTGGACGGCTTTGGGGGAGGCTCGGAGGAGAAAGCGATGATCGTCCGCAGAACGGCCCTGGTCCCAGGTGGGCACAGATTCGGGTATCCGGGCGGTGGCAGGGTTGAATTCCGAAGGGGCGCAGACCAAGCGGATGGCAGCTGACCGACGGCGGTGTTTGCAGATGGAGGAGATGGGTGGTAGTGAGGCCTCACGGTACAAGGCGCCGAGGGCGGACGTGTAAAAGCAATTAGTTGTCCATCGGAGCACCACATGCCAGAACGAGTTGAGTTTTTCAAGAGTGGCTGTGTCCGGAACAAACAGGTCGCAGCCGTAGGTGAGGATAGGAAGAATGGCGCCGAAGACTAGCTGTCTGTTGCACCAGGCGGAGAGGCCTTTGCCAGCTGCACTGAGCTGTCGGATTGTAGTGAAAGAGGCTTTGGCTAGTGCCAGACGTCTCAGGAAATGAACGGAGGAGTGTAGAGTAGGGGTGAGCCAATAGCCCAGCCACCTTACGACTTGGGAGGGTGGAAAAAGCATGTCATTAATCACAATGGGGGCAAAGGAAACATCCGAACGGTCCTTAGGGGTTCTGCAGTGAATGAGTTCAGTTTTGGGGACAGAAAAAGCCACCCCCAAGTAGGCACCATCCCTTTGGATAGTGCTGAAACAGTATTGAAGAGCGCGGATATTCGAACGTAGCGAGTCCGAGCCAACCGTGATAGTGAGGTTGTCGACGTTTGAAATCGCCAGACCTTGAGGGAGAGTCGGGTGGAGGCTGGCTATATCAAGCACAAACCGGAGAGGAGAAATCGGAGAGCCTTGAGGAGTGCCAACAGCCACCGGGCAGAAAACCTTAGGTGTGCCTTGGAATATGAGTCGGCACTGGCGTTTGGAGAGGAAAGACTTGATCCAGGCAACCAGGTACGCGGAGACACCTCCTCTGGCGAGGATGGTAGCCAGCTTGTTTGCGCAGACATTGTCAAATCCACCTTTTACATTGAGGAAGAGAGTTGAAACTTTGAAGGAAGCAGCCTGAAGTAGGCGGACTTCATGGGTGAGAGTAGTGACAGCGTCGAAACAGCCCAGACCGGCTAGAGACCCACACTGGTTGGGATGTAAGAGGCCCAGGGAACGGGCGGCGGAGGCAAGACGAAGAGCTGAAAGTCTTTCGAGGATCTTGGAAACAGTTTCGAGCAGGACAATAATGCGAAAGGAAGAAGGTGTACGGTAATCTGGCTTGCCTGGTTTGTCCAGGACAATACCGTTGGCCTTCTTCATGGCCAGTGGGTGGTACCTGTGGGTAAGGAGAGGAGTGAACAAAGATGGAAGGAGCCGCTCGTTGGCCTTGTGGACTTGCTTCCAGATAGAGTAAGGAATGCCACTTGGGCCAGGGGCCGACGTGTTGGAGGATTTCCGAAGTGCGGAGGACACTTCTGCTGGTAGAACTGGAGGGACGTCTTTAAACGCGGGAAGGATTAGGGGAGGAGGAGGAGAGGGTCTAGGAGGGA
>Ga0307509_10001884_pt1 | contig 34626 bp, 26 predicted proteins | sample 10_EM_MG_FD_202245 | JGI IMG/M metagenome (GOLD analysis project Ga0307509, IMG submission 202245) | Populus trichocarpa ectomycorrhiza microbial communities from riparian zone in the Pacific Northwest, United States - 10_EM | ecosystem: Host-associated > Plants > Roots > Unclassified | place...
AAATTATTTTATTAATTATGATACATGAAATTGCTATGAATATTGTTTTTTTATGTTTGTGGTCATGAATATTCTATGAAAATAAAGTTCAAGTTATTATTGTCATCGCAAGGATTGTTTTTTTTTTTTATAATTATTATTACTTTTTATTCAATAAACTATACTTCATAATAGAAAAAAGATTTTGTTTTTCAAAAAATAAATTACATGAATTGAAAAGGGAGGTTCTAACAAAAAAAAATACCTTTTCTTCATAATTGTATTTGTCTTTTCAGGTGAATGTTTTTTTTAATATCATATTAAAAAATAAATTCCTAAAAGCTTTTCGTGACAACGCGTCAACATTATATTATTTTATTTTTTGATATATTCACGTATTATCAAAGCCTATTTTTTAAAAAAACTTTTTTTTTTACTAAAACTTGCTTTCAAGGTTCTACTAAGCTATTTTGTTTTTTTTAAAAAAACAATTATTCTAGTAAAAAGATGTCAATAAATTGAGTGCATTAATAAGATGAATAGTTTTAATTAAAGAGATATTTTTTTTATCCTCATTTTAAAATTTTCAAATGTTTTTTTTATATTAATTCTAATTGTTCTAAGTATTTATTGAATAAACAACATAGCTTAGAAAGCTAATAAAGAAGGAAGGAATTATAATAGAAAATTATTTTGTTTAATGAAATTTGAATTATTATTATTTTTACAAAAAAAATATATACTGCCATATAATTAGATAAAAAATTAAAGAGGTCCTTATGATATAAGATAAAATATCTTAATTTATATTTATCTCTTAACCTCCTTACTTTATTTTAAGTTAATGTTAACAACTATTTTTTTTATATTTATTAGAGTATATAATATTTTTATTTATTAAATGCAATAATCAACTTTTCAATTCATGATTAAAATTTTTCTCATATTATAAAATGCATTGACAACAATCACATGTTTTTTAGGGTAAAAACTTTTTAATATGATTCATAGCAAAGTGCAATTCACCAATTAACACAAACGACATCGTAAATTAGAAACTTTTATGGTGCTTAAGTAGTAACTAGTGATATCTTATTAATTACTTTTTAGGATCCACTTTGAAAAAAGAGACATACATAAAAATAAGAGAGTATAAAATTCATGACTCGTAAAAAATATCTCAATTTCTCTCTCCTAGTTACATTTTTTTATTTTTTAAAGTGGATTCTAAAGAGTAACTAATAGAATGTTACTAGTTACTCGTTACTCGTTGAGCACTATAAAATTACTCAAGCAAACCTATTTTCATCTTATAAAATCAATTTTTATGACTTAATGCACCTTGGATGGTATTATACCCTCCAACCCCTCGCTCGAAGTAGGTTGAAGACCTGTTTAGTTAGAGCCCGTTTGTTATTGTGGTAGTAATTGCTTTTCAAAGTACTTTTTGTTTGGAAATGTATCGAAACAATGTTTCTTTTAAAAAAAATTATTTTTAACATCAGTACATTAAAATGATAAAAAAAAACATAAAAACACTTAATTTAAAGCAAAAAAATAAAATAAAAAAGTGTTTTTAAAATGTAAAAATAAACAGGCTCTTAATGTACGAGCTCACATGTGGAAAATCGACTGAAGGCTTTTATTTCAAAACATTGAAATATTTTTTTCTTCTAAAGTTAGGTACATCCGAAAATCGCATTAAAACTTTCTTAGGGATTGAATTCGCCATTCTTTCAAAAGGAAGTTCTTTATAGAAAACACTAGTATATTGGCTCGTGCTTTGCAGTGGGTCAATATCATTTTTTTTTAAATGTAAAAAAACAATTAAGAGTATAGAGAATGTTTTAAGCCCATTGGGTCTGACGGCCATGTCAGGCTTAACAGACTTGGGTACCCAAGTTTACTTGAATAATAATAATAATAATAATAATATAGTAATAGTTAATTGTAATTGTGATTGTGATGATAATAATAATAATAATAAGAACAACAACAACAACAACAACAACAACAACAATAACAAGAACATGCTTTCTTGGGTTAAGCAACAATGCCAAACCCAAGACCCAAGAGCTTTGGGTTTGGCAGGTATGTCAGGCCCAACAAACCCGGGTACCCAAGTTTACTTGAATAATAATAATAACAATAACTAATAACTAATAATATAGTAATAGTTAATTGTAATTGTGATTGTGATATCAATAATAACAATAACAATAACAATAACAATAATCATACTAACAATAATAATATGAGTAATAAAAATAAAAATAATAATAATCATACTAATACTACTACTACCCAAGTTTTTCGCAGATTTCAAGTTCTCTTCTATATGGTCCTGCATTTTCATGAAGCCAATCATTTTCTGCTCTTGGTTGGTTGATGTTGTGTCTTGTTGCTTTGTCTTCTTGTTGTGCTGTGTCTTCTTGCAATGTTGTTGATGTATTTGGATAAGAAGCTCATGGGAGGTTATGCTTCGGTGGTTGGTTGCTGCTGCTGCTGTCTCTTTGTTCTCCTGGGAATTGTTTTTCTTTGCCGAAGTTCCTTTCAGACGACTACCTTCTATTGTTTTGTTCTCTGCTGGCTATTTGTCCTCTGTTGTGTTGATCATGTTTCAGGCAGTCCATCGTGTACTATGTTGTATCTGTTGTTGGCCTGTGATAGAAATGTTCCTCGCTTCGTTTTGCTGTTATCTCTTTTTATGTATGGCGAATGCTGAGTTCCTTTTGTTGCCTGAAGCAGTCCTAGCCTTCCTCAGTGTACGTCTTGTGTTTGATTGTTATTCAACAATGTTATTCTGCCTTCTGCTTTTTGGTTAGGTAGGGCACCTCATCACGGATTTGGTTCCTCATTTAACCTATATCAGCTCCTCCTTTTAATTTGTTAGCTCTTTTTAGATGGGCTTGATGTAAATGTTTTGTTTGAGAGCCTATTCCTTTTTGTATATTCTTGTATATGATCTTGCTGGTTCTCCAGCCTTGTATATTTTTTTTTATCTTTTATATATACTTACATTTTGATCAAAACAACAACAACAACAACAACAACAACAACAATAATAATAGCAGTAATAACAACAACAACAACAACAACAATAATAAGAACATGTCTGATCCAAATTTACTTGGGTCTGACAACAATGTCAAACCCAAGAGTCTTGAGTACCCAAGTTTACTTAAATAATAATTATAATAATAAAAAGAAGAAGAAAAACAATAATAACAAAAACAAAGAAGAAGAACAACAACAACAACAACAATACTAAAAATAACAACAACAATAAAAATAATAATCATAATAACAATAACAACAATAGTAATAATAACAATCATGTCAGACCCAAGCACCTTGAGTCTGTCAAACATGCCCGAGCCAAGTTTACTTGGAACTAACAACATGTCAGACCCACGTTATACTTGGGTCTAATAAATATGTCCGACCCAAGACACTTAGATTTGGCGGCCATGCCAGATCTAAAAAGCTTTGGTGTGGTGGCTAAGCCAAACCCAAGCGGCTTGGGTCTGACAGTCATGCTAGACCCTAGAGCCTTGGACCTAACATTGTTGTCGGACCCAAGGACCTTGGATCTTGCGCAGTACCCAGACCTAAGGAGCTTGGGTTTGACGTGTTTGCCAAACTGAAGGTGCTTGGGTGTGACAACCATTGCTTGACCCAAGTAAATAACAAACAAATAGAGGACAATTGTGCACTTTAATTGTCAGGAGAAAGAAAGGAAAGAAAAAAACGTAAACAACCAAAGAAATGTCTCGTGAAAAGATAAGATGACCCAAGACCAAGTGCCTTGGGTCTGACGGCCATATTAGGCCCAAGAGCCTTGGGTCTGATCGTCATTCCAACCCAAGAGATTTGGGTCTGGTGGCTATGCCAGACCCTAGAGCCTTTGGCCTGTAACATTGTTGCCAGACCTAAGGGCCTTAGATCTGACGTATTTGTCAAACCCAAGCAAATAATAAATAAATAGATGACACTTATGTACTTTAGTTGTTAAGAGAGAGAAAAGAAAGAAAAAAACGCAAATAATCAAAGAAATATCTTGCGAAAAGATAAGACGATAAATTAAAAGTGAAATTATTATTACAATCCATAGTAAAAGATCTCTTGATCTACAGTGATTTCCCCACACCATTTAACTTTTGTTATAATATAATTATGAATTATCCTTCCTTGAACAAGAGTTGTCTGCACGCTCCATCATCTTTCATTTTTTCTTTTCTAATTTAGCATTTTAGTTTTGGTAAAAAGAAAAATACTTATACAAATAAACTAACACCGAAAATATTTTGTGTTTCATTTTGTACAAAATTAAAGAGGTCAACTGTCCTTTTCTTATGAATAATATTTATGATATATTTAAGAATGAGACAAACCTTACGTAGATGTCTTACATCTTAGTAAAACTAGTTTTTTTTTATAAAAAATATTAATATGTTATTAGTACCAAAAAAAGAGAAAAAAGCTTGGCCTATAACCTAGAAGACCTAACAAGTGTGCGATCACCTCAAAAGCTGACATTTTTGTGATTCCTTACCTAATTTGTTTTTTTATCAATACCCTATTGACTGGGAGAAAATACCAATAATTTTTTGACCATAAAAAAGAAGAAGAAAAATTCAATGAATAAAAAATAAAATAAAATAAATAAATACCCATCATTCAATTTCAACATGGGTAGGCACATAATCCATAGACCGTAGACAAAAGTCAGTCCGGCGGATTAAAAACGAATTAATAATCACAAGGGATTGAGCAAGAAAATATGTCTCTGACCTCTCGCATTCTATTTACTCCTCCCACCACCATTAAACTCTCCCCTTCCATCCCTCCCCCTTCTGCCTTTTGTCCTCTCAAAACCCCTTCCCTCTCTTCCAATTCTCCCCATCCATCCCTCCTCCGCTTCACCCATATTACAAAGTCGCCGTCCTCTCTATTCGCGAGGGTCTTTTCGTCCTTCAACCCCACCGCCACCACCACCCCCCCAACCATGGGTGACGCTCCTGATGCTGGCATGGACGCTGTCCAGAGACGCCTTATGTTCGAGGACGAGTCTGTTTCCCATTTTTCCTCTCCCTTTTCTCTTATTTACATTGCTCCCAATGCCTCTCTTTCTTTCTTGGTTCTTATCGTGCTACTTGCTTTAATTGCTGATCTGGGTTATGTTTTTTTTTCCCTTTCAAAAACAATTTATAAAGAAATGGGACTTTGAGGTTTTATTGGTTTGTGTATAGAGATGCATAAAGAAAATCTCTGTATTTTTTTTTTCTTTTCGCGCTCCTTTTTGCTAGCTTCTTGAGTTGACTTTTTAGTTGAGCGTGGGATTAAATGGGATTTAATTAATTTGTTCAATATATATAACGATTTGATGGGCTTCTTTCATTTCCTCCTGTTGTACGATCATTTTCATTAGTGAAGTCAGTTATATCCCATGTGTAAATTTTCAATATATATGTTTATTTGTCAATTTTATTTTTATGTTCAATAATATGCTCAATATAATTCTAGTTTATAATTAGAGCTTGTAAATTGAAGGATCAGTTCTGTGTGAAATAATTGATGTCAAAACAATAGTAAGTAGTGATAATAAAGGAAAGGATATTTGATTTGAGATCTCACCTTTCTAATGTTGGGGGCTGCAAGCTCTTGCATTAGACCATAGACTTTGTTAGAGATCTGGTTTTTTTTTTTTTAAAAAAAAAAAAAATTGCTTTCCGAACTTTTTAATTCTTGTTATTTACTACAATTGATTGCATACCTAAGTTAGGTTTGATTACCTAAGTTAGGTTTGATTATCTTTAATTAATTCTAATACCTAAGTTAGGTTTGATTATCTTTAATTAATTCTAATTGGCTGCAGATGCATTTTAGTGGATGAGAATGATCGGGTTGTTGGTCATGACTCCAAGTATAATTGTAAGTATAATTTTCGTGTTGAAACCTTTTGCAGATTTAGTATTTGGTAGTTTAATTAAATGGATTACAAATGAAATTACCTGTTGCATATCGTGTAATCTTTCCTACCTTAGGCATGTGAGTAGTCTTTGAATGACAATACAAACAGCTAACTTGCAGGGTTTTTATTTTTATTTTTGATGGATCTATCTTAAAATGCTTGTAGACTAGATTATCTTCAGGTTGGTTTTCACATAATTCATGCTTTTGAAATCTACAGGTCATTTGTGGGAAAATATTTTGAAGGGAAATGCCTTGCACAGAGCTTTTAGTGTGTTTCTCTTCAACTCAAAACATGAGCTACTCCTTCAGGTATGTGGTCAATATTTCCAGACCATGTTTCTGGAAAGCACTGGTTCGAGCCCAGTTTGTGACGAGGCCTTTTTGGTTTTGAGAATATTAGTATTTCATTTTTAGAATTATAGGATCTTGCATGTTAATTGTTATGCCTAAAGATTTTGTAACCTAATATGACTTGATATGTTATTAGCTTTTTCCTACCTCAATGGAAGGGAATGGATTGTTCTTTTATTGCTTTAAGCACTCTTGCACTAGTAGTTAGAAAATTTCCGCAAGCTTATACCTTTTATAACCACAATCAAAAACTGTAAATGCCAAGGAGACAACATTCATGACCACATGAGTGGAGCTACCCCAATCCATCAACAGCCTAATCACTAAGAGAATCCAACTAAATAACTTGCACATTGTAGGAGCTGAAAAAATCAGAAAGACTTTTGCTAAGAAACTGATTTTGTGACTGGAACAACATTTTTCTTATTCACAATTATTCTGTGAAAATTTATGACTATTGACATAACATATTTATTTTTTTGTTCTATTGATAGCAACGCTCTGCGACAAAGGTAACATTTCCCCTGGTGTGGACTAACACTTGCTGCAGCCATCCTTTATATCGTGAATCTGAGCTTATACATGAGGATGCCCTTGGTACATATTTGTGCATTTGTCCATACTCCAGCATCATCTACTATACATGTTTCACTGGAGTGGGTAATAAGTTATTTACCTTTTCTTCTTTGTAATTGTCAGGGGTGAGGAATGCTGCACAGAGGAAGCTTTTCGATGAGCTTGGTATTCCTGCTGAAGATGTGCCAGTTGATCAGTTCAGTACTCTGGGGCGTATATTGTACAAGGCACCTTCTGATGGAAAGTGGGGGGAGCATGAACGTAATGTTCCCTACTTGATATGGTTTACAGCTGTTTGGTGTTCTCATCATATTTTTCCTGTATTTCTTGTCAATTTGCCTCATTTCCTTCTGAGTTGGGGACCATTGGTTGTGCTGAAATCAAACTGTGTTTTTCTAACTAATGTTTCAGGCTTTTATTGCTTGTATTTTACAGTTTGATTTCATTGTTCATATAGAATCCTTCCAACTTCCTGTCATGATAGCATTTTACTCTCGACTGATTTGCTGACCTCTTATATCTTTCAATTTTGCAGTTGATTACCTGCTCTTCATTGTTCGTGATGTTAGCGTAAATCCAAACCCCGATGAGGTAGCTGACATCAAGTACGTTAACCAGGATGAGTTGAAGGAGCTTCTGAGAAAAGCAGATGCTGGCGAGGAAGGTTTGAAGTTGTCACCGTGGTTCAGACTAGTTGTGGACAACTTCCTGTTCAAGTGGTGGGACCATGTCGAGAAAGGAACTCTAGAGGAAGCAGCTGACATGAAAGCGATTCACAAGCTGACTTGAGGCACGCTGGTATCATCTGCAACTTTATTTCAATAAACTTGGACATGAAACAGTTCCAAACAAGTTGGCATTCCATCTTTGTTGTATGTAACCTTGCTATTTCCTGAAACAACCTCGTTTGGCCTGGTTATATATTTCTTAAAACTTGGGTTGCGGAAATTGAAGAAATAATGAAAGACAATAAATCAATGGGCGTATTCCATACTCCACAAAAGCCACAAGTGGCAATATATTCTATTTTGGTTGGTTTATTCATAGAAAATATTATATATGATCCATACTTATAATGATAAATCAAATACATTATTACATAATAAATTATTTATCGTAAGAATCTCTTTCAGAAAACGCGTAAGAATCTCTTTGTTGAACTCTACTTGTACATTTTGTGCAAGTGCTGAGGTGTTCTCATTTGGACTTGTGATTCCACTAGGGAACCTGGCCTTGGAGGAGACGCCTTTTTGTCTCGTGAAAAGAGAAGTGATTTGGTACCTTATTTTCTATTGAAAGGAAAACAGAAACTCCTTAAAAATTTAATACAAAATCTAGACGCATGGAGAGCTTGGACTTGGACTTGAATTTTAAACAAGCACAAGCACTCATTTAAATATAAAATTGATACACACACTATTGTATTCGTTAAACTTTATAAAATTCATCACATGTTTATAGATTTGGGTAGTTGATCTGATTAGGGGATTTGATGAGTTTAACTTTTTATTATTATTATTATTAAATATTAGATTAATTAGAAATTTAGTTTTATAATTGGTTTTTTTTCGCTTTCTATGATGTTATCACGGTCTCAAAAAAACATCTCGATATAGGGTTGGTGTTTGATTTTGTAATGTTTATTTTTTTATTATATAATTAAATAAAAAATAGTTTTAAAAAAATATATAATCTCATTGGAGTCTATAACCCGATACAAAAGTTGCTAGCCAACTGACTAGATTTGGTTTTTTTTTTGTTTTTAGTTCTTTAATGTTTTTTTTTCAATTTAGTCATTTAATATTGGATTGGTAGATAAATAAACTGTATGATTTATTTTTGTTTGCTTTCTATAGGGTTATTAATATCTCAAATAAGTATCTATTTTTAGATTGGTGGTCAATTTTGTGAGCATATATTTTTATCATATAATTAAATAAAAAAATTTTATGAAAAAAAGTTATTAAACTCAATAGAATCCGTGACCTGGGTCATGGGGGGACCGTGATCAATTCAATATGTCATTGTCTTAATATTTTTTTAAATGCAGAATAAAAATGCAACCATATCCATATCTCCTAGCAAGATAAATCCAGAATAAAAACTCAATTTTGGCTCTTATAAAGAAAAGAGTGAGGAAAAAGATATGTAGGATGAATGACTACAAAACCATGCTTTCTGAATAATATAGAGTGGATTTGAGGGAGAGTAAGGGCAAAACAATCTAGAAGGTATTTGTCTAGGATAAGGGTTTTTTTCATCAACAGAGAGGAAAGACTGGATAAACTCAAAGAAAAAAAATAGGAAAAATGGTAGGTTGGATGTTGGATTTTTCAGGATATCTTGATAAGAGATCAGGAAGGAAATTGTATGTTCTTTTGATGTGTTTAACATCAAATTGATATCTATCAAACCAATATTTCTATTAAAGTAATTCCAATTAAGGAAGGAGCTTTTACTTGGTTTCAAGCATTTTTAGAAAGCTTGACTTGTCCATTTCAATAAGAAAATGATGCCATACTAAATAGAATTCAAACTTCTCAATTCCTTATTTCACTGCAAGGATTTCCTTTAAAGTTTAATAGTAATGGAACTCTGATTGCTTAAAGGCTTCGCTTTTATAGCCATAGATTTTTTGCTTGTCATTTTTTTTTAGCAGTACTGCACCCTATTACTTATCACTTACATCCATCTACAAAATTATTTTGCCATCAAAAGGGATTTGTAGGAATGATAGATTTTGTGCTATCAACTAGAGTTGTTGAAGTGCTTGGGAATGAAAATTGGACCATTGCTCTAATTCCTTCTTTAATAAAGAGGACAAGATATTCATGTGTTGGGCAATATAAGGAACAAAGTTTGCCATATAGCTGATTATAACCAGGAATTGTTGAACTTCTCTCTTAAAGAGATAGCTAGAAGGAAAGCTGAGTGGAGCTTTTTCAATGTGTGGTTGAAGCATTATATGTCCGTCTTTAATATTGAAACCTAGAAAATCAATGGGAGATTTTCCAATTTACATCTTTCTTTATGAAAGCATGATGCCATATTTTTGAACAATAGTAAGAAATTGATGTAGAAGTTCAACATGCTTTTCTAGAGAAGATGAAAATAATATGATGTCATTTATATAAATGATAATAGAATGGAGTATTGACTAAGATATCTTTACCATTGTTTTTTGAAACTCCAAATGGCATGACTGACTAATGATAATGGCCGTTAGGTATACAGAAGGTGGTTTTGTGCCACTTATTTGGTTGGATGACAAGTTGCTAGAAACCTAATTTAAGATCAAACTTTGAAAATATGGTTGTTTCCAGGAGTTTTTGTAAAAGGACTTCTTTCATTGGAAGAGGAGATTTGAGATCTGAAAAAAAAAAAAAGCATTGAAAGACTTGTAATCAATAACAAGTCTAGGCTTTCCCCTGAATTCTTATGCTTTGTTATTGACATAGAATGCTTGGCATGCTTATTGAGAATTGGTATCTTCAATGATTCCCTATCTTTTAATTATGTCAATTCTAAATCTACCATCTTTTAATATTTTGGGGTCATTCCTATATGAGTAGCCTTTGTAGAGTTGATATCTTCATTCCTTTTGAATGGTAGGGTGAGGAAGAATTTTGGATTAGGCTAGAGAGGTTGAGGACACTTATAGAGGAACTATGAATGACATTCTGCATATTAGGTTTGTGCAATTTATGCAATGATAACTTCCAAGGATTTTATTAAAAACAGGTTGGGAATGCTTATCCATAGAAGAATTCTTGTATCTAAGACCATGGGTATCCTAACAAAGTTTATCAAATTTCTAGATTATATAAAACCCATCAAGAAGATCTTTTCCAAGAAGATCAAAACCAAGTAGATATTGGGTGGCATAATAGCTAGGAAAAAGTTTAATGATAATAGGTTTTGATATATTTTTGATGAAAAAAGCCTCTCCATTTATTGTTCTAAATACTCAATAAATATATTTTCATAGATGAGATAAAAGAACTGTGAGTTTTGCTATGTTAGCAGTTGCACCAGTGTCAAATAATGCAATAACTTAGATAGGTTTTACATATTTCTTTATCAGGATATAGATTTTTTTCAAAAAAATTGGTTTGGTTACCGATATATCAAAGGGGTTGGGGCCACAATAGATATCATATGAATCTCTTCTTCATTAGAGATAACAAAAACAGTTTCTGGTGAAGCTTTTTCTTCTTCTTCAAATAGGGATTCAAAATCATCATCTTAGTCAAATGTTTAAAAGAACAAAGATTCTTTTTAGAATCATATCTCGATTGTGTTGCTGTGGATATTATTTAGCAAAATGACCCTTTTTTCTACTGATAAAGCACATGTTAGATTTTTTTTATGTCCTTGCTTTAGCTTTTTTTGAAGAATCACCATTTTCTATTTTTGAATTTTATTGACTTAAACATCAACTTATTATTATGCTCTTTGTTACAATTTTTAAAGCACTGTTTTTTACATCCAATTTAGAGGTTTTATTTTTTACAAACATTATCAAGCTTGAGATGATCAAGTTGTTGTAAGAAACTCATCTGATTGCACAAGCTTTCAAGTCTTTTAAAAGGCATTTGAAATATTTGTCCAAAGGTGACAAAGACTAGTTGTATATTTAGAACAGGGAGGTATCTCTTCGTTTCTTTGCTGAGAGGTTTTGGAAGATAATTTAGGAAGGTTTGCTTGAGGTTGACATCGTCAATACCACCAATGACATAATATTTATTGGACATTTCTAAGCAGTGTTTTTCTAAGTCATGGAGTTTGAAAGAGCAAAACTTTATTTGTAGATATTCTTGTCTGGCTTAAGATCGGAAGTCAACCTAGTTACTAAGGAATTCATGATGGATACCGCCAACAAATTCATTAATAGTCGTATTTTTCATCATTTGTTGCCAGTAAGCACCAAGGCTACCAATATTAACAAAGACAACCTGGAAACCTGGTATAAATTTTTTTAAGTGGATCTCTTGATTCATTATATGTGGCTTTTAACCAAGCATGAAATTCATAGAATCTATCTTGCTATTTTTTTTTACAGGAATATCTTCTAAAGTAAATCCTTTACTATGATCTTGAGAGGATTTTTAGCAAGGGTTAGTACTAATATCATTGGATTGAAAGACGTATTTTTCTGGATCATCATCCTCATCAATTGCTAAAGTAGCAGTTTGCTGAGAAGTATAAGAATACGGTTGAAAGGGGTAAGGATCAACCATAACTTCAACAAAGCTTTCTAAAGTTGAATTATAGTAATTATAAGTAATGCTTTTTGAAGAGGATGAAGTGTTAGAGGTTGATATGTGGAGAATTAGTTTAGGAAGTTGAAACTTCTCAAATCCTCGTTTTCACTATATGGATTTCCTTAAAAGTTGAATGGTAATGGGATTTTTATTTCTTGAAGGCTCTGCTTTAATAGGTACAGATTTTTCGTTTGTTATTTCTTTTTTTCTAGTAGTACCACACCCTAATAATTATCACTAACATCTATCTGCATGATTCTTTTACCATTATAAGGGATTTATAGGGATGGTAAATTATGTGCTATCAACTAGAGTTGTTAAAGTGCTTGGGAATGAATATGGGACCACTACTCTGACTCATTCTTTAACAAAAAAGACAAGATATCTAGGTGATATGAGAAACAAAGTTTGCCATGTAGTTTGACTATAACTAGAAATTATTAAACTTTTCTCTTGGAGAGATTGCTATAAGGAAAGTTGATCACTACTTTTCCAATATATGGCTAATACATTATTTGTTCGACTTTGATATTGAGACCTAAAAAATCAATAGAAGATTTTTCAATTTGCATATTTCTTTGTGAAAAGCATGATGCCATCTTTTGAATATAGTATGGAATTGATGTAGAAGTTTAACATGCTTTTCTAGAAATGATGAAAATAACAGGATTTCATCTTTATAGACGACAACAAAATAGAGTATTGACTGGAATATCTTTACCATTGCTTTCTTGAACTTTGATGGAGATTTTTTCAATACAAATAGCATGACCGACTACTGATAATAGCCATTAGGTATACAGAAGGTGATTTTGTGCTGCTCATTTGGTTGGATGCCAAGTTGCTTGAAACCTTATTTGAGGTCAAACTTTGAAAATATTGTTGCTTTCAGGAGTTTCTATAAAATGACTGTTTTTCTTAAAAGAGGAAATCTAAGATCTGCCCAAAAAAGCATTGAGAGGCTTATAATAAATAACAAGTATGTGCTTTCCCTTTACTTGTTCTGCTTTGTTATTGATATATAAGGCTTGGCATGCCTATTAAGAATTGATATCTTCAATGATTCTATCTTTTAAGTTTTGTCAATTCTAGATAGATAGATAGATAGATATGTTTTTTATATTATCAAAAAGGAAATAAACAATATTCAAGTTAAAAAAGACAAAACAAAAAAAGATGTAGAATTTAAAAAAAGAAGGAGAGGAGGTAGGCCTGGTTGATATATTAGGCATATGCTAGCAAGCCTAGGTGTTACTAAGATAAGGGCATCAAGTCTAGCCTCAGGCAATAAATAAAAAAACAAACAAAGGAACATGTGTCAAAACATTACCTAAAATAGTTATGCGTCACTTCCTCCATCTTATTCAACGACTTTCTATGGTCAAAGGTGTTTAAGCTTGTGGTGTCAGCTAGTTGTCTCTTCTTATGGTGATGATTGATCATTGTTACACGGGAAGTTCTGTAATAAACCACTTAGAGGAAATAATAATATGTTTTATGATTTCAAAATATTATAAGTTTCCATATGATTTACATTGAATTATTCATAATGTAAAGGCTTATAATTATATTATATTATAAAAGAATCCGAGAGATGTATATATTTTATTGTTTTATGGATTTGTTTTATTGACTTATTTTTTTATTTGATTTTTTCAATCTTGGTCTTTAAAGTTTTTCCCATACTCTATTTCAATCAATGAACTTTATTTATTTTTAAGGGAAAATTCTTCTCAACATCCTATAATGTAAAGGCTTATAATTATATTATATTATAAAAGAAACCAAGAGATATTTTACTATTTATGGATTTTTTTTATTTTACTTAATGTTTATATTTGATTTTTTTTTTCATTCCTCGTCTCTCAAATCTTGTCCTCACTCTATTTCAATCAATGAATTTTATTTAAAAAAAAAACTTTTTAACCAAGTTTTTTAACATTAAACTTTACAACCTGAGTCAAAGCAAATTTTAAAAATTAATGAAATGACAATAATACACACACACACACATAAAAGGTAACTACTAACACATAACTTATTCTCTCTCTTCTCCTACACTCTCTTTATCAAACATATATCTAGAAGAAAACCCTAAACACAAATCCATTGTTTAAGGTTTCTAGTTTGATTCAAGGTTAAATTTCCTAGAAAAAACAAAGGTTTTGACAAAGATATAGAGCGACCTGTGATGTTGGTAAATGTGAAAAGTAGATAAGCATGAAATATGTGAAGAGTTAGAGTATCTGTAGGAGGTGAATGATGGTTGTGGTGAGTATAAGTTTATGATTGTGATGGTGGGCAGTAAAAGATGTTGGGTGACTTTGATTTTATGAGGAGATCAAGCTATGTGTTTCTGATGGCTAGATATTAGAGGATGAAGATGACAACGCGGGTCTTGTGATGATGAATGAGAAAGGTTACTGTGCAAAAAAAAAAAAGAGAAAAAACTTGTTGAAGAATCTTCATTATTGGTTTAGTTTTACAGTTGTCCTATAAGAATTTACTTAAAGCAACTAGTGGTTTCTCTTCAGACAATTTGATCGGAGTAGGTAATTTTGGTTCTATATATAAATGAATTCTTGATGATAAGGAAATGATAGGAGCAGTGAAGGTACTGAATCTTTAACATCATGAAGCTTCAAAAGCTTTCATGGCCAAGTGCAAAACCTTAAGAAGCATTAGGCATTAGAATCTTGTCAAAATCCTAATTGCTCGAAACAACTAAGAAGAAAGGAAGAGATGTGGTGGAGATGGTGGTCCATAGCGGGGAAAGATAGGAGAGAAGGGTTGCTTTTCTTTTTATTTATTTTTTGTTTTGTTTTGCTTTCTCTCTGTCTACTTTTTTTTTCAAGTTTTTTAGTGATATTTTTGTTACTTTTATGCTTCTGGACTCTTTAATCATTATTTCAAATATAATGGTAGTCTTGTAAATAAATACATATTTTTTGTTTACTTGTTTCTAGCACCAACTCCTAAAGATGTAAAGTGTTATTTGCCTTCAAATTTCAGGTTGCAAAATGTAATATTTAAAAATTGTACTGCAAAGTGAAAAAATACCAAACCATAGGATACTCAAAGTAATTTTCCTTATTTTTAATTACTATGTTGACATGGTTTTATTTGTTTTTGTCTGTTTCAATTTGTATGATCTCAAGTACTTGATATATCATTAAATATTTAAACATTGGATTAAAGACCAAATATATAAGAATGAATTTCATATTGTTCTTAAAACTAAAATTGAAAGAACATGTGCCAAAATTGATATTTCAGAAAAAAAACATTTCCATGCGTTAATTGTTCAAATGGTGTTAGGATGTTCAATTTTGTCCCTTCAATTTCACCTTTTCATAATTGTTATGTATTCTTTAGGGTTTTTATAGTTCGGTCCTACATTCATTTTTAATTTGTTCGAAGAAAAAGTTACTTGTAAGAAAAAGAGACAAAAGGCTCTTAGATAGCCAAATTTCTACAAATGATATTTACTTTAAATAAATTTATACAAATGATATTTAAATAATTATCCTATAATGCCATATTCTTTAAATAATATTATAGTTTTTATGGTAATATTAACAATTTTTTTTTAATAATTATCCTATGAATATCTATTGTTATTTCTATTCAATTAAATTCAAAAATTGAAAAACAATACTTGTGTCCCTATACAATGAATATTAAATTCTCGTTTTAATCTTTGTTTAACATTAATGTTTTTTTTTATATGAATCATTAATTTTTATATATATTTTTTATAAAATACAAATATCATGATTTTCATGATAGTAAAAAACATATCCATAACGTTCTTCTTTTTTGTAGCACATTAGTTTCAAATAATCCTATCCGTAATGTATCGCTTGGTCACACAGACTAATTATTGTTATATATTTGGGAAAGGCATTCCAAGGGATTTATTGCAGTTGGGGTGTTAAAAAATATTGGTATATTTGTAATATTATTATTTTACTCGATTTAATCTGTAAAAATTGTATAATATACATATTACTTATGTTAATGAGTTATAAAATCTAAAAAATAAATATTACAAGTTAGGAAGACGGGTCAAGATTTTTGAAACCTTGTTAACCTAATATAACCTATACATCTTATGTTTATTTTATCTTTATATTTAATAATTTGTGAATTAATAATTTATTTTTATTTTATTTAGAAAAGTCTCAATTAAAATATTCTTGTTAGTGAAATTTTTATTAGATTTTTTTAATATAACAAAAAAACTTGTTTTTTACTAAAAAAAAAATATAACTAGAATTTAATGGTGTGTTAGGTATGAAAGTTAGATCTAATATTGAAGTATCAGAACATTTATTTTCATGTTGTAGGTCTGTCTCTAAATACGAACTTATAAAAATTAACAATATAAAATTAACTTGTTAATATTTTTAATATTCATAAAAAAAATCTATAGATATCTTTAGTCCATTTAAGTTATTTTTTAAATGATTTATATTTATAATTAATAAAATATCATAAATTAAATTTACTACAATTATAAATTTAAACCCCATACAACTATACAAGCCATTTTAAAAGCCGCCATGATTCATATGATATGAGTACCATCACCACGTTTTCCACTAGTTTTGACATTTCTTTTTTTATTACAGAAGCATTCACTAACCCATCTTGACGTCCCCCTTTTTCAACGAGATCATGGCCTTGTTTGGTGTGTTTGTCAATTCTTGAATTTTTTTTTTAATATATTAATATTAAAAAAAATATTTTAATATGTTTACAAAAAGTAAAAATGAACCGCGTAGGCATACATTTATTGATGGAAGCCATGGTTTTTCACAGCCACATATTTTTCAAGTCTTCCTGGGCGCGCGTGAATAGCACAAGCTCAAGTCCAAATTAAAGAAGCTCGTTCATACTAGACAATTACATTTACGAACTTAATTCAAATCTTAAATTAGTAATATAAAAATAAATTAACTTAACAAATTAAGCTAAAATCTTTAAAATGTCTCTTGGGATTTTAGATAATTTCCTGATTTTTTTTTAAAAAAGGAAAGAAATATCAAATTCGAGGTGGGTCAATTTATATTAAAATTAATTATATCTTAATAGTAATTATCTAGTAGGTGGTCCAGTAGTAGGAGTTTAGGACTAAAGGATTTACTTCCCCTGTAATCTCATGTTCGAATCCTGTGATTGCTAATATGATAGCCACTAGAGGCTTACATGGTCGTTAACTTTAAGGCTCGTGAAATTAATCGAGATACGCGCAAACTGATTCAAATACCCATATTAATAAAAAGAAAAATTATATCTTCATAATGAAAAAATCATATCATTGTAAGTGAAATCTTATAAAAAGAAATAACAAATTCTTGGTTTTCCTGTCTCTTAGCTTCAAATTTACTTCTCGTGAGTAGGGAGAGGACATTTTATGTAATTTATTCATAGCCATTCGAAAAAATCATATACCAAATGGTTCCGCTTCTCCCAAATTATCTTATTTTTTATTCATTTTTAATATGATTTTTTTTATAATCTACTTATACATATATTTTAAATAATATAAATGTTGTTTTAATATGATTTTATTTATTAGATAAATCTAAAAAAAATTAATTCAATATTAAAAGATAAAATTAAATAAAAACAGGATAAAATTAAAAAAAAAAATCCAAAGAAATTATTAAAAAATAAAATTGAAAAAAAAAACCAAAAAATTAAAAATTAAAAATTGGGGCCAATAAACTTTTATAATATAATAAAAAATACAAAAACTTATTTATTATTAATTTAATATTAAATAATATAATTAAATAACATCTATAATATAATTGAAAAAAAAAAATCAAGACAATCACCGGGCCAATGACTAGAACCCGCGTGGGAGCAGATCAACCATTGACCTCCTCTGCGTGCACGCGCTTTTTACTTATAACTTGTCCTTCCCCCCTCCGAGATACCAATCTCTCTCCCTCTCCCCCTCTCATACAAACAGAGAGTTTTCAGTGACCGAGTGCGTATTCTCGAATCGAAGGCATCTTTCTAAGCACCCCCGATAGCAATTTGCAGGTAAAGTTGAACGAACATCCAGATCATGTTTTTTTTTTTTTTAATTAATTTCTTTAAGATTTGATGCTTGTAAACTCTCTTTTCCATTATTATAGCCCGTCCGTGAACTGCCTGTCTCAAATCTCTCATTATTGTTATTAAGAATGCTTGGATCTAAATTAGATGCCATAAATTACTTGGGATTTATGTGAGTGAGTCTTTTGTAAGTTAACTAAAGAAATTTATTGAGAATTGTTCATTTTTTGAGCGATCCGTTTAGACCAATTGCTTTCAAATGAACGATTATGCTGTCCAAGATGCGTATTTCTGATGAGCTTTCAGTACTGGGATTGGTATGTTTACAAGATTATCATTGCGTATTTCCGTACTAGTGCTCCCCTCCCTCACCCTAATCACTCCATCGCTCAATTTTATTAATTACCGTGTGTTCAACGTTGCAATATAAATTCCTAGCTTGTTTCGATTTATGATTTATAAGAAGAATGATACAAGTTTTATGTAATTAGCTTCTGATCTTGCTCTCTATTGCTGTTCAAATGTTAGGTTTTTACCTTTCTATTCGAACTAGAAAGCCCATATGCATATGATTTTGTTTTGGTGATTTTTCTCTAATGCGTGCCTCTTCTTCAAGGAACTTGGATTCAATGGCATTGGTTACGACCGCCGAGGTTTGTGACGCAAATCCGCAGCTAATTGTTAGTGGTGAGCTTCGAGCACTCCAACCAATCTTTCAGATTTATGGACGGCGCCAAGTCTTCTCTGGTCCAGTAGTGACTCTTAAGGTGTTTGAGGACAATGTTTTAATTCGTGAGTTTCTTGAGGAGAAGGGTAATGGCAGAGTTCTTGTTGTTGATGGCGGTGGCAGTTTGCGCTGTGCGATACTTGGAGGCAATCCTGTGGTACAAGCTCAGAACAATGGATGGGCTGGTATAGTGGTTAATGGCTGCATAAGGGATGTTGACGAGATTATGGGTTGTGATATTGGAGTGAGAGCCCTGGCCTCCCATCCAATGAAAGCCAATAAGAAGGGGATTGGAGAGAAACATGTTCCTATTACCATAGGTGGCACCAGAATCAGTGATGGAGAATGGCTTTATGCAGATACTGATGGAATCCTGATTTCTCGAACAGAGTTGGCTGTCTGAGCCGCCTCCTACTATGAAGATATTTCTTCAAAAACGCTTCTATTAATTTTTCTAGCGATGCTTTACTTTTAAACCTATCTTTGGCACTCACATTTACATTCGCTGGTCTATTTGTGATTTGTAGATTAGAAAAAAAAGAGAAAAAAGCAGAGCTGTTTCTGCCTTTCTGGTATCATGTCAGCAAAATATGTCGTTGATGTTGCAGAATACTTCTGCTTGGGGATTTATCTGGTGGAACTCCTTGTGTTAGATTATTTGATATTTGCTTCTGCCCCCCTTCTCGGAGTTTTCCTACTTTTTTCCTGCTGAGAATAAAATCTCTTCTCATCATTATTTTGCGAATCAGAAGGTGGGGAAAGGAGGTTCGATGAACGCCCAGAAAGTTTTTGGGGAAACAAGCAAGATTGGATTGAATGGTGATTTGTTGACCAATGGCTTTTAACTATTCTCTCTTGCTCTAAGCCCTTTTTAGGACCGTTATCTTCTTGCTGTTTCGTCCCGCGGAATTGGAATTGTCATGCTATGGTTATTTGATATTGAACTTGGTAACATACAGAAATAGGTGTTATTGATGTAGCTTCGGCTTTTTGGCTGCAACTCAGAACTCTGTTTTGCATTTAGCAACCAGAGAGCGGAAAAAATAGTGATGCCAGTAAAAAGTACAGCATATGAGGCTCAGCCATCAAGAAAGAGCAGGAAAGATTCTTAGAGCCCATTTGGGAAAGCCCAAAACGGAGCCTTAGTCGTTATAAGCCATTAGGTTTGGGTGGCAGGCAACAACTATGGCTGAAAACCTACCGGACTGGCATGACTGCTTCCATGCAGGCGGGCCAACATAACTTAAGGTAAGCCTTTTATTTCTCAAGTAAGCCTAGTGGTTTTCGCTGCTCATTGTGGATGCATGACAAGACGACTTCCACATGCTGTTACAACTCGCATGATTTTTTTCTTATCTTTTCCAACATGGTAAGAAGTGCTAGTAGCTTGTAAAACCTTCCGACATCCCAGGGTGGTACATGACATCAGAGTACTGTCATGTAACTATTAAGAGCCTTGTGATTTCAACCTCCGCAACCCAGATCATTACCTGTGTCTATCGAAGTGTATACGAATCCCAGAAAACAAGCAAGCAATGTTAGCAATCATTCGTTGCTAACAATGGAAACTAGCTAGGACTTGAAATTTAATGAAAGGGTTCAACTTCTAAATTAGGCTTCTCTCGCTGGCCTTTCGACTGAACTTTTCCTTTGATTGGAAGTTCAAATCAGTCCTTAAATTTGTAAATTTCTCATTTCCAACTAAACCATTCTACACAGAGCTTTGGAGCTTGTCTTCTGATATCTAGATTTTGCCATTGATAAAACTTCTGCAGTCAACTGAAGTAGCAACAAATGAGAAATTGAGCCGCGCATACAGGTAAGATAGAGTCAAGTTCATGCATGCCTAACTTTCTCCAGTTACATTCTCATCGTCTCTTTACATACGTAGACATACATACACATAAAGATGTACACAAATGCATGCACTAGGGTGCTATTGGGTGTGAGTCGTTGATAAAAATTTACTCATGAACAATATGATCAAAGGGAGAGCCCTCGGAAACAAGTCTTCAAAATTCAGATGGGGCATAGAGGTAAGCAACCGAGAGAAAATGCTTTGTTATAACCAGAGATTAGTGCTAACAATTGTCTGTGATATGTGATGATTATCTAAAAACATCATACATCATGTGACGTGGAAAATAAATGAATACCTTAAATAAAGGAACAAAGTCCAAGCTTCTTCACAAAATTTTTTTGGGAGTATGCTTTACAGAACATAGGGAGGTTCCTCACCTTTGTTTGTTTTTTGAACAATCACAAAATACAAACAAATCTCATGCACTTTTTCTACAATTCCATCTTCCATTTGGAACAACAAAAAATGAATGTGAAGTTAACAGATAGAACCAGAGCAAGAAGATACGTGCATCAAAGACTTGAGGAACATATATATATAGAAGTAGATGAGCATCATAGTAATTGTTGGGTTTCCTGAAACACAAATACACAATAAAATAGTAAATTTAAATTTTTTCAAGAGTTTCCATAATGCTATTAGACAAATCTAAAATTGTTTAAGGTTTATATAAATATTACTTGAAGATCAAGTGATCTTTTCGCCTTTGAATAATTGCTTTAAGGATGGATTGTCTAAAGTCGTATATTGGATCGAGCTGACTTTTTATAAGAAGATACTAGACACATATAAATATTTTATGATAAGTTTTAAGGTCAAATGGAGTTCAAGAACATGTTATTTTAGAGGGTCAAAGTTACTAGATGAATCTCGTCAAATATGTCAGATTAGTCATTTGTGTATTATTTGGAACGAATCTGGAGCTACGAATTTAATTTTGCTGCGATTTAAGTTGTAATGGAAACTATACATCTTAAGATTTTCAATCATATATGGCAGGCCCAGTAGTTCATCTAGACAAGAGAGAACGACGTGTTTGAAGTCAAGAATGAAATCGCCAAGAATGTATGAAAATTAGAGATTTAGGTTACATAGAGAAATTTTAACATGAAAACTTTGTTTTTATTATTTTATTTAATTTATTTATTTTTGAATAATTATTTTTGAATTTGGATTTGTTTTGGCCCATTAGATATATTTTAGGGATTTATTTTATTATTAAACTTATGTTAGTTGATTTGTAATTTAGGCTCATTAGCTTGTAACCCAAAAAGTATGGTTAGTTAAAGGAGACTATATTATTTTTTTGAGCTGCAAATCTCAGCAGCAAGTTGAAGAATAAATGTGAGTTTTTTTCTTTTTTTTTGTGGCAAAACAACCTTTCTTTATAGAAATAAAGATCTACACTTACTTATTAAAGATTAACTGTCTTTATGACTTCATTTGTATATTTAAGGTTCTTAGATACAATGTTATATATAGGTCAAAGTTTTTTTTCAATACCTTTAGTTCTTAAGTACAAGGTTACCTCTGAGTCATGGTTCTATCAAACCTGATTTTTGCCTTTATGGATTTTTTTAGATTTCTTTCCTAACACTGCAAGTAGCCAAAACAAAGTCAAACAAAACAAAAAATAAAGTTTCATCCCAAATTAATTTAAAGTAAAATGATTAAATTGAAAAAATAAAAAGTAAAAAAATAATTAAAAAAAGGATATCTTGTTTTAATATACAGTGCATCCCCTCACGATCAACAATAAAAGGCCAATACCTTTTAAATTTTTTTCTCTTTAAAAGAAATCTCGGGTCAAATGCAGTAAATTACAGTCCATGTGGTTTAAGAAAACAAAACAAGTGGCCTTCATAGGTTCCGTACACACTAACATATACTGCTCAAAGCCAATTAAACATGAAAAGACATTGTCCAGAAGGAGAGAAGTTTATCCGAAAATAAAGATTCACTAACAAACAAAGCCTTGAAATAATAATAATAATAATAATAATAAATGCTTGAAAGAACGAGGGACGTGTAATTCTTGCACTTCCTTCCCTCTCCAATCCATCATCACCGTCATCAAATCCATGGGCATCAATCCTGGAGCAGCAGCGTCGGTTTAAAGGGAAAGCAGAAATGGTGATGGTAATGCCAGAGGCATTGTTAGTACTGTAGAGAGGAGAGCAGCAAAATGCGGGTTCAAAATGAAGAAATCGGAGAGGATCAATACAGCTCGCTTTCGAACCGCCAGCCCTTTCAACTCTCCTTCCGCTACTTCTTTTTTTTTTTTTTTAATGTGGGTGTCCGGGCCAGCTTGCGCGTACCTCGACTAATCCCACGGGCCCTGAAGTTAACGACCTTGTAAGCCTCCAGTGGCCATCATATGATCAACTACAGGGCTCGAACCTGAAACTACAAAAAAAAAACAAACCTATTAATCTCAAGTTGTTATCACTGGGTCACCACTCTTTTATAATCATTCCTCTCGGCGTCAACCCAACCGCCTTGCTTGATACGCCCGTTATGCTACCCAATTCTCATGGTCAGGTATAATTAAAAAAATTTATATTCATTATTTTACTCCAATGGTTTGGAATCATACAGTACATTGCATTACAGTCATCTTCTACAACCGGAGATTTTCCATCATCCCCTCCTCTTAAATATGGAAGTTTGTTGCTCAGAGAATGGGTGGTTGTGGTGATGGAGATAGGGGGGGCAGTAGTAATTCAAGCGGTCTCTCCTTCAGATTCAAGCCTTATGGTTATGGGGATGCTCTTCCAGGCTTTTGTACTTCAGGAAATCAGGTACTTAATTATACATTTCAATTTGCTATATTTAAGCTTCGTTACTGTAATGTATCCCTTGGTTCATTCATCTGTAACAATGCATTAATTCTAGTCTAGGAACTATTTTCCATTCTAGTCAAGGTAGCAGATCCTGTTTATTCCTGTTTTGAGACAAAAGAGAAGAATACAGAGGAGATAAAAAAATGTATTCCTGTTTTGAAATGATAAAAATTCATTCCAAAACTGGTTAAAAATAAATTTATTTTTATATTTAACTTTCTGTCTTTTTAACTAAACTTGTTCATGTCCCATCTCGAATACTAACCGAACACATAAGCTATTTCACTATAGTAATGATCTAAAAGATATTTCATGCTTGTGGAGTTTGGTTGGGATGTGCCTTCATTTGTAAATTTTGTAGGAGGGTGTGTATTAGTGTTTTCAATTTGTTTATTTTCGCATATTTAAATTGTAATTTATGTGTTTTATTTTTTTTCTTCTTGCACAGGGTAATGATTTTGATTTCGAAGCTAATATCTTGTTGGACCCAGCAATGGATTTTCAATTTCCGGTGGAGTTTTCAGAGGAAGCTACTCCAGAGAAATGCACCAGTGGTTCACGTACTGATGTGAATGTCTTAGATAACATGATTGGAAATGCCACTTGCTCTTCTGATTCACCTAGTAATCCCATTTATGTACAAAGCGAAACTATCCATGAAGAAAACATTGAGTCGCATCATCACCTTTTGGAAGAACAGAAAGGAACATTACCGGCAACAGCAATCGGAAGGTCTTCAGATGACGGATACAATTGGAGAAAGTATGGGAAGAAACTGATTAAAGGTAGTGAACATCCAAGAAGCTATTATAAGTGTAACCATGAAAATTGTCTGGTTAAGAAAAAAATAGAGTGTGCCCATGATGGTCAAATAACAGAAATCATTTACAAAGGTACACACAATCACCCTTAGCCTCAGCCAGGTAGTGGAGCGCCACCTGGACCAGCTTCTTCATTATATGAAATGCCAGAGATGGGTGAAGGTGGAAACAGTGTTAAGGTTAAAGGTGGATCAGTTCAGAAAAATAGAGAGTCAGGATCCAAGGATATAAAAGTTCATGATGGGAAGGTTGATGGCCTGGAAAGGACATCCTCAACCTCTGTTGTGACCGAGTTTTCAGATCCGTTATCAGCCGCTCAAGTCAAATCTGTAGGAACATCTGAATCAACAGAAACTCCAGAGCTTTCCTCCACACTTGCTAGTCATGATGATGATGATGATGGGGTTACTCAGGGAAGCTCATTTAGTGTTGATGTTGATGATGAGTCCGAGTCAAAAAGAAGGTACCCTGTTTAGCATTCAGTGCTTCCAGTCCAGAAGACATGATAGATAGTTTACAGTTTTCCCCCCATTTCAGGAAGATAGAGAGCAGTTTGGTTGAAACAAACATGGCATCAAGGCTTGTCCGCGAACCAAGAGTTGTTGTTCAAGTAGAGAGTGAAGTCGACATACTAGATGATGGGTATCGCTGGAGGAAGTATGAGCAAAAGGTCGTCAAGGGGAATCCAAACCCAAGGTACTGACATTTTACAGCATTTTATGTGTGTGTGAATGGTCTTTGTTCTAAATTATAATGGTATCCTCGTTAGATTGGCTAGCTCTGTGAGATGGACATTGATGAAACAAGGGTGCGTGGTTGAGTATACATTTATCTGATTGGAAATAATCAGATATTTCTCTTAGTTTTGCTTTTGAAGGTGGATGGAATGATCTTATTGATAATTGGACGAAACGTCAAATGGTAATGGATAAAGAACAACCTTTTGGGTAAATATTGACAGAATCCAAATTTTATTCTTACATATATGCATGTATACAGTAAAATATTTGGCTCATCTCCGTTAGAATCCTGGGTTTTTGAGTCCCTTTTCTAGCTTGCTTATGTTTTAAATTCTGCATTTCTTCATGTTGAATGATGCGTGCATGCAGTTGGCAGCATCTTATTATTTTTCCTCGACATAGGCAAGGTAGAGGCATTCAAAGTTGGTGTTTCTCATCTACTTCACAGGAGCTACTATAAATGCATAAGTCCTGGATGTTCAGTAAGGAAGCATGTGGAGAGAGGCCCCTGCAATCTAAAACATGTAATTACAACTTATGAAGGGAAACACGATCATGAAGTGCCTGCATCCAGAAACAGCAGTCGCGGATACTCAGCTGGTAGCAATTTGTCCCTGACTGTCGGCGATACACAGCCTGCCCTGGCATTGGCCAGAAACACCAAGGCACAAGTTCAAGAGTTCGCACCCAGTTTTGATAGAAAACCAGTGTTTAACAATGACTATTTGAGATCCAAAGATTTCCCTGGAAATTTCAGTAACGAAATGAATCTTTGGTCTTCCTCTATTTACTCAGTGAAGTTTCCTCCCATCCAAAACGTCATGCCATATGATTCTTTTGGGTTCAACAATCACCACCTTGCTGGCAATCACTCCGGTTCTGTCGCCCCCCCTGTTCCAGATTTCCCAAGATCTTTGTCCCCATGTCTGCAAACAGCTGCAAATCTTTCTCTGGCTAGAGATGATTGTAGGAGTCATGGGAAACCAGATGGCCAAGCTCAGACTTTCCTCCAGGGACAACAGTGGTAACAAGAGCTAAAGGATGATAACCTTTATGGTGCTAGCCCACTTCATCATGGATAATCTAAAAAATGCAGCGTCCTCATCATTGTCCGTATATCATCGCCTCCTGGGGAACTTTCCGTCTTAAAGAACTGCGTCTGCTTTGCTTCTAAAAATTGACACTGAGACTCGGAGACTGTTTTCCTTCTGGTGTTTAAAGGTCACTAATGCGTAGTAATAAATTATTGGCCCCATGGCCCATACCTACAGAGAAAGCAATTTAAAACATACATATGTATAGGAAATTGCCTTTATTCTTACAGAAACTGCTCACGGGTATTTGTATGAATTTTTATCAACAGGTTTTTCTTATTCTTTTTCTTTTCTTTAGAGGGAGGTGGGATGATAGATCCCAATCAGAACTGTTAAAATATTTATCAAGATATATGGTCTTTTCAGGTGAGAACAAACAACAGATTTTGGATAAACAATTGCTTACCTCTTTTATTTTTGAACCAACTTTTAAATACGTCATAGCTTAACAAACTACCTAAAAGCAAATAACAACAGAAAAGCTAGAGTCTAACAAAACAACTTATTCGAAATAATCGGAAAAGCTCCTAAAAACTTGGTCTCTTGTAATCCACATATCTCATAAGTTGATTTGTGCATGCAGCCACTCTGTCACTAGTCAATATTCGCCACAATATTTGGGATTTTGTCTGCCATGTCTGGTGGGCCATTGTAGTGGCCTATTAATTATTTCCCCATCGAGCGGATCCTTGTCCTCGAGATCCACAGTAGGAAACTGTTGCTGCAGCTTTTGAGCATTTTCTCAGGTAGCCTCTTTCGCAGGTAAACGACGCCATTGAACCAAATGCTCCATAATAAACTTCTTGCCCTGCTTGACCCAGCGTGTATCAAGGATTCTTGTTGGCTCAAGCAACACAGCCCTGTCATCTGCTACCAGTGGTAATTCTAAACTCACCTCTTTGTTATCCCCAACATAATTTTTAAGAAGCGACATATGGAACACCGGATGTATGCGCGCACCCTTAGGTAACTACAGCTTATATACGACTTGGTCAATTCAACAGAACCGGATACGGCCCAAAGAATCAACTTGCTAACTTATGATGAACATTGTTAAAGGCGGTATGCTGCCGATACGGTTGTAATTTCAAGAACACCATGTCACCTACTTGAAATTCCACATCCTGTCGTTTTCGATCAGCCCCCTGTTTCATGCGATTACGGATCACTACCAAATTGGATTTAAGCTGTTCAAGAAGTTCGTCCCTGCGAATTAAACTTTGGTCCACGTCGTTCACAGGTAAGTCTCTAGCTTAGTAGTAGGGAATGGTTGGTGGAAGGCGACCATAAAGAGCACGAAAAGGCGTCATCCTAGTGGAAATGTGATAAGTGGTATTGTACCACAACTCAGCCCACGGTAGGTACTTTGTCCCATTCTTTGGTCATTGATGAACAAAGCTTTGGAGGTATTATTCAAGGCAACGATTCACCACTTCCGACTGCCAATCGGTTTGTGGCTGATATGTTGAGCTAAGCTTGAGTTTGGTGTCTGACATAGTAAAGAATTCCTTCTAGAATTTACTGATGAAAATGGGGTCACGGTCATTGACTATTGACTGGGGCATGCCATGAAGCTTGATTACACCTTCCATAAATTTTTCGGCTACCAACCTAGCAGTGAAGGGATGAGTTAAAGATATAAAATGGGCATACTTACTAAGCCTGTCGACGACCACTAGAATGGTATCCTTGCCATGAGACATAGGTAGGCCTTCAATGAAATCAAGTGTGATGTCATCCCATACTTGACAGGGAACGGGCAACGGCTGGAGAAGACCTGCTAGTACGAGAGCTTCAAATTTCATCTTTTGGAAGATCTCACAAGTAGAGACATAGTCTTGGACATCTTTATACATGTTTGGCCAATGGAATTGTATGGCTAGCCTCTTATAAGTGCGCAAAACTCTGGAGTGGCCTACAAGCTTACTATCATGAAATTCAGCCAGAATTTTCTTACGAAACTCTTGAACTTGAGGCACCACTACTCTGGTTTTATAAAAAACCAGGCCAACATGTAACATGTAGGACACTCATGATTGATCTTGGGCGGCGTGACTTAACTGAATAGTGTACTCATCACTACGTGTAACTTTTTTTATTTCTTCCCATATGTGGATATGCGACATAAATAAATTATTGAGGATTGGGTTGGTTGGCTTGTGTGAAAGTGCATCTGCAACGGTATTTTCCCGACTGGGATGGTATTGAATTTCATAGTCATAGCCCAGCAGTTTTTCCACCCATCGTTGTTGATCAAGGGTTGTGTTTCGCTATTTCAGGAGGTATTTAATACTCCTTTGATCATTTTGAATGATGAACTTCCTGCCAAGGAGGTAAGGTCGCCATATGCGAATGGCTTCTACTATCGCCAACATTTCCTTGGCATAAACAGACCATGATTGTTTTAAGATTCCCAATGCTCGGCTCATAAAAGCAATTGGTTTCCCTTGTTGAGAAAAGACTGCACCAATCCCATCACCTGATGCATCGGCCTCAATGGTGCATGAGTCGTTGAAGTTGGGCATTACTAGCGTTGGCGTGGTGGTCATGACACTTGTAAGTGCGAGGAAGGCGGCTTTTGCTTCATCATTCAGCCGAACTGGCCTTTTTTTAGGAGATTGGTGAGAGGGCGTGCGATGACACCATAATTTTTCACAAATTTCTTGTAATACCTAGTGAGTCCTAAAAACCCACGTAATTCAAAGATGTTAGTAGGACTAGGCCATGCTACCATGGCTTCTATTTTTCCCATATCTACCTTAACCCCTTGTGATGTAACAATATGTCCCAAATATTCAAGCTCATGCTGACCAAAAGCATATTTTTTTGCTTTGATAAAAAATTGATGGTGTCGTAGTACCTCTAAAGCTGTTTTCACATGTTGCAAATGAGTTTCCCAAGTTGGGCTATAAGTTAAAATGTCATAAAAAAAAATGAGGATATATTTTCTGAGATATGGTTGAAAGATAGAATTCATGATGACTTGGAAGGTGAAAGGGGCATTGAACAGGCTGAAAGGCATGACCAAATACTCATAGTGGCCATTGTGTGTTCTAAAATCAGTTTTAGGAATGTCTGGAGAATGAACCCTTACCTGGTGGTATCCTGCCCTGAGATCCAACTTGATAAAATAGGTGGCACCATGCAACTCGTCCAACATATCTTCTATTTTCGGGATAGGGAAGTGGTCTTTGATAGTCACTGTGTTGAATGCACGATAGTCAGAACATAATCGTCAACTGCCATCTTTCTTCTTAACTAGAAACACCGGGGATGAAAAGGGGCTAGTACTTAGCCGTATGATTCCTTGGTTGAGCATCTCTTGCACCTGCTTCTCAATTTCCTTATTCTAGAAGTATGCATACCGGTATGGTCGTACGTTAATTGGTCTGATTCCTTCTTTTAGAGGAATGAAATGGTCTACTTCTTTTACAGATGGTAATTGGGTGGCTTCAGCAAAAACATCTATGTAATGTTCTAACAATTTGTGCATGGCTGGTTACATGTCTTCCTGCGCCACATCCATTAGTGAATGCAAACAGATGGCAAATAGAGAATGACCTAGACGAAATTCCTTTGACAACTCCTTAAGGGAAGCCTTTTGGATTGAACGTTGGTCCAATCCTTGCAACTTTTATGGTGTATTCTCCCATTGAAATTCCATAGTGAGTTGCTTCCAATTACAAGTGACTGACCCTAGCATCTCCAACCATTAAAAGCTCAGTACCAAATCGAGACCTGCTATAAGAAGGGCATATAGGGTGAGCAGAAAAGGAATACCATGTAGGTTGACTGGTACCTGTTCAAATCTCCCTTGGCAACTCAACTTCTCCCCATTGGTGACTTATACTTTGAAAGGGTCGATGGGAACCATGGGTAACCGTAAAAGATGAGCAATACGGTCATTAATGAAGTTATGAGTCGAATTGCTATCGATGAGGGCTACACCTCCAGTGATCTGATCTTGGCTGCCACCCTCATTGTCTTGGGTGAGGATCATCTTGTTAGTGCATGCAGCGAAATCTTAGGCTCTGGCTCTGTTTCAGGTTCACTCTTAATGTGATATCATCTGTCACTTTTTTGCATTTAAAGGAACTGGTTCCGACAAGTGCTTCCAATAACACAAATTGCGGCCCTCGACATTTATGACATGTAGTGAATTTATCATTACAATTAAAGCTCAACCCCATGGTTCGTCTTTTCTGCATTTCTTCCCACGATAAGCGTTTGACTAGGAAGGCTGGTTTGATGCCGGCTGGATCGGGAAGATTTGGTTGCGGACGGTTGATTTGGGGTGGTCTTGTGAATCTTCGTTGTCGAACCAGTTGTTCATCCTTCATCCTCGCAAGGCTGATAGCTTCTTTCAGTGTCCGTGGTTTGATTATCCGAATACCTTCAGCAATCTCGGATTTTAATCCGCCCATAAAGGTCCCTACCAACGCCTTTTAACTCGATTGCCCAACTTCTCAAATTCTTACTGATACTCTCGTAGAAATCCTACTTGTCATATGTGTGAGAGGGCCTCATCAAAATCTTCGTCGTTCGTAGGTCCAAATCGAGCCCACAATTCCTCCTAAAAAACTGCCCACGTGACCTCTCTCATTTCTTCACGAAATATACGGTTCAACCATCTCCACCATTGGTTGGCTTCACCTTCCAGGTGAAAGGATGCCAAAAAAACCTTTTATGCTTCTGTCGTGGTTTGGAACTCAAAGAATTAGTCCACTCGACCAAACCACTTTGTTAGGTCGCCTCCTGAAAATCTGGGAAACTCAAGTTTGGCTATTTTAGAAGACACCACCAAACGGGGTCCCTCATTGTTATCTCTGTGAGAACGTGAATATGCATCTTGCTCATGAGTGCCTTGGTTGGTGCTTTCTTTGTTGGAAAAAAGCATTTCAGACATACGGTTAAGTGTGGCCTCCGTTGACTAAATTTGTTTGCCATTCCCAGCTCCATTCGATGCACATCATCCTGCAGTCCACTGAGCCCAGCTTCCAGACTTTCAATATGTTCTTTGTTGGTGGACATGATAACAACTTGCCTCTGATACCAATGATAGGTCTCAATCAGAATTGTTAAAGTATTTATCAAAATATATGCTCTCTTCGGGTGAGAACAAACCACAAATTTTGGATAAACAATTGCTTGCCTCTTTTATTTCTGAACCAATCTTTAAATAAGTTGTAGCTTAACAAACTACCTAAAAGCAAGGAAACTAACAGGAAGCAAATAATAACAGAACATGAGCTAGAGTCTAACATTACAACTTATTCGAAATAATCGAAAAACCTCCTAAAGACTTGGTCTCTTATAATCCACATCTCCCATAGGTTGATTCGTACATTCAACCACTCTGTCACTAGTCAATCTTCGCCACAATATTTGGGATTCTGCCTGCCACGTCTGGTGGAACTTCATAGTGGCTTATCATGGGACTGTCGCATATGATTGGGCTTTCTGCTTCTTTTTTCAATCTTTGTTCTTAAGAGGATATCAAGGGCTGGAAATCTCGGTTGCCCTGCTGTTATTTTTAATCATATCAACCATTTTAAAGTAATTTTTATAGTTTTTAACCTCTCTATCCACTTTTATAAACGAGATAAAATTAAAAGAAACTAGATTTACTGTAGTTATTTTACTATTGCTCTAGACTTGTATTCAACGTGGATTGTAACAGTGAAAAGATGCTTTTTTTCTTGACAACAACACACAAATGCTCTTGGCAATGGAGATATAATCGTTTTTTTTTTGTTTATTAAATAGTAAAATGATTTATGTTGCCTCGAATAAAAAAACAATATGCACCGGCGGGTAGGTTTAATTTTGACTTTTTAATTTTATTTACACAGTAAAATTATTATAAAGTTATTGGATGAAAATTGTATTTGCCTCCAGGTCAAAGGGTTTTTTGTTCTTTTTAGTTTGGTTTTATTATTATTATTATTATTATTATTATTATAGAGTTTAATCATGGGCATTTTAGCATTTTACCATAAATAAAATATTATTTATTCTGAAAAGTGGGATGCACGTGATTTTCATGCAGATATGTGTGGGTTCCCTCTCAGACAGCGTGTTCGACGTTGTTTGGTGACCAAACGTTAGCTTCTACAATGATGTTTTAAACCCTATAGCGTCGCCTTCATTCCTGGGCGGCGCTTGCGGAAAAAATATGTTAGGTTTTGCGTCAGTGGCCATTTCTTTTTTTTCTTTCCTCTATCTTCCTCGATTTTAGAGCCAACCCCTCCACATTTTCAAAACAATCCTTCAATTTATTTTTCTTTTAGATCTAGTCACTGCTATTTTTATTTTTATTTTTATTTATCTTATTTTAGATTATGCATGCAATTGGAATTTTCTTTCAATTTAATCCTTATTTGGTTTTTTTAGCTTTCAGATTTGGTCCATATTCTTTTCATTTTGATTTTTCGTTTTAAATTATTCTCTTAATTGAATTATCTTTTTATTTGCATCCCTTAATATTTTATATTATTCTCTTAATTGATTGATTTGTTTCATTTACATCCTTCAATATTTTATATCATTCTCTTAATTGAATTATTGTTTGAATTGCATCCCTCAATATTTTAGTTCATTTTATTTTATGTCAAATTTATTCATTATTATTTTGATTGCTATTTGTTTTGTTTTTAATCCTTTTTTATTTGATTTTTTTATTTCTTTCCTTAGCATTTTATTGATCAGGATTTTGTGAACCTTTCGGGTCATGAGTTTGAAAGATTTGATTAGGTTAGCTTATATCTTCTTTTTTTTTCAGGTCCTTTTTTACAATTGGTTTTTGATGGTATCATTCTTCTATAGGGTTATCTCGATCTTATGTGTCAAGTCACGAGTTTCACATGTTAACCCAATATTGCCCAGGGCAATATTTTTTTATATTTATTTTTTATTGTTTTTGCCTTTTTTATCCTATTATTAAATTAATCAAAATTTAACCCGGTTATCAAATTTTTATTACTTCTTTAAAAACATAATCATCTCCAAAAATTTTTTTTCAAGTTATAAAAAATTGGTCTGGCTCACGACATCGTGCGGGCTCCAATCAAGTGTTTTACTAAATTTGTTAGATAATGTTTTGGGACAAAAAAGATGGAAACAAAAACATATTTGATTGAAGAGACAAAGATAAATATATAAAAATAAATATGTTTTTGAGACAATTTTAAAGTGAATTTATATACTTTTAAAACAGGAGGTACATAGCAGATATGTTTTTTTCAGATAATATTTATTTTTTTACCCCTAAAATGTTCATGTAAAAAATCCTAAACATGTCCAACTAAAGTATTTAAGGATAAAAATAGTTATTATTATAATTTTAAAACTCGATCCTGGTAACGGGTCGGAAGGGTCAACCATTTTATTTTAAGATTGAAACGTCATTGTTTTGACAAAAAAAGAAGTCAATGGGGTTTCATAACTAGGGTTATTATACTATTATTAACATTTAAGCTTCGTTTGTTTGTTGGAAAGTAGTTTTCTTTTGGAAAGTGAGTTCCTAAAAAGTGATTTTTTTTTTTATGTTTGGTGGTGTCTTGAAAGATGAGTTAAAAAAGACTTTACAGTATTTAATTAAGTCATAAAAAATAAAATGGAAAATAACTTATTAATATTTTAATTTTTTCAAGTTTATTAAAAAAATAAGGACCAAATCTTATAAATAAAAAAGTTGGAGGATGAAATTAAAAAAATGTATAATTTCATAAATTATCTCAAATAAAATAAATAACAATTAAAATCATGAAGATCAAATCTGACAGATAAAAAAAGTTGAAAGATGATGAAATAAAAATAAAATTACAATTTCATAAATTATTTTAAATAAAAATAAATAGCAATTAAAAGAATATGGACCAAATATAAAAGATAAAAATTTTCAATTAAGAAAATGATAAGAGAAAAGAAAATAACAATAAAAAGAATGAGGACTAAAATTTATATAAAAATCAAATTAAATTAAATTCTAAAGGATGAAATTGAAAACAAAATTGAAAACAAAATATATAACAATCAAAAGATGGAGGATTAAATTCAATATAATCATCAAATAACAAGACATATCTGATTTTTCCACAACTTGTGAAAAGTACTTTCCATCAAAAATAAAAGAAAAACACAAGCTATTTTTTTTACTAGAAAATGTTTTTCATTGACCATTTTTCATAGAATAAACATGCTTAACGTAAACTAAAATATTTTTCAACCCCACATGCCTATTATGTTTGTTCTTTTTTGAATATATATATATATATATATATATATATATATATATATATATATATATATATATTAAAAAAA
>Ga0307509_10001885_pt1 | contig 34620 bp, 34 predicted proteins | sample 10_EM_MG_FD_202245 | JGI IMG/M metagenome (GOLD analysis project Ga0307509, IMG submission 202245) | Populus trichocarpa ectomycorrhiza microbial communities from riparian zone in the Pacific Northwest, United States - 10_EM | ecosystem: Host-associated > Plants > Roots > Unclassified | place...
CACCAGACGCAAGAGATGAAAGGCAAAGAGGGCTCAGGAGATCCGGAAGGACAGGAGGCAAAGAGCGGACTGGCTTCGTCCGGACGCGGGCTCGATACGTCCGGTGAAAAAGGTTTTTTTGCTGATGCAGGGGCCCATGGTGGGAAGCCCGATGCACTCAGCAGACGACCGGAGTATCGTTCAGAGGAAGGAGCTGTGTATACCCAACAGTCAATCCTGAAACCAGAACACTTTCAGGTTATGCTAATCCAGCCCTCGCCAGTACAAGGGAAAACCAAAGCTGGAATAAAAACACGGGAAGTTGGAAGACTGAGAATTAGACCATTACACTCCAAGGCGAAAATGCCAACCAAAGGCTCACGAATGGCGGTGAGACATGATATATATGCAATTGAAGAAATCCTAATACCAGCACGAGGACAAAAGCTGGTTGAAACAGGAATTGGAGTTGGACTACCACCAGATACCTATCCAAGTCTAGCACCAAGAAGTGGACTAGCGAGCAAAAAAGGAATAGATGTTGGCGGGAGTAATTGATGCTGATTACATAGGAGAGGTAAAAGTGATTATAATTAACCATAGTAACAACTACTGTCACATTATGGAAGGCGAAAGAATAGCCCAAATGATAATTGAGAAGATTGACATGTGGGATGCTACGGAGGTAGACAAACTGAATAACACTATACAAGGCAAAAAGGGATTCAGAAGTACCGACTTGTCACCCAAATGATTAGTTCAGGCAACCGACACACCACCGGTGGTATGCATACTCCAGGCAAACCACATCGAAAATGAGTTCTTTGGTCAAGAAGATATCAACAACCACCCGTGGTTACTACTAGAACAGGTCATGGTTTCTGGTATGACAATGTCAAAGATACATACTAACCAATTATGAACCAGACCTAATAGAGCAAGTAGAATGGGCAGGAAAAGGAGACCAAGAGTGAAGTGAGAAGAAGGTCCAACTTCGTCGAAGGATGGATCAGGGACAGGAAGCTGCAAAGAACTGTTGGTTAAAGGACGGAATGCTATATTTCAAAAACGGCCTTTACATACCCAACGACAACGAACTGAGGACAGAGATGGCGAAGGGATACCATTACTCTCAGGTGGCCGGACATTTTGGAATGGAAAAAAAGATTGAAATAGTTACCCAGGGTTTCTATTAGGATAAGCTGACGCAATGTATGAACAATTACATCCAGTCATGCGACGAATGTCAACACAATAAATCCCGCAACATGTACGATGGGAACTACTTCAGCCCCTACCAATACCCTACGCAGCATAGACATCAATCTCAACTGACTTCATCACACAACTACCTGAATCCTAAGGATACACACAAGTCATGGTGGTCGTAGATCGGTTCACCAAAATGGCAGACTTTATTGGCCTACCTACGGAAGCGCCAGCGAAGGATGTTGCAACTGTCTTCCTCCGTGAAGTTTGGAAGCTTCATGGCCAACCTACGGAAATCATATCGGATATGTACGCAAAATTCTCGGGAGAATTTTATGAATCTCTTTGCGAGGTATTAGGGATTAAAGGAAGGATGTCAACAGCATACTTCACTCAAAGGGACGGACAAACCGAAAGAACCAACCAAGTGCTGGAAGGTTACCTACTGAACTGTGTCAACTACGACCAAGACGATTAGTATCAGCTGTTGCCACTAGCCGAATTTGCGTACAATAACTCTGTGACAAACGCTTACGGACTTACACCCTCCTATGCCAATTATGGTTTCCCTCCACAGGCGGAATGGATGAAGGAGCACGAAGCCCAGAACCTTGGAGCAGGCTTATATAGCCATTAGATGAAAACAGTACACGAGAAAGCACATAAAGCTCTGAATCAAATGAGGGAAGCTATGAAAAAAATACAACAATCGAAAAGCAATCAAGCAACCAGACCTGAAAGTCGGAGATCAGGTCATGCTAAATGGAAAAAACATTCGTACCAAACACCCCTCAAAGAAACTAAGTCCAAAGCTTTATGGCCTGTTTAAGATACTCGAAAAATAGGGCAACCGGGCTTTCAAACTGGAAATATCTCTGCAGTGGAAGATATACCCTGTCTTTCATGTGTCATTACTAGAACCGTATCTAACATCCGTCCGAGACGAAAGAAAACAACCTCGCGAGCCCGAAGACATCAATGGCAATTTAGAATGGGAGGTGGTGAGAATTGTAAAAAGCGAAGTCCTCGCTTATACCAGAAAGATTCGCGGACATCATAAGCGGATGGGCGAGCTTAGGTATTTTATTAAGTGAAAAGATTGCTCTAAGGATGAGAACACTTGGGAACCTGCAGAAAGCTTGAATAATGGGCAACAGTGGGTGGAGGAATGTCATAAGGAAAATAGGGAAATGCCGGGCAGGGCAGATATTGAATAAGATGGAAAGGTTTTCCTCGTGTGGACAAGCAAACGCACGAGGTTTTTTAGGCTACCATCTGGAGTTCAAAAACAGAAGTTAATGTATATAGTTTATTTTTGTACCTTGCTACAAAGATTCGAGTACCAAGCTTTCGAAGCAGGAGCTGCTGTTAGGCATATGGGAAAGGGGTAGCTTTTCCACCTATTTTTGTCTGCCTTGGGGTTACCCTACCTTCACCCTGTGAAGCTAACACCCCCTTCTGGCCCCGGCATTAGGACGGCGCGACAACACCTAACGGCCTTGTAGTTGCGTCCCAACAGCAAAAGAAACTATCATTGGAACCTTCCTCATAACACGATATATGTTGCGGCCGTCGGCCCGACCGGATGCCGTTAGCAGGAAATATGAGACGGGACCTTTAGCGAGCTTATGCAAGTGTCCCGGGCGAAATCGGCCAACGTCGCATAGAGTGACAGAACTAGCGGTATGGCACAGGAACCTATGTCACCAAAGTAATGGGATGTTTTTGTCGTGTCTACTCTGGAATGCAATGAGAGTATAACTCCACCCACACCAATTGTATATTACTATATAGAACTATTCAGTAAGGAAGGACTATGAGAGAATTGTGCCAATGGTACGATCCCAACTCCGAGTCTAACCGAAGCCTATATGCAGGAAGCCAGAGTGATATCTGCTACTGCAATAGGTCCGATTATGAGATTGGCCACTTCGTTCGTTCGATGATGAGGACACTATCTAGCATGCAGACAAGTTTCACTTCCTCCTGACGGAAGAAGAATTGTGAACTCTTACTAGGACACGGTGCCACACTAGAGAAATCAAGAGCTCTCTAGTGCAGAAGTAAATAGTAGGACGATTATATTCAGGGTCAAGAGGTGTTCGCACTATGAGGAAATGTTCGGACTGGTTAGCAGGTACTTAGTTAGTATGGTAGATACTTGTAGGCCGTACACTCTATCGATTCGGGATATCAATATCGAAGTGCCTTCTGAGCTTTGCTGAAATCATCACGCTACTGAGAAGACACCTTATCAATATACTAAGTTATTACTAGAAAAGTCTTTATTACTATTTTACGCACGTTTATATTCAGCCTTGCTAGACACATCTCCGTCTACCGCAAAGTACCCTGGTTTTACCCATATCGCTTGTTCTTAGAGATCTGGTACTACCTAACAGGTATTTCAAGGAACTCAACGAACTGGAACTCAGGGAATTCGAAGGACCAGAAAAAGAAAAAATTGTGGAGAGATCCTTGGAAGACCACACAATACAGGGCATAAGGAAGGCACTTGAAGAAGGGATGAAAGAAATAAAAGGTGTAGCTTTGAGGCTATGTCAGTGGAAGGACGGATATCACTGGCATCAAGGGGGGGTCTGGATACCCAATAACGAAGAACTCCAGAGTGAACTTATACGACACCATCACGATATCCCCCAAGCGGGACACCGAGGAACCGCAAAAACAACCGCGCTCCTACAATGCAAATACTACATCAGAAAAGATTTATTCCTCTTCCTGGGGGTCAGACTCACAGGACGCCCGGGAGGCACAGAACGTAAACTCCGATTCTGGATACAATGTCAATCCGACCCAGCGTCCAGAAGATTTGCTCAATGTCCCTTTGCGTCCTGAAAACCTCCTGAAACTCACCCTACATCCTATGTGTCCTGACGCCTTCCCATGCTAGCCCATCATGTCCTAACCCCATCCTAGCGTCTGTTGAATGCGCCTTCCCCCTCCCGATAGCTATACCCTTTCTCTCTTCGTCCTAACCTCTGGACTATTTACCTGATCCTTCCAGATGCCAGTTACTTCTTGTCCCGCCTTCCTGACTCACGATACTCTCATCCTCCATCCGGACGTGATGATAACATAGCCACTATTCTGAACCTCTTCCCCACACTCTCCCATGGTCTAGATTCAAGTTCGTTTTCCTAAAGTTCTCGTGATATTGCTCATAATTTATTGCTGTCATCCCGAAGCCCTATACTACTATATCAACTATGATACTATGTGACTATTGCATTTGACCTTTATTACCCCGCCTTCTACGCGTCCCATCACTAGAAAAGAAATTAAACCTACCTACATGTACCACCTCCCCTTAAGCACCCTCCATAGTATTTGCACCATCTTGCTGGCCACGGGTTTCTTCCAGTGCCCCCGACGCCCCTGCCCCCACTTCTCCACTCTGGGAATCCTCCAGGCTGAGCGATAAGCGATTGCTCATTTGAGATTCGACAGCCCCCCGTGCGTTCTGAAGACTCCCATGATTCGACCCATCCAAATCCAGAAACGTTAGCTCCCAGTCAATCCACGTTTGACTGAGATCCAGTGATGTTTCTGTTTCCTGCAACCGATTTTGACTATCCTCAAGCCCCCCTAGGCCGCCGACGTGGGTGTCCATTGGCATCTGTCTCGGTAGGGCATGATCTCCCGGAGTCTGGTTCCCTATCTGAGGCTTCAGTTCGGCCTAAATGGCATCTTTATCATCCGAGAAGCCCTCTCTCTGCTCCTGCCAGATGCTATGCTGTTTCTCGAGCCTCGGTGTGATCCTCTGACAAAGATTTAATATAAACATGTCCTGTGTTGCCCGGGCAAACCCCGGCCACGTGTTCTTCTGCCGAATAAAAAGTTCATGCATTTTTCACAATTAATAGACTCTGTTATCAAAAAACAGGCAATAATTGAGACTCTCCCACCTCCAACTACTTCAGGATTGAAGTTGGGGGGTTTCTTATATACCCCCATTTGCAACACCCGTAGTGAATAGCACAGTATTGCACATGTCAGACAGACTATCGTACCGTTTATGCACTTCAGAAACTGAGGGTCCAGCATGCCTTGCATTTTGATTCTGTTGAAATACTTGCCCGTATACAGCATCCTCAATCAGGGGGGGGAGGAACCTGAAGGTTAAGTGCTACGTTCATTCTGTGAATAGTCAGGTCCGCCCAAGTCCAATGGCTGGAACCAACCTCATATGGATATGGTGGGCACATAAACCTGTCCCTTTCTAGCAGATAATCAACCCTGCGTGCCATGGCCATCGGATTATCTGGCGGCAGATCGTATAGCTGTCTGATATTATGCTTCACATGATAAACGAATTGCGCTCTTACTGCAGTATGTTTTTGACGTAGGTGTCACAGTCAGTGACTGTCTCTACGTCGGATTATCTCTGCCTGAGTCAACATACCTGCTTCACACTCAGATCTGATGTCTCAATATTCGCCGCATCCGATATTGTGTCCACCGCATTTCCTCATACCATGTATATCTGAAATGTCAAAGCAACCGGTGTAATGGGGGCACTCTGTAGGAAGCCAGATCCTCAGATTGCGACCACACCAAAGACTCAAAGCAGAAGTACGGATCAAAATAAAGATAAAGATAATTCAATGTAGAATCAAGCTGTAAAAACTTAATATCTTTAAGCCTGAAAGCTTGAGTCAATAAGTTCTCGCGATGATCATTGGTTATCAGAATTTGGTATCTCTCGCTTTAGTTAAGTACAATAATGTAAAGCCAGAGGACACCTGTCAACCATTCTAGCCTTTCACGAGCACCCTGCTCAGCTCAGTACTGTCCAACTCACCTGCCTAGAGTGAACTAACACTCGGAGGCAGTCGGACCACTCGGATCCTAACTATCTCCACAAATAGGAAGTGCTCAAGGTGATGTCTCTCCAACTACATCTCCCTGAGCGAAAACTCTTCCAAGTTCCTATCGGTAGCATCGCAGTAGCCTACTGACATGCCCACTGTAGAGATAATATCCTTTGGGATGCACTGGCCCAGCAGTGGTTTCGTCTATACAAGCTACGCAGTCAATTGGCAAATCTACTTGGCTATACTAAGCTTCTAAACCGGACTGCATGCTGTCACGAGAAGAAATCTCCTGCTGCTTCACTGCATTGGCGCTACCCACAGTCAACCATGTGGGACCCTCTTGAATTATGACGAGACTCACACCTCTAGAGTCCACTAATAACCCATGGTAATGCTATAGTTCACGGGGTAGCCTGGGACTGGCATTGGGATGGTTGTCCTGGAAGCCTTGCAGCTTCCCCGTTCAGCCCCAAGCCCTCTATTGTTAACCATACTCCCACCCAGAGGTCAAAGTAGGCCCGTAGGTGGTTCCCAGGTGGTATCCAGGTGGCGCCCTAGGAGGCAGTCACCCTCACACCCCTTATATATCCTGCGAACAGCTTCTGGTCAGTTGGACGGCCACAACTCATACAGTGTTGTGAAAGCCTTCCTATGGATCTCACTTTACTAGGAAGCACACAACTATACAGCCGTACAGTGCTGTCGCACGGTACCAACACCGGGGCCGCAGGGGGGTGTTAGGAATATCTCCTGAAAGTTATAAGAGGTTCAGACCACTCCTGCACCGTCAGTAGCCCATTTGGTGCCATACGAAGTGGCCCTATAAACATCTAAGGGTCCCACTATAGTGGAATAACTTTCCCCTAATTCCGCAGACAACTTTGTCGCTGCAGGTAGGGTAACACTTTTGTTTGTATCCTACTTCATTTCTCTTAAATGTTTTGCCTTATAACCCTTTGTGTAACATCCATAATAAATAACTCTACCACCATTGCAAGTTGAACACGCAACCTTCAACAGAAATCACATGATCTATCTACTATGCTACCATGTCACCAAGTTACTTTGTAGACACTTGCACCAACTCATGTCTTCCGCTAGTATACTAAGTATACTGGTCTATCCTCAATCTGGTCACCTCTTGGTATACCATATGGGCTTGAGTCTAGTCCACTGGGGCTACCTATCTATAGGGTTGTTATACCAGGATGTGAGAGGTTGAAGTTAAAAGGCGTCCGCAGAAGGGCAGTATGGGAATGTGGATGTGAGGTACGAAGGGAGGAAGCAGCTGGGCGCTGGAGGGAGAGTTTGTAGATGGAAGGATCAAAGGCGTCTGAACATAAAAGGGGCAACATCCAATGCATCCAGACACTGCCAGTGGCGTCCGGACGTATTGGAGGCAGCCCTTTCACTTCCGGATGGAATAAACCCGGGCAGACGCACCCAGAACTCAAGTTTACATTATAAGCGCTTGAAACCTCAGGCGCTCAGGGTGAGCAGGGAGAGATGGGGTGCAAGATAACCTTTTTGCTGATATATGTTTACACAAACCTCAAGTCACTCAATATTTTGATATTGAAAATGTAAAATATTATTCAACTGATGGATGATGAGCTTTTAGAACCACCTATATTGTCAGAGTATTTTCATAACTAAAATATGATTTTTACATGTATTATATTATGTTACTTGATAACAAGTTTTTTTTTTGGTTTGATATATACAATAATAAATATTGTAATAATACACTGGCAGATCAAAGAGCATGAATGATTTCCATTATCATATATACATGACCTAGCCAGATACGATTGATCAAATTTAAATCTCTCCATCTTGACCCAGTGCCTCCAATATCACTACAAGATCACCTTTTCTTGCCTCTCTCTTGAGGTAAGTATCATGAGATCTGCGCTCACTGGATTCACGAATTTCTTCCATAAGCTGAAAAATACCCCGCATGAGATCTTCATGCTTCTGATCCTGATTGGCTTCTAACTCTTTCATCTCCTCTTTATCCTCCTGCACACTTGCAGTAAACTCCTCCAAGACTCGTTCAACTGCCTTCATGGCAGAGTTCTTGGGCCTTTTGGTTTGTGCTGTTGCAGTACTACCAGCAGAGCCTTCCGGAGTATCCCCAGCCTCCACCCATCTTCTCACTAATCCCCTCATTGAGTCCTCCCTCACTCGCCTGCTATCTTGCTCCAGCAGTTCTGCCATTTCATGTGCTAACCTCCGAGGCTCAGAGTCGATACTACTTAAATCCCAGTGAATGGCGAGCGCAGCTAGGTTGAGCTTGAGCTCAAACTCGCCAAAATCTTCATTGCTTCCACTCTTCCGAAGTGAGAGGAGTTCCCCTTTCTATTATCACATATTGTAAGTATTCTCAATTTACAGTTTCATTCGTGGGAAGTTTACTAACCTCATATATCTCAACAAGTTTGTTTACTCTTTGGGAGCAAGACTACTAACTCCACATAATAGGCTGTGGCTCCAATCTCTCAAGCACCTTGGCCACCTTCACCAATTTTGCTACAGTTCTTCCACGCCCACAATTGATTGGATTTGTTGCAAGAACCTGGCAGACGAGTGCACAGTCTATCCAATCTGTCCACTTTAGCAGTCTGGCTGCACCAGTACATCAGCAAAAAAACCTTTTTCACCTGATTTAGCAGGCCCGCATATCAAGCCCGTGTCTGGATGAAGCCAGTCCACACATAGCCTCCCGTCCTCCCGGATCTCCCCAGCTCTCTTTACCTTTCATCTCTTGCATCTGCTGCACCTGAACACTCCACTTTGCCTGCAAAGCGTCCGATGCACTCCTTGCAACCCTACCCCCTCTGAGCGCCTGCCCGTTGTATCTGCCCCCTTATCTTCTTGTCTATAGCCCTCCTGCCTACTTTTACCAACTGCGCGCATCCAGCAGCCCACCCAGATCTCCTCTCACCTCTAGCGACTTCGATCGGTCCGCTCCGATCTGCTGACATCCTATGTTGCTCTTTTCTTAGCCTGTGCCCTACTGTCACTTCCATAATTCCCTTACTGTTTACAAGAGGACAGGTGTGGCCACCATGGCGACCCCCTACTTTGGTTGGCTTCGCCACAGGTGAGAATAAATTCGCATGATTAATCATCCACAAAGCTCACACGGCCGAGTTGAAGCCAGACACTTTCAAAGGGTACTCTCTACGTTAAGTCGCCGGTTTCAACGCGGTTGCCTACTCAATTCAACCTAGTTAAAATACTCGCTTAAACACTCGCGGATCGCATATTACTCCCCCGGCCGAGTTGAAGCCAGACACTCAATTTGTGAACAGTCATCTGAAGTGTACAGCTTCAACTTCGTAGTATATTTATGCAGAACAATTCAACTGATTTAAAATATTCCCAAAAAAGCCCACGAATCGTGTAGAACTCCCACGCACCACAGTTGAAGCCGGACACTCAATAATGGCACTACCATCTTAAGTGTACAGCTCCAAGTTGGCCGCATATTCATGCAAAATAATTCAACCTATTTAAAATATTCCCTTAAACGGCAGTGGATTATGTAGTACTCCCGCAGCCGAGTTGAAGCCGGACACTCAATATGGGCACTGCCACCTTTAGTGCCCAGCCTTAACTCGTATAAAGACTGTACATAATTGGATAGAATAATTTAATATATTTCATTAAAGGTCCTCAGATCAATCCTGTGATTCACTATCCATTACCTCCCCCTGCTAGGCATTACCTGTGCCAGTCAGATCACTACCCCTATACTGACTATTCGGATGTCGCGATGATGGACCCGCCTGGTCACGTGAATATGTCCGCTCGCAATGTGAAATCTGCAACGATTGACCGGATTGAGTATGCAAACCAATGGCAACCAATGAACAGCTCCAGCCTGCCTGAGAATATTTCTTATCTTGAAAAGTGCTAGCAACTGAGCCTCCACCTGTCCTCGTAAATCTCCATTATTCACTTTCCCACCAGTCTGGACCCATACCCAATCGTTTCTGGGGCCACCGTTACGGAATGCCTTTGTTCCAGTTCGGCGGGCCTGGTTGATCCGGAACCTGTCAGTTTCCTGAAACCCAGCGACTTGAATTTCAAGCTGAGCAAATCCTTCTACCGGGAGTAACTCTAGTTCGGTGGGGTCAGCTGGCAACCCCCGGTCATCCGCAACAGTCTACCTAGTAAAACCTAGTATCTCCTATATCATGTCGGAATAATCGATATTGAGGGTTGCGCTTCATTCAGTCAGCATGCTGGTGTTCTTCATACTACCACCTTTAAGAACCCGGCGAGGCGTACAGTGACCTGAAAAACCCAGCATTTCCATAGTACTATCTTCAGCCACAATCACATCTTTAACTTGCGAACGTGCTTCTATAGTCTGTAACCTCATTCCTAGAGCATGCTGGCGGCCATATTCTGATATGATCTGCCAGGTGGCGTCATTCTTGTTTGACCGGCGGTATCTATCTTTAATCGGATCCTTATTGGCTAGTTCACCGATCTCTGTGGAATACATCGATATGCATCCAAAACGCCATACGTGGAAGGCAAAGTGAGTCAGGTAGTGCATCTTGATGAAGTTGAAGTGGTTCTCATGCCATATCAAATCCAGCCACCGATCGAACCTTTGAACTCTCTCTTGATCAGCCTGTCAACAGCGATTAGCGACGGTTTTATCGTGGACTTCTTTAGCATACTGTTCCGCCATCAGTTCCTTTAGCTCCCGATCCTGGCGATCTGCTCAGGTGCAAGTAGCCTTCGAGGTACGGAACTCAAGAAAAGTATCCTTTCTTCGGTGAAATCTCTGCAGGTAGATTTCCATGTAGGAAAGTGTATCTGGTGTATGACTCCAATATTGAGCCATGAGAGAGAAATCAACCAGGGCGCTACCAAACTCCAAAGCACTCTTGAACTCATAATACTGAGAACTAGTATCTAGATCTCATAATACAGAGGCCAATACGGCTAAAATACAATGGCCGGAATTGCATATCTCCTTCCCCTGCCATTGGGGAATTTCACCATAGGCCTTTTTAGGTATGCTGAATCCGCGGTAAGCAGGAATTTCTTTCCCAGCATCGTCAAATGCGAGTTGTCGTTTATGCTTTTTCAGGAATCCCACCCCCCATGCCATCATATGTTTGAATAAGCCAAGCTAGATATTGTGCAAGAGGTGGGGCTTGTGTAGCTCCGTGCTGCTTACTTGATCAAGTCCAATGAATACATTGTTTCGTATTTTGTCGCCCAACAGCTGAAACTATTCTGCAATGCCGGCTACTTCCCCCCGCTCATGCCTCAAGGCTTTCTCCCTATATCGCATGTAGTCGCAGGTCTCATATATCTGCTGCGAATCCCCACTGATCTCCTCTCACGGAACCTCACACTTTAGACACCACTTACTACCTATTCCTTGCCAGGCTGCATGCTCAGCATGATGCACAATTCAGGCCAACAAAATAAGAAAACAAAGGCATGTTGTGCCATTTGCACACTCTATTACCGTTTCTTCTTGGGCAACCGGCTGTAATGGTGCCCGGACAAGATTAAAGACAGGCCCTGCGGGTATCTGCATTTGTCTGCCGCTGGGCTTCTTTGGTACCGGCTGACTCGTCAGTGAACCTTTGGGGTACTGGAAGCAATGCCAGAAGCAGGATTGGCATCTTGGCAGGGCTGTTTCTCGTCTGCGAAATGATATTGCTAATCGTCATGTATACTGGAGAGGCTTTCTTATCTCCTGAGAAATTGGTAACGTGCGTCTGGTCAGACAATCTGATAATGGGAACTACTGTTGACCCACCGGAGATGTGTTCTACCAAGGAATGGAAAGGGCCGTGAGTACTGGAAACACCTCTCCCCAGACCTGTCAGGACCTATCTCATCCCTGTATATCCCACCACCAGTCCGCTGTATGCATCTCTGAATATAATTGGTCCTGACTTGAATCATTTTCTCATATAGATGAGTAAACTATAACCGAGCTATATGTGACCTGGCGGATCAGGTAGCGGACACTGTCAATAAGATTTTGATAATAGAAAGTTGTTCCATGTCGACCATCATCAATACTGGCTTCCACCCACACCAGGTATGCACGAAATGGGGCCCGTAGATCGAGGTGTTGTCGCAAGGTATAGGCTGACCAGAATGATCTGCTATCCGTACCACCCAAATCTTCGGCAATGTACCCATCAATCTGTGACTTGGCTACCTTGCTCCAGACAAACCAGCTCGTCAAATTTAAGACATCTTCAGATGAAACAGGGCTTCATGGGTTATCAGTGATACCCATATTGAGCCCTGTATAGCCAGCTACTTCGCCGAGAGGGCTGCTGGCGCTGTGATTAGTTTCTTGACCAGAAAGGCTCACACAGACCGGTTGGTGGGAGATGTCTTCTCTGTCTGAAGCGTTGTGCATCTCATCTATCACACCACTCGCTGTATGGACATCGGCCATCTCGAGACCTGGATCAGATTCCTAGTCTGAGTCGGCCATGTTTTCAAGGTAATCACAAACCAAGGTAGGTCATGTCATGAAGGAGGCCGCATCCGCAATCGCATTGAGGAATAGAACGATATCAAGGTGTATTGTCTGAAGGCGTTTTCGTATGCAGCAGCTTGTTGATAACGTCACCTGCAATATGGACACTTTGTTGTCTTGGATGCATCATGTGTGGTGTTTGTTTCTCTTTCAAGTAGTGTGGCAAATGCATAAGCAGATCGGCAGACAAACTGCAGCAGACTTAGTATCTTTCAAAGTGAAAGGTAGGTTTCTTTCAAGGGGTAAATGGGGAACCTTCAAGTTTATTTGGTCAGATAATGACCGGGTCCGGATATTCAAGCTGTCAACCGGTATTCACTATTTAACTTGTGAAACTAATTCTTTGTTAAGAGGATGCTAACCCTATTGTGGGCAGACTAAAGAGGTGTGAAAGCATCTTGGCTCTCAGGTCAAGACTCGCATGCAGCTCTGTTGCGGCTCACAACCTTATCTGAAGCCTATCTAGGGTATGTCTTTGTACCTAGATCACATGACTTTTAAAGACATCAATATTCAAGTTTGTACAGGGTACAATCCTACTAACCCCACTAAAACACTCCTCGTGCAGCCTATATAAGGTCTCTCTTCCCCCCACATCCATCTTCTTTCCACAACCCTTTCCCAAATCACAATCACATCTTCGATCCGCCAGTCCATCCTAACAGGACCCATAAAGCTTAGCACAACCTCTCACTCGTCCGCAGCACTACTAGTATATCCTCAGCTTATTTCAAATTTACCTATCTGCCTTTCTCTAGGTAATAACCTTCCTTCGCGGCCGTTTACCATCAGCAGAACTCCCTTTACCATCCCCTAGGGCTCCTCTATTTCCATTTTCCGCTCTTCCACAATCCTTTATCCTCAAATATACCAGAGTCTGCTAGCACTCATCTTTCATCTGCTCAAGGTCCTTTTTTCTTTAAAAAAAAGCCTCTTTCCGATCCGGCAACAACCCCCCACCCCGACCACTATTACAATAGCAGCCTCGAAAATTGGTATCACTTTTGAAACATCGGGAGCCTTTAAAAACGCCGGCAATGTGAACTGGAATAAGCATATTTGGGGCTTCCCCCAACCACTAACCTATGGTCAGGAGTATAATGCCTGGCTAAAGGCTTTGAAACGTAAGATGGAGCAAGACAGGATCCCGGGGTGTAAGCAGAGTACAGCCGCCCAATGGGCAGCCATCCAGCCATATGCTATTACCCTCCAGCCTGTCAGCCAGAGGTCGGGACTCTGGCAAGTGAATAACCTCTGTGGTGAATGTGTTACCAAATGTCTTGATGTTTTGCTAACGGACATAGCAAAAAACCCTCAGCGTATCTTAACCGACAGGTTGAAAGTGCAGCCTATTGCCACTGTTGCAGTTGTGGACCCCGCCCCTGCAAGAAATGATCGTAAGGTAGCCCCAAGCGTCTGCCCTAATGTACCAATTATCCGCTTACAGCTCCTGCAGGTCTCGCTTGTTGGCGCTCTGTGCCTCTCAGTGTGGATCAAGCATCCAAAGTCAGGCCAAGCAGCCCACTTCCTGCCAGGATGGACAGAGTCCAGTGGCAAACTCACGAACATGTTTACTGGATGGAGCTAACTGAGTACACCTTTGCGAACCTGCTTGCCGGCAGTGACAGAATCTTGTCTCATGGATTCGGATATTGTATGCTTGTTGGTGCAACGGGACAGGGCACACGTTTGCTGCGAGATGATCCTGAGGAGCCGCTGACACTTGCTGAAATGATCCAAATCACAAATCAAAGGCATATCCGCATATGGTGGTTCTGGAAATCGGCAAAGCAAACTAATTCGTCTGCTCTTGTGTGCCTAACCCAGCAGCGATACGGAAGATAAAATCTCTGCCCCTGGTAACCTCCAGTTTGACTCACGCAATAACCGGGGTACCGTTTCAGATGAAAAGTGGCCCGGTAGCGATGAGGAGCTGAACTCTGACGGCCACCAGCCAGAGTCGTCCGCTCCGGCCGCAGGGCGACCCACATCATCGAGGACCACCAGGAGCGGTCATACCATAAAAAAGACCAGGCGAACACACCGTATCAATTAAGCGGACATTGGCGAATCAGAGCCAGAGTCAGATGTCGCTGCTGATCGGGCCCTCAATTTGGCAAAAGCGGAGATCCTGGCCCCAGATTCCAGTCCTACATCGTCTCCTGGTAAGCATGCTTCTGTCCCTTGTGCTAACTTCGGCACTCATCTTTTGAGTTCTATTAGACAAAGACTGGAGACTGACCTAAAGAAAGCACCTCAGACGCCAGCAAATAACATTAGTAAACGCAACCTGGCCGTCATGCAAGAGGCTGATGAGCCATACAGTACGGATGAAAGTCCGGAACCTCCGCGGAAGGTGGCCCACTAGGTGGTGGCAATTGATGCCAGCATTGAGGTTGAACGGGACAAACTCCATGAGGAGCTTAATCTGAGTGCACTATCTGCTGACAGGCCTGGTCCCCCAAAGAGTCCTCTGCCGTTGACTGCCAATCCAGGCCATGCGGCGTCCGCTCCCTCTGAACATGCAAATGTCAGAAGGTCAGCCACCCATCTTTTGGTGCTGGCCTCAGCAGGTGAGCAGCCTGTCAACACATGGGCGACCCAAGTTTGTACGCCCAGCATAAGCTATTCCCCCTCCGATCCATCTGCAAGCGATGTGTCTGCGGATATTCCCGCAGCTGGAGAAGCCAGACGAGAATTAAGCCCTGCCGCTAACTCCCCACCCGACCCAAGTGCATACTCTACACCTGGCCAGTTCCAGTCACCACTACCAGGGTTTTCATCCATTCTATTGGCAAGGTCTACTGTAGTACCGCAAGCAGAAACAGGCATTGGGAGCTGGCTCAAGTCCGTTTCTGTCCTGGCTCACTAGGTCTACCAACAAAGCTCTCCTGCTTCAACCAATGTCCCTAATGTCTGGCTAGCAGCGGGTGCAGGTCTATTTCAAGCAATTTACATATTCTAGGCCGCGATGGACCCTTTGTGTTTTCTTTTTGATGTTTAATTTTTGGTATTTTCATTTTTGTTTCTCGAGTTTGTGTTTTTCTCACTGTTTTCTGACTATTTCTGTTTGGATTAGCCTGATACGTGTGGGCTGCTTGCCCTGCTCAGTACACTTAATTTAGTCCTGCGACTATCTCCTGCAGACATTTCCTTGCTGTGTTTTTCATATGGAGTTTAGCCTTTAGAGTTTTGCAAGCAATCCTTGTATTTTTTCCCGCACATTTCTTATTTGGATTAGCCTGCTGCGGTTGCCCAAACCCTATCTAGTCAAAGGAGACTTTGTTTCACTTCCTATTTTTCGTTTACCGTATCAGCTTCTGGGACCTTCTCTTGGAATCTTCGCAGAGGATTCTTGTTCTTTTCAAGATCTGGAATATATTTTCTCTTCAGGCTTTAGAGATTTGCTCTTTGGATTTCTGTGTATCATTCTCATTCTTTTCTTGCGCGTTTTTTATTCAGGGTTACCCCTTTCATCGCTATTCCTATCCCCGCTTTACACCTTATATCCCATCTGTTGAGCCTTAGTGGCGGCTTTCACTTTTGGAGATGACCGTCCAGGCTCTATGCCCTAGCCTTACCCACATTTGCTACCGTCCGCTTGGCAGACCTACTCAAACTAGATTAGTCCGTCACTACTGATAAACCTTTTTTCATCACCCTCAAGAATATCAAGTACCAAACCCGCATGTTGCCCCAGTTCAATAGTGGCGCGCCCAAGTTGAAGCTGGACTCTTCAAGTGCAAAAATCCTGTATCTGGTAAGAAGTTGCAATCTGGACGCACAGGTGTCTGCCGACACCAGCAAACCTAAAAGCGAGTGATGAACTATGAATGTTCTTAGTTCTTAAGACAGCCGGACGGACCATTTCTACCTTCCAAGTTCACATCCCATATTGTGCCCTTAGCTACACACCAACAGAGGCTTCCTGACACCACCTGCTCACCATCATCATACCCAACAAGTCTATTTTATCACTATCCACCTGCATACTATGTCACAACAACAGCGGTGGGTTATGAGTGACCGAACACGTTCATCAAAACCGGAAAGGCAAAGGCAACGAGAGGTGCTCCGCTGACTTTCCAGAGATCTGGGTTCAGGGATAGATTAACTATAGTACCATCACCCAGTGTTGAGTCTGTGATGGCTGGGTCCGCTGTAGGTTGGAGGAGGGATGCCGTGCTGGAGCTGGCTTCTTCACGACTCAAGGTACCAGAGCCTGTCCTTAACCACAGGCTGTAGGTTTTGGAGTCAGCGAATGAGAGTCTGGACTCTAATGCTGGGGAATATGAGGGCCATGATGGCCAGACTGAAGAGAGCAAGGAGAGCAAGCATGAGAACGAGTTAAGCCAGCATGCCGACGATACGGATCATCAATCAGACTGCGGAGTGCCGAGACCAATTTGGGGTCTGTTTCTTAGCTCACAGCACTCGATACTGACAATCGCCCCTGGGAACACCCAGAGTTCTAGAAGGAGGATTAGTTACCCTGGACGGAGAACGCCTGCCCCAGTAGGCTTTAGCCAAAACGGTTATACATCTGCAATTCCCCCCCATTCGCCCACAGTCTAAAATCCAGTTGCCACGCACATGATCACCCCAAGTCACCCAGATCGAACAATGCCGGAATTGCATAGCTGAGGAGGACACCAGGCCCGCAGCAGGCGAAAAATGACCACAGGGCTTGAGTGTAGCGTTCTGGCCAGAGCCCGTGATCTGATGTGGGACGGGACGATCCTTGTCAATCTGTTTCTAGACCCAATTACCCTGACCGAAGAAGTCCGCACATGGTCGAGCAAGGCCCAAACCCAATCAGGCCTTCCTGACTTTGCTAATACTACTCCGGCCTCACATCACCAGGTAAGTTACCCTTAATCGATAACGAGCATCCCATCCCAGACTAAATGGAGTGGCCACTGGTTACTGATTTTCAGATGCTGGCAAAGCACAGCAAATGCAGATCGGAGTATGTGCATACAGTAAACAAGGGTATAACAGAACTCTATAAGCTCAATAGTGAGGATGATCCTAGAGCCAGAGCACGAAGAGTGGAATACCTACTGGAGGAGGATATGTTCATTTGCCAACCTGGCAGCTATGAGGTATCTTTGTCACATTTGTCGGGATTGTTTCTAATCACCATGAGACTAAATCAATCTGATCCAGCGGACAGCCAATGCCTCTTAGATTCGTAGCACCGCATATTCACGGCGCGATATTTGCTCAATATAACACCAGCCCGCAAAGGAAGGGCAAAACAGATGCCGATTTCCTAGGTAAGATGTATGGCCCGTTTATCTCTCTTACAGTGGCCATATTATTTCATTCACTGCGATGTTAGTGGACTGACATCTTCCTCAATAATGTGGCTTTCACACGTGCCAGTTCTGGGGGTAAGAAAAACTATGGGTACTATACTGGCAGGTTTCAAAAGTGTTCAGATCCCCCGACAACCCCGCCATCCAGATACTTTTGAAAACCGCCTGTACTCGAATTGTGTGACATGTCAGCTAGCAGCTAGATAGCCCTGCTTGAACATCAGACACAAGCGTGGCGCAAAACAGGAAGAGTTTGGCACAGTCGAATAATCCGGCGGATTAAGATAACATTGGAGCCTAAAATCACGACAGAGCAGGGAAACTGGCTGGAGAGGACGGTGGGATATGACAATGATGAGGATGCATTGAGACTGGACTTTGGCAGTGATACAGAGCTGGAGGAATTAGAGACAGCTGGTGGCCGCGCAGATTCAAGAAAATACAGTCAGCGCCAGCCGCAGTAAGAACATCAGGCGAATCCGGGCGCACTCATTGGTGCAGCACAGTTCCAAGAACCTAGAGACATGGAATCGCCGGTTGAAGAAACTGATCGTGAGGATAGAAAGAATGGTTTTATCACCACTCGCCGATCGTGTATATATATAATAAAATCAAGTTAGATTACCTGTGCTAAAAGGGTCAGAAATGATCAAATAATAGTAGTGTACGGGCCAGCCCGGTGTGCAGGAAAGGAATGGGAACGCACTGGGCGGCTCGTTATAAGCCGTGCAAGCATGAGTAAGTCATCTAGCGGGCAATTGTAGGTTCAGTAGGCATGGGAATGTGTCAGGGGATGGCTATAAGCTGGGCAGGCTTGGTTAAGTAATCTAGCAGGCAGTTGTGGGTAAAGCGGCACGGGAATATTTCTGGAGGACTGTTACAAGCCAAGCAAGGCGGTGGGAGCCCCTAAGCGGACATCTAGAGTCTGGTGGTGGACAGTGAGAGGAATACATACCGGCGAACAAGATAGGATGTGCAGAGCTGAGGAAAGAGCCTAGCGAAAGGGCCAGAGGGTGGAGGACATCTGCCAGATATGGGAGAATACAGGGTGGGATCAGAGGGTGGAGAAGCAAGGGCTGAGGGTATTGGGAGGAAATATGGCGAAAAAATGAAGACGGGAAAACATACGCCGGATATGCAAGAAGACTGAGGGAATCCGGAGGTGGGGGAGAAAACAGAGGTGATGTTGGAGGGGTTCTGAGTAAGAAACAGATTCAGAGGGAGGCTAGTGACGAAGTGAAAGGAGAGAGGGTATCATGGGAGAAAAGCTAGCAGCCGGGAGTATCTGGGAGGGGGCCTGGCTGTGAGAGGTTGCGGTTGAAAGGCCTCCGCAGAACGGCAGTATGGGAACATGGACTTTAGGTGCGAAGGGTGGAAGAGGCTGGGCGCTGGAGGGAGGATTTCTGGGGGAAGTGGGGTCGAAGGTGTCTGGACCCAAAAGGGCCACGTCCAATTGATCGATATGCTACCTGTGGCTTCCGGATGCATTGAAAGCGGCCCTTTCACTTCCAGATGGAATAACCCGCTGTGGGCGCACCCAGAACTCGAGTTTACGTTATAAGACCCTGGAACGTCCAGCCCACAGGGTGAGCGGAGAGAGATGGGGCTCAAGATAACTTTTTTTGCTGATGTACCACTGGCCCCCAAGTGTGCACCCTCACTAGCAACCAACCTTGGCTCATCTGCCAGCCTCCCAGTACTGCCTGGTTGTTCACCTTCCACTATCTCAAGGTCTCTTGTGATTCTTCCTTCCATTGTCATGTCTGAATGCTGACTTGTAAGTACTTTGCACTACCGTAAGATCTCGAATAATCGGCCCATGTGCTAGGAAGTTGATTTTGAGTTTGAAACACAGGACCGCCGGAGATTAGTGTCTTAAATAAAATCGTAACCTAAGACAAAAGACAATTTCAACCTCAAAGAAATAAATGTAAACATCACAACGCGTCAAAAATGAGTCAATTCTATGAAAAAGAGAAAATGTGTCATAATAGAAAAAGAACTTGAGTCAATATGTAGGCTATTTTGATATGAAAAGAGGGAGAGTTTCGCAGCTTTGTGAAAATGAGAAAAGAGAAGAAAACGAAAGATTCAAAGATCAAAAAATGCCATCCAGAAGTTCCAATCTCCCGTGCGGCCGTATTCACATTCAGCCCAACCTTCCTGCTCTTCCAGCCGACCAGTTTTATGCTGGAATTAAAAAAAAGCCAGGACCAAAACGGAGGCCGTTATCAGTAGCACTTCTAAAACCCAAAAATCCAACCCTCAATCCTCATCGTTCCTATACAGTAAACTATAAGCTTAGAATTCTTTCATACTGGAGTTCAAAATGCATACCTTGTGGCCCTACACGGTTTCGAGAACCCACGAGAGCAGAGGTTGCAGACCGGTTTCAAATCCCAGCAACAAACCTTTCACAATGGCGAAGGGAGGAGGAGGCAGGACACTACCAAGAGGCAAAAGGGAGGCAACACCGAGTATTGGGTGGGGGTAGGCAGAGGCGGTGGAAGGAGATGGAACGGGAGCTATTTGAGCTCTTTCGGGAAAGAAGAGCGATGGGAAGGCCAGTTCGCCGGAGCTGGTTTCGCCGTGTTAGCAAAGAATTGATTGAAAAGCACTATGGAGAAGGTGAAGCAAACCTTTTTTGCTTTTCAAATGGGTGGTTTCGAGGCTTCCTATCGTGGCACCAGATTAGTCTTCGTGCGATAACCAATAAAGCTAGTAAATTGCCACAGGATTTTGGTGAGGCAATCCTGAACTGGATGCGATTTAATCGCCGAAATTCACAAATTAGGGAGGCAACTTCTGTGGAGCAGGGAGACTTACCAGCAGCTATCGGGAGATATCGACTTCAGAACATCTGTAATATGGATCAGACTCCGGTGCCATACGAGTTTATTGAGGGACATACCTACAATATTAAAGGCGAGAAAACTATTTGGATGCAGTCAAGTCAGACATCGGGATGGGACAAACGCCAGGGGACAATTCAGCTTACCGTATTCGCCGATGGGGTACCACGAGTGAAGCCCCTGATCTTCTTCCGTGGAAAAGGTACTATTGGACCTACGATCATCACCGAAATGCGCACTTATGACCACCGGGTAGTGGTTAAGTTCAATCCTACAGCATATGCCAATAGTGAGAATATTGTTAGCTGGTTAGATGAGCAATTAGTTCCAGTATTGGAAGGCCAACCTACTCTTCTCGCCTTGGATCTCTTCAGCGGCCACAAAACGGACGAAGTACTCGATACTATGAAGGCAAACGATATCACAGTTAGCGTTATTCCTGGAGGGTGTACTGGATTGATACAACCTCTTGATGTATCAATAAATCGTCCCTTTAAGGACATTTTAAAGGTTAGTTGATCCCTTTCTGGAAAAACAAAAAAACAAACACCGCCCGGGCACTTGCCATAGTGTAGCGATTCCTGAACTCACTATTCCCTCTTTACCTTGTTAGCCTTATACTTATATCAGAAGAACTGGAACAACTGGACAATCTGCGATGGTGTTGGAGTTACCTTTCCAACAATATTTGATGTTTTTTATTTTTTATTTGTCTTTCTTTCTTGTTTTTTAATGTGTTTGTCGACCTTTTCCCTCCTCAGGTGATTTTGGACTACCTCATACATGGCCTGAGCTTTCAAGTTCTTGTTGTATATGAACCTCCGAGAGTTCTAAATTTCTTTATACCAAGATCTCGCCTGTGGGCCCAGGCAGTGCCACTCAAATCTGATCCTGCACGCTTGAGCTGTCAGCAAGATTCTTTACTAGTAGACACTCATCATGCAGAACGGGTATACTAACCTAGAGGGGGTTACTTAGGAATCCTTGGAGCGAAAACTTGATGAGATAGAGCGAGAGGAAGAACAGATTTTGGCTGAGGAAGGGGGGGTGCTAATTGGAAGTAAGGTGGGGCGACGGCGAGTTGCGGTAACATGGGCTGTGGGCGACGCCTGGGAGAGGTTCTCCGCAGAAAGGGTTGCGGTGGTTCAGAAGGCCTTCCGCGTTGTTGGACTGGCTCTTCCAATTGATGGGTCAGCGGATGATGAAATATCAATTAAGGGGATAGAAACTGGGTTGCTTACTGAAGGATTGAGGGATTGGCAGGAGGGGGGCATACTCGTGGATGATGAAGATGACCCTGTAGCATTAGATGTTAGTGAGGATGAAGCAGAAGTATTTTTCGAGTAGCCAAGACATAATGAAACTGATATTGCGTCTTACCTGACGACTGTCCTTGGCGTGACTCACCTTAATTGGACTTCCTAGCACATGGGCCGATTATTCGAGTTCTTACGGTATTGGTAATGTGTTCAGATCCGATCAGACATTTCTCTTGTTTTGTTCTTTACGTACATCTTACACCATCTCTCTCTTTTTCTTACTATTTTCAGTATGTTACCCTACAGAATTCTCCAGGTCCTAAAAGCATTGTTTCAGACCTTGACCAGGTGCCTGTTGTCACCCAGGTGTCCAAAACCTTTCACATAACATATATTAACAGATTTAACAGGCACCTAGATCTCCATGGGCAAACCCTCTATTAGGGCACATATCAACAGTAGTCAATTGTATCAGGGAGTTTCAAGTGACATATTTGAAGCCCCCCAAAAATGGGGTTGGGTAAAGTGATCAAGTTTTGGTATATATCATACTTGCAGAAAAAGAAAACGTCTGTTCCTGTACTCGTTCCCGGCATGGAGAACTTGAACATTTGAATCCGAATTTTGTATGGGCGCTCAGATACACACAGACAATTTGCCATACAAAATTTTGATCCCTGTGTTCAGGTTCTACATGCTGTAAACATGTCAGGGCTAAGGGGTGAGTGGGTTTAGAAGATGCATTACTAAAGGTCAGGAACCGACTTTTTCTTTAGGCAAGTATAATACTGTAACAGTAAAGAAAATTCTTTTCATTTTTTACTGTAATATAAGACGAGATCAACAAATAGGAGGACTTTGTGAACACTACAACAATTTGTATATCGTAGTTGTCCAATTTTCTTCCTACAATTGCTTTGCCTAAGGACTACCTTACTGAACATTTTTGCAATCTTCGACTAAGAAGTTGAGGTATCATACCTTTTACTCGTGTCTCTGTGCCAAGAATAGGAATCTCTTTTAGAATAGGTTCTCCAAACCCATATAGAGGATAGCGTTGAGGCCCCTTTTCCCGATCAGACTCATGGGGTAAAGCTTATTTGCATTGATATCCTCATGTGAATCAGATGTTGTTTTCCTTACTCTTATCCACTTATACGTCATGTGTACAGTGTCTTGTAGAATATTCAAAACCAATCTAATTTCTACAAAAGATAATGGCCCCTCTTGTAGCCTTGGAGAGGCTTCTCCCTTTGTCATTCTGTTTTTTATATTAATTTAAAGTCTTGGGTTTCTCACAACGCAGAATACTTACTTCCTATGATAAGAATAATCAATGCTGGTCCACCGGAGTTCACAAAATGTCCAACCCTGTGGTTCGTCATGGGGTTGTTTTGGTATGTGGCCTTACCAGCTACCGGAAATTTTCCTCACACTTTTTCAAACAGCTCGAACACTATACTTTTTATGGGCTAGTGGACGCTATTCCAAAAGAGGTGCTTATTCTGGCGCGGAGACATGAGTACTTATTGGCGGTTGATGGTAAGGCTCGGGTGCTTAATCTGCATTGAAGTATTGTCTCCTTACCAAAACTTAAACTGTGATCTTGGCTCGTTACCAACCTCTTGATCTCCGTCTCTACCTGAGAAAAATGTATTGTGTAGTAAGGTAAAGTTAGAGTAAATTAACTGTTTTTGTGTAGGCCAAGCTTATCCGAAACGCCACAGTTAGCTACTTTTCGTCAGCTTTTTTAACTTTGAAAACCCCTAGTATGATAGAACATCGCAACAAGTGCACTGTGAATCACATGCTCCGTTATTGCCCTGGGCTACGAGTCAACTCTGGCCACCTCAAGCACGGCACACCTCCACACTTCGCGGACTCTCGTGAGGGCCAGAGTATCGTGAAGGCTCTTTTAGGGAAACCTTCAGTGAATATCAATTCTCAGGATTGCCTTAGGGAGACCCCATTGCATCGGGCAGCTAAGCTGGGGCGCAAGGGGGTGGTGGAGTTCATCGCGAAATGGTATGCAGATTACCGCCTGAAAAATTACGATGGCAATTCCGTGGCAATGTTGCTGGGCCAGCTATCAGGAGGATGATAGAGACATATCTCTTGCAATTCTTTCATACTGTCATGATACTATAGGAGGTCTTCCGTCAATAGCACAGTGCGATTGGCTGGATTTCGAGGATGTTGAGTCCTTTTTTCCTATTTTTCAGAATTTCTGGAAGTAGCTCTTGTGTTGGGGTTGATTGTGGGGGTTTCGGGAGCACAGAGGATTGTTCTGGAGCGATTGTGGCTTACCGGGAGTGTTCTCTGTGCATGCCTTCCTTTTGTCTTCACCGAGGTGTGCTGGGGAATCGGGACATGAGTGGCGGTAAAAGGATGTATGGTGATATATCGAAAGGCTAGAATACATTTGCTATATTTCGTACACCTTCCTATCTCTACCATTAGCTTTAAAAAGAGTGAGATACGGTAGTAAAGTGTGTGACTTTGCCGGTACCTCTCCCACCTCCCCCACCATTTTTCGAAAATGCAAAGTGAATCGACTCATTTTACCACGGATCTATTGACAATCATCCTTGAGTACACTCAGGCACTCGAACGTGGGGGTGAGGAATGGGCGACATTATCGTTTATTTGGCTGGGATAATTCCACGAAGCTGTATGATCATCTGATCAGAAGTATCATCGTCTAGTAATATTCCGAATTACCCACTCATAGTCATATTCCAGGTTGCTTTTGCCAAGTCCCACAATTCTATGAGTATTATATAAGCCTAATGAATTCACTATGAGAGCTAATTTCAAATACGGCACCATACTAGAAAGCAGATAATAGAACGTGCAGACAAGCCTATAGCTTCAGAATGCGCATCCTCTACAACAATAAACAAGCTCAAATTCCACCGAGGAAGTCAAGATAGAGAAAGAAAAAATGCAAGAAACTGGAAAAAGAGAAAAGAACGAGCAAGAAAACGGCGGGGGAAAAGAGTATGAGAAAAAAGATTATCACATCCCCTACCCCTTAGAGCCCGTTTGACTACAGCTGTTCCTTTCCGTTAGGAGACTGTTTCTGCTGTGAAAATGACCTCTCCGTTTTGAAACGGAAGGAAATGGGTCATTTGTATAGGGAGAACGGAACGGAACTGTTGTAGCCAAACAGGCTCTTATTGTGAATCACCGACGCTTCGATTGATAGCAAGATCTTGACGTCTCAAGGACAACAACTACATATCTGGAATTCATCACTTCTCGCATAAAGGGCAAACACGAATAATCTGGAAAACGGAGAACGAAGTAGGAGCCGGGTGTGAATTGAAGAAGTGAGGAAGAAGAAAAGGGAAGGGAAGAAGCGTTAGGAATGGAGAAAGAGAGGTGAAGCGGAGGAAATGGAGGGGACGGACGTAAAGTGGTCAGGGGAGGTTGGACAGAGAGAGAAGAGATGCAGCGAATGTTATCGTGGAGAAAGAGAGTATTGAAAAGGAAGAAGTTAGAATGTAAAAGTTTCCCGAGCTATGTATATAAGGGTGTTTGTTTCCCTCCTCAGTGTGACGACAAGTATCAAGATCAAGACATCCTCTTCCAATATCTACCTCCCTTCCACGCAGATAGTCTTTAGTTTTTTTTTAGCTCCTACCCACACATTTCACCAAGAGACTCCCTCCCCTAAACGCTCACCGCCCTAAACCCCTTTCATAATTCTACCTCCTTGGGGTCATCCTATCGCGCTCGGGGCGGCACGGAAAACAATTCAAACATACTCCCTTTGAGACCCCCAGACTGTTGGGCCCTTGCTTTTAACTTAGAACGAAAAGATTCCTCTTCCTCAGGGCTAAGGGTGGGATGTGCCCCTTGCCAAGAGCCAGGATCACTGATGTACGAGTCTCTATATGCCCGCTCTTTCAGATGTACACAGTATGCCTTATATACCTTGGCTACCAAACCCTCCCGCACACCTCCCACCTCGGGCATCCCCCAAGGCCAGCACCATTTCACCGGCGAGCTTCTTGTATAAAACCCACGTCCGTCTAGTTCGTTGAAGGCCTGTATCCAGTGGTAGCAGGCACTGCAGCTGGGCTTAGAAACCGCTATGTAGTTAAATGGGGGAACATTGTCCCACCTACTACCAGACTTAGTTCCGAGTTGCTGAATTAGTGAACATTCGCTGTGGACTGGGCACATGCCGGTAGTGGCTGATATATCGTCGAAAGATTCAATGCTACTGTGTCCTGCCATTCAGAGGGCTGAATACATAGAGCATGCAAAACGGACAGCCATTCCCCCTGATCTGGGAAATTCCACGGTACAAGTCTGCGGCACAACCCTAGAAATGGACATGGTGCATTGTAAGGTGAACCGAAGGCGGGGAGAACGAGCAAAAGAAAGTAGCGCACTAATGACACGAAAGAGAACCGAGCTTTTCTAGCGCACGTCGAAGTGGGAAAGGCCCTTGACCTTTGGGACCAGTATCTAGTAGAGATGTGAACTCAGATCAGCAGCTAGAAATCAAGCCTACGGTAAAAACTAGAATAGGGGCGAAATGTGCTAGGGCGTTGGAATTTTCCTCCTCCACTACTGTAAAAACCGAAATAATTAGGCATGGCACTAGGACATCCAGAATTGCCCTTTTGGATTAGGGGGAGAAAGCACACTGCGAAGATTCTCTTTCAGCCCTCATCTGAGACAGCAGACCTTACTAGGAGAGGCAACTCCAATGTCCTAGTGTGATGCCCAATTATTTCAGTTTTTGCGGTACTCGGAGGGAAAACTCTGCAAACTCAGGCCTCAGTTGAGGCAACTACAACGTCCTAGCATATTATTCCCCAATTCATGCCCGTACGGTAAGATGGAGCAGAAGAGAATACCGTTTAACTCGTAAGCCAAAAGCTCACAGCGGAATTTGTTATTATGAGCCAAGATAGCTTCCAGACCCCAGCAGTGTTCCCAACCGTCCCGTCCGGACGCCAGGGCCCTGGCGTCCTATAGTCCCGTCCGTCCCGGGCAGGGTGGGTAAGGACGGCCGGGCACGGCGTCCGTCTTTTGTAAACACCGCAGGACTGTAGGTTGACGGCCGGGCCCTGCAGTCTTTTTTGGAAATGGTAACTTCCGGTAGGTACCTACCGTCCTGAGTGAGGACGGGCGTCACCTCTAGGTTACCTACCGTCCTGCATAATGACGGGCGTCACCTGTAGGTTACCTGCCGTCCTGAGTAAGGACGGGCGTCCCTTGTAGGTCAAGGAAGCGGAATGGGGTCAGGGTGCTCAGAACCAGGATCGGATATCACTGGAAGCATTGGTTGATTGATAGCGAAATTTGATACATAATAGTAGAGCCTAAGATTCTCTTCATTAGAATAAAAATGTTTCACATCTTGATAACACTTACCTAATGCTCATGAAATTCGAAAATGAAACATAAACTAAGACACCTATAGGGCCCGTCCGTCCGTCCCGGGCATAGGTCAGGACGGACTGCAACTGGGCGTCCGTCCCGTCCGAAGGTCTCAAACTTGGCGTCCGTCCCGTCCTAGGCTAAAGACGGACGGACTGGACGCTTGGGAACACTGGACCCCAGCCAACCACCATGCTTTCGGAATACATCTCCTCCCATGCTTCTATTGTAAGCTTCTTTTTAGGATTAGCAGCAAGCTCGATCAGCGAGGTTGTTAGAAATGTTAAGGCAGCCCCGACATCGAGCAAGTTTTGTTCAAAGTCATCCAGACGAACGACCCCCCTGCGATCTATAAATGCCCGCATGAACAGGATGAAATCATTCTCCCACTTTCTCACTCTGTTGATGTGCTTTCCAAGGAGAACAGGCATATATCTCGAAAAATATCCAACTTGAGAGGGAGGGCTACCCATATATCAGAAACCGAAGTTGATCGGGAACCGCTCGCCTCGGTAATACCCGATGCAGCAGTTGCTGCACTTCCTGGAGGCAAGCTTTCCATAGGGGAACTCTTATAAGCCTCGTTGGCAGGCTGTTGAGCTACTCGTTGAATCCATGCCACTTCGCTGTTTTTGCCCATGCAGCCAGTTGGGTAGGTATTATCAGCAGGGTTAGGATCCTGCCTTATGTAGTCAACAGAACCAGTAGAGCCACACGGCGCCTCTGGTGGCTTTCTCCCGTGCTCACGCTGTCGCCTCTTTTCTGCATGCTCATCCGACAAAGCTCGTAACTTTCCCCATACTTTGGTAAGATGGTTAACTAGCTTATCCTCAATCTCACGATTCCCGGTGATCGTTAGGCGGATCAATCTGTTCACACAGTCCAACTGCATGGCTACTGCGAAAACTTGATTTTGCTCCTCATAGACGGACAAACTTGCAATCGCATCAAGGACGGGAAAAGTGCGAATGTTGATATCGCGCTCGTCGACAGTACGGTATCTATATTTAGTTTCCGGGAAGCGAGGAAAGCCACCCCTCTGTTCCATGTATGCAAGGCGCATTATGGCCACAAGATGGTGTGGGTCGAATTCCTCAGTCATGGTGATGATGGCGGCTTGCGGGGTTGCGGGGGCCGGGGGGGCTTTTGAGGGGGGGAGGGTGGTGGGGGGGCTAAAGAGAGAAGAAGTAGTTAAATGCTGTATGATACCGGTACACAGAACTGAGAGGAGTGGCAGTGCTGATCTCGTGAAAAAGAAAGAAGAAAACAATGGAGGGTTGATAAGTGAGGTGTTGTTGGAGGAAAAGAGGCCAACAACGCGCACGGGTGCAATGATACAAAGCGTGCCAAGATATTCGCAGCACAGGTACTCGAGTACTGTCGTGGGTCTTCCACGCGAGGCGTTCTTTTGTGGGTATTGGCAATCTTGACTGTGAACGGTACTGGTGAAGATCACCAGCAAGAAAAAGAAGGAAAAACTAAAAACTGATAATTAAAGACGAAGGACAAACACTGGTGGTTTCGATAAACCCCGATGCTCAGCTCGCAGAAAGAAGATGACGACGATGGAAAACTAACTGTTGACAACGGCCCCGGAAAATCCACGATCAAGCTCCGTCCTCCCACAAGGTCTTTCCCACTAGCTAACCAACAAACCCTTATCCACCGTGACTGCCCTTTTGTCTGGCTATGAAACTAGCTACCCGGCCCATGACAATTACCGCAAATTCCAGAAAGGCTATCCAAGCCTCCGACAGTACCGTACTTTACTAGTCTGATACTTCTTGTCACATTATCATACAGCTTCGTGGAATTATCCCAGCCAAACAAACAATAACGTCACCCATTCCTCACCCCCACATTCTGATGCTCTGAGTGTATCTTTGTCAATAGCGCAGTGGTAAAATGAGTGGATTCACTTTGCACTTTGGAAAGAGGGTCGGAAAGGTGGCAAAGGCACCGGTAAAGTCACACACATTGTTGTTACGCTCTTTTAAAATTAATGGTAAAGATAGGAAGATGTATGAAATATGATAAACGTATCCTAGTCCCTCCATAGATCGCCACACATATCCCTTTACCTCCACTCATGTCCCCATTCCCCAGCACGCCCCGGTGACGACAAAGGAAATACACATCCAAAGAACCCCCCCCGGTAAGCCACGACCGCTCTAGAATCGCTCCGGAACAATCCACTGCACTCCGGAAACCCCAAGAATCAGCCCCAACACAATAGCTACTTCCAGCAACTCTGAAAAACAGGAAAAAAGAACCCAACATCCCCGAAATCCCGCCAGCCGCCCCGTGCTATCGACAGAAGACCTCCTACAGTATCATTGCAGTATGAAAGAATGGTCAGAGATATGCCTCTATGATCTTCCTGATAGCTGGGTCATAAGTCCCAACCAACATGGCCACTGAATTGCCATCATAATTTTTCAGGCGGTAATCCGCACGCCGCTCCAAGAGCAACCCCACCACCGCCTTGCGCCCCAGCTTAGCTGCCCGGTGCAACGGGGTCTCCCCAAGGCAATCCTGCGAATTGATATTCACCGAAGGTTTCCCTAAAAGAGCCCTCACGATACACCGATCCCCACGAGAGGCCGCAACATGTAGAGGTGTGCCGTGCTTGAGGTGGCCAGAGTTGACTCGTAGCCCTGGGCAATAGCGAAGCATGTAGTTCACAGCGCGCCTGTTTCGACGTTCCACCGCATCGTGGAGCGGGGTATTGCCCTTAGCATTAGGAATGCTTCTGTGGACCCTATCGTTTTTCAGGAGGAGGTTTCTTCCCAGCTGGGGAGGTCTTCCAAAAGACAAGTGCAGCGCAGTGTTCCCGTCAATGTCCACGAGGTTAGGGTCTAGCCTCCCGTCAGCGAGGAGATGGTCTAGTATTGACTTTCGTGTTTTCCTACCATTCTCCATGGCGATGTGGAATGGGGAGCGCGATCTAGTTGCTCGTACATGCACGTCGGTCCGAGGGTGGGCCAAGAACATCTTAACGATGCTCACCTCCCCCTTCCAGATCGCTACTGTGAATGGCGTGAGGCCCTCGCCGACCCGAGCGTTGACGTCGACATCGTCCCGCCCCAGCAGTGCTTGTGTGATTTTCTTTCTTCCCGCTGCTGCTGCGCGAGCCAGACATGTCCAGCCATCCTTGTCCCGTATCTCTGGGTCGAGGCCGCATTCCAGCAGCGTCAGTCCAATCTCCTCATCCTTCTCCGATACTGCCCCATGGAGTAACATCTGGCGCTGGTGTGAACTCCCGAAAACTCCCCGGTCGAGTAACTGCTTGGTGACCCGGCTGTTTCTGCGCTCCGCTGCAGAATAAAGTGCCTTTTTTGCCCGCACACTATCTCGATCGCGGCATACGCTGTCAATCAGGGCGGGTGGGAGCAAGTCACAAAGACAACGATTGGTCTGCATGAGAGAGATGATATCTTTTGAACTGAGCTCCCTGGCAATCAGGAAGATGATTTCAACTGCCAGGTCGATTAAGAATAACGGCATGACTTCGAGTCTTTCTTTTTTTTTCTTTCTCCCTACTAATGGTTCACGTTCAATATGTGGGCAGTGTGGCCGATACGGACAAGAGCGGGGGGTGTTTTGTTGGGGCCGAAGCACGACCGTCGAGATGTCGTCATCTGTGCAGAACTACTCGAGTATAGAATCTTAGATGGGGCATCACGATAGGGTAACTTAACCGTCACTCTCGGCTTACCTCTTGGTAAACTATTGCAGACCGTAGTGAAAATTGCGTTCATGTCGCCAGCTTGAAGTCGCCATTTTTTCGGTGGTGAGGCACAAAAAGCGGCGAAGCTTCGAACCGGCGACACCAGCACCGGCAGTCAAGAAAGTCAAGAACCGGGAAACTTGCCGTGAGCCTAAAGGCAAACCAAAAGTGGCGGCTTTCCCATCCAAGATCCTACCCCGCACTTCCCCATTCTAACACCCCTTACCCTGCTGACCAATACTGGCCCTGTTGAAACGCATCACTTCCTGTCACTCGACGACTCGACCACAACTCACAACACGCATTCCGAAACCAAATATTGAGCGAACCCCACGCGGTCGCAATAAAAAAGGCATTAAAATCAACAACCCGAAACCCAGTCTGCCGGCCATCATGGTAATGACAACATGCTTTAGTCCCTCGATTGTACCGTCATATTATTATTTAGGAGCGAATTTCTTGTATTATAAAACTTTTTTCTTTCTGCTCTGTTTATATATATGTAATATTACCACATAAATGCCGAACATAGCCCAATCCCAATTGTATACTATCGGTAGTGGATTTAGCAGGAAAGACAAAAATCGGGATATTTGCGGCGTGTCCAGGGCGCCTGACAACTGCCTCGTTTAAAATATAGTCTCAAGAGTGCGGTTCGACAGGCGAGGGACAAAATTAAAAGTCGAAGACATGGGGAACATGTATCTTTCCACCCTATCACTATAGAAATAGGGCGGCCGGGTTTGGTTGGACCGAGAAGACACCAAGAAACGCACGTACGCAAAATAATTTCGATAAAGGATGTATCATACTTTTCGAGCTCACCGTGTGGTGTGACCTATAGCCTTTAAACATTTTGACCCAGGGCTAAATCGGTCAGTGACCCCCGTCCGCTCGAAAGGCCACAAAGCCACCAGAATGGATATGAAAAAAATAATTTAAATGTTTATTAGTCTACTATTGAGGAATCGCTAATCTACCATTTTCGCTTTCGCCGAGAACATGATTATGCCAGTATGACTACGCCGATGAGAACTAGAACGTTCAAAGCTATTCAATTCAGAACCGCCCCTTCTTTCATGCTACCAGCACTCATAAACCCCCAGCCCAACCACCATAAGAGGAAAGAAAGTGGAAAACGAGTTTGAAGTAAGAGAAAAAAAGGTAACCAAAGAAACCCAAATAGCCCGAGATACCATGATAAAATTCATCAAAATCCCGAGGGGTTAGGACTAACCATCACCCCGGGGGGTGGGACCGGTTTGAACGGGCTTGCGTTTCCCGGATTTGGTGAACCAATCTCTCCAGGGACCCCGTGAAAGCCAGAACCAGAGGGTGCCCCAGGGGCCTGGTGCAATGGAGTGCCATCGACACCAGGTGACTCACGACCTTCAAACCTAACCAATGTCCTCCCATCCGTATCGTGCGTCACCGCAAGAATTCCACCACCATTGAGTTCATCCCCTTCAATGTCTAGGATCTCAGCAAGATCCTTCATGAGGATTTGCATGTCTGGGTGGGATACTTGCTCCATGGCTCTCAGCAGGGTAGAAACTTCAACAAAGTTATTGTTCTCTCCCCCTAACTCGCGGCATGTTTTGCACGCTAGGGCCCGTATATGATCGACCCTATTGATCCGGCGGCGATTGAAGGTACTTCGCGCGGCGTCGGTATCAGACCATCCTTGTTCATTTGTAAGAAAAGCTAGTTTCATAAGATTGGAGCAGAAGGAACAAACCTGCGCCACTTGCCCATGTATTAGGGAGGGAATTTGAGATCGTTCCCAAGGGAGCTGGGTTTGTCCAAGATGGAACTGGGATATTGAGCCCATCGACTGGATAATGTTAATTTTTGTAATATGGCAGAGAGTTTGGAAGATACTTACCCCTAGAATCAAAGAATGGTACTGCTCGTGTAGGCAGAGGCGAAAATCCGACACCGCTCGTCCGTCGGTTAGGCGATTGGTTCTGCGTCAAATGACCCTCGTCGTCGTCTTCCAGTAGTGCACGGCTTCCCATTACTTTGGAGAGCTCATCGACGCTATTGCGATTTTCGTCCAAATTCTTTGGTGGGGCTACACTGGAGGGCCGTTGGATAGGCGTTGGACGTTGAATAGGATCAAAGGAGCCAGAAGGCGCCCGGTTATGGGAATTGTTACCTGGTATGGGAACGGGCTCTGCACGGCTACCCATGAATGGCGACCCTGGTGCAATTAATGGGACCCCTGGGGGAAGCTGAGGCGGCATCCCAGGAGCAGCCTCTCCTATAAAAATCCCACGCCCTTGCTGGGGAAGTGGCCTCATGCCTGGGGTTGCTGGAACCTGCATCGGCATACCATTTGGTGCGGCGAACCCACGATATTGGGAAGCTGCATTCAATGGCATTTGAGCAGGAGAGTACATTGGCATTCCATTGGGGAAAGGCGGCCCTCGTTGAAGCCCAGGAAGGAATGGGTTCATGGGATTGCTGACTCCAATGGGGGATATAGGGAATCCCTCGGGCGGTGGGACTCCCGGAGGGGGGGCGATGTGGTGGGGTAATGGCGAAGTAGGCACCATATGAGGCATATGGGGTGGGAATTGGAATGTCTTATTTGGGGGGATAATTGGGCCAGGTATGTTATGCTGCAAGATAGGTGTACCAGGCGACGCAGAGGAACCCATCCTTGGAATCGCCTGAGGGGTCTTGGGCGAAGACGCCACAGACCCCTGGATAGAACCCTGCTGAGAGGCATTTCGAGGGCGAGCAGGTGAATGCCCGACGGGCTGTTTAGGTAGGGCGGGTGTCGCAATAGGTAAGTGAGGGGAGCTAAAACTTCCAGGCGGGTGTTGCGACGTCTGTGGTATAGACGTGGGTACCGAAACAGGAGGTGGACGTTTGGCCGAAGCTGTAGCAGCCGCGAGGGCCTCGGCTTTCAACCTTTCCTCCTCTTCTCTCCTCGCATTCTCACGATCCGTTGCCTCCCTCTTTTTCGCCTTCTCTTTCCTCTCTCGCTCGTCCCGCTCTCGTTTCTCCCTAGCCTCCTTATCTCGAGCTTCCTTTTCCTCTTTTGCCTTTTTCGCGGCTTCTTCCCTTTTCCTACGCTCCCGTTCTTGGTGCTCCTTACGCTTCCGCTCTCGTTCCGCCTCTCGTTCCCGCTCCTCTTCGAGACGCTTTTTTCTCTCCTCCTCCTTTTTACGGCGCTCCTCTTCTACCGCCTTCTTCTCAGCATCCCGTTTCAGCCTTTGCTCTTCCTTCCGTTTCCTATTTTCTTCCGCCTTCTTCTCCTCAATCACTCGGAGTCTAGCCTCTTCTGCAGCCCTTTCGGCCTCCTTCTTAAGCCGCTCCTCCTCCTTAGCCAGCTTTTGGAGACGTTTCTTCTCCTTTTTCCGCTCCTTCTCCTTTGCCTTCTTTTCTTCACGTTGAATCCGAAGCTGAGCCTCCTCGTCGAGTTCCTCCAGGAGTTTGTCTTGCCTCTCGCGCGCAACCTTTTCCCGGTAAGCGGTAAGAAC
>Ga0307509_10001886_pt1 | contig 34606 bp, 36 predicted proteins | sample 10_EM_MG_FD_202245 | JGI IMG/M metagenome (GOLD analysis project Ga0307509, IMG submission 202245) | Populus trichocarpa ectomycorrhiza microbial communities from riparian zone in the Pacific Northwest, United States - 10_EM | ecosystem: Host-associated > Plants > Roots > Unclassified | place...
CCACCAAACCCCGAAACCGCCCTCCTTCTCACAAAAATTTCCACATCCCTCCACACTCTGGCCATAGCCTCCCACACAAATCTAACGAGCACAACTCTCCCGCAAGCAACAACCCAACGCGACTCCCTAACCCGTGCGCAATCGCACATGAGCCAAGAACTCCAAGACCTCACCCGTCTGCACGCCCTATGCACCCAGGACGGCGAAATACTGAGAGAGCGTATCGCAGCCGCTGAAGGTGTCATCCATGACGCGGAGAATAGAGAGGTTCCTAGCGTTGACGCGGTTGTCGTGGGGCTTACGGTTGTGCACGCACAGTTGTATGAGCTAGTTACGGAGGATAGAGCAATTGAGGATACAATATATGTGCTTGGCAAGGCGTTGGACAGGGAGAGGATTTCTTTGGAAGTTTTTTTGAAGGTACTTGTTTCCCTTCTCCTCCTTGCGTTTGTCTAGTTGGTTAGTTGGAGTAGTGTTGATGAATGGGGTGTGAAATAGCATACGAGGACATTAGCTAGGGAGCAGTTCTTGTTAAGGGCGCTGGTGAAGAAAATTATTGGGCAGATTGGGATTGAGGAATAAGAGGCATCATGGTTATGGATGTATATAGCGGGTCACCAGATAGCGAATATGCACACAACTATAGGTACTTAACCTAGACGTGTTACCGTAAAGGCTTCTTGCCCAAGTCTTGTATGCATGTGGGCGTTGGTAGGCAGGTAGGTAAAGCCCCCGAGTGAGATTTCATGCTCAACTTTTACAATCGTTTCACTGGGATAGTACTGTGCACTGCTTGATCAATCGTGGCACAAATGCTATTAAACACACAGGGCATATCAACTAATAATAAAAAAGCGGGAAAAAAAACCAAAACGTTTAAGAAAAATAAAATTGAAAAAAGGGCAAAAACATTGCAGAGAAAAAAGCATAAAACAGGGACATCATCACCTCCGAGGGTCTTCCCCTCACATACATATATTCCGAACTGCACGGAGGGAGGAAATAAATCATTTCATTGCTTATAAGGTGCTGGCTTGCCTTAGGCTGAATATAGGAAATAGCAGATCATCATGTCTCCATTTCTCGGGGAAGGGGGGGGGGGGGTTTGGTTTTTGTCCTTCATTCCATTCTCTTTCCCAAACTACCCTTCGGGACCGCTGACATCATTGCACTGGCTTAAACATACTGGGACATCCATCTGAATCCCTCTCCGTAACCTGTCCCCAAACCAATTAGCACTAAAACTCTTGAAGAATCTAGATAGCGCCTCAGACGTACCCTGCCTCATAACAACCGAACACATGAAAACCTCAATAGGCCTAATTCCGTCCAACGGGATCTTTCCCTTGCCGGTGGTCTGATACAGTCCGAGTTGGTGTCTCAACTCCTCCTCGGAAATAGCTTCGGGATGATCAATTTTGTTTCCGAGGATGAGGAACGGAACCTTGGATAGGTCCTCCATGGAGAGAAGGGCGTCAAGTTCGGCCTTGGATTCGGCAAGACGTTCATGGTCTTTAGCGTCAACGAGGAAGACAATTCCAGATACCTCCGGGAAGTAATCCTTCCAGAGGCGGCGAGCTATTCACACACAATCATTCGATGATTAGTAATGTGCAAAGGATGGAGACAGGGGGTGAATCGCGAGTGGTGAGTAGCGGCGCGGTTATTGAATGATAAGCCCACCCAACATCCGACGATAACCACGTTCCCAGTAAATGAGTGCCGTAACGCCAAAGAAATCAAGGAGTTTGAGCCGAAGGGGTGAAAAGGGAAAATCCGGGAACAAGAACATGCCAGGGCATCATATGCAGGCACTGGCTGAGGGAAACGACAGGAGGAAAGGGCGATTACGAGTGGAAAGAAATAAGAAAACCCGTTATGCAGGCAATATATATATATATATATATAAAGAGATGAGTGTGAAAGAAAGAAAGAGGGTGAAGATCTACCTTGCTGATGCCCACCAAGATCAAAGGTTGTGAACTTGACGTTGCCAATCGCCAGCTCTTCCGAAGCTGTAACAGCAATAATTTGTTAGAAAGCCGCACAACGACAACCGGGAATAAATAACCTTCCCTCGACGCCCCGGAAGAGCGCAAAGAAAGAAAGAAGTTGCTTACTGGGATGCAAAGTAGGCTGCAGAGTAGCTACACGATCATTCTACAACACACCCAAACCAGCATTAACCAACCAACCAACCAATCAACACCTCAGGGGGTGAAGTTAGCGGAAAGGAAAAGGGCGGGAAAAATGCTCACCTTGAGCATATGAAGAAGCGTGGTCTTTCCAGCATTATCAAGGCCGAGGAATAGAAGCTTCGCGTGCTTGTTTGTGAGTCCTAGACTAGCGAGAACATCCCAGACTTCATTTCATCGCCACCATCATCGTCGTCGTCGTCAGTGTCATCATCGATCATCGGAACGAAACAGGCAAGGCAAAGGGTGTGAAAAGGGGAGGAACTTACACCAATTTATCACCCACATGTTTTAAAGAATAGAGTAGTGGAAAGAGCGAGAAAAAGCGTCGAGTATTGAGGGGAGAGAAAGTGGTAAGGTAGGTAGGAGGTGAGTAGTTTGGTTAGAGTGGAAGGGAACTTTTTGCGTTGCGGGTAGGATTAAGTTTATGGGGCGGCGGTCTTGTCTTGGTGGTGGTGGTGGTGGTGGTGGTGGCACGGTCTCTTATTGCAAGTAAAAGCGTTACGGCAACTTGTCAAGATCAGAATGAAGAAATGGAAAGGGCAGCAAAAGAGTGAAGGAGGCTGCAACGAGCATAAAATGCGGCCGCCCACGAGTCAACTTCCTTCCGCCCCAAATTAAAATCACAATTTTTTTTAAGATTTTCCATGCTGGTGGGCGGGACCTTCCCAGTACCAGTATACTAGCATACATTGCAGCCCACTTTCGATAACTTTACATCCCCGAAAAAGCTGGACGAACATATCCTTATGCTGATGATGGCACTGGCAGGGCAATATTCATTTCTCGCTACTGTTGGCGCAACAGGGCACTTTGTATGGGAATCGCCACCTTGGGTGTCCGACTGCGAATTGTAAACCCGCCCCAATTAAATTTCCTTTTCTCCGAATGGAAAATATTATTCGGCCTCGAGCAAAAATGCCACTGGTGATTCCATTCAATTGATTGATAAAGCTAGACTAAGACTGAGTTTGACTTGACAATCCATACCGCATCGTATCGTACTAGCAACTCTGTCCTCTTGAGTGTGAAGCAAGGAAAAAAGCAAGGACAAAAAAGTAGAAACCGCCCATTCCCATGACTCCTAGTAAAAAAAGTGAATAAAAATTTGAAACAAGAGACAGAAAGAAGCCAGATCTGTCCTGTTTCTGTCTGCTGTTGTTCCCTCGCTAATGGAAAAAATAAAATAAAATATCGGTGAATCGTTATCAACGCCGTGGCGGGGGTGACAACCGATAAAAGAGCAGGAAAAAAGAGACCACCTTTTCCGCGATAACTGCTAGAGACCACGTACGAGTTCGAACAATGGAATGAAACAACTCCCTGAAGTGAAAAATTAAGGAAAACGATTCATGCTACCACCCGCTAAAAGCGAAAAAGAACGAAAGAAAAAAGGTAACCTGTCATGAGCATCATCAACAAGCACGAAGTAAATATAAAAAAAAGAACAAGAAGGTAAAGCCGCGCCTGCAGAGTAAAATGCGCGGTAAAAAGATGGTATCCACCGTGTCTAATCATAGCCTATAATATATGTACAAGAAAAACAAAATAGTTCCCTTATAAACCGGTTGCGGGATGGACGAGTAGCTCCGTCAGAAGAAATGGAAAGGAAAATACCATTACAGTGGTACATAGATCCCAATAATAATAAGAGAAAGCCTGTATCCTTTTAACCACTTTTCGAGAGACAATACGCCCACCCAATTCAAGCAGAAAGTACCCATTGCGCCTTGGTTCTCCCTTTCCCCTTCCCACAAATTTCCAATCCCAATTCTCTCATCTTCTCAACTCCCTGACCAGCACGACAATCGACCCCTTCTCTAGCCTTACAAAGACGAGCTTTCCTTCTCTCACGCCTCTTCTCCATGCCCTTGACAATGTCAATCGCTCCCCGACGGACGACAGGACTGACAGCAGAAGTCTTGGGAGAGCTAGAAGCAGAGTGAATACGACCGGTCTTGCGACCGAAAAAGCTAGGCGTGCGTGGTAATGATTTGGTGCGGAAAATACCCGGCCGCGGCTGGAACATTTGACTTCGGTGCTTAGTCCGGTTGAAGGGTGGAGGTGACATAGTACGACGAGCAACCGGCCGAGGAGATGTATTGATCCGACGGATGGGCGCAGGAGAGTGGGCTCTTGCTTTGCCCTTTGGAGATGCACCGAGGATCTTTTGTGTGATTGTATCATTTCTGCGGCGGCCTCTTTTACGGGTTCCCTCAAATGAACTTCCGCTCCAATTAGGCTTGACAAAGTGAAATCCATCCTCGCTCTCGCTGACATTTTTGTTTCCTTCATCATCCGAGTTCTCGGGATCTGAAGGGAAGCTTGGGTCAATATCTTGAGGAGTAATAATGTGCTTTGAACGCTTCCTCTCTTCCATGCAAGAGACGTAAGCTTCTTCCAAGGGCTTGTCCTCATCAAGAGTACCGCAGACAAAGTCGGTACTGTCTGGTAGATCAGGAGTGCGAGGACGAAGAGAGGGGCGAGCCTGGAGTCTCCTCAATGACTCGATCGAAGACGTGGACTCGGTTCGGCAACATACCGGTCGACTAATCGCTCCAGTGATTGGAAGCATTGGCCCGTAGGTGAAGAATGGATCATCATCATCGTCAGAATCCGAAGCAAACCCAGCCTCATTGTCACTTTCATTTCCACTCAATGCATCGTCTTCCTCCTCCTCCTCATAGTCGTAGTCCTGATCCTCCTCCTCCTCATCGTCATCATCGTCATCCTCGTCATCTCCATCTACGCCCTCAACCTCATCCTCATCTTCATCGCCATCCGCATCCTCTAAATCTTGCTCCTCTTCCTCTTCTTGCAAAGCCTCCTCCTCAGCTTCCTGACTCAGCTTTCGGATATCGAGCTCCTTCTTCAACAAGTCGTCAACCTTCAAAAGACGACTTCTGTCGAAGGGCTGGTGTGTCCAAGAGTCTGATTTATCGTCGACAGAACTAGCAAATTCGTAAAACTTGTCCGGGAATACCGAGGGTTGGGTTGCCATTGACGCAGGAGCAGTGGTAGTGCCCTTGGGAGTGGTTTCTGTAGTAGTGGCGGTGACGGTGATCTGCGAGTCGCGGCAGCCCCCCATGCTAGGGAGCTTCTTGGGCCCAGAAGCAGGTCGTTGAGGTGATGAGTGAGAGTCTGAAGTATCACGACGTTGTGTGCAAACAAACTTAAGGGCACAGCTCCTCCTAACAGGAGTGATGTCGGCGGTGGTCTCTGGATTTGGTGGGGTCGATGGCTTCATCGGACTGACCGGTCTTCGGGATGTAGCAGGTTTGTCCTGGCAAGCAAATGTAATACACCTTTTTCGCCCCAACCCCTCAACAATATCAGTCTCACCTACGACCTCCACCCTGTTCGGCACCTTGCTCAACAAGTCCTTCTCGTTGTGTAGCAACCCACCCAGTCCTCCGAGAAACGTTGGAGGCGGCGGCGGACTGGGTGTATTGGCACGGGAAGGACTGGTCATACCACCATCGCTCGTAAGCTCCATTGTCGAAGGGTTGCTCCAGGTAGAATCGGTGGACATGCCTCTCTTAAGGCTATAGCTGTAGATGTGTTCGGTGGGCTCCGTAGATTCTAGGCCAGGATTGATGAGTAGAGCGCGAGTGAGAAGTGAAATGGTGTTGGGTTGATGGTGGACGGCGTGCTTTGTGAATTCGCCATCAGAGACGAAGGATCGGCGTTTGCGAGAATAATTGTCAGGAGGTTCATCTGCCTCGTCTGCGAGTTCCTCGTCACAAGATGATGGAAGGTTCGTCGCATTCGAGGTTGGAAGGTTCTGCATTTGCAGGAGGAGTTGCGGTGTAAACGAGTTGTGCCCGCGTTCTGTCATGGTGGAAATATGATCTTATATATACTAGGAAAGAGAAAGAAAAAACTTGATTTGATTACGTGAGTTGGTGGGAATGGAAGGCACCGCCCCTTTGGTGGCTTCCGGAAGCGTAGCTGATAGGAACCCTAAAGAAAGCACCAGGCTGAGTGCCGATGAACTAATAGGGATGCTCGAGTCGTCGACCGGTACGGTAAGATAGTAGTGGTAATAGTATGAGCGAATAATGATGCTGGAAATGATGCTTGAAACGCCTTAAAAAATGTATGCCGCCAAAAATATGCAGTTCGTGAGAAAGGAAAAACGGTGCTATTTAAACAGAAAGGTGCAAAGGCCAACTTAATGCGTTGGTGAATTCGAAAATTTTATACAGATGCTCACTCGATGAAGGATATGTCGAGTCGTGTAATGTTGTGGGTGGGTTCCTCTTGGTTTTCGCAGGAGTACAGCGCAAGGCAAGGATCCCCACAAGGATGCTGTTGGTGAGGGGAAAAGTTTATGATTTTCGAAGCAGTAGGAGCCTGAATGGGTCGTTCTCGACGGAGTCTTGGTTACAGTGGTAAATGCCCCATGATGATCATCAATAAGGCTCAAATAGTAGAGGGTTTCCGGTCCAAGACGGGCTCTATAAGGATCGAGGCAGTGTCTCTGCTTGCCTTTCGGTGATTGCACGAACAGCAATAAAGAGGTCGTCCGTCCGAAGTCTTGGCTGAGCAACTGGGAAAAATAGGAAGGCTCGAACGTTGGCCGGGAAGGTCTATTTCTTGTCTCTCGGAAGCAAGGTCAAGGTGGGCAGTGGGAGGAATTTAAGGGGAGTGAGGAAGGGAAGCAGCAGAAGGGGCGGCCTCCTGCAGGCAGGTAGGGTTAACGGTAGTGGTGGAGACTAATTTCGGTGGATCGGAGTGAAGGCGAGGGAGGGAGAAGGAGGAGGAAGAATGGGAAGGGAAGGGGATGGAGGGGGGGGAAGTGTGATGGGTATTGAATGAGGTGGGGGGGAGTCAATGAGAGCACCGGTGGTGTGCGGTGAGGTTGGATGGAGGGGAAGCCCAGGAGGCAAGAAGGTGAGAAGGGACAAAGCCAGGTAGCATACGGTAGGGTATGGATGCGGTAGGAGACAGCAACAGGAGCAGCAGAAGCAGAAGCAGAAGCAGAAGCAGCAAGAGCGGGACCAGGCAAGCAAAAGCAAGAAGAACAGAATTCCCAGCACACACACAGCCGACGGCCAGCAGCCAAAGCCAGCCAGCCAGTACTGCACAGTACGGTACGGTATTCAACGGTAGGCCAGAGCGGTCAGCCAAAAGCAAAACAATCTTTAAAATCTGAAATATGAACCTTCGTTGCGTGCGTGCAGAAGCAAACAACACAGCGGTAACGAGCAAAAGTAATCATGATAATATGCTGGACTATATGATATGATACTATGAAGAGAAAGGTGAAAATTAAATTAAATTCCGACCCCACATAAACAGACCTACAAGACTGCGAAAATTAAAAAAAAAAGTTAGACCCTGAAGACAACGGTAAACGGCACTCACAAAGCAGCAATTGAAAGCAACTAAACCACAGAAATCAGCAAGTTCTAGTGGAGAGAAAGAATGGTAGCGGTGATGGGGGTTGGCGGACGACTCGCTAACTGACAAAAAAAAAATTCGCTTCCTGGGATGGAGAGGCTGGTCCACGGCAGTGTCTTTCCCTGTCATGTCCTGTGAAAGGATGCGAGCGAAGTGTCTCGCACCGGTTGTCGGGCCCAGACATGGGGCGCTCGGGCTTTTCCAAAATTTCCTATTTCGGTGCCACACCCTTCGCATCCGGAGATTTCGCAAAAGGTTCTTTCGACAGGCACCCAAAGAACTCGCACACCCACCACAATAAATCTGCGTTGAGAAGGGAAAATCTCCAAAAGGGCGGATATCAACTTGTTTGGTTGTCCTATCCATCTCGCCCTTTATTTTTTTTTTTCTTTTTTTTTTTTTTTTTTCTCTTTCGTTCATCCACACACACACACACACACAACACCACCACCCATTCTCTGACCCAATGTGTGGTTGTCGTTCCACTCGCGAAAGAGAAGAAGAGGAAGAAGAAGAAGAGGGAAAAGGAAAAATGACCAAAAAGAAAATGGACCGGGAGGGGGACCCTTTCCACCCTTTTTCCTATCATAGCTCTAACTTGCTCACGCCGCCATAATACCAAAGCTGAAACTCTGCTGTCGCCATATCGTCATACTGTAAGGCCAGGCGAAGCCCTGGGAAGCAACCACCGATATTCAACTCTCTCCACTTCATTTCAGTTAGGGTCATGAGGTGTGTGACCCCACACTTCAATAAACCAAACCCCCTCCCTTATGAAAAAAGTTATCAGCACTAGAGAACAGTGCCACTATCATTCCATTTGATATCCTCATTCTAAAATAAAAAAAGTCATAAAAGAGGAAACATTCTAATAACGCCCCTCTTTTCCACCAGTCATCCATCATCCCAAACCGAGTGACTTTCAACAGCAAGAATCCACTGGAGGGCAAGCGGGCAGGTGGTAGAAACAACCAACCAACCAACCAACCAACCAACCCCGCCCCTCCCCCTCTATCTCTCGTCCCCCCTCAGAGATAGACCTCCGGCACCATATGCCAGTACCGGCCCTCGAGTACAGTACCCTAACAGAGTAAAAATCAGGAATAAGAGGACAAGAAAATAAAAGAAAAGGAAAGAAAAGGGAAAGAGGAAAAAAAAACGTGTGGGCGTTACACTCCACCTGATTCGTAGATCTGGACAGCGGCCCTCTTACCGCCAAATAAATGAAAGTCGATTTGCGAGAGAGAAAAAAAAGGACACAAGACACGAGTGAGCGACATTGCCGTAGACACACAAAAACGCAAGTACCGTACCGTGCCTGTCATGGATTGTATCAGTAGCGCATGGGTATGATACACGGTTGCCGCTGTCTAAGTCAACTCAACTCAACTCAACTCGGAAAATAAGCCTGAAGTGTAATAATAGGCACCGTAGGTAGGTACTGTAGGTAACCTGTGTTGTATATAATAGGAAAGGGGCAATCACAGCAGGTTGGTCCAAGTCTAAATCAGTCAGTTCAGTTCAGTTCAGCCCGTCCGTCCGATCATCTTGGATAAAGTAGTTTACAGTAGTTATGGCATTTTACGGTACATTGGTGGCTGGCTACTACGATGGCGGACGGGCCAGGGCAATTCGATATGCCGAGTACCGGTTTGTTACTAACTATGATAATATGTACAGTACGAGTACTAGTGCTCCCCTTTCTTTCTTTCTTTCTTTCCTTCCTTCTTTATTTCTTTCTATCGCTCCTGCGGTCGACCGTCCGTTTATCACTCGCATTGCATGCTTGCATCCGAGTTGCTACTGACACGTCCAAAAATACTTTGCTATGTATGGTGGTAAAAAGAAAGTACCGGTAAGGGGATGGAAGGTCAATGATCTGTTAGCGAGTAACTCGAGTAAGTGACGATAATTTAGTGGGTAAGATGATATACAAAAGGATGGAATGTACGAAGGGAACGCGGGCGGTGACATTCATGATGAAATACCTGTAGCTGAGATTGTCTACGGGTGTAGCTGACTCGCTATTCTCATCAAAGAGAAGCAGTACCGGCTACAAGTGGAAGGAGAGCACAGCAAGAATCATCAGGCACGGTATATATGTGCTGGACCTACGGTACTGCACAAAGCTCATACAGTATCGCCGCCAGGCCAAAGTCACTCCCGTTCTGGTGGTGACGCACATGAGTAATAAAAAAAAGGGAACACTTATTCGAGCGAAGTATTCCCAGCACGATGTCTGTGCCATGTGCTATTCTACTACCACTAAATTATCACCATCGCCCCCCAGCCGCCGCCTAATCCATCATACCAGCACTGGTACAGGGCGATAACCTCCACAGAACATCACAGCCTCACACGGACCCATCTCCCCCCTCGCCAGCGAAACAGCGAAGGAGAAGAAGAAAAAGAGTCTTTTACGCCACCCAGTAACCCAGTCCCTCCCTATCCCATTACCCGCGGGTAAACCCTCACCCACTCACTCACCACTCACAAAGCGAGCGAACAACCATCTAATTCCGTCATCCTGTTCGCGAACTAAATAGCTGACTAGCTAACTACTAACTAACATAGCCACCGACCGTATGAAAAATGGCAGAAAAATAAAGTAAAAAAATGATACCGCACAAATTTAATTTAATTTATCAAATGGCAGCCATGCGTGCGTCTGTGTGTGTGGGGACAAACCCAATGCTTTCTTTTCCAGTCGTGAGCGAAATGGTTAAAATTGAATGGGGCAGGTGGGTATATTAACTTTGTATCATACCGGTACTCGTTCATGGAAATAACCACGTTCGTGAAGATGGTGTGTGGGAATGCGGGGCACCGGTGTTGTGCTATCCGGGGAGGGCTTCCAAGGATAGCGCGCCCACCCCACCCCAGACTGTTGATAAAAGCGAACCAGAGGAGAGTAGGCCGGGCCGGACCAGTTTGGTTTTCGGTAGACTTCCGGGGTTGGTGCTGTGGAATGAGTACAAGTATGATACCGTGTATTATTGTGCCTGTCAGATATTGTATAATACGAGCATCTCTGCGACAACAAACTTATCGATTTAAACCGTCTTGTAGTTAATTAATTGGTGCGGGGGGTTTCCCTCGAATCTCTAATCGTATGTGCTTGTATCGTACAGTCCCGTACTGTACAGCTAGCAGGTGTATATCATCGTATCAAAATAGGCCAGTATCATAACTCCCTCTTTCCTCGGGTTTGAAATTCGGTCCACGTTTGCTGGTTGTTCGCCTGTTTTATTCCTACCATAACTCACCTATTACATACCTGCCTACCTGCCTACCGGGCGGCACGATATTCATCACCCCCAACATTTGCAATCGACCTGGCTCCGTGGTAACCTATCGGTAGGCACAACAGTCAAAATCTCCAGGATCAGCATTGAATACGTTTACCCCACATATTTATTTTTTGTTTGTTTTTTGTTTGGACAGGGGGGCGGATTATTTCATTCAGCGCTAGGCAAACCAAAGCATCGCACAAGACAGCATCGTGAGGAATTATTTGCTTTTGTGATGCATACTCCTTGCTTTTTGCATGAGCTGGGGCTGGAGAGCATCAGGAGGAGGAGGAAATTTGTTTCCATCCGCGCTGGCAGGAATTGTTTGCATGGCGTATAGTAGTGCTGGTGGTTGATGACGATGATGGTATTGTTCGCGACAAGGAAAAAAAAGAAGAAAAAGTGAGGCGAACAAAGGGAGAGAAACGAACGCTACTGTATGAGATAGATGGAAAGGTCATTTACCGTTCCTAGACGCATTTGCCGACCCATTTGTGTGCTGTGCTTCATGAAGTGTGCTTGACGAGGCAGCAAGAGAGAAGGGGGAAGAAGGGAAAGGGGAGGAAAGCATCATACAATGGAGAAGTTTCGACAAAGTTCCGCTTCCGATGCTATTCTGTGATGGTGAAAACTCCCGTGATTGATTGTTGTCGTTTTTGCCTTCTTGGTTCCTTTCTCTCGGGCATGCCCAACTGTAGCAGCGACCGCAGCTGGAGCCGGTACATGCCGGTAGGATTAGGTTAGGGCTCCAGATACCACAAGTGTTACCGTACAGCCGTTATGCAAGCAAAACTTATTCCTGGGCCTCCAGAGCTGGCAATGAGTTGCCATTGCCAAAAAAAACGGGGGGGGGAGCACTTTAGGTTACCCTCCCTCTCTTTTCGCTTTTTTTTTTTAATTTCCCCTTTTTTCCTTTTCTCAGGCTTCAGCCTTGAAAGTCCGGAACCTCCTACCTTCCTCGACCACCACCACCTTCAAATAATTATTTTCTGTCCACCCGACTGCAAATGCAGGCGCAAGCAGAGCATAGCATAGCATAGCACAGCAAGCCACGATCCACGGTTGTGTATTTTTGCGAAGGGAAAAAAAAGAAAGAACCTGCAAGGCCGTGGGGGTGAGGGTACTCGTATCTACCGAGTTATGCAAAGCATGTACTGGTACAAGTGCCCACAAGGCGAGAGAGAGAAAGAGACAAAAAGGAAGGACCCTGCAGATCCGGTTTCTCGCTAATGGCTCGCTGGCAGCGGAATCCCTTGCCAATAGTATTGATACTGTGGTACAAGTACTTTGTTGCCGGTGGGAACCAGAGTGAATGATTGTGTTGGGTAGGTTGGACACTCATTTTGGTTGGCTGGTCAGCTGAAGGAGGGTGCTGGGCTGGCCGGGGTATATCGGAGTGGATAAGGCAGGAAGGCGAGAAAGGGTGGGTTTGGGTTCTCTTGGAACTCGGATGTTTGTAATTCTTTTTACAGCACTCTGGTTGGTTGGTGAGAGGGCAAGTATGCCGTGGCTAGCCACACCACGGTACATGTACCTGTGGCCTGGCTATGATATCTGGTTGTTTATCCTTCACTGGCGAGAGAGAATCTTCGTATGATACAGTCCATGCCATTACTATTACTGTTGCGCAGTGCACTCCCGGATCTCCTTACATTACATTATATTACCTTACCTGAGCCTGAGCCTTTTTTCTCCTCTTACTCACGAGCACTATCAAATTCTTACGTTAGGGATAGCTTAGCTTCCTCATCCTCATCCTTACGCTTCCGTCATTTCCAGCTATTGGATGCGAACTGCTTGCCCATGTTATTCCTTTTCATAGCGTTTTTTCTTCTTTCTTCTTTTTCCAATTCTCGTTTTGGTGTGGACCCTGTGCAAGTAAATTTACCAGTACTCGAGTACAGTGTTCGCGCCGTATCGCATTATCATGGGGTTGCGCAAGGGAGGGAAGGAGGGATGGATGGGATATAATATGATCAACCGATTGCGAAACGGCCGGGCGTGAGAAAGAGGAAGGGGGAAAAAGAAAGGGAAAAAAGAAAAAGAGCATCATAATATCGGTAAATATAAATTTATTCTGGCACCGGTATCTTCTCTAGGAGAGGGAGGGATCTTGACTAACTAGACTCGACCCAACCCTAACGCCTAACGCACTCAGTCGGTGAGTGAGAATAAGGAAAGGGGAGAGAGAAGGAGGAGGCCCCGCCGTCATCTCTGAAAGGTATACAAGAAAAAAGCAAGGGTTTTTTTTAACTTGCTCACTCTTTTTTTACACCTTCACTCACGGCACTTGAGAATGAAGAAAGCAAAAATGAAAGGAAAGGTGGAAAGTAAAAAAAACCCACAGTTTCACCCAAGTATCGTGAAACGAAAATACAATTCCCGTTATCAACATCACGAATAACCAAATGAAGCATATTAAAAATAAACGAACAAAGGATAAAAGTGAATATTCCCAACGGCACGGTTCGTGAACCGTATATGAAACTGTAATCTCATAACCAGCACAATGGACACCATACTTCTCGTACCTTTTTTTTCCAGCATCACCTGCGCCAGTTCATCCCCTCATTCATTCATTCATTGACGCTCACTACCGGTACTCGAGTACACAAGCTACTTGTAACTAACCCCCTCACCCACCTCACACGGACCCGTCCCTGCGCATATCATTCACGCCCACTTCTGCTTCTGCTTTTTGCCCGCTGTAACTCGAGTAATAATGTCAAATATTGTCTACTTCCACACCCATTTCACCTACCGTACCCTACCTACCCTAACGGCAAGTCAAATCAAATCAAAACCTTTCTTCTTCTTCCTTTTCTCTTCTCCTTTCCTTTTTTCTTTTCGGATGATGCTTGATGCGTCGCTGCTTACGAGTACTCGAGTTCGCTCCCTCCCTCATGCCGGCCACGTTTTGTCTGCCCATCCATCCGTTTATAAATATCGATATCGTGGCAGTGGTTGCCCTAACTTAACTTGAAGGTGATGGTGGTGGTGGTGGTGGTGGTGGTGGTGGTAGCACGGTGGATTTTATTACTGGCAACCGTAATTATATATATTATGACGTCGTCCTCGAGCTCATCTGAGAAAGAAAGGGGAAAAAAATCACTCGTTTCTGCTCTATCTGTTTCTCATCTGTTCGGAGGCGAGCATCCGAGTGCTTTTTTTTTGGGTTTGTTTTTGTTTTTTTTGGAGAGGGGGTGGTGATTTTTTTTCCTTTCTTTCTTTCTCGGAGGCGTACCTTAACGTAATGTATTAGTTTAGTACAGTTTCTAAGACGTCAGGTTGGCGTGCTGGTAGGGTATGTGCGTGTGTGCTTGCGCCACGGTCAATTGGGAGGAGGAGGAGGAGGAGGAGGGGGGATTCCAAATTATGGTGAGCAAAATTAACCTTGTGAATAAGGCACAGATACTTTCCCAGACGCGATTTTATATATATCTAAAATCTCAAAACTCAAAACTTTCCCATTGTGCTTAGCGAAACTGGTAAAAATACCAAGGACCCTAACACAAGCACCCCCTTCCTTCCCCCCTTCCTTCCTTCCAAAGATCCATAGCGCACATTGTTGAAACACAAAACCAGCGATTTGAAAAAAACAAAACAACCTTGTGTTACGTTTTATCCTGTGTATCGTATCGTATCGTATCGTATCTCACCGGTATCGCAAATCATATCGTACACACGGTATACATACCAGCGCCAACCGGAGGACATCCATCATGTCACAGAGGTTAGGTTCGTCCGTTCGCAAAGCCGGAGTACGAGTAACATGGCTCGCCTCGCTCGCTTCGGTATCATACGTGTACGAGTACCCCTCCCTCCCTCATCCTCAATAAAGTTATCATATTTCTGCCCTAATTATTGGATGGAACGAGTTCCGCTTTGTGAGAAGTACCCTTCTGTATGATATGTACTACTATCGCAGTACCAGCACAAGTACTAGTACCGTATTCAAGCACGACGCCATGCCGCTATGATATTAGAAACCCCTGGCTGGGCATGTACTCGAGTACCCTGACCCATGACGAATCTTCGCTCAGATGCGGGGTGCGGTAGCATACGAATTGACATGTCGCAATTCGCTGGTGGTTTGGCTGGCTAGCTAGCTGGCTGGCAGGCAGAGGAAGGTAAAATACTGTACTTTGCAGGACAAACTAGTACAGCGCAGGTGAAAGGAGGCACTTTAGGGGCGTTGGAGGTACGATAACTAGTGGGGTGAGTATTGTACGTAACCTCGCCCTACTCGAGTACCGTGCTCGTATGGAATGCTGTCTTGAGGTGCGTTGCATATAGACTATCGTCTCGTCTATATCCTTGGACTTGTATCATGTGGTGGATGCGATGGTAGAATTTTTTTTTTCCTGCGAAGCTAAGACGAAGGGGAGAAAGAAAGAAAGAAAAAAAAGAGGGGGGATATCATCATTTCTGGGAATTTGCCTGATGGGCTACTGTAAATGTACGGTACGGGAGATGATGGATGGATGGATGGGTAACTTAGCTGCGTGGAGGTGAGAAATTGCCCTTCTCATCTACAGTGCTTTCTCCTCTATGGTTTCTGGTGGGGAGTGAGAGTGTCTTGCTGTACTGTACTAGTACTGTGCTGTACTTTGGTGTATGATTTTGTAACTACGCTTGTAGCCATGAGGGGGAATGTATTCATACTCTACAACCACAATCCTAACGATCAAACTCTCTCCGAGAAGGTATAGTTAGATCCAACCAAGTAAGTAAGTAAGCAAGAACGCTGCAGGTACCAATACTTCCCAGGACCCTTCGAGGGTGGTCTATCTCGCGAAATTGGACCCTGACCAGGACTGGGGGAGTACGGGATCAGGGCGCCGAAGGTCACAGCGACAAAAGAGGGACAGAAGGAAGGAGCGAAAGAAATGGGCGTCAAAGATTGATCATGTGCTATCGAGGGGAGGAGGAGGAGGCAATCTCAATTTCTATTAATACTTGTACTAGAAAAAACTATAATTCAGGAAGTGATTGGCACGATGACCTGTATGACACTGTACGAACTTATCACTGAAATGGAATCGTGACGGAGGCAACAGATAAACTACGCAGGCTCCCAATTCTTTTCTATGTACTCGAGTATTTACTCGAGTACTTGTATGATACAAAGATTATCTCTCGCACGAGCTTCTTCTCCTTCTCCTCCTCCTCATCTCATCCCATATCGAAACAACCCCACTTACGAATGAATACCATGACAATAATATTATGACAAAACATCTTCTAGCAGTGAGTCGCCACCAAAACCGCCAAACGAGATCAAACACTAATGACATACTCTTACTGTGCTTTACTGTTAAAAAACACCTCAAAACAACAACAGCGGTAACAACAAGCCACGAATAAACGGAACCCTGGTGTACCTGCCAGATAGCGTATATACCCCATACCCAACGCAGGGTAGTAAAGTTAGTATCGTGAAATATCCACTCCGTCATCCCTACCATGAAATCATTTGAATCCGCCCACCCATTTCATCCATAACATCATCTCGCCGACTGCCGTCTCTCTCTTCCCCTCGCCCTACGCCTGAATCGTGGACTTGAAACACCGAAAGATGCTCATCCCAATTTACACATACGGTATATAACACATCCCGTTCCCCGCACCCCCGCAACCCGCAACCCCGCACTCCCCTCCATTCCTCCAAGTATCAAAAGTATCATACAGTATACCAAGTATGATACTGGACCCTACCTATCAAATCGTTGACGTCATCCCACATACTGGTACTCTGCGTCTAACTTACTTGCCAAAACCAAACCTTCGATACCAGTAGATATGAAATACTGGCCCATAACAGGAATATAATATCACAAAATTCATACTGTGATCCTACGGGAGCTGTCACACTCTGTGGTTGGTCTGGATGGGTGAGATATATCAGCCTTGCGAGTACTGTATAGGATCTGACTGGACTGGACTGGATTGGGCTGGGTTGACTTGTGGTATTGTTTATGGGGCCCTGTGATGTGTCATGGTTCCCGCAATCGCCCGTTGGGGTAGGGGGGAAAGGTGGACATTGTATTATGTTAGGGTATAATATGTTTTGTTCTACGATAGTAGTGTTGGTTCGATTCGATTTAGTTTGGTTTGATTTGGGTTTGCGGATGTTGATGTCAGGTTCAGATTGGGGGATTACAGTTGGAGGGGAGGGCCGTGTCGCGGGCTTGGTAGGTCACCGTGGGTGGGGGGAGGGCGGACGTGGGGGTTCGGTGCAATGCCGGCGATTGATGCCAGAGATGGAAGAGAAGGCAAAGCAAACAGGCACAGTACCAGTACCAGTGCAGCACAGTACGTCCAATGCTCCACTCTAGGCCACTCCGCTTTACACTACCGTACCGTACTGGCGCTGGCAGACTATCATCGTCCTCCCGGCGAGAATGTGAGGCATGTGCCCGCGCGCTACCTGTCTTCACTCACTCCTCAGCTCAAGCATCCATGCAAACTGTAGAGCATAGGGGATCGCCCATCAACGTGCCGGCACTTGGACAAACTGAGGCCGAACAAAAAGCCGAAACAAACTCATCTAACTTAACGCCTGCTATAACCAGAAAGGAAAAGGAATGGGGGCAGACAAGTAGGCAAAGAAACCAAACTCACCTTAACCGCCTCCCCGCCAAGTGATGCACTCGAGGGGATCATTTAAAAAACGGAAAACATAACCCTTGTCCCAATAGAAAGTTGTATGGGATCAACAGAAATAGTTTTTTCCGATTTATATAGACCCCCGAGTACTTGAGCTCGGACACAATACCCCTGCGCCTGCGTGATCCCAGACCAATATCCAAAGCTTGGCAGCCTTCAACTGCACACCGCCTACTGAACAATGCCGCGCTGCAAGTTACAAAACAGAACACCCTTTATCTATCTTATCTTATCGAAGCTACCTTGCCTTGCCTGCCCTTTCACATCCCATTCCCTCCGGGCTGTACTCGTAGAACACAGTACCATGCCATCTAAAAGATCCCAGTCCAAGATCGGAGGGAAATACTTTCAATCGAGGAAAAGCATGGCATCTGCAATACCGCTATCAACTTGCGTGCCCTGCTCAGCTGTTGTGCGAAGGGGTGTCTCCATTTTGCAAAAATAAAAAAGTGTGTCTGTCTCTCTGTGTCTGGATTTTACTTAAATCTGCAACGGGGGCCGGAATCTTGAAAAAGTGTAGAGAATCGGAAGGACCGGAGGGGAGGGATGGAGGCGGCGGTTTTTGCAACTCTCATGTCTTTTGTTATTTTTGCGCCCCCCCCTCCCCCTCCCTCCCCCTTCCCCATCTGATCCCTTTTTCACAATTACCATAGGGTAAGGTAGGCTAACGCCTGACTTTTGCGATTCAGGGAAGGAGGAAGGACACGGTAAGTGCTCGGGTGGGCGATTTGATGAATGGATAGATGCCATGGCGGTGCATGCTCTACACCCCACGGAGAAAGAAGAAGAAAAACAACAAGCAAACGGCAGAACCCCCAAATCCAACTCCTTTTCCCCCTTCGCTAAGCTTTCGAAATAGTCAGGCGGTTAGGCTCTACCTTCCATAAACAGTTCGCGCTCCCTGGGGACAAAAACTTTGTAGCAGCATGTTGTCCTGTAAACTTGAACCCGTTGCTATGGCTCCTGAGCAACAGGCAATGCATCGACCCTTTTTGGGCCGAACCAGAAACAGAAACTCCAGCAACGGGGAATTTGAGAAATAACAATCTGACTGACATAATATCACTGGTTCGTTAATTATGACCCCCGACATTACAACACCTCGTTTTACCACCGCCCATTTCGCCTCGCCTCCGCTGGAATAGGAGTGCGAACGGCACAAATGCGAAATGATAGATCTTACCATTCATAATACAAATACCTCATAACCTTGAACCAGGGGACCTTCCTCATCTCGCCGCCCAACCCGAAAAGCCTCCTCCAAGCGGTTGCGGTGAGGACGGGGCTCTTGGGGAACCAGCTACCGGTATTGTGAATCTCAGAGTTTGTTCCTGTAAGCCATCCTAGCATTAGTGCATTTTCCGACGGACTTGCGTTCGAGTTCATGTGGAGTAGTCCAGAGTATTAGGGAAACGAACGCTGCAGAACCGAAGGGAGACTGGTTCTAGAATCAATAGCATTGAGGCTCTCTTCGAACACAGTGAGCCATTTTTAGTGTCCTGTTGTCGTTCGGGAAACTAATTGTCCCTCGTTGTTAAAGATATAATGTATCATCGATGATCCACATACCCGGCTATTGTCATTGTCCCTCAACCAACCCTTCTAGAAGGAAGGAAGGGACCGGAAGGGACCTAAACGGGAATCTGGGGGCCGGCTACAAGAATTACGGAGGATTTTGCGGTGGTGGTCCATGGAAGAGGCACTCATATGGCCATCAAGGAACTACAGATGATTCTGCTTCTAGTCTATGCTTCGGTGCATATTCCTGATCGGACATTGCAATAGATGCTTCGTTCCTCGAAGAGGTGAAAGGCTCGTTTGGGCTCTAGGCCAGAAGCTTTCCCTAGTGTGTGGTATTACGTGTCCCGATTCTGGACTCTCCGACATATTAGAAATTGAATATTATGGTAATAAGCAAGCCGAGCCCAACAGAGACACAAAGTCGGGATATCTTGCTGGAGGGTCTGGCCACAGGTACGTGATCCTTAGGGTAAAGTCATGCTGTGTCTGAGCACTCAGCTTACGATATGAGAATATGTGCTGGAAACACCTGACTGCTTGCCCAGGAGCCACGGGCAGAAACCCATGGCGACGTCGCTCTTGACCTAAGGTTTTCGCTCAGTTGGGGCCCAGCAGATCTATGGGGGGCCGGTTATGTGCTTAGCACCGCCCATCGAATGTAGTGTCCTAGTGAATCATGAGGTGTCACCCGTAAAGGTTATTGCGGTAGGGTGATACCAAGATTCCGCAGTACGGGGAACGCCCCCCACATCACTGATTAGCACTCGTGAAAGCCCTCGACCTTGTATTAGCAAGCTTGCTCGCATGCTGTGCGTAGATTTCTGGCTTTGGCTTGTGGTAGCTAGAAGTAACAGGAGGGTTATGGTTAGGGTCATAATCTTGCGGACCGCCATCCTATGGAGGCCACACTGCAGCCTCCTCGAGCCTCGAACGGCTAGACGGGCATGCCGCGGGCCCACAGGAGCAGCGCGGGCCGCAAGAAGGCTCGACCCACTAGTAAGGTTCATCATAATCTTCCCCCCGCCTCGCTGATGAAGAGGAGGGAGAAAGGCTTGCTAAGTTCGGCCTGAAACTCAAGAGGGAGCCACTCAGCAGCCTAGGCTCACCCGTTCCTTACCTGATACCTATTATTTGATCCCTAGGAGAGCTCAATACGGTAGCGGCTCAAACCCTTGTGTTCATGTTATGATACTTGTCTCAGAACCCCCTGTGTTCAACCATTAGCCTTCATATCCGGAACCCAATAACAAAGACGATTACATTAAGGAACTATCACACAGCCTAATGCGCCCTCTCAAGTGAATGGGAGAGGCTCAGGGTGAACCTGAGCCTCCCACCAATATATCCAAAGCCGGGCCTTCTCCTCTCACCCTGCCGAGGTTGCGGACCGCGGCCTCAAAGTCTCCAGGCGATTTCTGCTGCAGCGATTGCATGAGGATAGATAGAAGCCCTCAAGAAATCTTGACTCGGGGAAGGAGGGGATATGGTTCGAATTCTCGGCGATTGAAATATATGCCTGCTGTAGTCTTAGGAGATGTGCCCACGGTTAGTGTTCATGGGAAAGTATGGGTCTGTTGTGTGGCCAAGGCTACGTCACCTCCTCAGTCGAACCTTACCGTTGACACTTATCTCCAAAATCTGATTTGAAAGGCTCCCCCCTTGCCGCTCTCGTGCCCAATTGTAGCCCAATTGTACTTACCTATTTACTCTAGCCGCCGGATGGGAGCTGTGCTCCTCTCTTGGTGCCTTGGTTACTCCCAGGGAACGAAGCCTAGGCCCGGTGACCCGATGATAAGGTTGTATTCACTACTTCCTAAATACCGGTATCTGTTGGAGGTCACACAGGAGCGGCCGGAGTCAAGGTGAAAAGTAATGGGACTGATCAAATGTAAGAAAGAGAAAGAGACAAATACTATGTTGCTTGTCCTACAAACACGCTTGAGAGTGCTGTACTTATAGTAGTGCACAGTATGAATGTACATCAAGATGACCATTACCGTTTCCTAGATCCGCATGTTTCAACTCGCCCGACCACTGGCCGAACACATCCGTCCCAGATCATCACACTGAGGCAGTAGTTCCAACAGTATCAGCATGAGAGGAACCATCCTTATGATAAACCATGATGGTACGATAGGGCACTCACCACATCATATCAAAATCACCGACCCTCAACCCCAAAACCGAGTCATAGAGCATGACTCTGAATGGCCTCAAAGCAATAATCTATGATAGGCGCCTACAAGGCTACCGGGACGCTTGGGATCACTTGCTGTGAGTCACATACAAAAAACTTTTATTAAAGATGTCGATAGACTTCATAGAAATGATGGCCTCTAGCAATATAAATATACTGAGGGGAGTATTATACAAGGAACAAGGAACATGGATCGGCCTACTTTCTAATCCAGAAAGTGTGCAAACAGCCTGGCCCGAAGATAGGAATTACACCAAGGTGTCCCAACACTTTATTCGCCATAAAGGAGTAGTCTAGCGTACTTGCCACAGCGTGCCGTAGCACCCGGACCCGATGCAGTCCCATCCACCTCCGAGCCCGGAGTCGGGGGGAGGGGAGCACGGTCGTCACCTATATTAGTTTAGATTGACTCTCTCTTCCTACAAGATGGGGTACATACCATGGGGGATCTTGGTATCTTTCCAAGCTTGACGGAGGGAAGAAGCCGATAGTCCATCCGAGTCATGGGATGGCTCACAAGTGCTACGGGGGGTCTTGATATGTTCCATCAAAGCTTGACGGATGCAATAAGCCGATGGTCCATCCCATTCAAGTTCATGGAACGGTCCAAAGATTCTGCTATCGCAATCAGCGCTCTTAGGAGTATTAACCTTTTCACTAGGAGCGGTTGCACTATCAGCCACATCAACTACAAGCAAAATATAATGAAGACGTACTTGCGAGAGATCTCGTCTCTGAGTCTATTTACGTCCTGCCTAAGCCCACGTACCTCCTGCAGGAGGGTGGTCTGTCCTTGTTGGAGTTGTTGCAAAATTCCTAGGAATCGAGCTCCGATACTGAATACACTTCCGCTTAGAGGGGCTTGAATGGTAGTGTGGTGGGGACACTGCAAAGCCGTTTCCGAATGGGATTGTTGTCCAATCTCAGCCCCGGATTGTTCTGGAATGTCTGCCATCGAAGCAAGGTGGGAAGTTGGGTCGGGAGGTTGGATAGAGGAGTTGAGTGGCTGAGTTGGGGGAGTTGAACTTAATTTATAGGCCGTGGGATTTCTCGGATTTGCATTTGGGTGTCGTGTGCCAAAGCTGCTATTAGAAGCGGTGAACCAGTCACGGTATTGACTGCTCTAGTTCGACCCCCCACTAGTGACAGCTAATCTGTGTTGGGTTAGTAGCTAGTGGCGGGTCGAATTTGACCAGTCAATGGAGTATTTGAAGTTAATCAGCAAAATATTGATAGCACTCTCTGTTCCGGTTAATTGGCCCCTACCCTGGGGTACAGAATTATGTTTGTAGGTTTTTGTGTATTATATATGATAGTCTAACGCACCAGGCGGGTCGAATCACATACCGGTACAGCACGGGGAAAACAGCCCACTGGGGCTTTTCAGGTCCACAAGGCAATGAATCTCTGGCCGCCACATATCAAGCCTCAAACCCAATCAACCCACCGTTACCCACCGTCACGGTATACCACCCGAAGCACAATAATTTAACCAACTAGCCACATGCAAGCATCCCAAACCCTCCAACAAACTCTATCTCAACAGCACCTCTCCCGGGGAATAAATCAAGCGTCACAACTTCACCCCCGCCACCTTTACGAAAAACCCACCACAATAATGACGGTTCTAGAAATCTCCCAAAGACTAGCTTCCCTTACCGACACTCATAAAGAAGTACTTACCCATCCTCCCATAACCCTTGAAACGTGTCAACTTCAATATCGAACAATGAGCTAAAGGAAAGAAAAAACAAAACAAAAAAACAGTGCATGAGCCTAATATCCCGCCTCTCAAAGCTCGACATACCAAACAGTGATGGCGCCAGAACCGAGCTTGCAAACGTGATACACCGGAGCTTGCGCGACGCTGAGTCTGAGCTTGAGTTGCTGAGCGCGCAGGTCGAAGATGAGGTTGGTGATGGGGCGCAGGTGGCATTGAAGAGTAAGGTTGAGAAGGCGGGGGAGGATTTGAAGATGTTTGTTTTACACACTCACTCTCCGATAGAGGCATGGGAGCGGGAGGCTAACGTATTGGGGAGGGCAGCGCACGATTGCAATACCGCAAAGCCCAACTCTCCGCAAAGCGTAACGCACTTGCCGCTGAGCAACGAGAACGGGAGGCTTTGCTGGGCGGGTCGGGCAGCAGCACCCCGGACAGCACCACCGGGAAGCGGAAGGGGAATCAGAAGTTATCGTAATGCTTCCTCCCCTCTATCTTTCTTCCCCAAGGACGGCGCTAAAGAAAAAGTGGAGCATAGCCAAAACGACCTCCTCCTCCATTCCTCAACCGACGTCACGACCGCCCTCCGGCGCACGCACACCCTCCTACAATCCGAGCTCTCCCGCTCGCAATTCGCCGCGGAAACGCTCAACTCTTCCACCGCTGCGCTGCAAGACCTAAACCACCGCTACTCCGCCTTCGACGACGTAATCTCCTCCTCGCGCGCACTCATCTCCGACCTCGTCCGGAAGAACAAGAGCGACAAGTGGTACTACGAGAAGGCGATACAGATACTCCTTGTCTTACTAGTCTGGCTGGTCATCAGGCGGCTGCTGTGGGGTCCTATATATCTGTTCCTTGTAGTGCCGTTTCGGGTCACGTGGTGGGGGTTGTCGCTTGTCGCCGGGGGATTGGGTGTTGGCGGGGGGAGGGAGATTAGGGAGGGCGCGGGAGTGGGAACGGGTGGGGCTACGACGGCGCAGGTTGTGGGGATTCCGGAGAGTATGTTGGAAAAGAAATCTCCCGAAGGGCGCGCCACCCTAGCTCCTGGGGAGGGGGAGAAGTCGGTGAGGGAGCAAGTGGAGGCCATCGTCGGTGGAGAACTGGAACTCGAAGTGGAAAAAGTAGAAATGGAAAAGGCCGAGCCGGTAGACAGGAACCCAAAGGCTAGAAGCATGGAATATGATTTAGAGGAGGAGAGACAAGCCCGGGAGAAAGGCCGTCCAGAAGCGCACGATGAACTTTGACTCCCGGAATTGTCCACTTTGTTTTACGGCGCCTTCATTAGTAAACTCGTCTTCACTGATTTACTGCGGTGCCTGCACTTTATTCTACTGTATTATAGCATCACCTCACCAAGCCCTTTTCTTATATACTGTAGATAGATGAACAGATGGGCATAGCGAGCTTTCGCTAAGAGTCCGGTTTACTGAACCAAACCGTCCTAGCAAAATCTTGAAAGGCACGTTCAGCAGCAGCAGCAGCGATACGTTCCTACGACTTATAAGGACCCTGTATTTACTAGTACAAGCAAATGGGAACGAAGCATTTTTTTTCTCTCCCGCAACAGCCGGGGAATTATGCCCATGATATCTCATAAGCACCCCCTTCTTTCTCCCTCCCTCCCCTCCCCTCTCCCACCCTCAACATCCGTCTTCCACAGCCGACCGATCTAGAATAGCTATGCGGATGTAGGAGTTTCGGCAGGTCTGTACCCTGACTCTTCGTCCTCCTCACGGTCCAATTGCATCAAGTAGGTTTCCCACAATTCGATGAGCTGCATCAGCTTGTTAGTTCAGTTACTGGAGATGGGGGTGGGCTGGGGGTGATAGATACCTCCTTCTGTGCCTCCACAGAACTCTCTAAGAACGTCTCAACAGCACTCTTAAAATCCTCCACCTTCTCTCTCTCGAACCTGTCCAATTCTGCCCTCAGGGTTCTCCCCATGTTATCGAACGCAACCCTAGCAGCGAGTAACTTCTTCTCGCTATCGCTAACCTCTGCGCTCATCTGGTTTAGCCTATCCTGCTGCGTCTTGCCTTGTCTCTGCAGCTTCTCGAATGTTGCCCTTCGCTTGACTAATTCTCCGTCTGCGGCGTGGTAAGTATGGAATGCCTTCTGTCGCTGGTTGAAGGCGAGCTTGATAGAGCCTATGATCCGAATGTATTCTTCCACAGTTATTCCTAGGGTTAGAACGTCTTGCTGTGCTTGACGTTCATGAAGCTCTTTGATGCGGATTTGTAGGTACGAGAGAGATTCGAGGGGGTTGGAGAGGGATTTACTTAGCTCTACTGTCGAGAGAGCTTGTAGGGAGGAGCTGAAGTCATTCGCGGCATCTGCTAGGTCTTTGCGTTGTTTGATCACTGTGTCAACAGATTTGAGCAGAGCTTTGAGCTGGCTTTCTAAAGTGTCCAGGTAGTGTTTGCGGTCGAGGAACCACTACGCTACTAGTTAGAAAGTTCTTAATATAAAATAAAGGAACAGATACAACAAACCTCATCGTTTTCAATGAATTTACCACCCCCGCCAAATGCGCCACCGAGAGAACCAAACATCCCCTTGTTCTCCCCCACGGGCTGTACCTGCTTTTCTTTATGCTTGATATCGCCTGACAACGCTTCTGACTCCAAGAATAACTTGAGGTCTGCATCGTGTTGCAGCATTGGATGAGCTGCGGTTTTATTCAACATCCGTTCCAGCGCGGCTCTTCTCGATTCGACGAAGTTGTCGTCGAATCGGCCAACTGCCTGCTTCTCTGGAGGTGGCGGGACAACCACTCCCGGGTTGTTATTGATCAGTGCCTGGTAGAGCCATAAGAAATCACGGTATCTACGGCTGACTGTGAATTCGCTGTTTCTATAAGCTTTGGATGTAGTCTGCAAACTCTAGGGCCTTAGTTACCAGAACTTGTATAATAGGAGTAAATCATCCGACAAACCTTTGTCCGAACTTGGTAAACAGTGTGAGCACTAGTCAAATCCCCAACCTTATGCGGGTCGCCAACATGTATTTCGAAGGATGGGCTCGCCGGTTGATCGCCAGCTGACTTAGGAGGAGGGAGAGACTCCCCAAGAGCTTCTCTCCCCACAATCTGAGCAAAGTCTGTGGCTGGTGGTCTCCTATATCCACCTTCATGTACCTCCGCTCCGGAGTCATCCAAAGGAACAGTATCCATTGAATCCCCGGTCAAAGACATCCGGTTTGGGGCTCCGGGTACAGCTCTAGACATACGGGGAGAATCTTCCTTCTGCGGAGGTTCAGGCGGAGAATCATAGCGGGGTTTGGCGGTCAAGACGGTGTTTATATTATCATTGAAATTGTCTCCAAGGGGGCCTAGTGGACCGAGATCATCGTCGATGGCTTCTATGCGAGCGACATGACGACCAGGACGGCGAGGGTTACGGCGAGCGGCTGAGGCCCTGGTCGATGGTTGAGGAGATGCCTCTCCCGCACCTTTGTTCTGTATAGATTCTTTGGCTTCTATTCCGTCAGTATTGGCTTAAATGGAAACCAAAAAAGCCTTTTTTTTTTGACATACCCGACCCGGTGCCCCTGAATGCATCGGTAGAATCATCGTGAGGGAGGCTAATGGGGGGTGTGCCTGTGTTTATAGACCTTTCATCACCCCACGGGGAAGCTCCATCTGTCTCTAGGTCCAGATTGGCCAAGGTCGGGGATGCGCCAGTACTCATCGTTGGACGTGGCGCTCACGAGGAGATCCGGGCTTGGTAGGTTAACTTTGATTTAACAGAGAAACCCCTTCTTCGGTGGCAAAGGGGATGAATTAATTGAGGAAGACGTTTGAGATGTTTCTTGATTGATGCTCTAAGAAGCAATTGGCGGGACGCCGCGTAGGTGGTTCGAGATGCCCTTGGCAGCAGCACCCTTCTGTCACGTGGGAGTCACGTGGGAGCGGTATCAGGCTTGTTCGCTTCATAAGGTGTCACCCGGTGGGGGCTACAAAAACGGGTTTGGGTCTTTATTGCTGGCTGAACTTTTGAGTGAATTATCCATGCTGATACCGACACACGATCTGACGCGCGGATTGCTGAGATGAGTTTTGGGGGTCATGAAGTGGTGATTCAGGGTCCGAGAGCTGTGTTAGGGAAGACTGCACTGGGAGCAAAAACCACGCATTCGCGGTGAACCGGAGAAGTTCCCCTAAACGATCTGCTTTTAGAGAGCATATGATTCATAAGGGTTAGGATAATGGTGATGGTTAGACTACACATATGGTCGTGAAGAAGATAAACAAGTAGAACCGAAAAGAAGACACTAGTTTACACATTTTGCTTCCGCGGGAAAAAAAGGGAAGAGATTAGGACTAAGCTTGTTATTCCTTATCTCTCTTATCTTTCTTCTCCTTCTTCCTCCTCCTGCGTTCAGTTCTCTCCTCCTCTGTCTCATCTGACTTGCGCTTCTTTCCGCCCTCAGCCTCTCGTTTAACTGAAGAAGTCATCTCAACATTTGGGGCACCAAAGGGAGGTACGGGAGGAGCAGTTGCGACGTTTTCGGCATTCGTTGTAGAACCAAGTTGCTCAGTGCCGCCGGTTGGGGCGTTATAATCCGTGTACTTCTTCGTCCATTCACCGGGGGTAGCCTCGTTCGAACGTCCGTACTTCTATGATAATTGTTAGCTGGAAAGCACAGGAAAATGAGACACCTGTGGGATTATGTTGCGAACATCGAGTTTGCCTTCAGACTTCATCTTTTTCTTTTCTATCGCTGTTGGACCCAGCCCCCATCTGCGGGGGTAGAGATCGCGCTCCATGATGCAACGCTTAACCTTTGCGACAACACCGTGATCACAGGTGGAGAGCTCGACAGTAGACATTTGAGCAATACCGAGCGCAATAGCCTCGCCCTTGGTGGTCATCAGGACGACCTCTTCATTGACTTCAATTCCAGCCTCATAACGAAGCAGTCCAGGGATCATAAGTTTAGCGCCGTAGCAAACAGCGTTCACTGCGCTGTCCTTGACGACAATACGTTTGTAGGTTGTTAAGAGAGATTCTAAGGGGCGGATAACTCGGCGAAGATAGCTCTCATCACGAGAGTTGTCAACAAGCCACTGAGCTGTGAAGTAGTTAGGTTCCGATAAACACATAAGGGTATGGGGTCATACCATCAAGGACATCATGGAGAGTGACAATATTATCATTTTCGCTTAATGCTCCAGATCTAACTCTTCGCAGCTCCTGCATATGCGCACCAACACCCAACAACAGGCCCAAGTGAACGCATAATGTTCGGATGTATGTTCCCGCCTCACAACTGACCCAGAAAACGGCGAGGTGCCTGTCGTTGTCAAACTCTAACAGTTTCGATTCGTGGATTGTGCGGATGCGGAGCTGACGCTTGACAGCGGAAATCAGTGGTGGGCGTTGGAAGAGTGCGCCGGTCAAGGTTTCAAGCGCTCTGGCAAGTTGAGCACGACCCTCAATTTTGTCGTGTAAGCGCAGAACGCAAACGTATTCCTTTCCTAGAACAGTGGTGATCGGTAAGTTTGACAGCCTAGAAGGGCTTCCAGCGAGGGGGAGAGGGTAGTGGGGCACAATATACCGGCTCCTTGTTGGGACTTGACCAAGCGCGTTGCACGGTCAATACAGACAATGAGACATCCAGTAACTTTGGGATCAAGGGTACCGCTATGTCCGGTCTTTTCACATCTATCCAAATTCAGTGCCGAATCCACTAGATGAAGAGGTTGCGGGGAAATTTACCTGAGGATTCTCTTGACCCAGGCGACAACTTCGTGCGAACTTGGGTTGCTCGGCTTATCTAGGTTGATAACACCACTACTAATATAACTCTTCAACTCACGTTTCAGAGGAGTGCAGCCATTAGGTATCGGTGTATAATGTCCGGTACGGACATGGAGTTTTTCATAGTTCTTTAGAAGAAGCCTTCGATAGAATATAGTGTTAGAAATCTGCCGACTGCGGAAAAAGTGAAAGGAAAAAAATGTGGAGAATAGAAAGACTCACGGCCATTGAGACGAGTCGATGGTCGGTGTCTTAGCCTCCGGCTTGATCGAGAAATCCTCATTTTCTTGTTTATGTACGAGAGCCATTGCAATTGGTGATGGCAAGCTTTCGTACTTAAGGGTGTGCTATGGAGGAACGTTCTGGCTGCTGGAAAAGAGAAGAAAAGTTTCCAATGGTTGTGGGAGTGGGTCGGCTGACTAAGAACTGCAGGGGATACCGTGTCTTGGCAAGAGACAGCCACATCAGTGGGAACAGCCACAGGGACCAGGGATCGTTTCAGCCACTCGGTAATAGCCTTGTGATTACAGGACTAACCCTTGTCACGCTCATCATGCTTTTTTGTTTGAGATTCCATGCCGCAACGCGAATAAAATAAAATTTAATGGCCATCGAGAAATTTAATCGTCGCGGTGATATGGGAAGGAAAAAAAAGTCACAGCTGCGTGACCAGTCCATCTGTCACACTTTTCCTGATACTGGCATCCAATCTCGTTGCCAGCCGTTTCCTTTTTCATTCCCCCCAAAATTTATAAACATATGTGGCGAGTTTGCCATAATTACCCTTCTAAGTTCTACCCAGAGCTCCTTGGACCTAGGGGTGCTTGCGCTTGTTTCTACCGACCTCTACTCTCTAGGCGCCTATCCGTATAAACTCCCACCTTATCTCTCAGTGCTTTCCTTGAAGATACTTGCTATAGGCCTCCTTTTGATAACGCTTTGCGGCACCTCCTGAACTCTCCCAGCAGTCACACGTTAAAGATCTCGCGACTGACAGCAAAAAAATAGTTTATGTAGCCTTGTTCTTGCGCATCAGAGGAATCTTGCAAACTCGAGTCGACAAACCGCGAGCCATGGCCTCCGCGCCTCTACCTTCATCATCTGCCCATCCATCGGCAGACGACCCACTTGAGTTTGATAACTCATCTTCACCCTCGTCTTCGAAAGAAGTCACTCCTACCAGCTCTCCAGCCCTCTCGCGGTCTACGTCCTTTGTTGGCTCGAACGAAGATTGGGGTGAGGCTTTCCCTCCCCTAGACAAACTTACCGTCTTCGACTTCCTCGACCAGTTTGCCCTCCCACAGAGACTTGAGAGGATCAATGAACAGATCAACAGGAAGATACAGTTCCAGAGTGAAAGCCTAAAGAAGCATCGTGACAAGGTTAAGTTGGAGTATGTAAAGCAGAAAGAGAGGGTCATTAAGAAAAAGGATGTCGAGTTCGAAAAGTACCGCAAACGATATAGTCAAGGACTCGAGAAGGTCCTTGATAAATGGGATGATACTAGGGTTGTTTCCACAAGGGAGAAGATCTCCTTTGTGGTCGGTGTCTGCAACATCTTCATCACAGGATTCTTGATTGGCGGATACCCGTGAGTCTGTTCTCTTGGTGTTTTTATATGTAGCAGACCCTAATGTGTCGACGTCATAGCGACTGGGTCCATGTTTGGTACTCTATTCAGCTTCTATACTTTATGCCAATCCGCTATCTCACCTATCACAAGCGTGGCTACCAATACTTTATGGCCGATCTGTGCTACTTTGTTAACCTTCTTCTTTTGCTCAGCATTTGGGTTTTCCCGAACTCTCGGCGTCTAATGATCTCAACATACTGCCTCGCATATGGAAACAATGCTTGGGCCATTGCAATGTGGAGGAATTCTTTGGTTTTCCACTCACTTGATAAAGTTACGTCTTTGTTCATTCACATCATGCCTCCGGTTGTCCTGCATTGCCTGGTACACTTGTTGGATCAAGACCTCGTCGACTCACGCTTCCCGTCCATTAGTAGGGTTAAAGGAGTGGAAAAGTATGGTTTGATTGAGATGGTGATTTGGGCAACTGTTCCTTATGGAATTTGGCAATTGTCTTATCATCTGTTCATCACGGTTGGGCCCTCGACTCTGCTGTATTCACTGTTTGCTTACAGTGGTTTAGGTGAGGAGGCGCGAAAAAATTGCTGCTGGACGCCCAACGTCGTTCACCTGGCTTCGCAAGAGCTATTCAAAGACCTGGATTGGCAAACTCGTCCTCCGCCTGCCAGAAACTACGCAGGAACCTGTATTCATGTTAATTCAGTACTCTTACGCTGTTCTAACTATGCTGCCATGTCCTTTTTGGTTCTATCACAGGAGCTTTTCTGCTCTCTTCCTAACGGCTGTCGGCCTCTGGAGTATCTATAATGGTGCCACCTACTATAGTGAGTATTTAAGTCTAGCTTCATTTAAGAGTGATGACTGACATTATCACAAAGTCGACGTATTTGGCAAACGCTTCCAGAACGAACTTGAACAGCTAAAGAAGGATGTTGCAAAGTGGCAGAACTCCCCTCTGTTGAACGAAAGTAGTGGGGACACAAAACACTTTGAGCCCTTGAACCTTACCACAAAGACAATCACCGAGACGACCGCCACCGACAAAGGAGAGATGAAGCCAGATGGCAGTGAAATTCGGGAGCGAAGTATCACTAGTAGCGTTACTACCGAAACCTCGTAGAGTGCGATGACTACGAAAAGAAGCCTTAACGGCTTTTACTTTATTGTTTCTTCTTCTGGGACTTTGGTTTTTCGGCAGGTGTTGTGTTGGAAGAAATTGATAAACATGATTGGGATGGCCTGGACTAGGGATTTTCGTTGTCTTCACCATTCGTTCACCTTGGGTGAGCTTGAGCGCCGTCTGCCGGTATTGGTGTGCAGGTCGTACTTGCACAGGATTTGGCCTTGGAAGGTGGGTTTCACTTTGGAATGTCATACCTTTAACCAATGTTCAGCTCTCTGATAAGCCAATTGTTATCCTCTTCTCCTCTCCCTGGTTGGTTATGAATGGGGTTTTAGTGGTGTTTATGTCCGGATTTTTCTTCTCTTTCTACTTCATTTTCATCACTTTGGTCTCCGCACGATTCGGTCCTGTCTTGACGATGGTAATAATGGTTAGTTGAGTAATGTATGAGTTTATGAATTAAACCTCGCTCTAATGCGTACCTCTAATGTGTTCAGTACTACTACTTCTATCAACCGTGCCCCAAGTCCCCAACACTACCGGTATTACTCTGAAGAAAGTTTTCAGTCCCAACCCCTCTTTCCTCCCGGGCCCACGTACAGTACAATGCATATTGCACAACCCACCCCTCCAAAGCCCAACCCCAACCAAAAGCACCCTGATGATAATTCCCTCTCCCCCATAACAATCACCCAGACCCATCATCCACTACCACCTCGTCACTTCCCACCTCCCTCCCAACATCCCTAAACATTCCCTCGGCATACATCAAGCCAAACCCCGCTTCCTTTTCCCCCACAAGTAAATCCACTCCCACAACCTTCCCAACCCAAAACTGATGGTCCTCAATCTGCACGCTCCTATACGTCTCGCACCTGAGCCTGTACAACACGTCCTCGTCCCTGCCCAGCAAACCCTGCTCGCGCAATTGGGAATCACGCACGCTATCCCAGGGTGATGTGGGAAGCTTCGCTTTCGAGAATAGCGATGCGATGTGTGCTGCCCGTGTGGTGGAGCGGAGGACGTGCACTATGAAGGCGCCGGAGGTGGACATGGTGGTTGCAGCAATTGAGGGCGTAGCGATGTTGAAGGAGATGAGCGGCGGTGAGAGGGAGAAGCAGTTGAAGGAGCTGAGAGTTATGCCACGTGGGGAGTGTGGGGTCAAGGGGGAAATGGTTGTTACTATTACTACTGCGGATGGGGGGTCAGAGGGTGAGAGAGGGTGAGAGAGAGGATGGGTGGGTGGATACCGGGGTGGGGGATTCTGCGCATTACGTGGCGGAGAGTTGTGGAGGTGGTTTGGTCTGTTTGTGTATCTTTGGAGGAGGAGGTGGAGGTAGTGATGGTGGAGTTGTGTCGGAGGTGCTGTTTCTGGGAATCCCGTTGGAGTTTTGGGAGAAATGGTGGCCGGCGGTGATGGTAGTAGTGCGAAGCTGTTAAACTCGGTCGTAATAGTCGTAAAGGGGATTTAGACATTGGGTACCGTAATATTAAGCCTCCCTTGTAGTTAAAAGGGCGGGAAATTGTGGAAGATTGTGGTGTTTGTTTGATGCTTGATTGATTGTTAGTTGTGGTGGGCTTACCGTGTGTTTGCCTCTTTTCTTTTCTGGGGCTTTGTGACGTGCGGTACTTGCCGGTGGTTGTTGAGAGAAGGAAACCATTTCCCGGCGCAAGGGGGGGGTGGAAAAAAAGTCTAAACCAACACCAGTCAACCAACTGCGATTAAGAAACCCCCCGGAGGGCCGGGGCTTTCTTTAATTGCCAATAGCCTGCCGATTGGAAGAAAATCTCTTTACAAGAGGTAGGAAGGGAAGAAGAGGGAATGTTGACTCGATCTCGGTATTCCGGGCTGAGCAGACCATCTTCTAGATCACTGCCGCACTTTATCATTCGAGCCTCCTCCTCCTCCTCCTCCTCCTCCTCCTCGACCTCTCCTCCCCCAGATACTCTACCTGCTACCCCCAGCAGTGGCAAAAAACCCTACATTCCCCGCAACCTCCCCCTTTCACCCATTGAGGACCCAACAAAATATGTCAAGTATTCAAAAGCGCATCCAAAAGCGGGCCGGCCGCTCAAGAGTGCCCCACTCCCAGACCCCGAACTCCGCCTGATAAAGAACCCCTACGCACACATGCTCGCCCAGTCCATCCGACAGGAAGCCGAGTACCACTGCCGGGTCCCACGCACTTTCCTAATCCGCTTCAAACAGCTAATGCACCCGGAGACGCGCGAGACCTGGGTCGTCCCGGACGGCCTGCGCCAGACGGACGACCAGCGCGGACGGGTGCACAAAGGGAAGTGGGTTCTGGGGAACATTAATACAATGCGCTTGGTGAAGAAGGCGTTGAAAACTGTGGCTGGGATAAGCGGGAACCCGGTGCTTCCGGGGGACCTCGCGGAAAGTGTTAGGGATTTAATGAGGAAGAGGGTTTCCGACGAGGCCTTTGACGTCGTGCAGAGGGGTGGGGATCAATGTTTTGTGAAGGGGGAGGTGATGGAGGAGATGGGTGGGATTGTTGAGATTGGGTGTGTGCTTGATTGGGAGCTGGAAGAGTGGGCCGAGGGGGTTATTGCGGATACAGGAGAGGTGGATGAAGGTTCGGGGAAGGTCCAGAGGAAGGAGATTTTGGTCAGGATCAACGGGCGGTTATGTCCTGTGCATCATATGCGCGTTATGCTCGGGGACGAGGTTGCGGGGAAGATCAAGGAGCTATGGGAGCTAGATGAGGGGGTCACAAGGGTTGGGCTTTTAAGGAGGGAGGGGACGTTGCAGTTGGAGATTTGGTTGATGAAGATGAGGGCTTATATGGGGATTTGGTGATTGGGTGGTCTGCAGACGTGGTATTCCCGCTGGGGGGTTAGACTTGGTTTTGATACATACACTAGCCTTATAGAGAAGTGGTTAGAATTATTACGAGCCATGCAGTGACACCACTTCCCATTGCAGGGAAGAGCTCGTAGTTTCTCTGCTCATCCTAAGGATCTATGGACGTTAAAATCCTGTTGATGTGTGTGTTCGCCGGGACCAGAAATGAAGCTTGATTTTCTAAGGAAGCGGAGAGCGTGCTATTTATGCTCTGCAACAAGAACACATATCCACTTCAAGAAAACAAAGGAAGACAAAAG
>Ga0307509_10001887_pt1 | contig 34604 bp, 32 predicted proteins | sample 10_EM_MG_FD_202245 | JGI IMG/M metagenome (GOLD analysis project Ga0307509, IMG submission 202245) | Populus trichocarpa ectomycorrhiza microbial communities from riparian zone in the Pacific Northwest, United States - 10_EM | ecosystem: Host-associated > Plants > Roots > Unclassified | place...
AGTGATTCCCCTTTTATGCTTGATAATGAATGACAAAGGAAACTAATAACGAGTGTTAAACTGTATAGGAAAAGGTACAAAGGAATAATGCATGAAAGCGCAGTGATCACCGGTGACTTTCAACAATCCCCACACCCGAGCAATGGGAAACAGCGGTAGTGCTCCCTCAAAAGCCCAACTTGCTATCACATCCACGATACCCGCGAGAGAAGTGAAACACATATTGCAGAAGAACATGCACTAAGTCTCCAAGCCGGAAACGCAGACCTACCACACTATATATACATTTACGAGTCAAACCCCAACTCTGAGGAATTTCAATTAATACTATGCCTTACCATATCGCATACCACAACTGCCCTAGCGCAAATTACACTGCAAGGTACAATCGGGGGGGAGGGGAGGGCATCCAACATCACAAAATCTCATACCATGTAAATTTGTATTCTGCCATACGAGCCCTGGTAGTGGAACCGGATTAATTAAACCTTCCTACAACACAGCGATTTAGGATAGCTAACAGGCTAAGATTAAGTGGTTGTTGGGTGAAGAACTCAAATGTGAGGCCTCATCAGCATATGAAGACCGGTATTATCCTATATGGTAATGTAATATCCCTCACTTAGTAGTGCACAGAAAAAAATCTGATACTCACGAAACTATTTTGACCGCCCCTAATTTAAGCAAGGCATGATCTCTATTCTGACTGTAGGGTATAATCTATGGAAATGATGAGTTAAATTAAGAATATCTTTACTTGAATGTAATATCGGGTGATGGGAATAGTAAATCTGTCAAAAGGCTGTGCATATCCTATTACTTGGGGAGTCTGGTCAGTCCGAACCTGGCTGAGTCAAGTCCTATAATCCTGACAGTCTAGTCGGTCTAATTTCTACTATTAGACTAGACTTGACTTTCAACAGAACTAGCTTGTTGAGTCCAGTCTTCTGCCTGTTGGAAATCACCGGTGATTTCTCCCGGCTGATGTATTTTTTCTTTGTACCCTTTCCTATATTGTCGCTCTTTTGTTATTAGTTTCCTTTGTCACCCATTATCACGCGAAGAAGAAAGATTACTATACCTGGTTGTATAGTGGAACGAAGAGTGCGCACACATGGCCGAAGATGATCGGAAAGCAAAGCAAAGCGGATAGGTTAAAACTGAAAAGAGAAGACCAGAGTTCCGCCGATACGGTACCTTCACCGGATGGACTCCTGGCCGTCAAAGGAAGTTGTTGCAACCTTCTCCGTGTCCTGGGGACAGGAATTGAGTGTGTAGGAAAGATCGTGTATTTTCTATATAAGCCCAGTACTTTTCCGCAGATAAAGAAGACAGTCAAGCCTCCGATCAATATACATACGCTTCCTCCTTGACTTCTTCGTCCTTCTTCATCTTGCCAGCCGATTCCTCCTCTATCCAAAACTCATAACAACATTAACTTGGTGATCATTGGCCTCATGAGACCCGAAAAAATAGGTGGAACAAGGTCTCGCTTGTAGACTAGGTGCCCACCTCGGTAGTGCCTCCTACAGCCTTCCTACTCCAAGGGAAGAAGCAAATCCTTTTCTTTCAAGGAATACGCTCGGCCGTAAGGGATGTTTCCTACTGGTTCGCCCTCAGTTAGGTTGTGATTTAAACAAGGGCTAAATTAACTTCTCTATCCACAAGGACTTCAAATATTTTATGTCGGTCAAACTTGTTTCCACTGGGAGATGCAAGGCTAACCCGCAAGCAAAATCTATTGATGAACTGGCATTGGTCAGGAACTTTCTTTGCATTATCATGCTTGTGGGACAGGAATCTTGTATCATACCGATGTGTTAGCTTGATTCCTGTGTTTTACTGAAGCAACAGGTCAAGGGTTGGGGTTGCCTGCTCGCTTAACAAATATCGGACCTTCAGTCCTAGCTTTATTTGCCACTAACTTACCCCACTACAAATTATTATCTACTCCAAGGTTCCCGCCACTTTGAAAGTTAGTGAGTGTTTGACATTAGCTGATGCTGCTCGGTATGTTCTGGTTATAGTTTTCTTTTGTTTCGTGAAAGTTTGGAAGTTTAGAGGGATCTGTCTATAGGTGGAAGGGTATGAGTAGGGATAGTCAAATGAACCCATGAAGGGTACGGAAACGAAGTTAGGACAAGGGCCTGGCATTGAACTCAAGATGCAGGAGAGCGGGTGTCTTTGTGATGCATTATTATTTTTGTGACGGGTTTACCCAGAATATTTCTTTTGTTTCCATTGCTTGCGCAACGTGCGAGGAAGAAAGTAGACATGTGTGATGGTCGACAGAAGGATCTGGACTTGGGTATGTTTTCCCATATATCCTCTTAGCTTTAACATTGATTCAGCGAGCAAGAAGAAGTTGTCGCGCTGTCCGCCTCAGCTCCAATATGGTGCCGTATTTTGATTCTCGCAAATAGAAAAACCCCAGACCCTAAGCGACCTGTGAAGAAGGGGGCAGTATTTTCAACATCTTCCCCTCCTCCTCCTCAATTAGGGACATCGGTTAGGTTATCCCAGGATAATATATGATATGATATTGAATTACCTTCCATTAACCTAATTCCTAAATAAATCGTCCGACCAATTTCCGACCGGTCTTGCTTGGTCCTCCTAATCTGGGAAACGAAGAAAAAAAACATGCAGTAAAAATTGGAAATATCATGTGTGAATTATGATTTTGTCCTGGATTCAATAGAATGACAACGCTGCGCGCAGAATTAGGGTTTGAAAGTTCGAACTCTTGGAGAGTAATTGGTAGGGAAGAAAGCTTCGTCACAGGAAGAAGTTTATGTTATTGTGAATTTCTTGTTTCTCTCCGACGCTTGAGTATGGTTACAAAAGCCTCCAACTAACTTACTGACTTCTAACCCTTGTTTATGCACCGAGACGCCCTCAGTCTCATGATCATACTAACATTACTTATTAACCTAGGCCAACCGCTTCCTCCTCTTCACGATTATGATACTCCTAAAAATAGCCACACTAAACATCGTTGCCACTCAGTTTGGGGTCCCGGATTATTTACACCGAAATCCCTCTCCGTTCTGGTGTTGCCTGGGTTCTCGGTTAGACCGATTGTTGATTTGGACGAGCCGGATATAGAAAGAAGAGAAAGAAACGAGCACTAATTCCAGCCAGTGCTACGCGAACTCGGTTAAAATGCTTGCAAATCGATAGTTGTGATTGAACACCATAAGGTCACGTGCCCATGCTGCCGAGTGCGAATTAAATCACTCGATATTCATTCGGGTTTGTCAACGATTTTCATAGGTAATTTAGTGTTTCTCTCTTTTTTCCTTTGATTCAGAAGGACCGGGATATGTAGGAGGAGGGTCAAGGCCTTCCTTTGAATGTTCTACTCACTTCCATTGTCGAGGAATTTGCGGAATCTGAGATGGCGTGATTTACTTGACTTGGCACTTGGCAGCTGAGCATGTTGCGGTGGATGGTTGTGAACAGATACCTCTGGAGGCAGAATTAGTTAGAGTCACTTCGATGAAGAAAGTTGTGAGCAATCCCAATAATGATCAAGTCAGCTCAAAAGTGAGTTGTGTAACACCAGGAGCCTACAAATTAGAAGCCCCTCTTTACCAAGGCCTCAGAGATCCCCTGGAGTCTCGGGAAAGTTCAGATTCTAAGTGCACACTATCTCCCTCACTCTCACCAATAAAAAGAGGAAAGCTGGGAGATAGCCTATAGCGCAGATGTCGTTCCAGCAGCAGCAGCACACGGGTAATTTCAACCCGTTCAATAATAATTCGTTCAACAATGTTTTCAACTTCGTCACAGAAAGAGAGGATGAGGGGCATCAAATCCGGCAGTGGTTATCACCAATTGAACCACAGATACGGCACCATGGCGTGCGGACAGATCGGCTCGATGGCTTGGGGAACTGGGTACTAGAAACCGGCGAGTTTAGAAAATGGCGGGATGCAGAGGATGGCTGCGTTGAACCTGTGTTGCTCTGCTCCGGGAATCCCGGAGTGGGGAAGACTTATGTCAGGTAGGAACAGTCCTCTCGTATTGAGAAAGGCGAGGCGGATGTCGCTGACGATCAGCAAATAATACCGGTAGTCCCCTAGTTATTGATAGTCTATGCGATCAGGCTGAGGGAAAAGACATTGCCGTGGTGGGACTATACTGCGATTTCCTTACCCGGCATGAACAATCCGCCACAAACATGTTGGGTTCCATGCTCAAGCAACTAGCCCACCGAGGTGAAATCCCGGAGCAAATAAGGGAGGCTTTCCAGAACGCCAAAAAAGAGTTTGGTGGCCGAGGCCTCCTTCTTCCTAGTATGGTGGATATTCTGAAGAAGACGATTGCATCCCTACGACGGCTATTCATATGCATTGACGCTTTAGACGAGTGCATTCCCAAGGACCGAAGGGACCTCATGGAGTCAGTGCGAGAAATTCTTGCCATGTCTCCGAATATACGAGCATTCCTTACTGGGAGGCCTCATATCGAGAACGAAATCGTGAAATATTTTCGTCAAGCTGTCCTGATACCTCTCAGCCCTAGCACTGGAGATATTAAGAGCTATCTCAAGATGAGGCTAGACCGTGATACCGATCCCGACGCAATGGATGAGGAATTGCGGGGGGATATTATGCGAATTATTCCTGAGAAGGTCTCGGAAATGTAAGCAAGAACATCAAATGTATCCCCAGTGGGGGTCTGAAGTGTGACTTGCTAACCCTGGTTCCTAGTTTCCTTCTCGTTTCTCTAAACATGGACGCAATCTTAGGCGAGATTACTCAGCATCAGAGAAGAAAGAAGCTTGAGGAGATGACCGAAGGGAAGGGTCTGGGAGAGGCTTATGCGGCAACCCTATCACGAGTGAAGGCACAACCCCGAAGTAGATCGGAACTCAGCATGCGGGTGCTAATGTGGGTATCGCATGCCGAGAGGGCATTACACATCGACGAGTTATGCCACGCCCTTGGTGTAGAAAAAGGATCTACCGACTTGAATATTCGGAATGTTCCTACTATAGAAGCATTATTAGCATCCTCTCTAGGGCTCGTCACGGTCGAGAAATCCTCGTCAACCCTCCGGCTTGTCCACTACACACTGCAAGAATACCTATCCCATAAACCCAACCTGCTCCCCATGGCCCACTCCTTGATTGCTGAGGTCTGTTTGACCTACCTCAATTTCCGACATGTGCGGAGCTTGTCACCTGCTCTTGATTCAGTCCCTCCAACTGCCCCATTTGTTGGATACGCTGCTTGTTACTGGGGAATACATGCTAGGCGGGAAACCACTGAAAGTGTGAAAACTCTTGCCTTGAAACTGCTCGGCAGATTCGATGAGCACATGTCTTCTAAGGTACTATTATTGCATCGGGCGAGGTCATGGGAGCGGCCTTTTGATCTAGAGAACACCCCTAAGGGATTTACTGGGCTTCACGGCGCTGCATACTTCGGATGCATGGAAATAATGGTTGCTTTATTAGAGACAAATAAATGGGATTTGCAGGCAATTGACTACCATGGTAACACAGCAATCATCTGGGCTGCTAGGAGGGGGCATGAGGATGTGGTGGAGGTACTTCTGGAGCGGAGCGAAATCAACCCCGACAAAGCGGAAGGGTGGATTCGAACGCCGCTCTGGTTCGCTGCTGAGAATGGGCACGAGGGGATTGTCAGGATGCTGCTAGAATGGGACGATATCAATCCCGACGTAGCAAATGAACGGGGCCAAACGCCGCTCTCGCGGGCTATCAACAATAAGCATGAAAGGGCCGTTAGCATCCTGCCACTACGGGATGATATTAATTCCCTCAAAAAGGATGAGTTGAGCGAAACATCTAGTTAGCTGCCGACGATCGGTATGAGGGGATCGTGAGCACGCTGCCAGATCGGAATGATACCAATCCTGACAAGGGGAATAAGCGGAGCCCAACACCACTCTTGCAGGCCCTCAACAACTTGTATGGACAGCTCGAAAACAGCTATGGTAACCCACAGATTTGATTCAAAAGTCTATAGCAAGCCTGGAATCCACAGAACTCTTCTTGCCTCGCCCATCTGAGCTATCTGAACCTTCCAAAAGCACCCGCTGGTTTTGGTATCCGAGGATGAAACCCGGAGTTCCCCAGCCTCTATCTGATGTACCCTCTTGTTCCCTTGCCACCAATCTTTTTAATCAATTTTGTTTAGATCTGTGCCTTGTTCAACTGTTCTTATAACCACTTCTCTCTTTATATATACATTTTTTATTTTCCTTTTGTTTCTCATACCCACTAAGTTAAGCTATTCTATATCTTCCGGTGATCGACTTCGTATTAACTTGTATTCTTGCCCACCTCCGACTGCAATATATTGTATGTAATACCCGAGGTGTGGATCGAAGCTTAGTAGAGATAGACATGAATTAAATTAGACCCAAATTCGATACACATGAGAGCAGGTGCACTACAGGCTTCAACCAAGGAGAGCTTATGGCGCGTGATTGATAGAGTTTGGGGCACCGGTATTTTTTCTTCTTCTCTCTCCCGCTTTTTTCCTTTTTTCCTTTTTTCCTTTTTCCTTTTTTCAGCCCCATTCATGGCGACCCACCTGTTTACTATATTATGAGATAAGCCCCCTTCACCTATTCTATAAGTTTCATAGCATTGTGCTCCCCCATCTCCCTTTGAATACTGTATTTAATACTTAGTATCATCCCTGCTCTATCAACCTGCCTCCCTCTTCCCCCTCCTCGCTGGTCACCTAAGTCTCTCACTACTAGGAAGGTAGAGCGGAAGACTTCCCCCTCGGAGCTTAACTGAAGGGGAACCTTTATACTCGAGTAATGGGAAACTGTGGTTGAGATCCCTCAAAAAACCAACTTGCTATCACATCCGAGCCTAGGAGAAAAATGGAGCACCAAGCACAAGAACATCCACTAAGTCTCCAAACCGAAAACGCAGACCTACCACACTATATTTATTTACCGACCAAGCCCCAACTCCAAGGATTTTCAGATAATACTACACTTCACTATACCGTATACCCCTAAAGTTACTGCCTTAGCTGAAATTATAACTGCAAGGTACAGTCCTTGGGGGGGGGGGGGGTATTCACCACAACAAAATATGGCGCAGTGTAATTTTGTATTTTACCATATGAGACCCGGCAGAGGAAGGACAGGGTTAATTAAGCTTCCTTATAACAGGTCGATTTGGGATAGCCAACCGGTAGAGAATGCCGGGTATGTAGGTGGGCGGTCAAAAAATGGGGCGTCAGCAGAGTATGAAGAGGATTGTACACAGGAGGATGTTCCCGTAGAGCCAAGCTACATCCACGATGTTCCAATCACATGTAAGCGGTGTTAATTGTTTCCCCCAGGATCTAAATTGGGGTTTGTTTTCTTTCCATGGGCTATATTCGACCCGGCACCCCTCTTCCAGCTCCACCTCTTCCTTGCCTCTAATTGCTCTCTTACATAAGACCAGCTAATGGCCTATAAGTAATTGTATTATATGTTTTAGTGCTGGATCGTGCTGTGTGGTTTTGGAGGCTCGTAAATTTAACTTTTGAACTGCATTGGGGTGAGTGATAATATGTGATGAGGCCGAGCGTCTATAAGTCAAGCCCCCAGGGGAGCTAGACACTTTATCTGTATGTTTCATCGTGTATGAAAATAGGCTGTGTTAGAGAGCCAAAGCCTATTGGCCTCTCCAGTTCAGGATCCCTGAGGCGTTAAGTCCTGTGGGAGAATGTGGTGGGGCTCTCGTGTGACCCCGAAGCTCAAAGTGGAGTACCGTGCAGTGCTCTAAAGTATGGTTATACTCTGACAATTGGTTTCTGAGCATACGGAATATTTCTGCCTAGATAAAGCCGTATATTTTACATACTAGGGAAAAATGCCCATGGGTACCGGAGGCGATTCTCTATGGTTTTAGTTCCTTAATGGATGGATGCAACACAAAAGGAGGTCCCAAGATGCAGGCATTGCATTTCGTCAAGTCAGTTGACGCAGGAATTGCAGTGCGAATTTTTCTCAAGCAGGTTCCAGGACGAGAGGATCCAGGGGATTGGGAACGGGAAAGGAATTCAACAAATTAAAAGGAATTCTGCTCTTGCCAGGTATGTGGTGTCAGAGTATAGGTTTGCTTCTGTGGTCGGTATCTTTCGCTTGAGTATGTTGTAATATACATATAGTTTTTGACCTACGGGGGTACAGCTCCTAAGTTTCGTATGTTCTACTACAGGCTGTAAGGGCAGCAAAACTCGCTTGTAGAACATACAAAACTTAGGCGTAGAACCTCCGTAGATCGACGGCGACGGCGAAATAGCAACAAAGAAACGAAACGTCGACTGCGAAACGCCAAGAGTTCTCACAAAACGATCGCACAACCCAAGAGCGGGGAAGTTCACCTCATTCAACTACAACATGCTCTCGCTTAACAACAGCTAGCTAATCGGCAAAGACAGGAGTATATATCAACCACAAAGGCATCGTGTCCCTCCATGATCTACCACACATGCCCATGTAAGTCTCCCCCTCCCCTGCTCACTCCAGAGATAACAAAAGAAAAACAAACTCCCACTGCCGGTAGCCTCCGGGGCATGACATTCAGATGTCCGGCTCTTCCGCGCCGCCCTCACGGCATTCGCGCTTTTCTCCCAGCTTTCCCGCCGGCTGCACGGTTCCAAAACTCTCTTGCATTCCCGCATTTTCCTCCATTCGAAATGCTCTCCCCGGATCCTAAGCGCGTTTCCGAAGCCATAAACAAGCGCGTTCCCAGAAGCTACCGCATCCGAACAACAAAGGAAATATCATGAGAGCATGCCGAGCAGCATGTCATGGTTCCCAACATATAGGACATTACTCGGGGGTGTTTCAGTGACCATGAGCAGACCCCCGATCATTGGAGTAGAGAACCCCTGATGGGTATGCATCCTCCTCGGCAATATCATCTACCGTACGACCTTCGAACTCGGCTGTTTTTCGTATTTATTTTTCCGAAGCTGCGTTCGGAGAGCACCGAGGCCGTTAGAGAGCCTTTCTACAAGTTGGGCGGCAATTAACTTGTGATTTAGACAGGAACTTCGTGTTGAACTATGATCACCTATCCACAAGACTTTCACTTTGTTTCCCTAACCCCTACCTTTTATGTATCTTAATATCGCTACAAAATATCCAGCGCAGTTCAAGCTTTGTTTGGCGTGACTCATAATAATATTAAAAAACACCACTTTCTTCCCTCGAATTCAATTTTGATAAAGTCACGATTTCCCTTGACCAAAGGGCACATGAAAAAGAACGATATCTGTAGAGTGGCCGCCCCACAGGTAGTTGCGATGAAAAGAAAAGAAAAAGAAAAAGAATCTAGTAAGAAGCCTGCGAGTTGAGTTAGAGCCAGGAGGGTATGATATTAATGCATACGGTATCATACCTTTTGAAAGGGAAACTCATGAGACGGGAGGTACCCTTCGCCCACTATCATTACCTCTGGTATTGAACCATAGGAATTAGCGCAGTTTGTCACTTGTGAATGATACTATCTAAGTTAGATGGCTCTAAAGGCCGTGGCGAATTTTGAAATTCTTACAATCAACAAAACTGAGATTTTGTCAAGCGAAAATGCCTATTTTTGTTGCAAAATGGGGGGTGCCCAAGAATTTTTTCGCCAAGATCATATTTTACATATTTGTGCAACACCAGGCGCTGACAAACATCACCCCCTCTTTCCTTAAGTCGTATTATATCCCCTCTAGTTCCGAGAGAAGCCAGATTCTCAGTGTGCGCGATCCCTCTCTAACTCTCGCAAAGACATCCTGACAACAGGCCATAGCGCAGATGTCTTTCCCGCAACAGCAGGCCGCCGCTGGTCTTGGCTCGTTCAACAACAACCGCAACAGTTTCAATGTTATCAACCTATTTACAGATATGGACGCCGAGGGGCGTCAAATTATTTCGTGGCTATCACCGCTTGAACCACAGATACGGCACCACGGTGTGCGAACCGACCGACTCGATTGCGTTGGTTCCTGGGTACTAGAAACTGGCGAGTTTAGAAAATGGTGTGATGTGGAAGATGGTTGTAGTGAGCAAGTGTTGTTTTGCTCCGGGAATCCCGGGGTGGGGAAGACTTTTGTCAGGTAGGAAGCGCCGTCTCCTCAAAAAAGCCAAGGTTAACGATTAGCAAATCATACCGGTAGCTCCCTAATTATTGATAGTCTATGCGATCAGGCCAGGAAAAACGACGCCGTCGTGGGACTCTACTGCGATTTCCTTACCCAGAAGGAACAATCCACCACAAATATGTTGGGCTCCATGCTCAAACAACTAGTGATCAGAGAGGGGATCCCAGAGCAAATACGGGGGGCTTTTCAGAAGGCCAAAAAGGAGTTTGGCGGCCGCAGTCTCCTTCTTGCCGATATGATAGATATTCTGAAAGAGACTATTACATCGCTAGACCGGTTATTTATATGCATTGACGCCCTCGACGAATGCACAATACAGCACCGACGGAACCTCCTAGGGTCACTACGAGAAATTGTTGCAGTGTCTTCGAACGTACGGGTATTCCTCACTGGGAGGCCCCATATCGAGCAGGAAGTGATCAAATGTTTTAGCCAAGCGGTCCGGATACTTCTCAGTCCTACCCATGGGGATATCAAAAGCTATCTGCAGATGAAGCTGGACGATGATGGTGATACCGAGGCGATGGATGACAGATTACGGGCGGATATTATGCGAATAATTCCGCAGAAGGTCTCAGAAATGTAAGCAAGAATATAAAGTGCTTCCCTGGGCGGGTCCGAGGCATCATTTGCTAACGGTAGTGCCTAGTTTCCTTCTCGTTTCTCTAAACATCGATGCAATCTTGGGCGAGGTGTCTCTTCATCAGAGAAGAAAGAAGCTTGATGAGATGACCAAAGGGGAGAGTCTACGAGATGCTTATGCGGCAACCTTATCAAGAATGAATGCGCAACCCAAGAGCAGAGCAAAACTCGGCATGGATGTCCTAATGTGGGTATCGCATGCGGAGCGGCCATTACATGTCGACGAATTATGTCACGCTTTGGGCGTAGAAGAAGGATCTGTCGACTTGAACGTTCGGAACGTCCCTCCAATACAAACACTGCTAGCATGCTCTCTGGGGCTCGTCACGATCGAGAAGTCCTCGTCTACCTCTGCTCCTACCGTCCGGCTCGTCCACTACACTCTGCAAGAGTACCTCTCCTGTAACAACAACTTGTTCCTTAAGCCCCACTCGAGGATTGCTAATGTTTGTTTAACCTACCTCAATTTCCGGCGCGTTAAGGCCCTCTCGCCTGCTCTTGCTTCTCTCCCCCCAACCGTCCCATTTGCTGAATATGCTTCTTGCTACTGGGGTATACACGCTAGGCATGAAACCTCCGAAAGTGTGAAAACTCTTGCATTGAAGTTACTCGCCAGATATGATAAGCACATATCTTCGAAAATATTGTTATTGCGCGGGGCTGGCCTTTGGAACCCACCCTTCGATCGAGAAGGCACCCCGAGAGGATTTACCGGGCTTCACGCCGCCGCATACCTTGGGTGTGTGGAAATAACGGCTGCTTTATTGGAGCCAAATAAATGGGATGCACAGGCAACCGATTTTAACGGTAACACAGCAATCGCCTGGGCTGCTAGGAGGGGACATGAAAGGGTAGTGAGGGTACTGCTAGAACGGAGCGATGTCAATCCCGACAAAGCTGATAGGTGGGGCCAAACGCCCCTCTTGTGGGCTGCCGTGAATGGGCACGAGGGGGTTGTAAGGGCGCTACTGGAACGGAGCGACGTTAATCCCAACATAGCTGACGAGTATGGCCGAACACCGCTCTCTGGTGCTGCCGTGAATGGGCATGAGGGGGTCGTGGGGACACTGCTAAAACGGGGCGACGTCGATCCCAACATGGCTGACGGGTATGGCCGAACACCGCTCTCTGGTGCTACTGTGAACGGGCATGAGAGGGTCGCCAGGATATTGCTTGGGCGGAGCGACGTCAACCCCAATATAACTTGCACTTAGTAGAGCCGGACACCGTTTTCGCCGGCATGGGGGGTTGTAGTTACACTGCCGAAGCGGAGCAATGTCAACCCCTACACAGTTTCCCGAACAATCCGGCTATAGTGACGGGGGGGTAACGCTAAGAAGGCGGGACGGGGCGGGGCCTCTGCAGACAGTCCTATGTAGGGAAAATTACCTTGTAGACCCCCGGCCTTTGCTATGACCGCCAGGCCCAACACCCCACGCTTCTATCAGTACGGCAACAAGAACTGGACAGCCACAGGCTTAGCAGACGGCATAGAAGACGGCATGATGGTTAGGACTGTAGAGGAGACAACTAGGGGTATTAAAAACCAGGGGGTGTAGGAAAGGACTAGGGGGTCAGCCACAGATAGCCGGTATTGGGGATTACGACTGCCGGGGACAGAACAAAAAATGAGGGACCGCAGGGGACTGCTATCGAACCATGAGTGATGTACTACGATGCCTTGTAGCTAGTGGGCAAGATTAGTTTTCATAGGAGAGGGAATAAGTTTAAATACTGTAGATCATCAAGTCCTCGGAGTATTAACAAGAGAGGAGCAATTTACTCCTCTTCTATCTATTTCTTCTTCAAATGCCTCTTAAATCTTTCTCTTTAACTACTCTCGCGAAGCAACAACAAAGCCAGACTACAGGCACTACCGAAGCGGATGCTCATCAGAACACCTGGGACTTCCCTGGGGGGGTATGTTGAAAATCTAATTAACCGCCTCAGAATTGGGCATCTCCGTCCTATTTCGGATCCTTTTGATTACCATAGTGTTAGTGCGGTAAGTTTTATTTTATTTTTAAGAGAATCAGCTATCAAATAACCAAAAAGCGCTATCACAAAGAGAAGTGACAGACTCTAAATCAGAATCTATTTCTTCCATCTGCTCGCCAGCCTGTCTTCCTTCCAGAAGTTTTTTCATGATAACTTTAAATCAAGATTTTGCTTCCTGCTTCTCTCACACATGTCACACACCGGTATTTCGCTGTGCCATAAAGTTATATCTCGGCACCCCCTCAGGTATGTTAATAATTTACTCGAGCACTCGAGGATGATGCGTGATGATACAAGAAGAGTTTGGCTTATTTTTTATTCTTTTCCACCACCGATCCCTAGTCTACTCACCCGATTCCGATCTTTGAGCAACGTCGCCCCGCGCAGAAATCAAAGTTGGGAGCTGGAAGTTGAAAATCTTGGCGAATATAGGAAGCCCCTTCACAGCAAGAATATTGTGCCATTGCATGTTCCTTGATTTTCTTGGGCGTTGACTACAGTAGGGTATGTCTGCCAGGACTTAGGACTTCTGACTTCTTTGATTTATGCACAGGGTCGCCGTCACTCTATTGTGAGATAATTCACTACCTGTTCGAATACCAAAACCATCGTAACCCTCCGCTCCTCCTATCTCGCTTTAAACATCACAATTAACACATCATACTTTCCCCGTTAGGTTTACCCTCTCCTACCCCCACCTCCTCGTAATTCTTGCCAGCCCCGCCACTCGGGAAGCCGCCCAAGGCTTTTTTACGTATCGGAAGCTCAACAAAATGAGCTCCTAAAGAGTAGGAAACCGGCCCAAGAACTCGCCCTAAAAGCTAACCCACTGTCACACCCACCATACCATTGGGAGTCATAAAGTGCCATGCACGAAACCATCAGCTCGGGGGTGGACACACCAATATTGTGTGTTACGGTGACATTAATCATAGAATACTCGCGGCGAAAATAAGTCCTGAGACACAGGACAAAAAAGGCCCCCCACCATCCCCCGCACAATTCAACCACCCTGAAAACCACACTAGTGATTATGATTACAAACACAACTGTAATGACTATTAATACTACCGTATGACATGTATAAATGTGTCCCTCCTTCTCTCCAAGAGCACGAGATCTGGCGATAAGATCTTTAGTTTTGACCATAGAATTGACCTGAGTTGTTGTTATTGTATGGCTAAACGTTGGAGAATTGTGGTTGCGCCTCTTCTCTCCGGGCGGATTCCCCCCGCAAGTACATCGGGTTCTCTTTCCTCTACCGGTACTTTCCAAACCCGCTTTTTGCCATCTTATTTATTATAAAAAGGTGGCTACAGGTAAAACAACAGGCGAACTCCCACAATCGACGATGCTGGGGCCAATCGCGTTCCCTCCCCGCTCTGGAGGGCGCCCTACGGAGGTACAGGGCATAGTTTTGTATGTTGCACAGGAGGTGAAATCAGCGAACCTCGCTTGTGGAACCTACAAAACTTATGCCCTGTACCTCCGTAAATCCCAGGCTCAGGGTGTACTAGTACTAGGGTACAAGGGTAAGTCTGGCGCGGTGCCACGAAATGTTTGGATCTATTCCCTATTCTGGGGTTGCGCCCGACTTTTTCCTCCTAACAAAAAAAGCCACAAAACGGGGTTGTATGGGGGAAAACCGTAGTTACCGTATATAGGGTGCGCCCGACTTTAGGTACCCCCTAGTACAGCTCCACTCGGATAGCGAACAACAAACAACAGGTCCCCTAACTCTCACTACACCTATGGTTCTGGCCGTCTATAACGTCCCCCAAGTCTATAGCAACGGGGACGCAGGCTTGGCACACTTTTTAGTCCCCACATTAAGGAGCTAGGGCTCTTTCATGTATTTTGTCATAATATATCACGTTATATATATCATACCACAAACCTTACAATATAATATCAAGCTCCGCCTCCCCTATTTTCCGGACCCCGCTTTTCACCTTCCTATTTGGGAAGGTGCTAACGGGGTAAAACACCACACAAATCTCACAACCATAATCGGCCACTGAACTTGGAGGTTCATAAGTGTGTTAGACGGACCTCACCATGCGATCAAAACATCATCCTTGGGTGGTACCCTACTACCACCTCCACCTCGGGGGCCTCTACACTACCCAGACCCCGCTAGCAGTACTGTGTGGCTAGTATTCCACTGCCTCTGGTTACACCACCGTTCTGCCAGTGGCTTGCTACATTTCACCCCCCGATGCCAGTACTCTTGGACTGGTTTCGGTAGCACACATCACATAAAAGTTTTTTGTTTACCTACAAAACAGAAAGAGGGTTTGCCCACAACCCTGCGACCACGACGATGAAGAACGGGCGCGAGTAGCATGATCAATTTATTTCTTATGTTCAGTTGAATACAGGTGGTGTTTCCCTCCTTGCCTGCCTCTCCTTGTGGGAGGATGTGCAGTTGGCTCCTGACCAGAGGGGCTGTAGGGTTGTAGTTTTCATTGGACTGGGTTGGGTTTCTTTTGTCAGAGATGTCTGGGGGGGTTTTTCTTGCTGCTTCCTGCTTGGGCTTGTCGAGTGCCATGTTTGTTTTTACTTGCTTGGTGTCTTTTGTTCAGGATGTGTGGTTGGTTCCATACCAGAGGGACTTGGGGTGGCTTGTTTTCCCCTGGCTGGAGGTGGAGGTTTTTGCCACCATGGGACTTTTCCCGAATGCGAGGTCTGTACCTTAAACAGATAAATTCTATGACTTAACAAAAAAAAAAATTTACAATATAATATAATATCATATCATATATGATATGATATCTTATGACTAAATACATCAAAGAACCCTCGCTTCTTGATTTTGTAATTTTTTACCCTAATAAGTGTGCCAAGCCAGCGTCCCCGTTGCTATAGACTTGGGGGACGTTATAGACGGCCAGAACCATAGGTGTTCAGCACAGCAAAGACGGCTCGGGTAGCGTTGGCGGTTAGGGGCAGTAGCAAAGTGGTGAGGGTAGAAAAAAGTAGACACTTCGCCGGCATAATAAAAACAGCACATGTTACGGGCAAATCAGAAAAGCAGTGAGAGCAGCACTTCGATATCCAACGCTTCGACCTCTGTGCTCCAAGGTACTGTCGTGGCATGAATTATAAACCGAGTAAATAGATATACAAACTGGAGCTGCACAGAATACGGATCCATAATCGTTACAAAGCACTCAGCTCATCTCTCACCTAAGTTAATTCCTTTGAAAAATCTGTCCTCCAACCCAAAACTCCAGCCTCAAACTCAGAACTCTAGGTGGGCGAGAGTTAGACGGAAAATTCCATTATTTCCATATTCTTATAGCCAACATCATTCATATGTACTCGAGTAGCTTCTATTTTGCTATCCCTGTCCATCCCCCACCTACCCTTCGGCACAATAGGGATTTTTTTCACTACTCGAATAGCAAGCGAAATCTAGTGGGTCAGGGATTTTCTTGCTCTTGCCGTTCAGTACAGTATACTACTCGTACTTCTCTGACGTTTGCGAACACAACCGCTACTACATACTTACAAAAAGTAGGCCGGAGCCTCAACATTTTGGTGTATGCAATACCAGTCGTGTTCACAAACGCCAGAGAATTACGAGTAGTAGCCAGTGATTCACTATGTCCAGGTTCACTATAGCCAGGTACAGTACAACTGTAATCCAGGTAAACAGCATTTTCTACTCACACATCTAATGCAGGTTAGCCTCGCCTTTCACCCCATGTTCTAAGGCTAATCCACGGGAAAAATGGCGAACGGACCCCTATCGAGAACTTTCTATGTACGAGCACAGTACCACTACGCACACGGATTGGACTAGCACATGTTTGCTTGTGCAACAAAAGAACCTTATAAAGCACCACCCTCTTGCTCCAGGTCTTAGAGATGCCCTCTAGTTCCGAGGGCTCAGATTCTCACTTCACATGATCCCTCTCCAACCATCACCAAAAAAAAAACAGGTAATAGACCATGGAGCAGATGTCGTCGTCGGGGCAGCCTCAGAACAGCGGCCGTATCGGCACACGCAATGTTACCGGCTCGTACAACACTATCGTCAACCTTGCCCCAGAAATAGACGACAAGCATCAAATTCTGCAGTGGCTATCACCACTTGATCCGAAGCGGCGGCACCGAGATGTGCAGAACCACCGAATCGACGGCGTGGGAAACTGGGTACTAGAAACTAGCGACTTCAGAAAGTGGAGTGGTGGAGAAGATGGTTGTGTTGAGCCAGTGCTGTTCTGTTACGGGAATCCAGGAGCGGGGAAAACCTATGTCAGGTAGGAGGGGCTTTGGGGAGAGAGACAACGCAGATGCCGCTAACAATTAGCAAATAGTTCCCTAGTCATTGATGGTCTATGCGATCAGGCGGGAGGAAAAGACATTGCCGTCGTGGCATTCTACTGCGATTACCTTGCCCAGCAGGAACAATCCGCCACAAATATGCTGGGGGCCATCCTCAAGCAACTTGTCAGCAGAGGATGGGTCCCAGACCATATAAGCGAGGCTTTTCAGAAGGCTAAAAACGAACTTGCCGGGCGGCCCCTCAGACTTAGCGACATGGTATATCTTCTAAATGATACTATTAAATCGCTTCCGCGGGTATTTATCTGCATTGACGCACTAGACGAATGCAAAGTGAATTATCGACGAGAGCTCCTCGAGTCACTGCGAGAAATTGTCGCAAGGTCCCCAAATATACGGGTATTCCTTACTGCTAGGCCTATTATCGAAGAAGAAATTGTGAGATATTTTATCCAGCTTGTTAGGATACCCCTCAGTCCTACAGACGCAGATATCAAGAGTTATCTTAAGAGGAGGCTAGCCTGTGACACTGATCCCGACGCAATGGACGGCGGATTGTGGGCGGATATTATGAGAATCATCCCGGAGAAGATCTCGGAAAGGTAAACAAGAATATCAAATACATTCCCAATACAAGTCGGAGATATGATTCGCTAACGGTGACGCCCAGTTTCCTTCTAATTTCTCTAAACATGGATGCGATCCTGGGGGAGGTTACTCTCAACCGGAGAAGAAGGAAGCTTGAGGAGATGACCAAAGGGAAAGGTCTCGGAGATGCTTATGACGCAACCTTATCACGAATCAAGGCGCAGTCGGGAAGTAGATCAAAGTTGGGCATGGAAGTTCTAATGTGGGTATCGCATGCGGAGCGGCCACTACAAGCTGATGAGTTATGCCATGCCTTGGGGGTAGAACAGGAATCTACCGACTTGGATATTTGGAATATTCCAACGATAAAAACGCTGCTAGCATGCTCACTAGGGCTCATCACGGTCGAAAATTCCTCCTCTACGATCCAGCTTGTCCACTACACTCTTCATGAGTACCTCTCCCATAACCCTAATTTGTTCCTTAAGCCCCACTCAACGATCGCTGAGGCCTGTTTAACTTACCTCAATTTTCCACATGTGAGGGGCTTTTCACCTGGCCTTTCATCTCCCCCACCAACAGCCCCTTTGGTCGAATATGCTTCTTGTCACTGGGGTACACATGCTAAGCGCGAAACAACGGAAAGTGTGAAAACTCTTGCATTGAAATTACTCGATGGATACGATAAACACATTTCTTCGAAGATACTGTTATTGCGTGGGGTGGGTCTTTGGAACCCGCCCATTGATTGGGAAGGCACCCCGAAGGGGTTTACGGGTCTTCACGGTGCCGCGTACCTCGGGTGTGTGGAAGTAACAGCCGCGTTATTGGAGTCAGGTAGATGGGATGCACAGGCAACTGATTTTAACGGTAACACAGCAATCGCCTGGGCAGCTAGGATGGGGCATGAGGGGGTCGTTAGGGTACTGCTAGGACGGAGGGATACTAATCCCGACAAAGCAGATAGGTGGGGCCAAACACCCCTTTTGTGGGCCGCTGAGAAGGGGCACGAGGGGGTCGTAAGGGCGCTACTGGAACGGAGCGACGTCAATCCCAACACAGCGGACGAGTATGGCCGAACACCATTCTCCGGTGCTGCCATGAATGGGCATGAGGTCGTCGTCAGGATGCTACTCGAGCGGAAGGACGTGGACCCCAACACAGCTGACACAGAGGACGGCCGAACACCGCTCTCGTTTGCTGCCCAGAATGGGCATGTGGGCGTAGTCAAGATGCTGCTCGAGCGGGAGGATGTCGACCCCAACAAACCCGATCAGTCAAACGTAACACCGCTCTCGCGGGCTGCCCAGAATGGCCATCTGGGCGTCGTCAAGACGCTGCTCGAGCGGAAGGACGTGGACCCCAACATAGCTGACACAGAGGACGGTCGAACACCCCTCTCGTTTGCTGCCGAGAACGGGTATGTGGGTGTCGTCAAGTACCTGCTTGAGCGGGAGGAGGTCGACCCCAACACAGCTGACACCGAGTATGGCCAGACGCCTCTCTCGTTTGCTGCCATGAATGGGCATGAGGGGGCTGTGAGCATATTGCTGAATCGGAACGACGTCGACCCCGGAATAACGGATAACTGGAACTCAACACCACTCTCGTGGGCTGCAACATATGGGCATGAGGGAATCATAAGGCTGCTGCAGGAATCGCGGATATGATTCCCACACACACCCAGCGGGCAGATAACTAAAAGAGCTCTTATCCCCCGAGCTGTCTGCAGTATCAGAACTCCCTACTTAAAGGGACCAGTAGGTTTTGGCACCCGAAGATAATACCCCGCACCCCCACCCTCCCCTATCCACCAAACATACCCTCCCACCAAAACACACTTAGTAAAACGAAATACTCCGCCAGCCACAGCCACTTCTCTACAGGATTGACAAGTTACTGCCGATGTCAGGCTTCTAGATCATTTATCTCTAGGATTATTTGTTTAGAATCTCTTATTATCTTCCTAGTCTCACCAAATCACCTTAACCTTTGTTGCCTGACTTCTTGTTAGCTATTTTTTATATCCGCGCCCTGTTAACACGTCTCTATAATTTCTTCTCTATATATATCCACCTTTTATTTTCCCTCTGTCCTTCTTGATTTCTTCTACGCGCGAATGGTTGACTTCATATTTGCTTGTGTTATTCGGTAACTTTGAAAGCAACTAAGTTGTATTATAAGAGCGGGGATGGAAGCATCGTAGATATAAACATGAACTCCCTTAGACACATATGCTATAAAAATACCAGCGGGCGCATAACAAGCACCAATGGAGCAGAGTTCATGGTGCGTGATTGATAGAGTTTGGCTTATTTTTTATCCTTTCTCTCACTTTTTCTTTTTTGTCCTTTTATTGCGCCCACCCGTTTACAGTGTTGCGAGATAGACCCTTCTCCTAATGAAGACCAATGGCATCATTATAGCCTTCTTTTCCCATATCTCGCTCTGAACATCACCGTTAACACTTGGTACCCCCCTGCTTCATCCACCCCCTCCCGTTTACCCCCCCTCCCAGCTGTCGTAAGTCCCACCACCCAGAAAACAGCCAGAAGCCTCCTCTTCCTATCCGAACCTCAACTGGATAGGGGCCTTAATAGTGGGAAACTGTGATAGGGCTCCTTCTAAAACTCTGTTCGCTGTTGCGCCCATGATACATGGGCCAGCAGATGACTACGCATACGATCCTCTAAGCCCTCAGACTAAAGGAGGATGTACTAGGGTGTGAGCAAAAGGACGGCGAAGTCTTGGCTGCCATTTTCATAGAAATTCTATGAGCCGCCTTCGCCAGACTTACCCACAACCCCCTGTACAGTACGGTACCAACATTTTGTGTTGTTGTGCTACCAGCCTTACCAGACAAATTTAAAGGGCAAACCTCAACCCCATTCACTTCCCCAGTAATATGACACCATATTCTATTGCATATGATACCACCAATGCTTTGGCACAAATTACAACTAATAGGTGCAATCTCGAGGGGAGGTATATCGCACCGCAAAACAAACCTCCGCCTAATTTCTAGTTACCATACGAGCCCCGGTCGCAGAAAGCACAGATTAATTAATCACCCCTTATTGCAGGGGAAAAATCGGGATATCCAGCTGGCAGAGATCGGGGAATTGTTGGACGAAGGACTCGATTATGAGACTTCGGTAGTATATGAGGAAGATTGGGTGGAGGACGCCACTCAGGAGGCGCCAATTCGGGTCTATAATTTTCTAATGCGCAAAACTGTTTAGGCGGGGGGTTTCTTTTCTTTCCCTTCACACTCAAACCCTCCTTAGCACTTGCATCTCCACTAGTATCTAAAGTGTTTTTTTATCGGCCCGGCTAACGGTGTCAGGGGAGATCGTTGCGAGTTCCCCAATGGGAGTAAGGACACATGATATAGTGGTAGTTAGGAAGATCTAAGAACTAGGGGTGGAAGCCGAAGTAATAATTATACCTGTAGTGGGAGGTAAGAATTGAATACTCGCTTCCGCTAGCGAAGTGAAAATTATATCCATAGCACGGACAAAAATATGGCTTCTATCACCAGTAAAGGAAGTGAAGGAAAGGATTATACCAGTATATATCTCCCCGGATTCAAGTCGGGCCGATTTTGGTGCTTCATAAGAAAAACGTGATGTAATCTATCACCGTAGTTATAAGCAACGCTCCCAGCGTTGCAGCGGAGGAAATACTCGAGTATACTGACGGGTATCGTCATTCCCGTGGTAGAGTGTAACCCTCCCCCTGTTGACGCCGTAACCATAATTCTTTTTGCGCTGCCGAGCATCATTTTTTTTTTATCTCGGCAGCCAGCTTCAACTATTTTCGAGGCCCCTTTGGCCCCCGGATCCCTGTTCCTAAATATTCCGGCTCGAAGGACCGCCGCACCTACGGTAGCATGATTACAGTGAGCTGCTGTACTCGAGTACAGTATTGGAATGTGTGATAACTTGGCGATGCATAAAGTATTTGGAGGAATTTAGACAATATTCTCGAGTTTATGTATAGACTATACATCTTGGCACTGGTTTGTTTGGGTGCTTTGTTAATCACCATTTACTAGGAGAATGCTGAATTTTAGCCTATTGGGCTGGGAATAAGAGGATTTCATAACGGAAAATTATCGAGCTTTTAGGATGCTGTGGGAGCAAAACGTCACAGGTTGAGGCTTGGAAAGCGGGGGGTGCGATACTTAGCGAGGCAGCATCCTTGGCGAGGCTTGGCAAATATCTGCGGGTTGTTAGCTTTGGTTGGTTCCTGAGATTGTTTTTTTTTTGTTTAAGTCATGTATTCATTTGTTTTCGGCTGAGCCCGATAGGGCGAAGCTAACTAGGGACAAAGAACTCGCATGCATCGGTGAGATATGGCGTAAACAAACCCTCTGTGAAACCCCCTCTTACCGGCCTAAGGAAAAAACACAAACACCCCAAGTCTCTCTGGTCTGAGACCAACCGCACGCCAGCCACCTCGAAAGAAAAGAAAATCTACTAACTACATGTAACTAGCAAAAATCCTAAACAACAAAGCGGGGAGGAAATAAAAGGAAAACCCTAGCCGTGTGCCAACCGAACAAAAGAAATTTAAAAGCAACCCGTAAAGAAAACCAAAGCATGGCAAGGGGGTGGCAGTAGCACCGAAACATAAGACGCACGCCAACATTACATCCGAAACCAAGGCCAACTTCAGCCACCGAGATAGAGCAATACGACAACAGGGCCGACCGAGGTGCCACCACGGGGAGGTGAACGGTGAGGGGAGGAGGTGGCATCAGGATGCCTCCAAAGAGAGTGTAGATAGCTGTAACCGAGCGACGGGAACGAGATACGGGACACGAGAGTAAACGACCCAAGAAGTGCGAGGGAGGGAGGACCGTAACAGGATCACGACTTTTCGAAAAGCCGACTGTACCGATCGATGATGCCAGAAGGGAGTGCGATATCAGGCAGCAGGACCACCGTGGCCACTACTTCGACGATAACCCGAAACTGCGACCGACCAGTTGACGAGGGAAGACGCCCGAGAGAGGAGGAGACCCACCATGAGGCAGGGGAGAAGAGTACGACAGAAGCAACGCAACGCAACCGAGAACCAAAGATAACTGAAGCGAAGCGACGCGACCGAAGGGAGAAGCAGCTCACGAAGAGTGCGGAGGGTGCAGCTCACTAAGAGTGCGAGAAGAGAAAGTGACGATAAAAAACCATGGTGTTGATTTCAATCGTTGGGAGGAGAGAAGCGGTGTTCGTTGTGGTTGGTTCCTGAGAATGAGCTCTTCTTTTAATACCGGTACCAAGCCTCGCTTGGGCCCCCTGTTAACTAAGCGGGATGATAGAGATTGTTTCCAGGGGTAGATAAATGCCTTGAGTATGATGGTGATGACAACAATGATACGACCAGTATTGGGAGAGGGCTAAAGCGTCAAGAGCAAGCTAGTTTTCCCTTTTCCCAGCCGTGTTTTACCTCCTGAAATTTGATTTACTCGACGATATCTAGTGCGCGAAGTGAGTGGGTTAGTATTCAAGGGTACAAGTACTAGTACTCGCGGATCTAGACAGGAGAAAACCTCAAGCACATTGAACTAATGAATGTGCCAGTCCTAGAAGTGGGCTCGGGGGAGAAATATGACAAAGTACAAGCAAAGGAGGTTGTACAGTACTGAAAGAACAGAAATGCGGGGTATGGTAGTATCTACTTTACGGACTGAAGAAGTATGAACCAACCACAATCACTATCAAGAAACCTGAGTACAAAGTATAAGAACCCAAGTCACGATCAATTCTAGCTCACTAAACTACCTCACAAAACTAATGCACAAATCCACACAAAAGAGAAAAAAATTCCCGCAGAAGAAAGTCCAATCAAACCGATTGTCCGACTAACTAAGTACAGGTTGAATTTTCATCCCTTAAACCACAGTTAAACAGTTCCCATGTTATGCTGTGTTCCTTCCTCATAATCCTTGTCGGTTGTTGTGTGTTGTCCAGCTATGTGTGAAGAAATGGAAAGGAAAGAAAGGTGGGAGAGGTGGGAGAAACGGCTCCCTCATGTAAACTCACTCCCCCCTGTCTGCCAAGCCTCCCCCACTAACTTCCTAGCGTACTAGTACATGACCTATGAGGCTCCCGAACCAGCTCTAATTTAGCTAAAGATACCAAGTGCAGTTAAGATGAAATTTATCCGCAACAGTACAGTACTAGTACTTGGGGGTGCATGAACGCGATTTACCTTTTGTGGCGCATCTTTCACAAAGTGATAGGACTCGTCTGGCATGGCCCACACCCGACCAACCTTATCACTTTATGCCAAAAGGCGCCACAAAATATAAATCACTTTCATGCACCCGAGTACTATGCCGGTACTATGCTCTCTTTGCAGTCCTGAGGAGTACACTCGCGTTTGAAAAGTCCTCGTAACTTAGGAGGGGTATGGGGGAGAGGTTTGGGGAGGGATGGAAGGAGGAGATGGAGGAAACGGGAGTATGGCGGATGGGGTGGGAGGGGAGGGTGGTGAGAGGGGCGATGAAGAATAGGTTGGAGGGGGAAGTGTGGGATGTGGAAGCGGAGAGGGGTGGGAGTTTAGAGTGGAAAGTGGTTATAGGGAAAGGGAAGAGGGAGGTGAAGGAGGAATGGGAGAGGAGTAGGAGTGGGTGGATGAAGGAAGGATTTTTGGGGGTTAGTGACGCTAGTATAATGAGTAGTAGGATGGGAATAGGGGGTAATTTGAGGTTGTATGGTTTGAGGTATAAGGAGTGGAGAGAGAGTAGGGGTTATGGTTTGACGGTGAGCGATGGGGAGATGGCAGGTTTGGGGAAATTGTTGGAGGTGGTGAGAGAATATGTGGGAGAGGCGAGGGTATTGAGGGTTGGGGTGGATAATGTAGGGGTGTTGAGGAGGCTGAATAAAGGGAGAGGGTTTTGTGGGAAGTGGGAGCAGAGGGTGAGGGAAGTAGGAGTAGAATTGTTGAGGAAGGGTTGGAGGATTGAGTGGAGATGGGTACCGGGTCATGTGGGAGTGAGGGAGAATGAGGAGGCAGATAGGTTGGCGAAGGATGGGGTTTTCATGGAGGGAGGGGAGAATAATGTTGTGAGTTGGGGTGAATGGGAAAGGAGGAGGAAGGAAAGGGTAGGGAGGTATTGGAAGGAGTATTGGAAGGGGAAGGAGAAAGGGAGGGCGTATTTTGGGGGTGGTTTGGGAGAGAAGGGGCATGGGGGAAGGAGGAGGGATAGTATATTTTTATTTTGGATGAGGAGTGGACATGGGAGGATGAGGGGGACGAGATATGGTTGGGGGAATGTATTGTGCGAGTGTGGGGAGAGGGAGGATAGGGATCATGTTTTGTTGAAATGTGTGAAATGGGAGGAGGATAGGAAGGTGATATGGAATGCGTGGAGTGAAAGTGGGAGGGAAGGGGTTTTGGTGGATATGAGGTGGTTGTTATTTGAGGATGAAGGGATAGAAGCGGTTAGAAAGTTTGGTGGGGAAACGGGGTGGTTGGAGAAGAGGTGGAAGGAGAAGAGGGAGTGGAGTAAATTGAGGGAGGAGGAATGGGGTAGGAGATGGGTGGAAGGAAGGAGGGGTATAGCGGGAGAGAGGGAGAAGGAGAAGAGAGAGAGGGATACGAGATTGAGTAGGGAGAGAATGAGGAAAAGGAGATTATTATTGAAGAATAAGGGGAAGAGGGAAGAGGGTAGGTGTAGGAAGGGAGTACCCATTGCAAGTGTTCCACCTCTAGGAGCCTATCCGGAAGGAAGAAGAAAGGTTTTAGGGGAGATAAATGATGGGGGAAATAGGAGAAAGGGCTAATGATGGCCTGTGGGTAGGGGTGGAAATGGAGGTTATAAGAAGATTAAGGGCAAACAGACTTGATGCTATAAAAAGCCCTATAGTGTTCTAGATAGTTGTTATATAGCTAATAAGAATCGAAAAGTTTGATAAAAATAAAAATAAAAATAAAAAAAAGTCCTCGTAACCACACAGGTGACTGTGGCTGGGCTGTAACACGTGCCATGTACCACCCTTATAATCATATGTAGCGTTGGGTACTGGTCGCAGTGAGCAACAAATATCTATTAAATAATAATGCCCATAACCCAAAAACACCACTTCTACCACTTCGTATGAGTTCTCATATTGGGCGTTGTGGGAATCGTGAACTTTCAAATGTGAGGGTGCCATGGTGCTTGAGTTTACCAAGATGCGACCGGTTCTCAAGGCTACATCTAATTGTGGTGGTGATACATGGCACGTGTTACAACCCAGCCACAGTCACCTGTGTGGTTACGAGGACTTTTCAAACGCGAGTGTAATATTCAACTGATGCTGCAAATTTTTATCAGGAAACCTTTGGTAATATTCACGAAATCCCACTCTCTCTATTGTAATCGTAAATTAGGTTGCTGCGGCGATCCTGCATTGACCATATCCGTGGCTGCAAAACGCGGCGAATCCCCTAACCGACCGGGCCTGGTCTTGTAAGGGTGCTGATTTGTGACTGTGCTCGGTTAGCCTCGTGTGGCTGAACACATCTTAATACCGGTATCAACATCCATCTTTCAGGATATCGTAGCACGAGTGCAGCCTTATGTAATGAATCCCTGCAGCCCCAAGAGCCTCTGGATATCGTTTCCCAAGGGTGCTAAAGTGCGGTCATACTCCAACGGCTCGTCGCTCGCACATGCAATATTTTGATTTGGGATCAAGTAGTAAGTTTTCTAATGGACGGGAGATTAGAGTACTTATATTTGTCTACCGGTACACAAAGCGGAGGTGGTTTCATATGGTTTCGGTTCTCTAATAGAGGCTCTAAATACGAATTTGAGTGAAAAGTATTGTATTGACAAGTGAATTGAGCTACGCATTGTCATATATGGGATAAAGGGGGGGGGGGCATCGCAGGCTAGAAAGCAGTTCAACAAACGGGAATAAAATCTAGCCTTGCCAGGGGTGTTGCCTGTCATAACGAAACAGGTCTACATTGGTGGTGGGTTATCGTATATCCTCATGTCGTGTCGGTGTGGATCAACGGTGACACAAAACAGAAACGACCGTAGGAAACGAAACGCCAAGAGTTCAGACACGAAAACGATCGCACTATTCAAGAAGGGGGAAGTTTTCTTCTTCGCTTCATCTACCACAACAAACTAACTAATGGCAACGACAGGAGTATATCAACCACAAAAACCTCCTACCGGTATCCCTCCATGAGCCACCACACATGCCCATGCTCTTCCATGCGAGTATCCCCTTCCCCTTGCTCACTCCCGGGCTAACGAAGGAAAGGCAAACTCCCACGGCCCATGGCCTCCGGGCATATGCCATTCATGTGTCCGACTCTTTCACGCTTCTCTTACAACATTCCTACTTTCCTCACAGCTTTCCCGCCAGCTCTCCCGGCGCCTGCATCGATACTAGACTCTAGCGCATTCTTGCAGCCGAAATGCTTTCCCCAGGAACGCAAGCACATGCCCGAAGCCAAACCGCGTCCTCAGAAGCTATCCAAACAACAGAGGGACTATCATAGAGCATGCCGAGCGGCATCTCGCGGTTTCAACGTTTCGAGCGCCGGTATGCCCGTTGGAAGTTTCCACCGATCACGAGTGGCCCAAGCGAACCGGCCAGGGAGGTCCAAGTGGCTTATGAGTAAACCCCCACGGTCGAGCTATGAGCCTACAGCAGTAATATCATCTATTCCTTTTGTTCTCTTTTTTTTCTCCCTTCCAAAGTTGCGTTCAGAGAACGCGTTACGTCGCAGGGAGGTTTTTCCTCCTTGTTGGCCTACGGTACTTGTACGGCTGAGCCGCGTGGTGACAGGGGAAGGAAAAATTAACGAGCACATCCAGCAACCCTTTGCAGAGCTTCTCATACCTATCCTTCATTCCCGGAACTGGCCTGGGATGTGGAGCAGTGTACTGTAATATCGTTATAAAAGTTCTAGTTCAACAGAAGATATCTTATAGTAATTTCATTTTATTTTTCACGACATAGAGAGATATATGCAAGCAAAATTGTCAAAAAAAAAGGCAAAGGTGGCGGGGTGTGGATTCTTTTTTTTTTGATCTCCCTTGGTCTATTGTAGGGACACTACCGGTATCGCCGGCTTTCCAAGTACTTGGAGCATTGTCTGGATTCTCGGTTGGACAAATGTCGAGTGTCGGGATGACAAAACAGGCTCTTGTTTTCACTGGCGGTGAATGCGGATAAGGGGAGCTAGGGCACGAACATTACGAAATAAAACCTTTGTGTATTCAAAGTTGCGTATTCAAAGTTGCGTTCGAAGGATAGTGAGGTTGTTCCCAAAATATAGTAAACGTATGCTGTGCCCGAGAGTGCCGTCCTTTAAATTGAGAGTGTCGGGAGCAATGCAGGTGAATGACATTTTTCACTCACATATTTGGCCCGTCAGCTATTTCCTTTCGTTCTCAATTGAAAGGCTGAGCTGCGAGCAGAACCCGAAATACTCCAGCCTCCGTTAAGAACTTTGTAAGCACTCCCAATAACTAGCTGCGCTAGCTGTCTCACCATCGCATGCTTGTGCAACACTAGAGCCTCATAAATAACCCCTCCTTCATTCTTCAGGTTTGAGAGTCTAGCTCCGGTTCCGAGAGAAGTCAGATTCCCACTGCACACGATCCCCTTAAAAGCCCGAATTCAGAAAACAGACTATAGCGCCGATGTCGTTCAGGCACCAGCAGATCACTGGGAATATCAACTCGTTCAACAGTGCTATCAGCAATACCGTCAACATTATAGGACAAGATGCCGAGCAGCACCAAATTATGCAGTGGCTATCGCCGCTTGAACCACAGCAACGGCACCAGGGTGTGCGAGCCAACCGACTAGGGGGCGTGGGAAATTGGGTACTTGAAACCAGCGAGTTTAGAAATTGGCGCGATGCGGAAGATGGTTGCGTCGAGCGAGTGCTGTTTTGTTCCGGGAATCCAGGTGTGGGGAAAACATACGTCAGGTAGGAAGGACTCGTCTCTAGTGAAAGATAGTTCGGGTGTCGTTGACAAACTGTAATTAATAGTTCCTTAGTTATTGATAGTTTATGCGATCAGGCTGGTGACGAAAATGTTGCTGTCGTGGGATTATATTGCGATTTCCTTGCCCAACATGAACAGTCGACCACAAATATGTTGGGCGCCATCCTCAAGCAACTTATGAATAGGGAAGGAATCCCGGAGCATATACGGAGGGCTTTCCACAGGGCCAAGAGAGAGTTTGGCGGCCGCAGCCTCCTTCTTCCCGATATGATAGAAATTTTAAAGGAGACTATTACGTCGCTACTGCGGGTATATATCTGCATAGACGCATTGGACGAATGCACTGCGAAGCACCGGCGGGGGCTCCTTGATTCGCTGAGAAAAGTCGCTCGTGTTTCACCGAACACACGAGTATTCCTTACTGGGAGACTCCATATCGACGACGAAATCGGGAAATGTTTCGCCGAGGCGGCCCGGGCGCCGATTAGTTCTACCCATACGGATGTTAAGAACTATCTAGAGATGAGGCTGGACGGTGACACCGATCCTAATGTAATAGATGACGAATTACGAGCGGATATTATGAGAATCATCCCGAAGATCTCGGAGATGTAAGCAAAAATATCAAACGCCTTCCGCGTACAAGTCCGAGAGATGATGCACTAACGGTGGTGTCTAGTTTGCTCCTCGTTTCTCTAAACATGGATGCAATTCTCGGCGAGATTACCCTCCATCAAAGAAGAAGGAAACTTGATGAGATGACCAAAGGAGAGAGCCTGGGGGATGCTTATGCCGCAACCGTCTCACGGATCAAGGCCCTGCAAGGAGGTAGATCCAAGCTGGGCATGGAAGTTCTAATGTGGGTGTCGCACGCCAAGCGGCCGTTGCATGTCGACGAGATGTGTCACGCCCTCGGGGTAGAAGAAGAATCTACCGACTTGAATATTCGGAATATTCCTGCGATAGAAACACTGCTGGCATGCTCTCTAGGGCTCGTCACAGTTGAGAAATCCTCCTCCACAGTCCGGCTTGTCCACTACACTCTACAAGAGTACCTCTCTAATAACCCCGACTTATTCCTTAAACCCCATTCGGTGATTGCTGGGGTCTGTTTAACTTACCTCAATTTTCAGCACGTGAGGGCCCTTTCGCCGTCTCTTCGTTCCGTCCCACCAACCGCCTCTTTTGTCGAATATGCTTCTGGTTACTGGGGTGAACATGCCAAGAAGGAAACCAGTGAAAACGTCAAAACACTTGCATTTAAACTGTTCGATGGATACGACAAGCACATATCTTCGAAGATACTATTACTGCGTGGCTGGCCCTCTTGGCGTCTGGCGTTTGATCGGGAAGGCACCCCTAGAGGATTTACAGGGCTTCACTGTGCTGCATACTTCGGATGTGTGGAAATAACACTGGCTTTGTTAAAAACGAACAAAGGAGATGTGGGTGCAACTGATTTCGAGGGTAGGACAGCACTCGCTTGGGCTGCCAAGAGGGGCCACGAGGAGGTCGTGAGCGTGCTACTAGGCCAGAGCGGCGTCAATCCCGACAACACGAATGATTGGATCGCAAGGCCACTCCGGCTCGCTGCCGAGAATGGACATGAGGGGGTCATCAGTATACTGCTGGAACGGAGCGACGTCAACCCCGACAGAGGGGATATATTGGACCGAACACCGCTGTGGTGGGCTGCCCGGAATGGGCACGAGGGGGCCGTAAAGATACTACTCAAACGGGAAGACATCAATCCCGACAAAGCGGATAACTGGGGTCGAACACCGCTTCGCATGGCTGTCGTGAATGGTCATGAGCGGGTTGTGAGGATGCTGCTACAGCGGAACGAGGTTAATCCCGACAAAGCTGATAAGTCGAGCAGAACACCGCTCTGGCTGGCTGCCGAGAATGGGCACGAGGGGGTTGTGAGGGTACTCCTGGAACGGGATGACGTCAACCCCGACACAGTTGACATTGAATATGGCCGGACACCGCTCCTGTTGGCTGCCGGTAACGGGCATGGGGGGATCGTGATGGCATTGCTGGGGCGGAACGATGTCACTCCCGACAAACCAGATTCGTGGAGCCGAACACCACTCCGGCTGGCTGCCGAAAATGGGCATGAGGGGGTCGTGAGGATACTGCTAGAGCGGGGCGACGTCAATCCCAACACATTTGACGCCATATACGGCCAAACACCGCTCCGGTGCGCTGCCAAGAAAGGACATGAAGGGGTCGTCCGAATGCTACGAGAACGGAGCGATGCCAATCCCGATATGGCTGACACCGAATATGGTCGACCGTGCGGGGCCAGGGGTCATCGGTGACCGTGATGACGCTTTCAGAATTGGACGACGTCTATCCGACAGAGTGGATAAGTTGAGCCGAACACCGCTCCCATGGGCCCCGGAGTGGGTATGAGCGAATTGCGCAGCTGCCTCGGAAGTGGGCGAGCTCGATTCCCACCAAGCCCGAAATTAACAGAACTCTCCCTCACCTAGCCCCCCAGACTATCTAACCCCCCTCCCAAAAATCAGAAAAGCACCCGCAGGTTTTGATATCCAAAAGCCATACCCACCTCTTCCCTCTTCACCTGTAAACTCCCTCTCTCTGCGGCAACTAACTCGAATCAAGATTCCAAGCCTGCCCCGACAGTTCTTTACAAGTTAATTGACAAGCTCCTACACGTGTTAAACCATGAAGCCACTCGCCTGGGATGTCTCGTTCTCTCCTTAGTTCCCCCAAATCACCCCTTCCTGTTTCCCATTCCTCATTACCACGTTTTCTTACTGATTTTCTCTCCACCTGCGCCTTGCTGGTGCGTTTCTATACTCCCTTATCTCTTTATACACCCTATCTTGACTTATCCCCCATCTCTCACCCCCGTTGGCCCAACAATCGAATTTGTATTACCTTGTACAAGTATTATCGCATAAAATAGACAACTGCACTGTGTTATAGGCAGGGTGGATGGGGGCTCATTAGACATAGGCATATGTTAGGTTAAACACAGACTAAACACATGAAAGCTGTTGAACTGCAGGAATCGGCCGGGAAGAGCCTATGATGCGTGATGAAGGGGATTTGCTTCGCCCCCATACTTGGTCACTCGCCTGTTTGCGGTATTGTGATATAGACTCCTCTCACTGTGGATGCCAGGACCGGCATAGCTCTTTGCTCCCCATATCTCTCGCCTTGGGCGCCATAACTAACGCACAATGCCCGCGGCTCTAAATATACAGTACACCCCAGCTCGCTCTTCCTCGCAGGCTATATAAGTCTCCACTACTCTGACAGCTGTTCAGAAAAAAAGCCCCTCCCAATGTATTGGCGGCCAAATAGAAGGTTGACCTTAATTATGGGAATAAAACAATCCCTCGGAGATGTTGACGGTCGGAGCTGCAGAGTTGTGAGTTCTCGATTGGTATTGGATACGTCCATACTTCTGCGCTCCTCCATATGCGCAATCCCGGATACCTGCACTCCTTCGGCGCTCTTAATAATACAACATTGTACTATCACGATCGGATTATTATACCGTCACTTAAGAGTGGGAAACAGTGTTGAGGGATGTCTCAAAGAGGCAACTTGCTATCGGAGCTACGATACCGGCCGGAGAGTCAGGGTGACCTTGTCGGGTCTCGTCGTCCGACCCGCTTTGGCCGGCATTGGTAATCTTGACGGTAAAGACTCCGGAGAGAGCGACCTGCAGTAAAATTTGGAAGCTAATAAAGGTTCGCTGTAGAATCTGAAGTGCGAATGTGAGATGGCAATAATTGGTTTGCTTAACTAAGTCACAAGAGAAGTGAACGGTGAAGACTAGAATAAAGGTTTCTAATAAGCAAAAATATACTAACTCACAAAACTACCTGTTTTTTTGTCCACTACTTAGAGCATATGTAATCATTAGAAAAATACAAAGTCCTCTAAGCTGAGCTACATATTCGATAGTACGGCTCTATGCACGAGAGCACTAGCTGAATTAAGTCCTAAAACTGGCGGCGAATAAACCATTATATGCTGCTGTGACTACAGTAATCTAAATTCCAACTGCGCGGTCGGTACATTACAATTCCCGGCGCGGCATCTCGCCATAAAAATCAAAGCCGGATAATTCTGTCTGATTTTACCGTAGCAGCCCAGGTTTCACAAATAGTGGATTAATTGATGCCGCTCACAACAGGCATATCCGGAATGGCCGACCTATGGGGGATTCGGGAATGGTTCGGCAAAGAACCTAAATACGAGGATTCGGTAGCATATGAAGAGCATCATGAGCAGGAGGATGCTGACGAGAAGCCAAGTCGGACTCATGATTTTCTGGACCACAAATGCTGGGGTTAATCGTGTTCCGAAAAATCTAAATTGGGTTTCCATTTCCTGCCTCTAGTATTCTCTGTGTAAACCCTGCTTCTTAGATCTAAAGTTTCTTTTTTTCATACCGGCCGGCTGATGGAAGTTAGTGAGTTTAGGGCATGTCCCCGCTGCACACGGTGTCGTCTCGTATCCTGAGTGATGTAAAATTATGGTTCGAGCTGAATTTTAGGTTGGGTCCCAATGGGATGCGATGGCTTTCAGGGTTGTTATTACGGGAGGGGAGTGGGAAATTTATTAAGTGTTGTATATTTCCGGGGTGTATGAAAACGAGAGTTGTATTTGAGCTCTTCTCACCTCTTCGAGATATCATCCCTTTCCTAAAGCATTAACTCTCGCAAAGAATGCAGTGAATTCATTAACACCCCCCCCGAAAAAGAAAACTCCAAAAATAATATTATATTGAAACAGCGCTAAATTGTGGTTATACTCGAGTTCTACAATAATTTGTTTTCATGGTACATCGAATCTTTTAATATGGGATGGAGCTGTGTATTTCTTAAGGGCGAGATTAAAGTATTTTTCTCCCCCATATGCTAGAAGTGGTTCGCTGTGGTTTAAGTTCTTTGGTAGAAGCCTGTAACAGAAAGTTAAGTTACAAGCATTGCATTCTTTTAACATCGGAGGTACCCACCAAAAAAAACAAGGTCTATCCCGGACCTTTACCTACCCGAGTTTTATACACTCGCGTTTGAAAAGTCCTCGTAACCACACTGGTACATTCATGTAGTTGTGGCTGTCAATAGTAGGTTGGCGCCAGCAGATAATCAGCCACATCCTCCGTCTCCGCTACACCTCTGGCGATTGAAATCTCAACACCACGAGAAATCATCGTCACTTCCATCCACCCCCCTCTCCTCAGACACGCCACATTGCCTCTGTCTGAGTGAAGCCATCTCCCCTCCCTCTTCCTTTCCCTTCTGATGGTCAGGCCTGGCAAGCTTGTTCCTAGGGGTTGGTTGAGTTCGCCATCACCCCCTCTTCTCCGGGCTCGCTTAGGCAGCCCTCCACGGTCGGCAACCCCTTACCCGTCAACGGTCGGTTTTTAGTCTCGGTCGATTGGTAAAGTAGCTGTCCCCGGTGGCACTGCTCTCTGGTATTGCACTGTCTCCTTTGTGCTCTGCTGGTACGGTCAGACTTTTCGAAACATCGTGACACTGTTTCCGTCAGCCTTCCTCGCACTTCTCGTGTCGGTTAGCCCTCCGCCCTCCCCCTCCCCGATGTTTGGATTGGCTGGCGCCCTACTGCTCGTGGCTCTACGCCCACCTTCCGACCTCTGCTCCCTTCTGATGTCCTCAGACTAGGGGCGCATGTTTAAACCTTCTCTCCGGGCTCCGTTTCCCGAAATAGCCGACCAGATCTTCCTCCGACTGCCACGAGCCTTCCTTCTTTAGGCGGCATCCTCTCGAACTCGGTCGCTCTTCCTGAGCCTCGGCTGGCGGGGCTATATGCCTCCGGGGGCTTTCCTCCCCTTGTTGTGTCCCCGAGACCCATCATTCAGGAGTCCCTATTCCTTCGGGAGCTGGGCCCGGTGGGGTTTTACTACGGTTTAGCTTATAGGTTGTTTGATTTGGGGGAGTGGGTTTGCTTTT
>Ga0307509_10001888_pt1 | contig 34584 bp, 17 predicted proteins | sample 10_EM_MG_FD_202245 | JGI IMG/M metagenome (GOLD analysis project Ga0307509, IMG submission 202245) | Populus trichocarpa ectomycorrhiza microbial communities from riparian zone in the Pacific Northwest, United States - 10_EM | ecosystem: Host-associated > Plants > Roots > Unclassified | place...
CTGAGTTCATCCGCACCACTGCCACCGGTTTCCCTCCAGGGATGCCCCCTCTTGCCCCCTCCCTCCACACCCCTCCTCCTAATCCTCTCCTCCAAGCTACTGCCCCGCCCGCCCCTGGCCCTCGAGAGTAGTTCAGCGGTTTTTACTTTCCTTTATTAGCTACGGCTGCGTTGCGACGATTATTGGTCGCGTTGGGGGAACTGGCTATGATTGTTTCTTTTGTTGATTGCTAGTTTGATTTTCGGTTTTGTTTTGGCCATATCGTTAAAGATGCATGTCATTTCTTGTACCGTAGAAACAATGAACATATGATTTAAAAAAAAAAAAAAAAAATCCTCGTTCTTTTATTTTCCAATATTTTATAACTTGTGACAAAACTACCCCTGTTCCAATTTTAAGTATTTCTCAATCTACTATTATCATATTATCAACTTCTTTCACTTGCATGGGAACTGGTACAGGGTACTAGTTTGGCTATAGAATTGTTTTATGTATTGGTTCAGGATACGAGTTCAGGTAACTTGTATGTCTTTTTAGTTTGTGTGATGTTTTGTTTTAGGATACGAGTTCAGAAGACTTGTAAGTCTTGTTATTTGCTACTGATATTGTTTCAGGATACAAACTCAGGAAGTTTGTAAGTCTTGTTTCTTGTTGATGGTTTATGGGTTATGTATCGTTTGATACCTTAGGATTTGGATATGATTGATGCAAGATAGATTATCACAAGTGTATTTAAAGACCTATATCTCTCCAGACTTAGAGAGCCCAACCTTCGATAAATAAAGTTTTCACTATACTTGCTTGAGTAGTTATCTTCTATTCAGATCAATTTGAGAATCTTTAAGCTTCGCATAGGCCTAAAGCATCTGGCCTTCTATTAGTAGTTTTGATAAAAGTAATAGAGTCTACTCAATTACTTGTTCGTGTCTCTGGTACTTAAGGTCGTTTATACCACTAGTTGGTTAGAGTCAATATTGATATACCTTTGCAAGACCATTACCCCCAGGGCAGTGGTTATATGCATTCTCTTTCAAGTCTTCAATTTTCCTCCTATAGTTATATTCAATACTTATCCATATTATTCTCCTTCAATTTTACTTACTATACTCTTCTGTATATTCCCTACCTGTAAGCTATAATTAGTTCCATATTCATCCTCCTTAATGGCTAGATAAATATCGCTTTTGTATACTTTTACATCGTTCTATCTATTCAAATTGCCTCTTTACTTCTCTCTTAAGTTCTATAGTGATATTCGCATTTGTTCTTGCTTTTGTAAATACATTTTTAATTTCTCAACTTATTTTGATTTTTACTTGGTTAACCAATACTTTCTAAATTGAAATCATTTTATTTGGTCTGATTTGGATGAGAATTCACTATGTTGTTCTCTTTTTTAACTTCTTTATTACATTGAAGTTAAAAATACCCTGACTCGCTTGCACATGACATTTCACTTCTATCTTGAGTATGTTATGGTGATGGTTGCGAGAAGAGGAGTTGATAATTCATCAAGCAGGATAAAAAAGAGGGGAAAGCCGGGTACTAGAGTTGCGTGAGAACTTATGGAACTGGTGTAATACTATTGAGCAGATGCATGGAAGAGTAAAGATTGATTGTGTATTTAAAGACTCCCATCTGCCTATCGTTGTAGAAGGGCAGGTCAAGAAGAAAGTTAGAAGTTAGTCTATAATATATGCTATTGCATCTCCAAGCACTCCTCTTTGTCAACGCTGCACATTCCCAGTTACGAAATTTCAGAAAAAGCGAGGTCAGGCTGAGAAACAGCAGCTGTCACCTGACTTGTAGCTGAGTCCCAGATGGCTCCTTATTGTGTTGGGGAACAGCTTAAGTAAACCTCCCAAATGGTGTAAATGTTAGGCATACCGGAAGGCTTAGCCTTCGATCTGTGAATAAAGACCTATAGTTACCCAACCTTAGGTTCTGAGGTCGAAAGGTGACTGCCAAGACCCCCCTTCCGCACCAGCGTTGGGACGGCACTACATTGACAGATGCCACCGTAGTTGCGTTCCCTCACCAAAGACATGACTTTAGAACCCTCCTTGTAACGCGTATATGTCACGGCTCTCCGTCCGACCGGATCCCGTTCCCAGGGTATACGAGGAAGGACCTTTGGCATGCTTATGCAAGTTGTTCGAGCCAAATCAGTCAACATCGCATAAGCTTACTGCACACTAGAGATACAGGTCGGGGAAGTGGTCACCAGGTAACTGGACGTTTTTAGGAACAATCGTTAAACAACATCACTCTATACTCCACACTCCCGCGATAAAAGTTGCACAAGTGAATGGTGTTGTTGGATAAAGTAGTTTGAGAAATCAAGCATACACGGGCTCATATACGTCACTTGTATTCTTCAGATACTCATGGAACTATACAATAACAATATGACTATAGAGAGATAATGGCCATTGGGGCGATTGTCGGGACAAGTCTATCTTATTCCTTGCAGCTGTCATGTGCAAGATATGCCTGCAATGCTGGGAGATTCGATAGCAAAGCTGGCCTCTTTATTGGTTTCATCATGGAGACCATCCTGTGTATGCAGATGGTAAGCAAGGCTTCATGTTGACAAAGATGGATCATGACGAATGGACTGATGTATGGGAGCACCTTCAGGAAAACTCATGGTGTCATGATTCGGAAGTCATGTGAGATAATGGAATTGTTAGGGTCAAACCGGGTTCGTACTTTTTGCAATAGTGGAAAATTATTAGTAGATACCTAGTTAGTATGAGAACTAGATGTAGCCTATGACCACCCAGATGCGGCATATAAATATTGAGGTGCCTCTCAAGCTATTTGAACATCATCAAGTAACGGAGAAGAGATCTTATCAATATAATATGTTTTACGCTAAAAATCTTTTATCACTTTACCTATCTTTACCATATTCGTTGAGCCTTCGTAGACAATCCCCATCTACGATAAAGATTGTCGGCCTGAGTCATATCGTAAGTCTTTGAGATAGGCTCCCGCCTAACAGTAAGGCTGGTATCATTCTTCTTGATTATTAACAACATTCCTAAATAATCTAGAAAAGGTTGATGGCTTTTGTTGGAGCGTCTTATTCAGCACAGCTTCTCAGTCTAAACTTCTCCGGCCAGTTAAGCAGTATCATTATTCTTGTCGCGACCCACGAATGCTCCTAAAAGCCCGTGATAGGGCAGCTTAAGCTAATATGTGTCACTGTCCAAGTTACTCTACCGTAGTTTTATCCCAAATTTTACAATCTGACAGCTAATGCCTGTTTGAATGCGATGGCCGGTTGCCCTATAGAATTGTGGAACACTCAAATACATGATCCCCTCAAATATACAGGTGGGTTGACAACAACAGTATGGCGACAATAGAACGAAAAGGTAAACGCCAAGGAACTCACACCTAAACAATCGCACATAGGAGAGGGGAAAAACTCTTCACTAACAACAACAATAGTCTCACACTCCACGATACCCAACAACAATAGTCTCCCTAATAAACGACAAAAGAGAAGTATATATCATTACAATTTCTCCTATCCTACTATGAGAAGCAGTTTGCTCCTGATCTCATTTTTCCAACTTTTCCGAAATCTCATGCTAACAAAATGCAGGAACAAACACTGTTGTCCATACATCCTCATACCCATTTTCTGGGTATCAAACCTTCTCACACCCACCTCCCTTCTTTTCCTGCCTTTCTTACAGCCATTCCCCCTCCTATCCGATCGCAACATTCCTACTTAGGAAATACTTTCCCTCACGGTCCAAACACACACCCGAACCCCAACCTGAAGGCTCATGCACAAAGGCAAAGTGCGTCCCCGGAAGCTATCTAAAGACAAAGGAAGTATCGTCAGAGTAAGGCGAGCAGCATGGATTCCAACAGTAGCATCGCTCCAGGCAGGCATAATTAGCCTTGATTTTGTGGGAATACGATGTTCAGATAGTGGTCTTCAATTGAGCTTTCTCGCAAATACTTGTATCAAAATCATTTGAGATGTTAAGCGATGTGCACACGTCCAGCAGAACAAAATTACCCTTAATTCTGATCCTTTACTTTTGACATGTCTTCTGCCAGATGGTTTAGGCCTGCAACCACAATCTGGCAATTCTAGTATTCTGAGTGATGAGGATAAGGGAAAGAACCTAACATTCATTTGACAGAATCTCAGAACTCGCTGTATGAGCTTAACAGAACTTAGTCGATAGGTAGAACTTGGGAAAGATGATTCTCAGTCAACAGTCCTCCAGGTATTACACAAGCATTGTATCAAGTAGTATAAAGTAAATTCAAAATATAAACTGAGAACTGAAGACTGTGAGATTCGGAAGGAGTTGTGTGAAACACACCATGATTGGAGATCAGATATGGAATGAAATGAAATGTCAATTATGGTAGATAATACATACGGTTCTTCTGATGTTTGTGTAATGGGGGCACCCTATAGAGAAGTCAACTCTAAGGTTGCAACTGTAACAGGTTTACTCCTGTCTAACGAAAAGGTTCAATAGAGGGCTAGCGGTTGAACAGCAAGCACTAGGTCTAAGGGAGGCTTCAGAGAACTCGAGGGTCAAGAGAGATAATAGTTAAAGGGCAAGTGGAACTCTGAGATCGCCGTTCAACCAAGTATATTCTTAAAACAAGAGTCTGCTGAAGTCTGCCGTTCTCCTGCTAGTCAGGAGATGGGTTTAAATACAAGAGTTTCCCCATGGCGATAGTAGTCAGATATCCTGCAACCACAATCATTACCGGGCAGTGCACCTTGCCCTGTGTCACAAATCGTGACTAAGCAAGGCAGATTTCACATGACTAATAGTTATTAGTCATAAGGTATGTATATGTTTCACGCTATGCAGTCAGTTGACTCATAGTTCTCACATGACTCGCACTTGCGTGTCATCATTATGTTATGATTGGTTGATGTTTCTATGACTCACGATTGTGAGTCATAATGATGTAATGACTTTCCCGCGTGACTCACATTATGAGTCACGAGTTCCACGCAGGTGACGCGCCTTGCGCACCTGACATGTTTTATGTTTTATGATTGGTTTATGGCATGTTGCGCAGTGACTCATAGGAGTCATCTGATGGATTTCAGGTATGACTTATTATGAGTCATAGGACCGCGTGACTCAAGTTATGAGTCACCAGGGTTAGGGTTGTTGGCGTGAAGGGTCTATAAGAAGGAGACTCGGTCACAGTAGTTAGAGCTCTTCACGCAACTATCTAAGTAATACACCACTCAGATACTGGGGCAAGGGCCAAGCCCATTGACAGTGACCTTCAATAGGTGCAATATGTTCGAGATACCTAATACCCTTATCTCTATACTACCTCGCTTGTATGCGAGAACTCTATTCCTATACGATAGGACCTCCTACGATCACTATACCTACTACGAACCCACGATGTTAGTCTATAACGATAGACGAAACAAACTACGTAGACTATGTCGATAGCCTATGATAGTCACAATAGTCGTTTCCCGTTACGAACACCTACAAGGGAGGCTGGTTTGTTACACCCTGCATGTCCTGTGATCCCACATGAAACCTAAGAGTCATAATACTCTCTCAACACTATCATCAGCTTACATGACTGTTCCTTCACTTGTGATCCTAAATAAAACAATCAACATGCAAAACTAAACTTAACACAAGCTACCGGGCCCTAATAGAGCTCCGGGGCTGTAAAACAATCAAAGTAAGCAAAGTAATCAAACTAAACATAGGAAATCCTGCACTCCGCTCCTGTATTCAGTTACCGGCACATGTATACATGTTACAGCAACCACACCCAACAGTGGAAGTAGAAGATAAAGATGAGGTAAAATAATTCGAAAGAATCAAACGGTAAAACTTACTATCATTAAGCTAAAAGCTTCACTCAATAAGTTCTCTTGAGGAAAGTTAATTATCGAAGTAGAATGCCAAACGCTTAAACCTAAGTAGATATCAGATTTAAGCCTTTAACATTCATGAGTACTCTGACCTTGGATGAGCACACTGTCCTGCTCAGGGCTTTCCGAGGTTTACCCACCATCAGGAATTATCCTGCTAGAAGTATTAGACCAACTCGGGTACACTTAACTCCGTCAATAGGATGTGAGCTTCTGCAATGTATCTCCAATACAACTGCAGGTGGAAAAACTCTTCCTATCGAAGTAATCCACTAGCTAACTGCTATGATAACAACCAGAGTCAATACCTAGGTGGTGGACTCACTGGCCCAGTGGTAGTTTCGTCTATACAAGCTATATAGTTTATTATTTAATCTGCTCGCCTATACAATACGATAATCTGACATTCAAGCTCCCCTGGCGAAATGTAGCTGATGGTTGCCTTAGTGAGCACTACCTGTAGCCAGCCTCTTGGGACATACTCTACCATCATAAGACTTACATCTTTAGAGTCCACTGACAATCCATAGTAATGCTACAAATCAGGAGGAAAAGGTTCCTGCCGGCTACTAAGGTAATTGTCCCGAAAGCATCCTGCCCCCCTGGCACTATCTAAGTACCCCTCAGAAGACTACCCTACTACCCGTTGGTAAAGATAGACTTCTAGGTACTGGAGGCACCATTTATGTACGACCTTATATTTGGCGGTTACCCATACTCCCCTTATTTATCCTGCGAAGGATATTCAGTTGGATGGACAGTGACCACTTAAACGGTAAAGGTAGGGTAACTTGCATACCTCAGTAGGATAACTAGATTCTATGGGCATAATAGTCAAATCCCTAAGGTAGGGTAACTTTGTCCTCTTATGCCTTGAACTGCTTCAGAAGTGCTCCTGTCCACACCTAATATTATCTCAGAAGCCCGTGTACTGTTCTCAAAGTTTCTCTGACTTTATGCGAACTTATTCCTGAAAGGTTACCCTGCCTCATAGAGTACCCATAGCTACTCTATTGTTCCCTAGGCCTTGTACTAGGTATACCAGCCATTTGTATACTAAGTATACAAGACCATACCACCTCTGGTTACTACTTCGTCTTCTATTTGGGCAAGGATGATAGTCATTGTTGCTACCTATCATTTGGTCGTTACAGTTTGGCAATCTAAGTATGAGAAATAGAAGAAAGATTGTATTGGAACTACAAAGAAGGGTGGAGGAACAGCAGTAATGTGCTGGTGTATAATAGGTTGGAACTATAAAGGGCCTTTTTATGTATGGAAGGAGGAGAGTAGGGAGGAAAAGAAGGAGGCAGAATATGAGATTAATTTGATAAATTCTATAATGGTTGAGGAGCAGGAACAGGAAACAGCAGAATGGAAATCATCAGAAGAGTATCAACTCTTGAAGCAGGCGGAGCTTTTGGAAGCAGCAAAGATTTGGAGGGAAGCTAAGGTTGTATACTCTTTCTGATGATTCTACAATTTAGATACTAACTATGATTTCATTATTAGGATCACAGGGAACCACCACCGAAAACCAAACAGTCCTGGTGGGGCAAGGCATGGAGAATTAAGGAGCTAAAAAGAACTGGAAGCAAAGGGGGGTAGATGCCTGGTGATATGTCAAGTATATTGCATCGCCAATCTTGTGGCCAGAGTGCCAAAGACTCCTACAATATAATCCAAATTTTGCTCTTATAGAAGACGGAGCGCCAGCGTACAATTCTCTTTATACAAACTGTAAACATATAACAAGAGAAGTATGCCGTATAGTCTTACCTCCCAACTCCCCCGATTTTAACCCAATGGAGCATATTTGGAATCTATTTCGGAAAAAGCTTCAATCTCACCGCTATGGAAAGAACCGAATCACAACTATTCACAGAATATGAGAAGAGCTCTGGGCTGCATGGAAGTCTCTTACTGTGGAGGAAATAAATGGACAGATTGCTAAACTACCTCCTATCACGCAAAGATGTATTTTAGTTAACAGCAATAATAACTATCATGCTTGAAATCAATAGCTCAAGTAGTCAAGTCAGGTGCTTTTTATCTATTGAAGTGCTCCTCACGATTATTAATCCTCCAATAGCCGCGGTGGCAAAAGTCGAGGACAGACTTTTGAATTGGGCGAGTACAGTGATCAACCATGAAGAAGCGCCCGCGATTCACAAGACGAGCCCCCCGTTAACCGAGCTCGGGTGTCATCTATGCGCGTGACCTCGTGAAATGCCCGGCGGCGCCGGATCCAAGATTGACAGATAACGGTACCTTGACTAACCATTTACTAAGCAGGAACTTAACTCAATTCCCGCCTCTGTTCATTCAATTATATCCCGCCGTACAAATTCTACCCCGACTGACGCGTCACCGTAGGGAAGGAAACCCTCACCCGACTTTGACTCCATCCAATTCGTTAGCAAATTGAAGAGTACGGTGTTATGGTGACCCTGGTCCCTCTATCCTTACGGGATTGTGGCGTCTCCATTTCGTATGTTGGGAGCGACGATATGGTGTTTCCTTATCACTTGTATATACAGTAGTGACTTGGAAAGAGCTTTATTGTTGCTGTGTAACTGTTGAGCAAGTGATCCGAAGATGTTCTTTCCCATCGAACTTGCAATGTATGCTCTTGAGGGTTTGGGTATTCGGTCTTAGCCTTGGTTCTATCCGAAGAGAACAATTGTATCTCAGGGCCGGAGTCTATCTGCTTGGTTTGTTGGGCGCTGGCGTGATGCGCACTATCAAGCTACTTCAGAGGTCGGGGGAGTTGGTGCGCCCCATGAGAAGCCTATCAGCTATGCTCCCCCAGCCTTCATACTCATACATATCGCCTGTGCAGCAATTAAGTATCCACCAAGGGCAATATCCGAGGCATTCATTATGTTATATCATTTGTGGTAACCGTTACTAAATTGTAGGTTAGGTCGGGATATAGTTCACAAGTGCCTTAAGAATCGTTGTGTTATCGTACACCGCTTCCCCACTCTCTAAAATAAAAAATCCTATATACAGCTTATCTATCACTCGGGGAATTCTATTAACTTTGGAAGGAAAGGGGGAGAGGGTGAGAGAAGGGGAATGGGGAAGGGACAGAAAAAAGGAGGAGAGGCGTAGGCAAGAATTTGGGGGTAGGGGAAGATCGAACAGGCTAGGAATGACACTGCGAGCCTTGAATTGAACCTTCCCACAATAATAAAACCATTGCACCCCACCGACCAGGCCCTACAGTAGTCTATAAATAGGTAGTCGATGCCCACACACCCAAGTTAGAGATGGGGCTTCAGACGTCAGACGGGTGTGGTAATAACTATTAGATGTGCGCCCGCATCGTAGGGGATTTCCTCCCGCTACAATGGATGATGTCCAAGGACTGCTTGTGCGAGCAACGTGCTCCGGAAGGGAAGGAATGGTGATGATATCTAAAGGGTGGTGTCCGCTAGGCCTGTGAGCGCGCTGTGGGTTAGAGCTCCGTGGGACTGTAGGAGCTCAATCACTCCCTGAGAGCCATGCTTGGCTGCGTACAGGAGTGGTGTTTGGCCGTCATTATCGATCGTGCTAGGGTTGACCTCCTCCCGCCCGAGTAGTATTTTTACCACCCCCTCATGTGCATTACAAGCAGCAAGAGAGAGTGGTGTTCGTCCGGCATCATTTGGCCTATCGGGGTTAACCTTCTCTTGCTCAAGTAGTAGTTTCACTACTCCCTCGGCTCCACCCCAAGCGGCACAAGCGAGCGGTGTGTTACCATCATTATCTGGCTCCTCTAGACTGACGGCTCCTCTCCCGAGCAGTAGTCGCACCACATCCTCAAGTCCACCCTGAGCCGCAATCGAGAGCCGTGTATTTCCGTAATCGTCTGGCTTATCGGGGTTGACTCTTTCCAGCTCGAGCAGTATTTTTGCAATTCCCTCGTGGCCACCGCGAGCGGCATGCCAGAGCGGTGTCCGGCCGTCGTTATCTGGCTTGTCGGGATCGACCTCTTCCCGCCCGAGTAGTATTTTTACCACTCCCTCATATCCATACTGAGCCGCAATCGAGAGCGGTGTTTGGCCCTCATAGTTTGGCCCGTCGAGACTAACCCCTTCTTGCTCGACTAGTATTCTCACCACTTCCTCACATCCACCGAAGGCAGCACAGGAAAGCGGTGTATCGCCATCATTGTCTAGATTCTCAGGATTGACCTTTTCTGTGTTGAGTAGTATTTTCACCACATCCTCTTTCCCAAACTGAGCAGCAAGCGAGAGCGGTGTACTACCGTGAACGTCGGGCTTATCAGGGTTGACGTCTTCCCGCCCGAGTAGTAATTTCACCATATCCTCATGTCCACCCCAAGCAGCAATTGAGAGCGGTGTACGACCGTGATCGTCGGGCTTATCAGGGTTGACCTCTTCCCGCCCGAGTAGTAATTCCACCACACCCACATATCCACGGTGAGCCGCAATCCAGAGCGGTGTACTGCCGTGAACGTCGGGCTTATCAGGGTTGACGTCTTCCCGCCCGAGTAGTAATTTCACCACATCCTCATGTCCACCTAAAGCAGCAATCGAGAGCGGTGTACTGCCGTAATTGTCTGGCTTATCAGGGTTGACCTCTTCCCGCCCGAGTAGTAATTTCACCACATCCTCACGTCCACCCGCAGCAGCAATCAAGAGCGGTGTACTGCCGTAATTGTCGGGCTTATCAGGGTTGACCTCATCCCGCCCGAGTAGTAATTTCACCACATCCTCATGTCCACCCAAAGCAGCACACGAGAGCGGTGTATGGCCGTCCATTGTTGGCTTATCAGGGTTGACCTCTTCCCCCCCGAGTAGGATTTTCACCACTTCCTCGTGCCCACCGAGTGCAGCACGGAGGAGCGGTGTTTCACCGAAATCATCTGGCCGGTCGGGGTTGACCTCTTCTCGTCGGAGCAGTAATTTTACCACTTCATCATGTCCACCCCCAGCGGCGCGCCAGAGCGGGGTTCGGCCCTCTTTATCAGGCATATCGGGATTGACTTCTTCCTGCCCGAGCAATATTCCTACCACCTCTTCATTTCCACGATGAGCAGCCCATGAAAGCGGAGTATGCCCCCGGAAATCTCGCCCGTTGAGATCACTATATCCCATCTCAATCAAGGCCGACACAACCTCAACAATTCCAAAAAACGATGCGCAGTGTAGTCCAGTGAACGGAAAATAGGCACCAAAATACCAATTGTGGTATATGAGAACCCCATCTAGAAGCAACTCGGTAGATAGGTGGCCAGGGCCATCATTTTCCTGAAAGAGCTCTAGTGCAAGTGATTTAGCACAGTCCGAAAGTTCCTTCTTTGCATGGACTCCCCAGAATAGCGAGCAATATTCTAGAAAGGTGGTGTCTCGGGAGTTGGAAGAGGGGTAGGGTGAAAGGGCTTTAACCAGTTTGGAATTCAGATACGTGAGGCAGACCTCTGCCATTGCCGCATGAGGTCGATTAAAAATATCATGATGGGCGGAGAGGTACTCTTTGAGAGTAAAGTGAATCAGTCGTACAATTGACGCCTCTTTATCCACAGTAATAAGCCCTTGACAGCAGCTCACAACCGTCGAAATGGAAGGGACGTTGCCGGCATTGAAGTCCTGGGAGCCTAACTCGACTCCGAGGGCGTGGCAGAGCTCATCCGCTGTCAAGGGCCGTTCCGCATGACTGATCCACATCAAAGCTGTAGTCCCGAGCCGTGATTTGTCCCCACCCTGTGCCTTCATCCGTTCAATCGTCGTACCATAGGCATCTCCCAACCCTAACCCCTCCGTGAATTTGCTGAGCTGTTCGCGTCTCCGATATATCGTCGATTCTTGTAGTATTGCATCCATATTTAAGGAAACGAGTAGAAACCTAAATATAATTATTAGCCTGAAACGTGGAGTGGGATTTCCTGCATTATAGTCGCTACGCACATTTCTGACATATTGTCAGGAATCTTTTCCAGAATGTCTTCCTCCAGGCTCTCATCCATAGCATCTGGTGTTTCATCCTCTCTCAGTCGAGCGCGAAGGTATATGATGATATCAGCTCTGGTGGGGCCTACGGATATACTTATCACTCGTCCGACAAGTCGCCTCTCGATCTCTGCCCGAATATGAGGCCTCCCGGTCACGAATATCCGAGTGCCTGGAGACTTCGCAATAATCTGGTTCAGGGAATCAAGGAGCTTCCCCCGTTGCAGCCCGGTACATTCATCCAGGGCGTCAATACACATAAATGTGTGCTGCGAGCGTGTGATGAGCTGCAGCATCTTCACGGCGTCCGCGAGTTGCAGCCTGCGTCCGCCAATGCTCTTTTGTTGCTCTTGGAAAGTGCGCGATATTTCCTCGGGAATAATTTCCATTCCGTTGATGATCTGCTTTAACAAGGAACCTAGCATGCTGGCCGCAGACTGCTCCTTTTGCACCGCGAAGTCGGAGTAAAAACAGGTAACAGCGCTACTTTGTCCTATGGCCTGATCACACAGTCTATCCACAACGAGCGAACTATCATCGCCTCCTATTAGGATTCTTCCACTTTTTTGGCTCAACAAAGAATAATCCTGGTTACCTAATGAATGTCTTACCCACCCCCGGATCTCCATAGCAGAATAGAACCCCCATATCGCCGTCACCTTCCCCACTCGATCCGCACCATCTTTTGAATACCTCAGTTTGAATAAGCCATTCCCCAACATCCTCGACACGGCGCTCGTGGATATCCCAATGGCGTAAGCCCGGGTCCAGGGGTGATAACCAGGTTAGGAGTTGAGATCGATCATCAGCAACAGTATAGTTGTTCGACACATTAGTATTATAAGAGTTCGTGATATTGAGGCAGTTGGTACTATCCTTGATGGTATTTTGAGACATCTTCGACTGTCTATTGCTTCCTCCGTTGAAGAGCTGGGGTTTCTGAGTATCGTTGGTTGATGATACCAGTATTCTCGACAGTGGAAGAAAAGCGGGGCATGGTGAAACGAAAGTGGGGGTCGACTGGTGTTACGCGAACCTCACAGCTGCTTACGCAGCCACCAGTTCAGTACCTTACAAGGACTGGGGGCCCAATAAAATTCAAGCCAAGCCACCAGACAGCTATGATGAGCTGCAAGATTCTCGCGCCTACTGTATTAGTCCTACCGGTACTCGAGAGTATAGTGAGGCGTCTTTGGTGAGTGTTTCTCTGGCGTGATTCAGTCCGGAGTGGAGCGGTTACTGTCTTAATACTTGTAGCTACATTCCTTTCTTATTATGATACTTTACTATAAAAAAAAACCCCCAAACCGTATTTCTAAGAGAGAGGTACCTTAATCCACGCGTTCCCTAAATTTCAGCTGTTTTAACGGAAGGGCGCTATAGTTATAGTTTGGATTGGCATGGCCATTATGGTTATCATGATAGCCGAATTTTGAGGGATCGTGGTTGCGCCCGTTGAGTCCGGACTGGAAGCCCTTTTACTAGTACTCGAGTAGGGGAATTTAGCTGGTCCGGCAAAGGAGGCACTAGGGTAACAGAAGTGGATGGCCGCCCAGTAGTGCTTCAGGTGAATTAGAAGGATTTAGCTGGTAAGGCGAGAGGGTGACAGGAGTGGAATAGGACACTAGCCCATAGACTATCAAAGTGCTAAGAACAACAGTCCATTTAAGTCATTTAGGTTATAGTCGTCATGTGTGAGATTCCAAAATCCGACTAATCTCAATTTGTGGCCGAGAAAAACCTATTATCCTCCCTTTTTCCCTTCTCCTGTGTCAAAACGACATACTTTTTTGTCAATTCAACTTCACTAAATAGCCTAGGTATTTGGCTTTATATTACACTCAAGAAATTACATTATGAGACCATCCATTGATTTGTGGGACGCGTTTAAAGACAAGGTATCATAGCTTCTAACCGGGTTAATACCCGCCTATGGGTGACAGAAAAGTATTCGGGTATGATATCCTGACTAAACTCTTTACAGAGTATTCATGGCAACCAATGCGCCGAACCTGCTAAATCCCCCTAATACCAGTATTATTCCTAGGTTTGCCAGGGTTGGTAAGACGCTCCACCCGAGCTTTGCATTATGTCCCTTGACCTGCCATAATAAGCCCTTTTCAGCATATGATAGGAATACCCTTAGCACCAACCTGGGGCCTGGACTAACTCTCGGCATTACAGAAAGATTTTAGCTGATGTGTTCAGATTGATGGAATTTTATGGGCGCCCGGGGGTGATTCCTATCCCCCCCGTATTGGCGACATAGCCGAAGATTCTGCGCCTAAGACTTGCGGTGCCATGGTAGGGTAAGTTAAGTCATCCCACAGGGAAAAAGCAAATTCGCGAAAACCGAAACCTCCAAAGCAGCCCCTACCGATACCCTAACACACTGAGAATCTATCTATCGCCGTTCATAGCGTACACTCCGGCTCCGGTGGCTAGAGCCCGGCTTTATCAAGCTTGAGAATACACTCGCTAACCGGAAATGTAACCTCAGTCCGCAGCAACCCACAGCGAGGTGAGAACACGGTTAACCGAGAATGCTCATGGAACCTTTATACGATAGGAGAGCGATTATTATTATTTTGCGTACAGTAGCAAAATGGTAAACAACGACATTTAAAGGCAGGTGGAAGCAAAGAAATAAATGAAATCAAAAGGAAACAAAATGTAAGTTAGCTGAAGAAACAAATAAACTATGATACCCCTAGCATTCTATTTCCCCTGTATCGAGCAATAAATACTCACACAGCTGGATTGAACGTAGAAGTTCCCATAAGAGTTCCTACTATTTTTGCTTACTAAGAAGACATTAAAGAACCCCTCCATTTCCAGAAGCCCGATGCAACCCCATCCCCCATTCTAACCCCCCGGGTTCGATTGCCAAAGGCCCTCTTTGCAACACTGCCCTCCCCTTCCAAAATGCAGCCCCAGTAGTCTCCAAACATGTCGGTTACCCCCCCTCCGTTTTTGCCAAAGAGGCTCTTAGATAATGGACATGAGGTCTGCCAAGGTCGGCTAGACCTCCCACTCAAGCATTCCTCGTAGACTAGGGCACATGACCTGTCATAATAAACCCTGACCACCATGCGAAACCCCTCTGCACCAATATTTCGGCTAACTTTAAGCATCGCGGAAAAGTTTCATCTGGCGTGTGCAAAACCACCTGTCAGCATGTGAAAGGCTATCATGAAGGCCAACCTTTGGCTCTCACAAACTTTTTTCCTGGTTTATGTAATTATTGGAGACGAGAGTCTTTCTTAAATTGATAGAATTGTCTGTGGGGCTACCGCATCTTGGGGAGCCCGTTTTCCCGCAATTGACGATGTAGCCGAATACTTGTGCATCTAAGACCGGAGCGCGCCACAGTGTGGCATGTCAGCGCACCGGCAAAGGGAATACATACCGTAGTCTACGCCAGGCTAAAAGCCCCTACGGTACCGAAGGCAACGCCACACACCGGCCCGCCGATCTAGACTCAACGGTGGCTCGGGAGAGAGAGCGGCTGGCGCCCGTCTTACTAAACAATTGAGCTCACTACTCGAGTAGAGGCTCTCTCACGCCGGACCCGCCCAACAGCAGAAACAGCGCCCAACCTGATACTCGCTAACCAGGAATCTAATCGCGGTCTACAATAACCCACAACGAAGCGAAACCGCTCGTATGAGCCTTGGTAGCATTGGGATTATTTATATGGGTATTCTCGTTAAACAGTGTGCTCGCTTCACCGTGGGATATCTTCCAGGCACGGTATCACACTCAACTAATTCTAGCTCAGCAGAAACCACGCCGCCCGAAAGAAAAGCACTATTCATCCTACTTTCCCCTCTCCAATTCACCAGTCGATGAAACCGCAGGGTGGGCTGGACGCTGTAGCCCTCTATTTTCAACCTAGATGGAGGTCTTCCGGCTAGGGCCAGCTTACCTAACCGTCATGTTCTAAGATTTTGGTGATAACTTGAAACTAGACGGTGGATTGTCAACCGGTATCATTTTTGCCGATAAAGGTAGACATGCGAGATTGCCTAACTTTCGACCGTTCTAAATTCTTGTTACTGGGCTGTCCAAAGAGGAGGTTGCCTCGGAGGTGCGCTTGGGAATCCCCGATTCTAGACGGCATGCTACTGTAGGTAAACGCCATCCGCTTGCCCGTATCCCTCCAAAGTTCAAGTCCCTGACCGGTCTGCACCGCCTCGGGGTGCGGCGCTGGTGGCTTGTAGATATGTTAGTCACGTGCCTGCTCGAGACGCATAAGCAACCGGAGGAGTTCGCCAAATTTTTCTTATCAGACACAAGTGGCTTATATATCTATTGGGTGCACTCGTAGATGGTCGTCTATCATACGGAGTATAGGTATAGGTAAATGGGCCCTTATACCGTGATTCTCGACGACCACCTGCTACAGAATTGAAAGTTTCAGTATTAAACCCCTTCGACACATCCCTCCACGAGCGCCGTGACTGGGAAAGAGATCCACCACCACTTGGCTGTCCCAGGTAATTGGGCCCTAGATGTTCTTTCCATCCCTTCTCACAATGTCTAGAATATTGCTAGGGAGGCGGGCAGCCAGCGGCTACAATGGGACTTCTACCCGCGAGAATAGTTACCTCTGAATTCACGCAATAGTGCATCTTGTGGATCGCTATTCCCCTATCACGTTTCATACTGCCATGTTGGTTGCAAGATGATTGAGACTAATAAGCGACATGAAAATCCTCAATACGCACGGCTCTGGCGGGGGTCGCTGGCATGTAACTCATCTGCCGCATGCAGTACAGGCACTATTCACAAAGTCAGATCATTTAGGTACCGTCATTGAATACTTCACAATCTCCTTAGGAAGTCTTGCGCTCTCCTACGCCGCTTATCTTGTATTTTAAAATAACGCTCTGTATATAATTTATCTTTAGCTCAAGGAAGAGGGTGGGAGGAAGAGAAAAGGTGGAAGAAAAAAAAACGGTACAAGATAAAAGAAAAGCCGCAGGCAAGAATTTACAACTAGAGGAAAATTAAGTGCGAGGGGATGGAAACCGCAAACTATAAACTGAATATTATCGTAATGGTAGAATTATTTCATCCCTCAAGCCAAACCACTGTCCTTCGTAACCAGAAATCCATGAATCCCCCCCCGACCAAGTTAGAACGGAGCGCTGCAGACCTGTGTGATTGTATATACGTGAAATCCCGTGTCATGGAATTTGCTTCACCTACGAAAAGAGTGAGGTAGAAGCTCCATTAGCTGCCTGGTCTGAAAGGGAATGAATAGCGGTGAGTTCCATGAGGTGGTGTCTCTTAGGCCTTAAGTGGTGCTATGGATAGCCACTCTATAAGGCTCTAGAAGTTTTTCAACCCCCACACGGTGCCCGCTAGCTGCCAACATGAGCGGTGTTCTACCATCATTATCTGGCTTGTTGGGGTTGACCTCTCCTCGTGCGAGTAGTGCTTTCACCGATCGCTCACATCCCGACTCAGCAGCATACGAGAGCGGTGTTCTACCGTCGTTATCTGGTATATCTGGGTTGAGGTCTTGGCGTCCGAGCAGAATCATCACCACTCCCTCTCTCCAGCTCCAGCCCGACACGGCATGCGAAAGCGGTGTTCTGCCGTCATTATCTGGCTTATTGGGGTTGACCTCATCCCGCTCGAGTAGTATTCTTACCACTTCCTCGGGTGCACCCCCATGCCAGCCATTAACTGCATACGAAAGTGGTGTGCGACCGTGATTGTCGGGCTTATCAGGATCGACCTCTTCTCGCCTGAGAAGTATTTTTACCACTCCTTCAGGGGCACGCCCATACCTACCCTGAACTGCATACGAAAGGGGTGTTCGACCGTGATTGTCAAGCCTATCGGGATTGACCTCATCCCGCCCGAGAAGTATTTTTACCACTCCCTCATGGGCAAACTCAGCGGCATACGAAAGTGGCGTTCGGCCGCCATGGCATGACCCCTCGGGGCTGACCTCTTTTCGCCTGAGTAGCATTTTTACCACTTGGTCGGATCCATGCTCAGCGGCATACGAAAGTGGCGTTCGGCCGTCATAAGCTGAGTGGTCGGGGTTAACCTCTTCCAGCCCGAGAAGTATTTTTACTACTCCCTCACGCCCTTGCTGAGCCGCATACGAAAGTGGCGTTTGGCCAGCATGACATGGCCCCTCAGGGTTGACCGCTCCTCGTGCGAGTAGTATTTTTACTACCTGGTCGGATCCATACTGAGCAGCATACGAAAGCGGTGTTCGGCCGTAATCATCAGGAAAGCTGGGGTCGACATCTTCCCACCCGAGTAATGTCTTCACCACTGCCTCAGATCCATACTGAGCAGCATACGAGAGCGGCGTTCGGCCGCTGGAATCTTGCTGGTTGGGCCAGAACTCTTCCCGTGAGAGAAGTATTTTTACCACTTGCTCATTTCCACCCTGCGCAGCATGCGAGAGCGGTGTTCGGCCATCGTTATCTTCCACCCCGGGGCCTATTTCTTCTTGCCTAAGAAGGATCTTGACAGCCTCTTCATGTCCACTCCGAGAAGCCCATGCAAGTGGTGTACACCCCCAAATATCTTGTGCGTTGATATAATAACATTCCATCTCGATCAAAGCAGCTATGAGCTCGGCAATTCCGAAGAAGGATGCGCAGTGAAGTCCATCGAACCCAATATCAGATATCTTGCAGGGGCAGTCGGAAGGGGGAATATCTATCTGTACTAAAAGGCATTTGGCCGATATATGACTATTGTATTCCCGAAGCAGCTCCAACGCAAGTGACTTGATGGAGTTCGAAATTTCCCTTTTTGCGTGGACTCCCCAGTAACGCGAAGAATATTCTAGAAAGGGGTTTTCAAGGAACCAATCACAGTAACCGCCTGAAATTGCCTTGACCAGTTTGGAATTCAGGAAGGTCAAACAGATCTCTGCCATTTTCGAGTGACATCTGTTGAAAATATCGGGACGGGCAAAAAGGTACTCTCGCAGAGTAAAGTGGAGCAGTCGCACGGTTGATTTCTCCTTATCCACAGCAATAAGCCCTTGGCAGCAGCCCAACAGTGTCGATATTGAAGGGACATTTCCGGCATTGAAATCCTTGGAGCCTACCTCGACTGCTAGGGCCTGGCAAAGCTCGTCTACCTTTAGTGGCCGTTCTGCGTGACTAATCCACATGAGAGTTTCCATCCCGAGTCTCGGCTTATCCCCATCTTGCGCCATTATCCGTTTTACCGTGGTACCGTAGGCATCTTCCCACCCCAATCCATCAGCCATTTTGCTGAGCCGCTCTCGTCTCCGATAGATTGTCGATTCTTGCAGGATGGCGTCGATATTTAAGGAAACAAGTCGAAATCTAAATGTATCTATTAGCGGATAATGTAGGGCAGGATTATCAGAGCTATCGGACCCACACACATTTGTGACATATTTTCGGGAATCTTCTCCAAGATGTCTGCCTTCAGATTATAGTCCATGGCATCTAGTGTTTCGTCCTCGCCAAGTCTAACTCGAAGGAACCTAGTGATGTCCCCTGTGTTTGGACCAACAGAGACACTAGTCACTTGTCCCCCAAGACGCCTTTCGACCTCCTCCCGAATATAGGGCCTTCCCATCACGAGTATTCGAGCGCGCGGGGACTTTTCAAGGATTTGGTTGAACGAATCGAGGAGCTTGGCCCGTTGCACTGGACCACATTCGTCTAGCCCGTCGAGACACATATATGTGGGCCGTGAGATCGTGATGGCCTGCAGCATCTTCACGATATCGGGGAGTTGCGGTCTGCGTCCGCAAATGGTCGCTTTCTGCCGTGCGAAGGCCCGCGATATTTCCTCCGGAATCGTTTTCATTCCGCTAACTATCTGTTTTAGCAAGGAACCAAGCACATTGGTGGCAGACTCCTCCTTTCGGGTCGCGAAGTTCAGGTAAACACATGAAACCGCAGCGTTTTGCCCATTGTCCTGATCACACAGTCTGTCCACTACTAGTGAACTGTCATCGAGGGGCATTAGCACGGGCTCCTTTTCTTCCCCCTCCAGCGGATAAATTTCGTTACCTGATAAATGTTTTTCCGACCCCCGGATCGCCATAGCAAAATAGAATGGCGCTTTCATCTTGACCTGCTCTACCCAATCCGCACCATCGCCTGAATTCCTCGGTTTCTATGAGCCATTCTCCGATATCGTTCACACGGCGTTCTTGAATATCCCGATGTCGTGAGCTGGGGTCGAGGGGCGATAACCAGGTTAGGAGTTGGGGCCGATCGTCGGTAGCGGTATCGCTGTCCGAGGCATCAGGAGGATTCCTTTTATTTGAAAAGCTGGCGCTATCATTGATGGCATCTTGAGACATTCTGCACTCGTTATTGTTTGCGCTTGCGCGGGGAAAAAGGAGTAAATTTGGTTGAAGCTATTCCTAGAGATGGAAGAGGGGTTTCGTTGAGCAAAAGCGGGGGGTCTGCTCGTGCTAAAGCAGCGTAGCAGGTCCGCCTATTCTTATGGTGCCGAAGAAAATTCTAATTAGTAAGCCACCCAAACTGTTGTGAGATTGGCGCCATTCCTCTGGCTAATGATGATACGGAGGTATGGCTCCTAAGTTTTGTATGTTCCACAGGGCGTAAAGACAGCAAAAAAACCTCGCTTGTGGAACCCACAAAACTTAACTTAGGCCATGTACTGTACAAGTAGCTCCGTATTACAACGCCTTCCTACTGAATATGGTGGGGGGCTGTCTCAGTACCTACTGAACATGGCAACAGGAGTTGGAGCGGAAATCCCGACTTCGCTTATCAAGAGCCAAGTACCCCCCAGTAAAAGACAAAGGCCCTATATAAGGCGAAGGATGGCGGTTTAGAAATTTAGGAAATCGCAATAGCTTCCCCAATGTGCACACGAGAATCCTCTCATAGCTCTTACCCAATATTCGATCTTGAGGCACGGACAGTACTTGTATCTCACAGATATGCTTTTGGGTAACAAGAAGTGCAGCTATCCAAACATTTGGGCACCGACCCAGTACTAAAACTTACGCATTACAAAAGTTTCCAGAAATGTGGCGATTAGGCCTACCACTTTTTATTAGGCATCAATGCCTCAGTTTGTACCAAGCCAAAGCACTCACTCCAAGAAACTTTTACCTTACCAGTATGATACTGAAAAACACAAATATCGGGTATCAGTGTATCTACGAGTACTGTACTCTCAGTGAGGAGAGTAACTACAAATCACGCTTTATCACCGACAAAACCACACAGAAAACAGATCACACAATTCACAATTAATTCAAGTAGCCTAGCTAGTTCACGAACCTTCACGAAAGCAAAATCCCAGACCGAAAAACAACAAAAGCAAAGAGAAATGTTCAACCTATCCTAGTTGTCTCACTATCTATCCACAGGAGATCCACCTCCTGTGGTTCGCTATCCCGATTTCCGTTGGCCGTTGTGGTGGTGTTCCGCGGTGGCCTTCTCGGTGGTTCCCAGAAAGAAAGAAAGAAGGTGAGAGATGGCTAGCTTACATTGACTCACCCTCCCCCCTTGTCTGCCAAGCCTCATCTCACCCCACCAATGAACATGACCCATTCCACTCCCAGCAAATACGGGCACCGATTATTTTACCTTCCCCAAGTACGGTACAGGACGATCATGAGCTCCACCGAACCAGCCCCCGTTAGCTAAGAATATTCCAACTAAGCAAACACAAAATTTATCCGCAACAGTAGGCAAGTATGAGCGCTTAGCCATGCACAGGCAATTAGGCCTACCATTAAAATATTCTGGTCTGTATTCTTCATTGATTTGACAAGGCCGGCTAGACCCCACTCAAGTTTCGCATTATGTCGCTTAGCCTAAAATAATAAACCCTTACCAGCATGTGAGAGGCCTGAGCACCAACCTGGCGCCTAACTTTGGGTATTGAAGAAAGGTTTTGCCTGATGAATACGGATTGATGGAATATTCTATAATGGGACATTGGAGATCTTGTTTCCCCCTCCATTGATGACACAGCTGAAGATTGTTCCCTCAGACCGGGGACCCATGGTAGGGTAAGTCACAACACCGGCAATAGCGAATACGCTGAAACTGGAACCCCCATCGAAAGCAGATCCTACCGATAGATGAACAGACCGATAATCTGTTCTCGCTGATAGTGTACGGTACTCTCACTCGAGTGGCTAGAGCCTATCTTTATCGAGTTTAAGCATCCGCCATACGCTCGCTAGCCTGAAATCTAAGCGCGCATTCCGCAGTAACCCACGGCGAGGCGAGAACTCGGCAAAGCGAGAATGCTCACGGAACCTTTATAGGACAGGGATTATTATTATTTGCGTATTATCTCTATATAGTGGACTCTCGGATGGGATACTATACCAGCATTCTTTCACCCCACACTAATTTCCACTTAACCGAAACCACCCTGCACAAAAGATAAGTACCATTCATTCTACTAGCACTTCTGCCTGCTAATTCGCTAGTTGATATGACCGTACGAGACTGTGTACTTTTGGCATAGACGACTGAAATATCCCTAGTCCGGGAGCTGAAGAGCCCGTATTATGTTTCGTTAACACTATCTTAGGTTAATTCAAAGCTCTCATTTGTTGAGTGGCCCCGGGGTGCCCTTTCCCACCGGCGCCGAACCCGTACTATTCGGGTCGTGAGCATCCGGCAGCGTTGACGGGGGCCGCTCCAGGAGAGAATAGTAGTCTCCGAATACACGCAGCAGTGTATTGATGCTTCCCTAATTGTTTCTCTGCCCGTATTTTCGTACCATCAAATTAATCGTGGAATGATCTGTTGTTAATCACCGGCGCTCCCCCGGACACAATTCCTACAGCCCCACCTGTTAGAACATGCGAGAAGATCATCGGAAGATTCACCGGAGTCAGGAACTTGATGAAGTATGCAATTTTGTGGGGGCCGGAGGCATATCGAAGTGGGGGAAGCGAAGACGGGTATGAGGGGTAAGGAAATGATGCGAGAAAGAAGGGAAATGGCGTGATTATGTTCAAGAGACTCCCAGAAAAATTGACATTGGTTTTTGTATTTAAAGATAACCATAGAGCCAGAGTTGTTGGAAGGATAGGTCACTAAATTATAAGTCTGTCTTTGATATACTCGTTTTCTCTCCCCAGACGCTTTGCAGTCAAACAAAAATGCATATTTTCCATCATCTATTTTGTCATGATCGAGGCTAGTGAAATATAAATCTAGTCTTCTAGCTCACACCCTCTATACTCCCGGCTGTGGCTCAGGTAGCTGGTCTGTATCCGCCTGATGCAATATTTTACGATTCCTTAAGCAGTATAATTTATAGCGACCGGCCACCTTCGATAAATCTAGGTAAGGCCTTTATATTTCTCACGATTGCCTCAGGAGCCCTTGCTCTATCGCACTACTTTCCCTCTATTTAGGGAAGCGAAAAACGCTCTATGTGCAGTCCATCTATTATTCGGGGAAGAGGTTGGGTGGAGAGAGAAGGAGGGAGGTGGAAGAAAAATGCTCAGAAAAGAATTTACAACTAGAGGGAAACAAAATGTTATTGAATGAAAACCGTAAGCTATAAATCGCGTCTGCCTCCCATAATAGAACTATTCCACCCCACCAACTAGAATCTACCATACTATGAAGGGAAACTCATACCTCATCACTCGACTATTATACAAGGAGTCTCACCCGTCGGTGATCATACATTTGTGCGTTTCCAACTCACGGGATTTCTTTCTCCCGAAAAGAATAATGTCCACAGAAAACTTCCACCAACAACCCTCCCTAGAAGGGAGGTATTTGGGCTAATTTATATGAGGTAGTATCTCCTGGCTCAAGTCGGGCTCGGGGTTAACAGGTCGCAGGCCTGTAACAGTGCTGTCACTTTCTGATGGCCATGCTTAACTGCGTACATGAGTGGCGTTTTTCCTCGATAGTCTGGCCTATGGGGTGTGACCTCTTTCCGTCCGAGTAGTATTTTCACCACTTCCTCATGTCCATTCTCAGCAGCATACGAAAGCGGTGTTCGGCCCCAATTATCTGGTTTGTCAGGGTTGACCTCTTCCCGACCGAGTAGCATTTTTACTATTCCCTTGCGCCCCGACCCAGCGGCGCGCGAGATGGGTGTTTGGCCGTACTTATCTGGCTTTCTGGGATTGACCTCTTTAAGACCGAGCAAGATTCTTACTACTCCCTCATGTCAATTCGAGGCGGCATGAGAGAGCAGTGTCCTACCGTAATCATCTGGCTTGTTAGGGTCAGCTTCTTTACGCCCGAGTAGTATTTTCGCCGCTCCCTCGTCTCCACCCACCGCAACATGCCAGAGTAGTATTGAGTCCCATGTATTGGGCTTGTCGGGGTCGACCTCTTGATCCGCGGGAAGCATTTTTCCCACTTCCTTATGTCCTCTCTGAGCCGCATACGCGAAAGGTGTAGTATCAGAAATACCCAGCCTGTGCAAGTTGACCTCTTCCCGTCCTATGAGCATTTTCACCACTCCCTCATGTCCGTACTCCGCGGCCCACGAGAGCGGTGTCCAGCCCCAAGCATCTAGGTAGTCAAGATTAGCCTCTTTCCGCCCGAGCAGTACCTTCACCACTCCCTCGTGTCCATACCAAGCAGCCAGGGAGAGGGGTGTTGCGCCGAGATCACCTGGTTTGTTGAGGTTGGCGTCCCCCCGCTGGAGTAATATTTCCACTACATTCTCATGGCCATTCCGGGCAGCCCATGCAAGCGGTGTGTGCCCCCCCAAAAATCCCCTCTATCGGTATCATAACATCCCATTTCTACCAGAGCAGCTACAACCTCCACAACCCCGAAAAACGATGCCCAGTGTAACCCGCTGAACAGCAAATACACATCTGCGGTCTCAAGATCCAGATCCCCCTCGTCTTTCAGGAGACATTTGATGGATATGTGGCCATCCCATTCCTGGAGCAGTTTCAGCGCAAGTGATCTTGCGTGGTCCGAGAGTTCCTTTCTTGCGTGGGCTTCCCAGTAGAGATAACAGTATTTTAGAAATGGCATTTCAGAGATATCAGGGGCACAATCAGCTCGAATGGCCTTGAGCTGCGCGGAATTCAGATACGTCAAGTAGATGTCGGCCATTGTCGCGTGAGGTCTACTGAAAATATCGGGCGAGGTGGAAAGATACTCTTGTAGAGTAAAGTGGATTAGTCGCGCAGTTGATGCCCAGCTATCCACAGTGATAAGCCCTTGACAGCAGCTCACTAATGTCGTGATCGAAGGGATGTCGTCGAAATTGAAATTCGTGGAGCCCAGCTCGACTGCTAGAGCCTGGCACAGATCATCTGCCCTTAATGGCCGTTGCGCATGACTGATCCACATTAGAGCTGTAATCCCGAGTCTTGATTTATCCCCATCCTGCGCCTTTATCCGTTCTATGGTCGCACCGTAGGCATCTCCCAATCCCAATCCACCAGTTATTTTCCCAAGCCTTTCTCGCCTCCGATATATTGTCGATTCTTGCAGGATCGCTTCGATGTTTAAAGAAACCAGTAAAAACCTAAGCATATCTATTAGCGAATATGGAACGAGATCTATAGTATCATTGCTCATACACACATTTCCGACATATTTTCAGGAATCTTTTCCAGAATGTCTGCCTTCAGGCTCTCATCCATGGCATCTGGTGTTTCGCCGTGGGCCAGCCTAAAACGAATGTATCTCGTGATATCCCCTCTGATAGAACTCACAGAGATGGTTGTCACTTGTCCGGTAAGACGGCTTTCAACCTCCGTCCGAATATGGGGCCTTCCTGTCACAAATATTCGTGTTCCCGGGGACTGCTGAAGGACTTCTTTCAGCGAATCAAGGAGCCCCAGTCGTTCCACCCCGGCGCTTTCGTCGATAGCATCCATGCAGATGAATGTGAGTTGTGAGGTTGTGATGGCCTGTAGCATTTTCAAGATATCCGCGAGTTGCGGTTTGCATCCGCCGATTGTCGTTTTCTGCTCTTGAAAGGAACGAGATATTTCTTCCGGAATCCTTTCCATTGCATTTACCATTTGCTTTACTAAGGAGCCCAGCACACTGGTCGCAGAATGATCCTTTCGCGCTGCAAAGTCGAAGTAAAAACAGGAAATAGCCTTGTCTCGTCCTCTGGCCTGATCGCAAACCCTGTCTGCAACGAGCGAACTGCCATTATAGCTTGTCAGCAAGCGCTCGCTTTCTTCTCTCTCCGGTGAATAATTCCTGTTACGTGATAAATGTTTTGCTGACTCCTGGGCCCCCACTACAAAACAGCACTGGCTTATCACCTTCACCTTCCCCGCAAAATCCGCACCATCTTCTGAATTCCCTAGTCCGTATGAGCCATTCCCCGACACCCTTTACCCGGCGCTCCAGAATGTCGCAATGGCGTAAGCTTGGCTCCAGGGGTGATAGCCAGGTTAGGAGTTGAGAACGATCATCGGTAACAGTATAACTATACGACATATTAAAAGAGTTGCTGTTGTTTGAGAAGTTGGCACTGTCATTTTTGGTAAAGTGAGACATCTTCCGCTCTCGGTTGCTTGCACTGTAGAGGCAGAAGAGTTACTGAGCGAGGTTGGTTGACGAATTCCTGAAATCAGGAGGGGGCCTTGGATATTGGTAGAAGCGGGGGTCTCCTGGTCACACCAGCGTCGCACATCTGACTACCCCTGGTGCCGAAGAACACACCAGTTAAGCCACCCGAAAGGTGTGCAACAGATATTGCGGTATTCTTGTGGATACCCTGCCATTCCTGCAGGATGAGGCGCCACACATGGGTTTCCATGTCCTACCTTACTCGAGTAAAGTAGCCTACCCGACAAGTTTACCCAGGGACGTGGCAACCCTACTAGCCACATAGAAAAACTCTCCGTCACGATCTCTGAGACAGAATGAGTGGTCACCTCACCCATTTCACACCGAGAAAGGCTGGTTTTAAACACTTCTAGCTCGTCGAAGAGCAGTACAAAATTTGTGAAATCAAGCCATAGTAGGCTGTAGGTGATTTTCTATTACTTAATTTCTTAAGCTCCCCTACATGCGGCCAAATATGTGAGTAATCTGCTCGAGTGTAGCAGCACCAACTCAGGAAAGTGTTCTGCGCCCATCCCCGGCTAGAAAAGTGCCATTAAGCTCGAGTGTCAGATCATGCGGTTTTACATCTATTGGAGCTCCCATACTCGATTACCATCCTTGCCGGAATAGCTCTCCACAGCAATTTCTTTGAAAGGGCAAACCGATGCAAATTCTTGGGTCGGATATAGGAATAAGTTACTTTGACATTCACATAGTGCCCGGACAAGTTCCTGCAAAGATGTCCCAACTTACGCATAAACACTAAAATCTGGGTCCCAATTCATCCAAATACTTTGAGAATCGCTTGGAGTCAATAATTGCCGCCCAAAACCAAATAAATCACCAGGTTTGCGTTCTATTGTGCGTGGACAAAATTAACGGATCGACGAGCTCTCATAATTTTCGTCGTGATGTTGTCAACCTCCATGATACAACCACCCCCAACCTAACCAAAAAAATTAAGTAAAAATAATTGAAGTACAAGGCAGTGATCAGTACTTAGTATACCATTAATCAACCTTAGTAAAAAAAGAGAAGGCATTATGAGGTGCCTGTTGAGAGGTAATGATCTTCGAGTGAGCCCGGAAGCGATGGGTTGCACCACTCCCAGGGGTGTTCGGTTAATTTTGTCCATGCACAATACATAGCAATACACCTGGAGGCATGGTAAATCTCGAAATCCCTGAGTTATAGCATCATACGCAATATGAGTATGAGAGTTAGGGTTGGATCAAAAAATAAAAAGACCGGGAAAAGTACCTTTTCGTATCATACCCGAGGTCGTAAGATGGAACCCCTTCTAAAAAAAACCGTGAATGTAACTGAGGGGCCAAATAAACTACCACCGGTGGTACACTTTTTCCCCCGCTTCTAAACAATGGATACTGACGGATCATCTCCGGTGGCATGCGTTCTATTGTGCGTGTTTGGGAGGAAGGTTTTCGGAAGTCACAATAGAGCGGAAATCAAAAGGAAACGGAAGTCGAGGGGAGTATCCGAACAAAGTCCAATCCATAGGACAATACTGGTTCTCGTCTTCTTGACCTATAGATGCTCAGAGAGCCGCGTTTTTATCTAACAAACATCACCACCGGGCATGACAAAACACATACCGTAAAAACTCGAATAGAAGAAAAATGTGCTAGGACGTTGTAGTTGCCTCTCCTAGTAAGGCGCCGTCTATATTCCTTTTATTTTGTCTCAACCGAAGGCTGAGTTTGCGGTGTTTTCCCCTCGCGTAGCTGAGAAGGGAAATTCCAACGTCCTAGCGCATTTTTCTTCTATTCGAGTTCTTACGGTACCAAAGTGTAAGCATATTCAAGCAAGCTACTCCTTGAATACCGTGTGGCCCCTCCAACAATACCTAATTTATGCAACCGGGTTGAGGCTGGAAATTCCCAGACAAAGTTCCTGCTATTTTTGCTTACTAATGCATTCATGTATTTTACCCCACCTTCAACCCACATTCTCTCAAGTCACTAATCAACCCCCCCCGCCCAACTCCAACCCCCGGGCTCGATTACTGAAGGTACCCTTTGCAAGACCGATCACGAATAATCCCATCTTAATCACATATTCTCTAACTAGGAATCTAATGTTACCCAATCCATACCGCAGTCAGTAACGTCGCGCAGCACTAATTCTAATCCGACTTGCACCACCGAGCACAGGGATAACCACCGTTTACCCCATCTTCACTCTCCGCCCGATTCCCTAGCAAACGGAACACTGCCGTACAGTGTTGTGGGTGCTTTTTCCGCCTTGTTTGCAACCTACGCGGGGCTATCCCCAGTATCGGTACGGGAGTCAAAGTGGCTAGGTGCCCATTCGGCGGAAACGGGGAGGGGGGGGAACCGTCCCGTTTTGTGACTAATTTACTCGAGCACCTGTAGAAACCATAGTTTTCGAATTTTGGAACGGAGGGGAAACGGTCATTTGTATAGGCCAGCGGAACGGAGCCATCGCATCCAAACAGGCTACTAGAATTGTTGCGTAACTTACCCTCCGTCTCCTTTCCCGACAATCTTATGGGGGGTATGGGGGGGTGAGCACCTGGCGGGGTCATTTGGATATGCGCTAACTTACACTCTATCTGCATGATTATTTCCCCGCTTGTATGTTCAATGTCGTCAAGTCGATCGCGATAGTACGGATGAGATTATGAGGCGAGATAGAGGAGTTGTTTGCCCGGTCACCGCACGTGCGCTCCCCTATAGTGGGGGTGGGTGGCTAGTAGGCATCGGCCAAGCACAATGCTATACTCCTCAGCAAACCATAACATTTATGATAACCAGTCTCCTATCCTTGGTACCACCTTTATATAATTATTTACAATCACCTCAAGATCCCTGGCGCTATCGTAGACCGTTTTTCCACTATCTAAACAAAAACGCACCATATACAGCCCCCTTGTCACTCGCAGGTTGAAGAGGGGGAGGGGCAAGGGAAGGGAAGAAAAAAACAGTCCGGAGGAGCAAGAAAGAAGGGGAAGAAAGAACAACCTAAGAAAGAAATAGAAAAAAAAAACAGAGAAAAAGGTGCCGCGAAAAAATTACAGCTCGGGGAAAAATTAAATATGATAAGATAGGAATCTAAAGCTATAAACTAAGCCTTCCCACAAGAATGAAACCATTCCTCCTCCACCGATGAGACCACCGCGCTTTGTAAATCGGAATTCATGAATCCCCTTCACACAACTAAACTAAACAGGGAATTTCAGACGGGGGATACCATATATGCGCTTTCCCAGCTCAGGGACCTCCATAGCCTGAAAATGGTGATGTCTAAGAGATACTTCCGCGAGCTATATGTGACGAAGGAGAAGGCAGGGGAGTGGTTTCAATGAGGTGGCGAATCCTAGGCCTCGGGTTGTGCTGGGGTTTCTGCTTGGTGGGACTGTAGCAGAGTTATCACCTCCTGGAAGCCCAAGCTAGTTGCGAGCATGAGCGGTGTTTGGCCTTGGTTGTCTGGCTTGTTTGGGTTGACCTCCTCTCGCCCGAGCAGTATTTTAACCACTGCCACATGCCCACCCGAAGCAGCACACATGAGTGGTGTTCGGCCGTATTTGTCCGGCTTGTCCGGATTAACATCTTTCCGCCCGAGTAATGTTTTTACCACTTCCTCATGTCCACCAGAAGCCGCATACCAGAGCGGTGTTTGGCGGTCAAGATTTGGATGGCCGGCGTTGACATCAGCCCGCTCAAGCAGTATTTTCACCACTCGGTCATGCCCGCTCCTGGCAGCAAACGAAAGTGGTGTTTTTCCGGAATTATCACGTTTGTTTGAGTTGACACCTCCCCTCCCGAGCAGTATTTTCACTACTCCCTCAAGTCCATCCTGAGCAGCGTAGCAGAGGGGTGTTTTCCCGAGGCCATCTGGCAAGTTGGGGTCGGCCATTCCCCTGAGTAGTACTTCCACCACTCGCTCATGCCTACACCGAATGGCATACAATAGCGGTGTCATCCCGGTATAATCAGGCAGGTTGGGGCTGGCCCCACCCCAATTGAGAAGCCCTTCCACCATTTCCTTATGCCCATTGCGAGCAGCCCACATAAGGGGAGTAAACCCTCGGGTATCTCTTTCGTTGATATCGTGCCCTATCCCTAACAAACGAGGCACAAGCTCTTGAATTCCGAAGAACGATGCCCAGTGCAGTCCACTGAAGTGGGAGCTGATATCGCTACCAGAAACGCTACCACAGTTGCTAGCAGAGCCCCCGCCATCCAGATATTTAATCTGTTCTAATAACAACTTGCTGGAAATGTGGCCACGGTATTCCCAAAACAGTCCTAGTGCAATTGATTTTACATCGTCCGAGAAATCCCTTTTCGCATGGACTGCCCAATACAGAGAACAATATTCGAGAAAGGGAGTATCACGGACGCCGGGGGTGTGATCGACTGGAATGCCCTTGACTTGTTCGGAATTCAAATAGGTTAAGCAGATTCCTGCTATTGTCGAGTGAGGCGGACTGAAAATATCGGAACGGGTGGAAAGATGATCTTTCAGGGTAGGGTGGATGAGTCGCAGAGTCGATGTCTCGTTATCCACAGTGATAAGCCCTAGACAGCAGTCGACCAATGCCAAGATTGAAGGGGCGTTGCCAGCATTGAAAATCTCAGAGCCTAGCTCAACTGCTAGGGCATGGCAGAGTTCATCGGCCCTTAGCGGCCTCTCCGCGTGACTCACCCACATCAAAGCTGCCACTCCGAGTCCTGATTTACCCTCGCTCTGTGCCTTTATTCGTTCAATCGTCGTACCGTAGGCATCTTTCCACTCCGATCCATCGGTCATTTTGCTAAGTCTTTCTCGTCTCCGATAAATAGTTGGTTCTTGCAAGATTGCCTCGATATTTAAAGACACAAGGCGAAAGCTAATTATTCCTGTTAGCGGATAACCGGTGGTATGATTCTCAGCACCATTGGCCCTACTCACACATCAGATGCATTTTCAGGAACCTGCTCTAGAATATCCGCCTCTAGACTCTCGTCCATAGCATAAGGCATTTCGTCCTCGCGGAGTTTAATCCGGAGGTATTCGGTGATATCCTTTCTGATAGGAGTTATAGAGACACTTTTCACGTATCCAGCCAGACGCCTTTCGACCTCAACCCGAATATGGGGTCTTCCGGTTGCGAATATTCGGGTACCCGGGGACTTTTCGAGGATTTGTTTGAGAGAATCAAGAAGCCTGACTCGCTGAATTCCCGAGCATTCGTCTAGGCCGTCAATACACATAAATGTCCGCCGTGAGAGTGTGATGAGTTGCAGCATTTTAACGATATCAATGAGTTGGGGTCTGCGACCACCAAGGGTAGTTGTATGCTGTTGAAAGACCCGCGATATTTCCTCCGGAATCCTTTCCATCCCATCAACCATCTGCTTTAGCAAAGAACCCAGCACATTGGTCGCACATTGCTCCTTCCGTGCTGCGAAGTCCAAGTAAAAACATGAAATGGCAGTGTTTTGTCGGCTGGTCTGATCGCACAGCCTGTCCACCACTAGAGAGCTATCATCAAGACTTATTAGCATGGGCTCGTTTCCATCCCTCCACAGTGAAAAATCCCTGTTACCTAATAAATGTCTTTCCAACCCCAAGATCTCCATGACAAAACAGCACAGCGCTTTCACCTTCCCCTCTCTCACTACCAGCATACCATCTTCTAATTTCTTCCGTCTCTAAGAACCATTCCCCTACACCATTGGCACGGTGTTCTTGAATGTTCCAATGCCGCAAGCCAGGATTCAGTGGGGATAACCAGGCTAGGAGTTGGGACCGATCGTCGGTAATAGTATCGGTATTCCACACATCAGACGGGTTCCCATGACCGGGGAGCGTGGCGCTGACATTGACGGTATATTGAGGCATCTTCCACTCTTGATCGCTCGTACGGTCGAAATGGAGGGCTTCTGGGTATGGTCAGTTGATGATATTCCCGCGACGTGAAGAAAGCCGGTCTAGTTGAAGAAAAGCGGGGGTGATGTTGGTGTTAAAGCAGCGTTGCAGGCACTCCTATTCCAATATTCTCTTGGTTTCAAAGATCGTTCCAATTCAGCCGCCGGACCCCTGTGTAACTAACATGATGTTTCTGGTTGCCATCAGTATCCCACGAGTCGTATACTGTACGGGCTTCTGGTTACAAACCTATCCCACGGTACCACTCGCTTACAATACTGCCCCGCCAATGACTCACGAAAGTTCCTAAGTCTCCGCTGTAGAATATAACACAAGCAGCCAACACTGCAAAGCCTTTTTTCTTTGGAGAAAACCACAAACACCATCAGCAGTGATCATATCCCAAACTTTCCTACTCGATATGACCAAAACTCTCTCCCACTACAGAATTAGCATGACCGCTGCAGTTGCAACAGGAAATCCCAACCTCTCTAAGCGGGCGAAAAAGTGAGTCGGCACAGTCGTTTTACAACAAAAATGATCAATTTGCTGCACAGATTCAGACATCAATCCTTGAATTAAAAATAGGACAACAAGTAAGGATTCAGACTACCCGACTTTTATTGTCGCTTCAGATAAATTTAATTCCCCAGAGAGTAGTAGCAATAGCGAACAAAATGGTTCCAAGACTACTCCTCTCTGTAGAAGACTGTGCCTCGGCAAAGTTTCAAAGTTCAACTACGGTCCTACAAGTGGTAGAAACTTACTCATTTTTCTGTCCCACTTCTATGACCAAAAGCCTAAGTGACCTAGGGGCGCTATATACTAGGACCTTCCGTATGGCGAAACAGAGTGTTTTATTCGGTCATGAAACCCTCCAATATCGCTTACCCAATGCCGGTATTCTACCTACCGGTAGTTCTGCAGTCTTTATGTTTACCAAGATCGGCTAGACCCCCCCCGACCAATGCTCCTGCACCAGGTGGCTTAGCCTACCATACGGTAGTAGACCCCTATCAGCATGAAAAGCCTTAATACCAACATGGCGACCAACTTTGAGCATCGCAGAAAAGTTTTTCCTGGTTTGTTTAATTATTGGAGACCCGAGGCCCATTCCCGGATTGATGGAATGGTCTAGAAGGTCACCGTTCCTTGGGGGTCCCGTTTTCTGGTCATTGGTGGTGTAGCCGAACACTGTGCATCGAAGAAGGGAGGGCGCCACAGGAGGGCGCCGCGGTGTGGCATATTACCGCCCCGCAAAACTAAATTTGCCAAAGCCACAAACCCCACCAAAAGCAACGCCACAGATACACCAGTAAATCTAGACTACTCGAGCAGGGTGGCTCGGAACAGACTCCAAGGGGAGCGGCTGGAGTCCATATTGCTAAACAATTGAGCTCGCGAGAGGATCGCTGGCACCCGACCCGACCCACCGATAACAGCGCCCCGCCCGTATGCCTACTAACCAGAAATATAATCGCAACCTATCGAGGTACAGCGTGTATGTTTTGTATCATAGGTTCCACAAAAGAGGACCGCCACCCTCACCCCATGTGTAACCTACAAAACTTAAACGCTGTACCTCCGGATTTCCTACAACGAAGCAAAAGCGCTTGTAAAATATTTATAGGGCAGTGATTATTTATACGGGTACTCTCTTTATAATGGCCCAGTGAACTCGCTCCGCGATGGAATATCATACTGGAATCCTGTCACACCCCACTAATTCCAACTCAGCCTACATCACACCGCACCAGAAAAAAACACCATTCATCCTACTGTACTGTACAGTACAAAAGAAAACCAACTTTCAATTCCCATCTAATCCACCAGGACCACTGGTCGGTAGTCCGGCTAGTCCGGCTGTGGTTTTAAAAAGGTTGGATCAGTCACGCGGCCGGCAAAGCCCAGCGGCGCCCAGGCAACCGCCAGGCCAAAACCCGAAACTGTTGGAAACCATGCTGCTCGCCATACTCTCAGGATACTTCCTTTGTTTTTAGATAGCTTCCGGGAACGCGCTTTGCCTTCGGGCATGAGGAGGCTTCGGGTTCGGGCGTGTGTTTGTACGGTCGAGGAAAGCATTTCCTAAGTAGGAATGTCGCGATCGGACAGGAGGCGGAAAGGCTGTAAGAAAGGCCGGAAACGAAGAGAGGTGGGTGTGAGAAGGTTTAACACCCGGAAAATGGGTATGAGGATGTATGAACAACGGTGTTTGTTCATACATGAGAGTTGGGAAAAAGAGCGGAGGTTGTATGCAGTGATGTTTGTTCCTGCATTTTGTTAGCATGAG
>Ga0307509_10001889_pt1 | contig 34584 bp, 41 predicted proteins | sample 10_EM_MG_FD_202245 | JGI IMG/M metagenome (GOLD analysis project Ga0307509, IMG submission 202245) | Populus trichocarpa ectomycorrhiza microbial communities from riparian zone in the Pacific Northwest, United States - 10_EM | ecosystem: Host-associated > Plants > Roots > Unclassified | place...
GGGGCAGTGATCGGGCAGGCGCATGTAATTACCAGCGGGGAGAGGCAATGGATAGTGAATCACAGGATAGATCTGCGGACGTTTAATGAGATATATTAAGTTATTCTACAGGATTGCGTATTCGGCCACATGAGTATAACTTGGTTAATCGGCGGACGTTTGAGGATTGGTCCGCGGCCGAAGTAAAGCCAGACCCTCCGGATCCTTATACGTCCGCCGGACCCCCTTTGTGTATCCTCCCTTATACGGCGGATGTTCTCTCTTCTGTTTCTCCTCCATACCCATTTTGTCCGCCGGACGTTCTACCCTTCCTCCGGACGTTCTACCTTCCTCCGCCTGACACCTTCCCAACCTTCTGAGCCTTCATTTCGGTGATGCCACCTTAAGGGTCTGGCTTCAATTCGGCCGCGCGAGTAGTAGTGTAGTGAATTGCTCTATAGAGTGAATCTGCGGACATTTAATCAAATATATTGAACTGTTCTATATGCAATTTGTACTAGTAGATAATACTACGGTAGTGAAAAGAAATAGAATGACGATCGTGATACCTCTATGAGTGGTGCGCCGGTAGGAAAAGATAAAAGTGGCACGAGGGCATCCGCGTCGAAAGGAGCCGGACGATTTCAGATGCCACGGGGCGGATTTAAGTCGCCAGAGGGAGAAGGTAGGGGGCAGGTGGTCCGGGTCCTGGGAATTGGGGATGGGTACGCCGGATGCCGTCAGACGAGAGCAGTAGAAGAGGGGAAGGATGAGGGGGATGTCGGGACTGAGGGCGGCCGCAACAAGCGCGCTGGGTGCATGGGAGGGGAGATAAGGGCGTTGGGAGGCACCAGGCGCATGGGATGAGAAAAAACATCCGCCGGACGTAAATCGTTTTTTTGCAGATGGAGGTCATTGGAGCAGCTGCGTAACACCGTATCAGGCGTCGCCGTTCGTCCGACTGAATGTCGTTGGCAGGATATATAAGGGGAGTATGGCGAACCACCAAAATGGGGGTCACTCAAATATGGTCTCTCAGGCATCTAGGAGTCTATTCAAGCCTACGGGTTGTAGGGTTGGCTTCCTAGTGGTACTCAAGTAGTCTCAGAAGGCCAGGGTGCTTTCGAGAGAAATACCTCAGTAACCAGCCCGGACCTTCTCCCCTTGATTTGTAGCATTACTATGCGTTGTTATTGGACTCTAGAGGTACGAGTCTTATCACGGTAGAGTATGTTCCGAGAGGCGGGCTATGGGTAGCGCCCACTTAGCCAACCATCGGCTACATCTCACCAGGGGAGCTTGCATGTCAATTTATCACCTTGGATAGTCACGTAGATTAAATGATGGACTGCATAGCTTGTATAGACGAAACTACCACTGGGCTAGTGAGTCCACCACCTAGCTATTGACTCCGGTTGTTGTCATGACAGGTAGCCACTGGTATGACTTCGATAGGAAGAGTTTTTCCACCTGTGGTTGGATTGGAGATGCATTGCCAAAACTCACATTCCATTGACGGAGTTAAGTGTACCCGAGTTGGTCCGACACTTCCAGCAGGATAGTTCCTGATGGAGGGTAGACCTCGGACAAACCCTGAGCAGGACCGGGTGCTTGTACAAGGTCGGAGTAGTGGTGAATGTCAAAGGCTTATATCTGATATCTACTTAAGTTTAAGCGTTTGGCATTCTACTTCGATAACCCACTTTCCTCGAGAGAACTTATTGAGTGAAGCTTTCAGCTTAACCATATTTAGTTTAACCGTTTTATTCTTTGTGAATTATTTACTCTATCTTTATCTTCTACTTTGAGTTTTGGTGCGGTCCCAACCTTACTGTTCACCTCTCTATACGGTGCCCCCGTTACACCACTGACCCTACGCCATCTCATATTTCTCAATAGAAATCACGACATTTGTGTGTGGTTCCTTGCCCAGAAAGGCCACGATCCCCAGGACATAATGGTTCTCGAGTCACGCCTCGAAGATGGAGAGGACCTGGACGAAACCCCCAAGCCTCCCAATGGGACATATCCATTTTTTGACCGCGACGTCTGGGATGAGTCGGCTGGAGGAGAAGACTCTGTGAGGGAAATGCGGGATGAAGAGTGTGTTGACGACGAGGAATGGCTAGAGACCGAGCCAGAGTGGGAAACTCGGGCGCCTCATGCCCCTGGGGTGATCTATGTGGACAGCGGTGATGTAAGTATCTAATCCGCAGCATCATACATCTATCTTTATCCTTCACATTAAAATAGAATAGCTAATTAAAGAAGGATCTCCAAGGACTTGGAGATCCGGGCCCCTCAACACGCTGGCGGAATATTCCATTGCAAATCGAAGTACTGGCAAGCTCTCATCCCATTGCAACGGCGTCGGGGTTGCACTCTTCAGGCCCTTCTGGGCCTGAAGAGTTGGGAAAACTTCGAGGGCTTCACGAAATGGCGAAGGGGCACCCCTGGATGCTCGATTGGCTGGCAAACCCAGGAGCTGTATCTGTGAGGCATCAAGGACATGATGGCGCCGAGGACACACCTCCTGCCAGTCTATCTATGATTTGCGACGCACTTCCACTGTCGACTCCTGCAGCTCCACATGCTGGGCTCGATCTCACGACTCCGAAGAGACCAATAGAACATCCCTCTCCCCCACCTGAACACCCGTCAGCCACAATCAATGAGTTCCCGACCCAGCCACCAGCTCAAGTGACACACCCGGCACGCAGATCTCAAAACCATAGTTCTCCGCTAGCCCCAAACAACACCCTATCTACTACTCAGGTGCGCCGTTTAGCAAGACGCAGCACGGGCAGCAAATAAAACGAGATTCACTACTTTTTTTACTAATTTTTTTTTCATTTTTACCCAAACAACCTTACCGTTTACTAGATGTTGTTTTCCCTTTGGTGTCATTTCATTTCTTTTCTGCTTCTTATTCGTAGCTAGTATCAGATAGAACACAATTAATGATACCTTTGCGCGCCCTTGCATCAGGTTCTTGACCTTACTTCCCCTTGAGCTAATGTCTAATATGTTATTCCCGATTAGGCATGCCTCGCATACTCTGTCCATAATGCGGCAGGTGATGGCCAATACAAATAGACAATTAGAGAGGATGCATGACTTGTAAACTGATATCTCGAAGTTCAATGGTGTTGAATCAATGTCCAGAGATTAAGAGGGATAAATCTAAACTGCTTTTAGCGTGGCGTGTGTCTTGCTAGAATTGGTGTCGCTAAGCGATACTCCTTGTGGATAGTTTTTCCTTAGGTTCAGACATGGACGACGCCTCGTACATTAGCGACGCCCGCATTCCGTCCAACTGGTTCATACTAGAGTCTAGACGAACATCATACATGAGCTCAACCAGAGTATTAACATAATGATAAACAAGCAGAAAAACGCCTTTTTGCAGCCAAATAGTCTGTTTCATTAACGACTGATTATATGTGATGCTCAACCCACCCCACCCGCCCCCTAAGTCCTAGCGTATAAGACCAGACGTGTCCTACTCAACAAATCAATAAACTCTTCATCTTTACCCCACAATATATCGCTTTTTCATGCGTCCAAATTGCTATCCTATTGTAACGACCCTACGATAGGTAGCTACAATAACTATCACCTTAGCCCAAATCGTATACCAAGAGGTAGTCAAAGGTGGTATGGTCTGGTATACTTAGTATACAAGAATGCTGGTTTGCTTAAAGGCAAGACCTAGGGAACAGTAGAATAGCCTTAGGGATTCTATTAGGGAGGGTAACCTTTCGCGAGGACATTCACATAAGGTCAAGAGAATTATGGGAAGGTTTCACGGACCTCCGGGACGACCTTTGTGGTTGACTGGAGGACTTCCGGAGTGGTTAATGGCATAAGAGGGCAAAGTTACCCTATCTTGGGAATTTGGTCATTTTGCCTATGGACCCCAGTTACCCTACGGTGGAGCCCAAGTTACCCTACCTTCACCAGCAAAGTCATCCTACAACTTAGAGGTCGATTGCCTTACATTCTATGGGCTCTTAGATGATCTTGGGCATACACGCATCTGCGCGAGGAGGCCCTACGCCTGTGTGAGGGTGGCCCGAACATGGTATTAAACTTGGGCGGGTTTAGCTAACACCCCCCTCTGGCCCCAGCGTTGGAACGGCGCGTCATAGGCAGTGTCAGAAGGCCAAGGTGCTATCGAGACAAATACCTCCGTAGTCAGCCTGGAGCTTCTCCACTTGATTTGTAGCATTACTATGGGTTGTTATTGGACTCTAGAGGTAGGAGTCTTATCACGGTAGAGTATGTCCCTAGAGGCTGGCTATGGGTAGCGCCCACTTAGCCAACCATCGGCTACATCTCACCGGGAGAGCTGGTCTGTCAATTTATCACATCGCGTAGTCGCGTAGATTAAATGATGACTGCATAGATTGTATGGACGAAACTACCACTTGGCCAGTGAGTCCACCACCTAGGTATTGACTCTGGTTGTTGTCATGACAGTTAGCCACTGGCATGACTTTGATAGGAAGAGTTTTTCCACCTGCAGTTGTATTGGAGATGCATGGCAGAAACTCATATCCTATTGACGGAGTTAAGTGTACCCGAGTTGGTCCGACACTTCCAGCAGGATAATTGCTGATGGAGGGTCGACCTCAGACAAACCCTGAGCAGGACAGGGTGCTCGTACAAGGTCGGAGTAGTGGTGAATGTTAAAGGCTCAAATCTGATATCTACTTAAGTTTAAGAGTTTGGCATTCTACTTTGAGAACCAACTTTCCTCAAGGGAACTAATTTGAGTGAAGCTTTCAGCTTAACGATATTAAGTTTCACCGTTTTAATTCTTTGTGAATTATTTACTCTATCTTTACCTTCTACTTTGAGTTTTGGTGCGGTCCCAACCTTAGAGTTCACCTCTCTATAGGGTGCCCCAGGTACAGTATATCGTTAAGCGCACTCGCTTAACTCCCTTCTGAGAATTGTTGAAATCCATTATCTTGACATTTGTTTGTTTACAGGTCGCTTGTCTGGTTCAAGAAGCCTCGGGTAGAAAGAACAATCTCTTCTGATATGGATGTAGTCGAGTATGACTATGACCTTTCCCGCTATAATGCTATTGCAGACTGGCGCGGAATAGGATGGAAGTCCATCGAGGAGCAGATGGCCGACCTAGAACCCACAGACATCCCTACAGAAGTACAGGAGTTAGAAATATTGCACCCTGTTGCCTTTCTTCAAAGCTTCACGCATGACCCTTCGGCTGGACTCAGAATCCCTCCACAAAGACGAACTCCCAAGACCTTTGCCAACTTCACTAGGGACCTGTTTGAACCCTACATAGTAAGAGAAGTAACCCAGAGGTTTCAAGAAGCCAAGGTTTCTATGGGAGATTTCATCACGGCTACACAGCTCGAATGGCAAAACGAGAATGTGACCACTGCCAACGGCTGGATGAAAATTCAGCAGCTAGAGTACCGTAAATTAGCCCTTTCAGATCGAATGATCAAGGCAAGCCTGACAGCTTTGGAGTTAGCTGTTCAGGGAGGGTACTCAATAGACTCCGACAGCGACGTCAACATGCGTACAGCACCTCCGCTACCTCTTGCAATTGAGCCTTCTCCACAATACGTAGCTGAGATGGAGGCTGTCATGTTGCATAAGGAAATGGCACCAATTTTGACTCAAGTCACTGAGACGGCCTTAGAATCGCAAGAGCAAGTCAGACAGTTAGAACAGCAATTGCATGTGATGGTCGTTCCTCAACCAGCCCCGTTGACAGTGACATTCGAAGAAGCCATGAGATCTAGAGGTGTTAGCCGTGTGGCAAACCTCAGGAATCTTCGAGTCGCAGCTCAGCGAAGTGGTGTTACAAAGTCTAGAAGCCAAGCTTCGAGACCAAGCTCGAGGCAGCCCTCGCCACATTCACCACCTCGTGCCCCTTCGAACGTACCTATCCGGCCGGTAGTTGAACCTGCCACACCAGCACCAGCGATAGGGGTAGAATCAGATCCACCCTATGCGGTTGCGGCCTCAACCCCAATACCCGCCACACCTCACAATCTGGTAGCCTTTGCTTTGGCACAGCCACCACAGCCTCCAGCAAAACCTTTGCGTAGAGCTGGATGGTCAGGTTTTTCAGATCAACCAGGACAATTCGCTTCAAGGTATTGTAACGAAGGATGTCGCCTGCTTGGGGCAGATGGTAGCAAGTTTTATTTTTCGCATTGGGCACCCGGTGTTAAAGGGATACACTAAGCCATTATAATGGCGCCGAAAGAAAAAACCGCCGTCCCCACGAAGAGCCGTGGTACCTATTGTGAGCCAACCTGACATAGGGTGGTCGACTGTGGGGATTTTCAGCGTGATTACCTGAGACCCCACCCTCAACAATCGGTCGGTCAACCGTCCCGACCACGTTCGCCCGCACACCCACTGTCTGATCAGAAGGATGAGGACGAGCCGGAGGAAGAACGGTTTGACGGCTATGACATGCCTGGGGGAGCCCAAGGTGGAAACACCGGAGGCGCTGGAGGTGGAAACGTTGCAGGAGGAGATGATCCGGGTGATTCCAGTTCTTCTACGTCCGACAGTGATGCATCCGATGCCTCACCCCCCATCCTGTGAGACTTCCTTGGCAGTCGCAAGCGCCACTGGAGTCGAGAAAAGAAGGACAAGTATGATAGACGATATGCGGCCCTGAATAAGTTTATTCAGGAGTGTCATAAGGCTAAGAAGTCAACTTATCGGCCTAAGAAGCCAGAGAAACTTGGAGTTGACCCCTTCACCGGGGATCCCAAGGACACACAACGCTTCGTACATGATGTCGAGATTAAGCTGGACTACTCCCGCGATTCTTTCGTAAAAGAAATCGACAAAGTCAGCCTTGTCATGCCTCTCTTGAGAGATATGGCCAAAGAATGGTATAACGCGATACACCCGCACATTAACAAAGATGTGGCCAAACGGCGAGGGATTAAGTTTGATTTCAAGAATGAGTTGTGAACCTGGCAAGGGTTTTGCAAGCGTTTGGAAGGCAGCTTTGGCGGTCACTCGGATAGAAATCGCAGTCTGAGGGAATAGAGCCAGTTGTACATGAACGACGGAAAGGTCGATCGCTTTATCGACGAACTTATCCACCTTGCAGCCGTGTTAGGGCATAGCGGGGAGTGTGTGAACGACAGGGCACGCATGGGCATGACTCACGTCCTCAATGCTGCCTGGTCCATGAAAGCCCCCAATCCAGTAGCATACATGGATTACCCAGACCTGTTGCGTCAAACTGGACACCAACTCGAAGATGCCTCCAATTTTCGTACACAGGTACAAAAGGAGCCTCATTCTTCTAAAAGTGCAAAGAGCGATGACAGGCATACTACGGAGAGAGAGGGACAGAGGCAGGAGAAAAAGGCCACAGGCCCACGGCAGCAGAAGCCCGGCAACCGAGTGCAAGGGTTTACAAAACCCGCAGAAACAGAGCATACGAAGAGGCACCGGAATGTGCCTCAGACTCGGATTGCCAAGCGCAAACGGCTGAATCAATGTTCCCGTTGTGGACAAGATGGTCACTACTTGGCGAAATGTCCATCCGCAGCCCAAGTCGTCCCGTGCTCATGCATTAGACGGAAATGAAGTGCAGGTGAGGCTGGACACAAAGCCACCCAAGTCCCAAAGTCGAGACGCATTGAAGCAGCTCCTAAACCTGCTGTGAAACAAGTTGTTGCCGAGCTCGGTGGATTACCTCCCCCAGATTTGGATATCTTGGAGGTTGATACCGACATGGATGACTAGGTAAGCTTTATCCTATGATAAGATCATGGATGGAAAGATGCTAAAACTTACCCTAGGCCGAATGATGGGCATACTAGGTGAAGATGAAAGATGTTGGTTGTATGTTCCCCAGCCTTAAGCGCTGCAAACTGAAACTAATATATTGTGCTAGAAAATGCATGATGGAGGAAGGTTTCTTTTGTGACGTGTTGTGATGGTTACAGCTCTTTCAATTTAGTTTTGTTATTTCTTATGTGATACTGTGCAATATATTGTTTGCTTATCTCATACTGTTTTCCATTTTTTGGAAGGAATTTGGTTGGGTTTTATGTTGATTTCGTCAGGCTGGACTTGACTTAGCAATTGAAGTTATTTTGCATGTTTACCTGAGGAGGGTTGAGTACCCGAAATCATGCTAGCGTGATAGTAAACCCCCTAGCTATTGAAATCCCATAAATTTACCAAGTGATAAAACTATTGACGACCCGTTGGGGCCGCTATTGTGTTGAAAAGCAAGAGATATTGACTAGTAATCGTAAACCATACCAAATCCTTCTAAGAAATACTAACCGAAATATTTAGGGACAAGAGACCCAAGAAGCGGTTAAGGCTTGATGGCCCACCGCCACACACAAGATCCATTCATGTGAGAGTGAGATTGGAATGGAGCCACAACCAAGAGAGGCTGAGTGGTGAAGCCCTCTTATTATTGGATAGTGGCGCTACTGGTACTATTCTAAGTAGCGATTGGGTTAAGGATGCCCAAGTACCTTGCGTTCGTCGGAAAGATCCGACACCTATTCCAGATGCCAGTGGGAATCATATCCCTGGCTCAGCTCTCCATTATACTACAACGGTAGATATGTACATAGGAGACCACATGAATAAAATGCGATTTGAAGTTACGGACATGCCGGCAGGCAAGGTGAATGGTTATCTGCCAATGTTGTTGTTGAAGGACCACAACCCAGATATCAACTGGGAAAAAAGTAGTCTGAAGTGGCGCTCTGATTATTGTAAAGCCCACTGCCTTAGAAAGGAAAGGTGTATAGAGTTCATTACAAAGGAGGAACTCTTAGCCGCAGACCCAGACAACATCTTTGTCATGGGAATGGCCCTCTATAGTGATGAAGGCGGGGACCATATTAAGGTCAAAATCCTTCCAGAATATCAAGACTATGCAGATATATTCAGTCATGAGAGGGTAAATCCTCTGCCCGAGCATACTAAATACGATCACCTTGTTGACCTGGTCCCTGATGCCAAGTTGCCAGATGGGCCTATATATCCCTTGTCTAAGAACGAATTAGACCCATTATGCCATTATATTAAGGAAATGGAGGATCATGGAAAGATCAGAAGATCTTCTTCGCCAATAGGCGCTCCTATCCTATTTGTGCCGAAGCCTGATAGTACGCTTCGGTTATGTGTTGATTACCGAGGGTTGAACAAGATTACTATTAAGAATAAGTATCCGCTGCCCTTGATGAGCGAGCTCAGGAGTAGGCTCTGTAAAGCCACTATCTTCACAAAATTGGATTTGAAGAATGGCTATTATCTTATCCGCATGGCGGAAGGAGAGGAATGGAAGACCACTTTCAAAAGCAGATACGGTCTTTATGAGTACACCGTGATGCCCTTTGGGTTATGCAACGCGCCTTCAACATTTCAAAGTATGATCAATGATGTGTTCCGTGACATGTTAGATGTTGGAGTTATCGCTTATATGGATGACATTCTGATCTATACAGAAACAGTTGAAGAACATGTCCACCTAGTTAGGCGAGTCATGGAAAGGCTGAGAAAGGCACGCTTTTGCGTTACCATTAAGAAGTCAAGCTTCCATCAACGGGAAGTCGAGTTACTTGGGTATAAAATATCCGATAGAGGAATCTGTATGACGAGTACAAAAGTTGCAGAGATCCGGGCTTGGTCAACGCCTGAGAAGGTCGTCGATGTGCAAAGCTTTATGGGCTTTGCCAATTTCTACCGTCGGTTCATAAAAGGTTTTAGCAAGATAGCCAAACCCTTAACGGACTTGACAAAGAAAGGTATCAAATGGACGTGGACTCCTTCATGTCAGGATGCTTTTCACAAGTTGAAGGAGATGTTTACCACTGGTCCGATTCTGACACACTTTGATGACACTCGTCCAACTAAGTTGGAAACCGACGATAGTGACTTTGCGTTAGGAGCCGTATTATCCCAACTCTGTGAGGAGGAGAAATTGCATCCTGTAGCTTTTCACAGTAGGAAGTTCTCGCCAGCAGAGATAAATTATGACGTCAATGATAAGGAAATGGCCACTATTGTGGCTGCCTTTAAGGAATAGGCATATATTTTGATGTCAGTTGATGATCAGATATTGGTGTACACTGATCACAAGAATTTGGAGTACTTTAATACAACAAAGACTCTAAATTGTAGACAAGATCGTTGGGCAGAATTTCTACAACTGTTCAATTTTAAGGTTATTTATCGAGATGGACAGTTAAATGAAAAGGGTGATGATTTGTCGAGGCGTAGGGAATACCGCCCTGAAGGGGGGAGTAATTCCAAACCTTTTACTTTTTTTCGCTCAGGATAGTATGTTCATGAGGAGCCTGTCATCTTGCGACCACACGTGTTGCAGACTTGCCAAGGTTTTCGGTTGCAGACAACCTTCCATGAGGCTCTTGTAAAAGCAGCCGATAATGAGCAAACATATTTAGCCACGCTAAAGGCACTCCTCAAAGGTGATAGTAAGGTTGATACAAACTTTAGTATCGAAAAGCACATGCTCCTGTATAAGAACAGGTGGTATATTCCAAAGGATGAAGGTCTAAGACGAACGATCATGGAGGCAGTACATGATTCAAAGATTGCTGGACATTTCTAAACATACAAGACCATTGGTAGGATTAGGGCTAACTTCTATTGGCCAAAGATGGATGAACACATTACTAAGTATGTGCGCTCTTGCGATGTATGTCAACGTAATAAAGTTATCAGGCATAAGAAGTAGGGGCTACTAGAACCTTTAGAAGTTCCTATAAGGCCATGGACCGCAATATCCATGGACTTCATTGTTGGGTTACCAAAGTCAGAAGGCTATACGAAGATATGGGTCATCATAGACAGGTTCTCCAAGATGGTACACTTCATTCCGCTGAAGACTGAGGAGCATATTAAGGAACTGGCCTTGACGTTTGTGAAGGAAATCTGGAGCCTCCATGGGCTTCCTGAATCAATAGTGTCTGACCGAGACACCCGATTTACGTCTAAGTTTTGGACAAGCCTAATGCAGCTACTGCCAGTGAAGTTGAATATGTCAACGGCCTTCCATTCTGAAAGCGATAAGCAAACTGAAAGGGTTAATCAGACACTGGAGCAATATTTAAGGAGTAATTGTACCTATCAACAAGACGATTGGGTATCCCTCTTACTGTTTGCGGAACATGCTTATAATACGTCAACGTCTGAATCCACAAAGGCTAGCCCCTTGGAAATTAATTACAGATTCGCCCCCCAAACGCAATGATTGGGGATGGTGTCAGATAATAAGGGAATACACCCAGACCGTGAGCTTATGGTTAAGGATTGGGAAGGCACCTGGCAAGAAATTCGAGACAAAATACAACAGGCACACGAAAGACAACGGAAATGGCCTGATCAGAAAAGACAGCCAGCTCCGGAATATGTCACACTGGAGGATGTCCTCCATGGCAGGGCTAAGAAAGCCGACAGAGTAATGCTTAACCGCAAGAATCTCGGCACAAAGAGGCCTATGGAAAAACTAGACCACAAGATGCTAGAACCATTTGTTGTCCTATGCAAGATAGGTTTTAGGGCCTATGAGATTGAACTGTCACACAGATGGGAAATCTATCCTGTATTCTATGTCAGGTTGTTGGAGCCTTATCGAGGAGTTCCCAACAGGAGACCTCAAAAGGAAATACCAACGCCGGATATTGTAGACAACGAGCCTAGTTATGTCGTCTCAGAGATTGTTGACAGTCGGTGGTATGGGAATCCTAAGAGGACATTTCACCACCGGTTTGTGCAGTACATGGTTGCTTGGGAAGGGTACGGTCCAGAAGAGAATTCTTGGGAACAGTTCGAGATATTAGATGATACCGCAATGCAAGCATTGCAACAGTACCATGAGAGGTATCCGTCTAAACCTAAAGACCATAGGGCTATAGACAATCCAAACCACAGGACTAAGAGACGACGTTGACAGTCTGAGGACAGCCCAAGAGAAGAGGGGAGTTGTGTAACGACCCTACAATGGGTAGCTACAATAACAACCACCTTAGCCCAAATGGTATACCAAGAGGTAGTCAAAGGTGGTATTGTCTAGTATACTTAGTATACAAGAATGCAGGCTCGCTTAAAGGCAAGACCTAGGGAACAGTAGAATAGCCTTAGGCATTCTATTAGGAAGGGTAACCTTTCGGGAGAACATTCACATAAGGTCAAGAGAATTATAGTAATGCCAATTTTCCGAAGCAGTACAAAGGTATTATGAAAGCCTAAAAACAGTGAGAGAAGAGGAAAATAAACCAAGAGAAGAGTAACGCCAAAAGAAAATAGTAGACCCATGTCCTGCCTATACGATGCCTGTGACTTGGTTCCGCTGCGGGAGGTGTTGGGAGAGTTGCCGCAGCCCTTGCCGTGGGAGATTGTCGCCGCTGATATGTCCCAAATGGCAATGAGGGCGCCTTGTGGTCTGCAGGGAGTGGTGGGTGGGCAATGAAGAACGCGAGGTGGAGGAAAGATCGTGGTTTCTTGGGTGATGAAGAAGATAGGAGGAACAATAGGTGAAAGGGAGTAGCTGATGATACCGCGTTCAGGAGCTATGACCCCGCACTGGCCCAGCAACCGGCTATACATTTTTCCGGAGGTCCGCCAGGGTACTGTGCGTTCCCGGGCCCCTGCTTGGGGTTTAGTGCGCTTCGCCCAATTGGCAACGGGTTTTTTCCAACCCACTATTTACACGGACCTCCGAGACGACCTTGGTGGTTCACTGGAGGACTTCCGGAGTGGTTAATGGCATAAGAGGGCAAAGTTACCCTACCTTGGGAATTTGGTCATTTTGCCTATGGACCCCAGTTACACTACTGTGGAGTCCAAGTTACCCTACCTTCACCAGCAAAGTCATCCTAGAACTTAGAGGTCGATTGCCTCACATTCTATGGGCTCCTAAATATTCTTGAGCACACACCCATCTGCGCGGGGAGGCCCCGTGCATATGTGAGGGTGGCCCGAACATGCTATTAAACTTGGGCGGGTTTATCTAACACCCCCCTCTGACCCTAGCATTGGAACGGCGCGTCATAGGCAGATGGCTGTGTAGTTGCTCGTTTGCTAGTTAAAAGAGGTCATGGGAGCAACTGCCGTAAGACCGTATAAGTCGTCGCCGTCCGACGGACTGAATGTCGTTCGCAGGATATATAAGGGGAGTATGGGTAACCGCCAAAATGTGGGGTCACCCATATATTGTCTCTCGGACACCTAGGAGTCTATTCTAGCCAATGGGTAGTAGGGTAGTCTCCCTAGTGCTACTCATGTAGTCTCAGAAGGCCAGGGTGCTTGCGAGACAAATACCTCAGTAATCAGCCCGGACCTTCTCCCCTTCATTTGTAGCATTACTATCGGTTATTATTGGACTCTAGAGGTATGAGTCTTATCACGGTAGAGTATGTCCCTAGAGGCTAGCTATGGGTAGCGCCCACTTAGCCAACCATCGGCTACATCTCACCGGGGGAGCTTGCATGTCAATTTATCACATTGGCTAGTCGCGTAGATACAATGATGACTGCATAGCTTGTATAGACGAAACTACCACTGGGCTAGTGAGTCCACCACCTAGGTATTGACACCGGTTGTTGTCATGACAGTTAGCCACTGGCATGACTTTGATAGGAAGAGCTTTTCCACCTGCAGTTGTATTGGAGATGCATTGCAGAAACTGATATCCTATTGACCGAGTTAAGTGTACCCGAGTCGGTCCGACACTTCCAGCATGATAATTCCTGATGGAGGGTAGACCTCAGACAAACCCTGAGCAGGACAGGGTGCTCGTACAAGGTCGGAGTAGTCGTGAATGTCAAAGGCTTAAATCTGATATCTACTTAAGTTTAAGCGTTTGGCATTCTACTTCGAGAACCAACTTTGCCCGAGGGCACTTATTTGAGTGAAGCTTTCACCTTAATGATATTAAGTTTAACCGTTTAATTCTTTGTGAATTATTTACTCTATCTTTACCTTCTACTTTGAGTTTGGGTGCGGTCGCAACCTTAGAGTTCACCTCTCTATAGTGTGCCCCTGTTACACCTATACCTTTATCAAACGTCCGGCAATCAAACATGCACAAACACCCACTAGCCAATTCACACAGCCAACCCACCGCACGGGTACCTAATGAGAACCGACCTAGGCGCGACGTTGTACCAGTCGATATGGCAGCCAGATCAGGAACCCAGCCGACCGAATCAGGCAGTACTCACAGTGCACATTCGGGGGCTCGGAACTCTTCCCCACCACAGATCGTAAGACCTCTTCTGGCACGACCAGCCAAGCGCCCCTGAAGGGACACTTTACATACAGTGGCGTATAACGATCACGACGCCGATCAGGATGAGCATGGATAACAAATAACAGAAATCTTTCATCTCAGCGATGATAGCCGCGATGAGTACCAAAACTCCCACATATCTGATCAAACCCAATTGGACACACAGCCAGACACAGATGAGCATGATAATCCGGATGGCACTAGATCAATAACACGTTATCAATCACGAGCAGGGGAGAAACGAACCAACAACAGGGTATTGACTGTCCAAATTTGGACGATCTCCGGATCGCAGGAAGCCGCAATTGTCAGGTGTACCCCTGCTGCACGAGGACGTTTAATACGATGTAGTGCGTACACTCCACCCACGATCTCGACATCCGGTTTATCGCGTTATTCATCAATGGCTACACACAGAGCCACAACGTCAGCAGTCTGATGCTCAAGTCCTCGGGGCGAACAAGGCATGCCTGGCCATGAGCCCATATGGCCTGAGACTAACTCACGGTGCAATACAGCTATGGGAGCAGAGGGAGCCGTCGTAGGGCGGGCCAAGGGACTTATTCTCCTATATACCCTGTTTGATGAACCACTCCTGGGACCAGTTGCATTGACCACTCAGGTGCACCGTGTTTGGCTTCAGGCGCTCAATCACATATCCGATGCAGAGAATATAGAAGCATCTGCGGAAAGCGTAAAAGTGGTAAGTAGACATCAACCAATTTTAGAAGAATCTTTTAGACGTCTGGACTAGTACTAACCTTTCCATATACGCCAAAAACACTCGGGGGTAAGATCCCAGTTTGTCTACCACGTAAAGCATGAGATCGTAAAATTGTACGATCTCCCCGAAGACCCAACGGCAATTGCACGCCTGGTGGACTACCTGCTGGAAAAGGATAGATTTATGTGCTCCCCGAGAGGATATGAGGTGGGTTTTTGCTCTTATTAACAATGCGACCAATCCTCTTGCAACTAATCAGAGTGAACTTGAGGCAGAAAATAACCAATCGATTCCTGGCGCCCCAGATTCCCAAGGCCATATGGGGAAAGTACTTTGAGGGTAGGAGAATGCGTGGGATTATTGATCCGGCATTTCTTAGGCGCATCAACGGTTCCATGATTTGCTTAACGTGTGCCATAATCTGCCATGCACTGCGAGCATGGCAGACAGCAGAATATAAGGATCAGGGCGACTTCAAGCCTGAAGCCGCCGGAGGTGAGCCAGAACCCGGACCTTTCTCTTTCCCGAGAAGATTAACCTAACGGCAACCATTTAAGATCTTTTTGCGCGCCAAAGGCAAACGTGGGCATCATGCCCCGACTCGGTTCAAACTCTGATTCTGGACAAAATTTGTGGGACCATCCGTGGAAAGATAGAGCGAGAGCATGGAGTCCGACAAGATCGCCCGGAAGGCTTCACGGACAATTGGGCTGCTGTGGCACCAGCACTAGTTGGTCAAAGTTCAGCCAACCTTCAGCGCTGGACAGCACCACCGAGTCAAACTCCGAATAACGTGCATTTTGGGTCTCTGCCCGAGAGCCAAAACAGTTCCCAGATGGCAGAAGCGTCTTTCTATTTCTGTGCCGGGTCAGCCGCGGGCCTTCTCAGATATCTACATTCGGATCCCCTGAGTCCGGACTCTTCACCAGAGGAGACCGTGGGGCTAACATTGGACGCCACAGTGAGCTCAACTCCGTCGTGTCAGCTATCTCTGAGTCTTGAGATCTTGGAACCAGAACTCGAGGAAACAGTTCATAGTGACCTGGGAACGGAGGAGGAGCGAAATGGGGCAAGCTTATAAGAGGGTACATAGGCCATGGTGTGTTTGTAGAGTAAGATATAGTAATAATTATTTTGTATTCCTAAGAAGACAGAACCAAACGTGGAAATAGTAGAGCTCATCGCCAGAGCGTTAGGTGCAAAAGAAAAAGCATTCCGGGAGACGTTGTGATATTGTCAGAAGTAGTTTATCGGGTGCCAGAACACCATACCCATACCAGAGTCAGGATATCGCAGCGCAGGGAGTCTGAACATGTCATGTGTAAAAATCAGGGGACGCACCGTATTTGGAGTAAAATCTGGAAGAAGTCATCACGCATCTTGAAATGATGGATCAGGATCGTGAGATCCTGTGCCAGGACCACAGAGCAGAGATATCTGGACCGGACGTCGCCAGATAAAAGAAGCCCTAACTACAGGAGAGAGAGATCCGGCATCAGGACGCAAGAGGACAGTATCAGACGATGTGGGAATTATGCAGGGGTAATCATGGGTCGCCAGGACGACAGCCCTGAGCACAAGACGCTGTCAGGAGGCGGCGGCAGGGCACCAGACGCTGTCAGGACGCGGCGGCAGGGCACCAGACGCTGTCAGGACGCCGCGTCAGGGCACCAGACGCTGTCAGGACACACAAGGCAAAGAGGTCTGTGCCCGGGTGGTGTCTGGATTCAGGGTGGAAACAAAGGCAAATCAGGATGCAACATAGGATCGACGTGGCGTCCTAATTCCCGATTGACATTCTGTGGGTCAGGGGGGTCAGACGCACAGGATGCACTGGACGCAAGCTAGCATTTTTTGCTGATGTCAAGTCTTTGGTTCAGCTTTGCTAGAACTCATCGCAGATTTAGTACATGGATACTGGTAGCAGCAAAGGATTGGCGAATGTTATCTCGGGTGAAGCTAGCCTGGCAGACTTGAGTTAAAAAATAATAAAGATAGATTTTTAATACCAAGGAGATTTTGCCCAGAGCGAATATAATTGTCTACCGCTACACCATAGAAGTGCTGATACAGATCAAAGAGGCCCACATCTAGTGGTTAGAGCAAGTGAGTCGAGTGTGAGGTGAGGCTGAGAAGTAAGGATTTGTTCAAAAAGCATAAGGATACAAATTCAAAGGTGATATGGGATCCGTTCCCGTCGAACATCAGAAGTGGGGGAAGGTTGTTTCCACACCTTTTTCCACTTTCCGGAAGAAATACCTTCCCTAACCACTCCAGGGCCAGTTGATCATCCATCCAGCCCTTTGGTGAATTGCTAAACTTGTATTCTCTTTCCTTTTCGGTTAAACCTTCATACCATCCCATGAAATGACCAGCACCCTTGTTAATTACAAAAGGTAATACAACAGTCCCATCCCCTCCCACAGTCTCAATAACTGTATCAAGTTTACTCTTTCCGTCATGAGTAACACAAAGATTACGCCATCCACATCTACACACAACCTTTGCCGGAGATGCTAGCCCCAGAAGAAACACCTTCTCATCCATGTTGAAGATCTGGAACTCCTCCAGTTTATGCTCCTGTATTAAGCGACCAAGTTTGCGAAAATAGTTGCCTCAAACCTCCGGATCATTGCCATATGCATGCTGTCTCTCCAACCTAGTACTTAGTTTTAATGCTAAATCTAGCTGCCTTCGCAGGAACAGGGAGATCCAGTTTTTTCCAAGTGGAAGTGGGGTGTCTCCTGTTCGCTTCAATCCTAGGTGAATTGACATATCCTTCACCATGGCAAGGCGTGGTGGTAAGCCAATATCATCCTGAGCAAAGCAGAACTTTACAATTGCCTTCTCCTCCGGAGGTGTCCGCCTTTGCTGGTCCTCATGTCCTTCGGCTCGGCTTACAAAGGTACCTGCAAGGCGTCGGTAGAGGGTTCGCCCCTTAAGCTCGGAGAACTCACTTGCCCCAGTGACATTAACCTCCGTTCCTGATCTTATCCCCCGAATTGCTGCTTGGAGACGTTCTTCATATTCTGGATCATCATTCTTCAGTGGTGCCATGGTCTTTGTTGTTGTATTGATTGGTTGCACCATCAAAGAGCGGGGTTATGTATCTACGAAACGCCTCATTTCGGCAGATTCAGGCTTGTGTCACTACTAGGTGTTGTGTCACTTCCCGGTCGGTGACGTTATATAATTTATACACAAGCTCGGCTTTACAGAAGTACCCCTCATTGATAACAATGCCCCTTCTCCCCTGTCCCCTTGCCACGCCTTTCTACCCCCACAACCCCTTCGGACATTCCCAAATCTCATATTCCCTGATTCCCCTTTTTCTTCCTTTCTAAGCGGCTAGGACTTTCCTTCGGGAGGGAAGGACAATGTCTATGAACATCCAGGATCAACCAGCTCTCTGGATGGGCGGGAGTTATTGCGATATCGAACGGTGACTATGGGTTACCACATTGTGAGTTCGTAGCAGCGCTAGCACCCTATGATAGGTTGCACTAGTTGCTAACAAGAAAGGTGTTTAGCCTCGGCACACTGGCTTGCTCGGGTTCGCACGCTCCCCCCAACCCCTCGAATACTAGTAGCACCACTCCCCCCCCCACGCTCTCCCATACCAAGTGGGCTGTGAGAGCGGTGTTCTCACTCCATTACCTGGCTTGTTGGGGTTGGCGACTTTCTGCCCGAGTAGTATTTTCACTATTTCTTCATACCAATACCAAGACGCAGAAGACAGGAGTCTTCTGCCATCATTATCCGGAATATCCAGGTCGACCTTTTGCCGCCCAACGAGTATGTTCACCATCCACGTCGTGCGCATTCCAATCGATATAACAAAAGAGTGTTCTGCCCCGCTTATCTAGCTTGTCTAGGTTGACGTCCAGTTCGAATACTATTTTCACCACCCCCTCAAGCTCCCAGCGAGCGGCATAAGCGGTGTACTACCCTCATTACCTAACTTATCGGAGCCGGCCTCTTGCCGCCCGAGCAGTATATCCACCATCCCCTAGCACCCAAAATCCGCTACATGCGAAAGTGGTGTTCCCCCAAGAATATCTGGTTTCTCGTGTATGACATCTTTCACTACAAGTAACACTCCACCAACTTGCCCATACCGGCTCCTTGCAACCAATGAAAGTACAAGTTACCTTTAATAATGAGTTTCGCAGAAATCATACCATTCCATGTCCAGCAAGGTAGCTCCAAGTGCAGCAATTCCGAACTATGATGTCCAGTGTAGTGCACTCCACATGGAATCCGATGATCTTCAGGATAATACTAGAGTTGCTCCCAAGAGAATGCTACAGATATGTGGCCACTATATTCCCTAAACAGCTGGAAGGCATGTGACCTGTCCGAAAGCTCTTTTTCCGGATTGAGTCTCCACTACATGGAAGAATATTTCAGAAAGAGTTTGTCTAACAAATCGGCAGAAGAGATGGGCAGTGTTTGATAAAGAGGGGCGTGATGAGGATAGAACAAAAAAGATATCAAAGACAGAGGTATATTTTGGTGACCTGAACCTCCTTAACCTATGGGCAAACGGAGCCCTTAAATACAAAAAATGATGGAAACTCTTCTAGGAGTCTCCTTACTATGATCACACCATTTCCGCCTGTTCTTGTGCCATGTCTTTTTCTTCTTCCGCTTTGCTTGACAACTTTCCTTCACCTCTTTGCTTCACCACTTTCCCCACTTGTGAGAGAAGTTCGGCTTCACTCGCATACTTCACTGAGTAGGCGAAGGTTCTAAGGCGAACCATCCGACATCCTTCTAGCATTTTCTAAAATAGTACTACAACAGAGTGAGTGCCTGTGATTCACAATGTTGTCAAGGATGAGGGCACAAGGACCGTCCGAGCTGCCCACCCAAAAGGGCTTTGGCCGTCGGGATGGACAGAAGGATACTTTTGCAGAGTAAAATTTACTAGTCGTACTATTGATGCCTTCATACCTGCGTATTAAGCCCGCGAAAGCGGCTCATTAATGTGGCTATCAAAGATTTATTTCTAATATTAAAATCTGTAGAGCCTAGCTCGATTTCTAGGGCGCTGCCTAACTCAATTGGCGTCAACGGCCGTTCCACATGGTAATTCCACACCAAAGCTCCCATTCCGAGTCTCGATTTATCACCACCCTGTGTTATATCCGTTCAATTGTTGCACAGTAGGCATCCTCCAACCTCACTCCATATGTGGTGATGTTTAGTCTTTGTGGCACTAGATAGATTGTCGATTCTTGCAAGACTGCTTCTGGTCAACCTGTAGGACTGGTGCCTTTGCGAAAGACGAAGGCCAGCCCCAGTTCGATAAGATAATCTGCTTAAGACAGGCGGACCCTCGCCCTGTAGGTCCCTACCACCCGCCTCGGAGAATCTTTAAGATATTGTTCTAGTGCCTAGTTTTCTCTCTCGCTAAAAAAAAAAAAAAAGTACCCCAAATGTGTTTAAAATCACCGGAGATCACTCGGCGATGAAGTATATTTCATTGGTACGGTCTTGGCTAAAAAATTCATGCTCTCCCTTTTTGCACCAATATTGTACCTCTCCTATCTTATCATTTGTTAGTTATTTATTTTGTTTGTCACGCATTACTAGAGGAACGGGTCTACCTGGATAGTGTGCCATATATGAGGATCAGCTCACTTGGCTGGAAGAGATCGGAAAGAAAGACGATGGATAGAGCGGAATACTAGACGCAATGGGGACCAGAACCTCTTCGGTGTATAACTTATGCATCTCCTGAATGAGTTCCGCGAATGAGGAAGTTGCAGGAAAGCTGTGAATTCTCTATGTACATTTGATTTATCATGTGGAGAGGAAAGTGGGAGGGTAAGAAAGGGAAGAAAGAAAACACCAAGAAAAAAAGGGATAGATAAGAATTTACAACAAAATAGAAAATATATTTGATGGAGAATGCAAGCTATGGAGTGAACCTTCTCGCGAGGATACAACCCTCTTACTCGTCTCACCCGACTCACTCTGCGGTATTTTCTGGAGAGGAACCGTGAAATCTTCACTCCGCCAAGTCGGACACGGAGATCTAGCAGGCTCTAATAAGATACAGTATATATGTATTCACATATTGTGGAACAACTTTGGCTAACAAACAATGACGTTAAAGGGCAATTTGGATGAGTGACCGGCTCTGAGAATCTCGGAACGGCGGGAGACCCCTCGGGGAGGTGGAGGGGGGGTTGCTAAGAGTTAAACGGGGCGTGGGTTACTGCTCAGGGAGATTATAGCTGGGCTATCACCCTTTTATGGCCAAATCTAGTGGCGATCATGAGTGGAGTTTGGCCATTATTGTCAGTCCTATTGGGGTCGACCTCTTCCCTCCGGAGCAGTATTCTCACTACCCCCTCACGCCCGTAGCGAGCAGCGTAGGAGAGCGGTGTTCTCCAGCCATTATCTGGCTTATCCGGGTTGACCCCTCCCCGTTCCAGCAGAATTTTCACCACTCCCTCACGCCCATACCAAGCAGCACAAGAGAGCGGTGTTCTGCCGCCATTATCGGGCTTGTCAGGGTCGACCTCTGTTCGCTCGAGTAGCGTTTTCACCACCCCCTCGTCCCGATTCCAAGCGGCGTAGGACAGAGGTGTTCGGCCATCATTATCCGGCTCGTCTGGGTCGACCTCTTGCCGCTCGAGTAGTATTTTCACCACTCCCTCACGCCCATACCAAGAGGCATAATAGAGCGGCGTTCTACCGCCATTGCCTGGTTTGTCTGGGTTGACCGTTTCCTGCCCTAGTAGTATTCTCACCACTCCTTCACGCCCCTACCATGCGGCATAAGAGAGCGGCGTTCTACCGCCATCATCTGGCTTATCCGGGTTGACCTCTTCCCGCCTGAGCAGCATTTTTGCCACCCTTTCATGTCGATTCCAAGCGGCATAGGACAGAGGTGTTCGACCATCATTGTCGGGCACGTCTGGGTCGACCTCTTGCCGCTCGAGTAGTATTTTTACCACACCTTCATGCCCATGCCAAGCGGAGTAAGAGAGCGGGGTCCTCCCGTCACTATCTTGCTCGTCCGGATCGATCTCCTCCCGCCTGAGTAGTCTTTTTAGCACTCCCTTGTGCCCATACCGAGCTGCATAGGACAGAGGTGTTCGGCCACCATTATCCGGTTTTTCCGGCTTGACTTCTTCCCGCCCGAGTAGTATTTTCACCACCCGCTCACGCCCATATTGAGCGGCATAGGACAGCGGCATCCAGCCATCATTATCCGGCTCGTCCGGGTTGACCTTTTGGACCCCGAGTATGATTTTCACCACCCTCTCATGCCCGTACCAAGCCGCATAAGAGAGCGGCGTTCTGCCGCCATTCCCTTGTGTATCCGGGTTTACTTTCTCCCGCCCGAGTAGTATTTTCACGGCCCCCTCGCGCCCGTACCATGCTCCATACGTGAGTGGTGTTCCACCCCCATGATCTGGTTTGTCGGGGTTGACCTCTTCCCGCGTGAGTAGTATCTCCACCACTTCCTCACATCCGTTCTGAGCGGCATAGGACAGCGGTGTCCGACCATCATTATCTGGCCTGTCCAGGTTGACCTCGTCTCGCCCGAGTAGGATTTTCACAACCCGCTCACGCCCATACCAAGCGGCATACGTGAGCGGTGTTCCACGGCCATCACCGGGCTTGTCGGGGTTGACCCCTTCCCGCCCCAATAGTGTTCTCACCACTTCCTCATGTCCATTATGAGCAGCCCATGCAAGTGCCGTATACCCCCGAAAATCACCCGCATTGATGTTATAATCTTCCATCCTTATCAAAGCTGCTACAACCTCAACAATTCCAAAAAAGGATGCGCAGTGTAGGCCACTGAACAGGAAACCGTTACGCAAGTCGAGAGGATTAAGGTACAAAAATTCCTCCATAAGCAGTGTCGCCGATATATGGCCATCATATTCCCTAAACAACTGCAGGGCAAGTGACCTGGCGGAGTCCGAGAGCTCCTTTTTCGCATGGACTCCCCAGCACCGAGAACAGTATTTCAGAAAGGTTTTATCATGGATGAGGGTAGACAGATCGGCTGAGGAATCAGTTGAAAGGGCCTTAATCTGTGGGGAATTTAGATGTCAAGCATATCTCGGCTATTGCTGCGTGGGGCCGACTAAAGATATCAGGGGGCGGAAAGATACTCTCGCAGAGTATAAAATGGACGAGTCTCACCGTTGATGCCTCCTTATCCACGGCAATAAGCCCTTGACAGCAACTCAGGAGTGTCATTATCGAAGGGATATTCCCAGCATTAAAATCCGTAGACCCTAGCTCGACTGCTAGCGCGTTGCACAGCTCATCCGCGTTGAGCGGTCGTTCTGCATGAGCGATCCACATCAATGCTCCGATACCGAGTCTCGGTTTGTCGCCATCCTGCCCCTTTATCCGTTGTATTGTTGCACCGTAGACATCCTCCAACCCTAACCCATCTATCATTTTGTTTAGTCTTTCTCGCCTTCGGTACATTGTCGATTCTTGCAAGATTGCTTCTATATTTAAGGAAGCCAGAAGAAACCTAAATATATCTATTAGCCAATAGTGTGGGATGTGATTTTCTGCATCATTGGTGCTGCCAACATTTCCAATATATTTCCAGGAATCCTTTCCAGAATGTCTTCCTCCAAACTCTCATCCATGGCATCCGGCGTTTCGTCCTCGCTGAGTCTAAAACGAAGGAACCGGACAATATCACCCCTGGTTGGACCCACGGATATACTGGTCACCCTTCCCGCGAGGCGTGTCTCAATCTCGGTGCGAATATGGGGTCTTCCGGTCATGAATATTCGGACACCGGGAGATTTCTTGAGGATTTCTTTGAGCGACTCAAAAAGCCGAAATCTCTGCACGGCGGTGCACTCGTCTAGAGCATCAATCACCATATATGTGCTCTGGGAGGCCGTTATTAGTTGCAGCATCTTAACAATATAACCGAGCTGAGGTCTACGTCCACTAACTGCCTCTCTCTGCTCCTGCAAAGCCAGCCATATATCGTTAGGAATCCTTCCCGCGCAGCTCACCATCTGCTTCAGGAGGGAGCCTAGAATACTTGTCACAGTCTGCTCCTTTCGCGCCGCAAAGTCGAAGTAAAAGCAGGTAACCACCGAGGGTCGTCCTTTTGGCCGATCGGAGAGCTTGTCTACTACCAGCGAACTATCATTGCTGCTTCTTAGCAAGGGGGCACTTCTCGCTCTGGTGGATAATCCTTGTTACCTAAGAAATGTCTTTCCGACTCCCGGGTTTCCATAGCAAAACAGAATACCTTTGCTAGCTTCACCTTCCCCACCCAATCCGCACCATTTCCTGAATGCCTCAACCTCCAGGAGCCACTCCCAAACATCGGGAGTACGGCGCTCTTGAATGTCGCAATGTCGTAAACCGGGATCAATGGGTGATAGCCAGCTGAGCAGTTGAGCCCGATCATCGGCGAGAGTATAGTTTGACACAGTATAAGAGTTCGTCGTATTGAAGCTCCCGTCGTTATGGCTGATGGTATATTGAGACATTCTCCACTGGTTCGTGCTTGTTCTGTAGAACAGGAGGGGCTATTTGGCTCAGTTGTTTGATATTAGTGAGTGAGGAAGGGAATCAGGGTCTAGAGAAACAAAAGCGGGGCTCTTTTTAAACGGCCTTGCTGGCCCAACTGCTCTTTGGCGCCAAGAACATTATAATTACGCCACGCAGAATGTGTGAAATTAATACCATTCTCGTGTCTCTCCTCGAGCTGAGGAACAGTACTTGGGCATCGCAACGGTTCAGGGAAATGTGGACTTTGACCTTGCACTAACTTACTGGATCCCAGCCTGCTGACAATAACCCAAATGTGTGGTATACTCCAGCATCTCGAGTACTGTACTTTACCACTTACAAGTACAGAGGAAATGCATCATTAAACTGAGTAGATTGCAAAAAAAGTTACCAACCCCTCCCCGAAATCAGGACAGTACTGTTCCTGACTATCTTGAGGAAGCTGACATCGGAGTAAGTAATGCCTGCACCCTTCCGGTTATATGACAAGTCCCAAATCGTCAATGGAGAGCATATTCTGTCGATGTCGGCACCCTAAATCGGACACCTCTCCTAGTAGCAGGCGGCCCGTTCCTCCGGACACCTAACACTTCTTCTAACCACTTTGAGTAAGTATTTTGTATTTCCCTAACTTAGGCGACAACTTTTAAACATTCAGACCACGGGTGGTTGCCTGATAAAAAGTGCAGAACCTAATCTCCACACCCTCTGCTATTGAACTCGTTTCGGGATGCACGTCGGTTCTGGAGGTAAGTCGGGAAAAGAGATACGCAGTGTGTAGGAACTAGAATTAACATTTGACATCATTCTTAGTATTCGAGTCTCTATCGAGTACTGAAGCATATATCCCCTGGGTATCTGAGTTCCCGACATACCTCCGGAACCGACATACCCCCCGACGCGAATTTACTCGTTGGAGGGTGCGGCCGAGAGATAAATTAGTCACCTGTGATAAGATAATGAGAAGCGACAAGCTGCAACCGGAAAGCCACCGAGATGCAACACGAGAACAAAGTTAGCGAGAGAAAGTTAGCGAGAGAAAGTGATAAGTGATACAGCAAGGTGGAGAGGTTTCGAAAAGAAAAAGAAAAGACAAGCACGGGAGCAAAGCAATCTCATTGTTGATAGACCGGGGGTGCCCTCAGCGAGGCGACGCCTTCAGCGAGGCTTGGCAGTAAAGAAGGGCACGTTCAACCAAAACTGCCTGCTAATATTTGCCAAGCCTCGCTGAGGGCACCCCCGGTCTAGTTTTGACCTCAAGAAGGATCTGATGAAGGTTATTTACCAGTCAAACGCCCGTCAGATACTCTTTTCGGTTGCTCCCTTGGTTCTCGAAGTCTTAATTTCACCTGACTAATACTCCACTCAAATTAAAGATCGAGAAAGAGTGAGTTTCATATCTATGTTGCAACCATACATTATTTGTCACTTTTTCCGGATCTAAAAAATCGCGTCCAAGCACATCTATCGGGCGGGCGGGCTCACACCGGCAGAGCGAAAAAACTAGTTCAGCCTTAGCAGCCCACACGCCAAAATAATTTTCTGCTGTAAACTACGGAACCCATCCACGGCGATACTACACGCCACCCTAAGCTTACGGCATGGCGCTAGTTCCGGATCGTATTCACAAAATCCAGCGTGCCTTGGGTATCATACTTGCCAGAAAATAAAAGTCCGTTCCTGACCATTATATATATACAAGTTGGCTGGGTTACCATTACGCTGTAGTAAGACGAATGTGTAGCCTCGCACTAATCTTAGCGAGTGGAAGCACAAGATCCTGAACCTAATTCCAACCGCACCCGTCCTGTCCTAATATAATGGCTTTGCTGCCGCCAAGAGATTGCCCCCCAATTGTGCAAAGTCAGGCAAGTGAATTAGAGTAACTAAGGAAACATAGGAGAAAAAACCAAAAACCCGGAACAACACAACGCCAAAAGAGAGTACAGCCAGGGCCTACTCTATCTCGTCTAATACCTAGTTCCACTGCCGGAGGCGTTGCTGAGGATGTCGCTGCCCTTGCCCGGGAAGATCGTTACCACCAATGTTTCCCAGATTGAGGCAGGCTATGTATGAGATGCCGGGGTTGGCCTGCCGTTCGGTTGGTAGCGTCTCCCACCCATGGCAAGGCAGGCTGAACCTTGGATGTAGTTTTTAGTGGGTGGAATTGCGTGTGATCTGGGAGCGCTTAGAAAGGAATATCCGTTCCCTGTCTGAGTACTCGATATATGCCTTATAGGCGTCTGATTTCCAGCGGCCGAGTGTTTGAATTTTTTTGATCGGATATGAGGAAAAACGAATGCAATTTACTATAGAGACAAGATGAGAGAGCGGTAATGTGAAGAAGTAAAGACTGATGATCGTATAAGACAAGAGGGAAATACATTGTGCTTTTATCTTAGAGAAATAATATCTAAGGAAAGCAACTAGAAAAACTTTTCCTCCACATGATACAAGTAACTCATAGTTGTAACAGGAGTGCCCCAGATGTTACTGGTGAGATGAGACGAAACATAAACTAATGTTGGACAGATACTAGGAAACGAAACATGAATCAAGAGCGTAGTTCCAAAGGTTTCAAGAAATTTCATGCTCTGAGAGGCCTGTCTCGGTAGCCCCTGTGGCTGCCACCCTACGGAAGCTGTGACCATTCCATGCACTGTGACCGAGGCCAGCGATCGATGCAAGGTTCTGGAGTCTCTGCACGACATACTCGCGGGTAAAGGCTTGCTGTCCGCTTTGTCCGATACAGAAGAGCGGAGCATGTTGGGCCCGGTGGGTGTCGATGTTGAGAAAGGGCCGCATTGCATGTACAGGGCCTGCGCTATAGTTACTTGCTGCAATTGTGACTATTATTCCCCTCCTAAATGGGTCTGTCTTGGATGATGGTATTGTGAGCTCCATATATGACCCGCTTGCCCGTACTCTAATACTCTTTTTCGTCAAGAACCACTTGCCGAATTCATGACCCAGTTCTCTATCGCTTTCTTTGTATGTGAACTCGCCGACCCGGCGGAACCCTGCGCATCCTAGGGTGAATGCCGCCCATGTTACCACATCGTTGTAGTCACTTGGTGATAGGTGGTGGATAATATGTTTGAGGCAGGGTCGAGTAAGTAGTGAGCGCATACTTCGCTCTGGTTTGTTGTGGTCGCGTTTTATACCCTGAATAGTACGTTCTAGACGGGGGTCGGAGAAGGCGCTACAACTAATTCCAAGATTTAACTGGTATGACTTTGTGCCTGTAAGGTACAGTTTCATAGTTTTCACTTTTACTGTTCTGGCTAGCGAACAAAGCGACTCAATAAGCGAAGTTGCTTTTGCGGGGAAGCATCTACCGTTTTGGTGGCGGTAGTGGGACAGCGCGCAGAAGGTTGCGAAGCGGGATCTTGGGGTGTTGTAGTTTCGCCTGGTTGTGGGCGCCAGCCCCCGCCAGAGGTAGTACCAGGCTACTTATGACAATCCCGATTGTTGTATGTCAGAAATCCACGCTGTTGGAGGCTGCATGTGGGATGTATGTAGTAACTGGGGGGCCAGGTCAGCTATCCTATCATATTGTGACCGCTAGAGCGCATCAGCCAAGGCATTATCCCTTGTAGACACCCATCTTGCTTTCAAGTCTAAGTTGTATTCAGAAGCCAGTAGTAGGCATCTCCGCAGCATATTCATGGACCCTCCCTGGATTATTCTGTTAGAAACTGCATGTGCTACAGCTCTTGTGTCGACATGGATCACAAGTGTCATTGCTTTCCAGTCCTTGCCCCAGTGCAGGAGCACCTGTTCCACCGGTCGCATCTCCTAAGTGTTAATTTGTTCTTTGCCTTGGGCGAGTGACTGTGGAATGGGAATTGAAAATGCTGATCCGGGTTCAGGGTGATGTTGGTTTCGGCTAATATAAAAACCCCCGAAGCCTTTGGTACTGGCTGCATCGGACCATGCACGTATGACCTCGCGTCTTCTGTTTGCGATTGACCTCTCTGGTGGGAGTAGTAACGCCTTGGACCACCATGTTAGATTCTTTTGTGCCTCGCTAGATTCATGCTTCCGGTTGTGCTTGGAGCCGGGGGGAAAGTAAAGCTCCATGTTATAGAGACGGCGGAGGAAAGTCCCTCCTAGTGGCACAACCTTGGCAACGCAGTTGAGGTAACCGGTCAACTGCTGTATCTCGAGCAGGGAAAGGGATCGGCTCGTAGTTGCTTTTTGGACTAGTACCCGGGCTTTGTGAAGCTTCTTCTGTGATAATTGAATTACCATGTCGCTAGTCTCGAACTCAATACCGGCAAAGCAGACGGTAGTGCCCTCCTCATTCTTTGTGACTTTGATACTAAGTCCAACCTGGTCGCAGAGTATAGAGAACACTGCGGTGCATATTGGGTTGCCTACTCCCAGAGGTAATACGATTAGGAAGTTGTCAAGGTAGAGGATCACAGTTGCGGGAATCTTTCTGCTGTGTAGCTGCTGCTCTAGGATCCAGTGAACCACCTCCGCGAACAGATTAAATAAATAGGGGGCTGGTCTCAACCAGAAGGGGAGGAAGCGCTCCGCCTAGTATCAATTCTGCCAATGGAAGCCTAGCAGTCGTGAATCTTCTGGCCAAATGGGAAGATGTCTAAATGCTGACTCAAAGGCCCTTTTAATGAGAATGCTGTTCCTCCCGAAGCCTTGAACAGCACTTATGGCATCATCGATACCACTGTATTGTATGGCTCCGTACGGTTCAGGGATCCGGCTATTAATTGAACTCGTGGGGGCTGTGGGGTAAGAGAGATGTTGAATCCGCCGTTTGCTTCCATCGGATTTGTCCGTCAAGCCGAGTGGGGATGCCGTCTAGTGGTGTGGTAGGCTTCCACTGTCCTTGTAGGCTTCTAAGCGGTCCCTCTTGAGCATTGATGCTAGGTCTGCTGTACCAGGGCTTCATCGATATTGGCTGAGGATAAATTCGGGTAAATTGTGATTGACTTGCAGCAGCCTTCGTAACATAGTTTTGCCCTCAACCGGCAGATGCCAAGTATAGCTCTACAACAACGTGATCAGGGCACTTTGTAGTGAGTTGCGTCCATCCTTCTTCTCTCAGTTAACCGGCTGGCATCGGTGGGCTGTGTGCCGTAAATAGTGGATAGTGGATTGCGGTATTTGGGCGGGCCAGTTGTTTGCTAATATTTGCGGGAAGGGGCCAGTCTAAGGATCTAGTGGGTAGGTCGCTCTTCTTGAGTGTAGGGGTAAGGGGTCGGTTGGGTCTCTGATAAGAGGAGGGAAAAGGGTCTCCGGTCCTGGTAGGACATTGGGGTGCTCGGTGGTTGCTACCCCAGTTTATACAGGTGTGCTGGTAGCGGCACCGTATATTGCGGCATTCGAGATGGTTCTAATTCCGGCAAGCCTGCTGCGCTGAGGGTAGTGCTACTCCTGGTGCATAGGCAGGGCCTGGTCCTTTTTCCCGGATAGACAGTTCGTGTGTTTTTCGCGTCGCTGCTGGCCCTGCCTTGTGGTCTTGTGACCCTGAGAGTCTTGGAGCAGGGTCCGCAAAACATGTAGAAGCTATAAGTTCGCTATCCAGAGCTCGCCATTCCTGGGCGTGGTATATGCTCTTACCACTGGCTACTCTCTTCCAGTGAAATTGGAAGTGGTAGGCTTTGACGCCCACCCTTGGGTACTTTACCAGTAAGTCATATAAGTTCATCGTGTATATGCAGAGGGCTGTTGCGAGGTCCCCTTGCAAGGCGTGCGGGGCAAGCTTCACCAGGAATCCACAATTGGCTGCATATGCCTTGAAGAAACTGCTCATGCCGTACTCACTCTCCTTGCCATCCTTTTTGGCCTATTCGAACTCAATTCCTACGATGCAAATTGTTCGTTGTTCTTCCGCTTGCTCCTTCTGGCTGGCTAGAAGCCGGTAGATATTCATTGGCTTAAAAACCGATTTTGGATAATTTGAACAAAGGTACTGCGCTCTACGCCTGGGAATAATACCTCCACCGAATCTGCAATGCCTGATGCCCTGTCACATGGGTCTGGCATTGGAGGCGGCTGGGGGTCGTACGTACGCGGTGCTTGCTACTGCTCCATGGTTGCTCTCTCTCGTTCGCTTTCTTCTCTTTGCTGAGCCAGCTGGCGTTCCAGATCCAGAATTTTGCCGAGTGTGACATTGTGCATTGGGGCCTGGGTGGATGTTATTGTGCGAGGTAGTGCTTGAGGGTGCGGGGGAGATGGTGTTTGGGGAGAATGGTTCCGGGCACTGCGTTGTTGGACGACTCGGTCAACAATCTCCTGCTCGTGTGAACGCAGGAGTTCCCGCTTGGTGTTGAGATTGATAGGTATTCTGGTGAGGCAGTCGCTGAGGGGAAGGTGCTGGCTTCGCTTGGTAATGTTGGAGTCCTTCAGGGTGCCTGGCTGGGGATGGGATCTGGTGCAGGTGCTCCTGGCCTTTCATCAATGGGTGGAAGTGAGTGGCTATATTGAGGGATACTGGGCTCCATTTCTAAATCGCTGCTCGTGGGGTCGTGGGTGTCTTGTGTTCCCTGGGTAGGCGGGTTGGCTGTTGCTTCTTGACCGTGGCGGTTTGGTGCTTGTCAGTTACGCTTATTCTTTCAGACACCTGATTGCGTCCTGCGTCTTGTAGCTAGTACAGCAGTGCCACCGTGGGTGGAGCCTCCTCTGGGGGCCATGCTATCTATTCTGAGATATGTAGTGGTTACTTAAACACCACAGGTAGTTATCAAGACAGTGCAGAGGAATGAAGAACAGGAGAAATCGAGAACGCGAGAAATGAAGAACGTGAGAGGTCAGGAATGTGAGGTGTGGGAAGGATGGTGAACTGGGAGTCAGGGGGAGTAGGAGAGGACAATCATAGTGAGAGTCCGGGGGTCGTGCGTCGTGGAGCTATGACCCCGCAGTGGCCCAGCAACCGGGTTTACCTTTTCCCGATGACTTCCGAGATGCTGTGTCCCGAAAGGGTTTGGTACACTTTGCCCGATTGGCAATGGGTTGTACCAACCCGTCATTTAACAAACCTCGCTTTCCACCTTTCCAATCGCGTTGACCGATTATTACTAGCTTTTTTTGTCACTCATTATCAAGCGAAGTGGAGGAATTACTATTCATGGTTGTATACGAAAGTGGGGGTTGCGCACGCATAGTAGATGAGAAATAGAATAAAGAGGGGAAAGAATATCGGAATGCCGAAAAGAGAGGATTAGAGCTTCCCTGCTATGATAATGTCATCGGATGGGCTTTTTGGCGCTCGAGGAAGTTATTAGTGCTTTCTCCTTGTCCTAGTGGTGGGAGTGGAGTGCGCGCGAAGGTTTTTGTATTTTCTATATAAACCCACCGTGACTATTTTGCCATAGATAGAAAAATAAGCAAGAACGATACGATTCTCTGTATTCAGTGATTTTGTCTTGACTTAATTCAATTGCTTCTTCTATTGTCATTAGTCTTTCGGGGATTATCATCTCATCAGAATGTAACTTAGGGGTAATATTGTTAAGGTACACTGCCCAATTGCCAGGAATTATTGTTTCTTTCAATTAGAGACTTGATGCTACTAATTTCCCTAGGGTCGGTTTATTATTCCATGCTATATTCATATGAGGGTTGGGGAAGAGCACTGGTATCGCGGCGCATGGCACAACCTTTCTCAGGACATTTTTTTGCAGCCGATATGACATGGACTACTATGATACCGGGGTCACTATTCTATGGTGTTAGCCCGGTCTTGATCGAGTACTGCGATGGCAACATAATCTCTGAATACCAGATTTTCTGGTGAACCTGGTTTTCACACTAGGTGGTCGGAAGAAGTGTGTCGAAATACACTTGCTCCTTCGCATAGAGAGTAGCCTTTAGGGTAGCATTGGCAAGAGTATTTATGCTGGGTGTTGATATTTGGCCTCCATTACAAGGAAATAACTGACTAGGAAGGGTTACTTTGTGACAAATCCTGACTTACACTTTCTGACCTCTGAGCGTGGAAACAAGTTTCACAACAAAATGCGGTGTTGGAAACCATGCTGCTCGCCATACTCTCAGGATACTTCCTTTGTCTTTACATAGCTTCCGGGGACGTGCTTTGCCTTCGGGCATGAGCCTTCAGGTTCGGGTTTGGGCGTGTGTTTGGACGGTCAGGGAAAGCATTTCCTAAGTAGGAATGTCGCTATCGGACAGGAGGCGGAAAGGCTGTAAGAAAGGCCGGAGAAGAAGGGAGGTGGGTGTGAGAAGGTTTGACACCCGGAAAATGGGTATGAGGATGTATGGACAACGGTGTTTGTTCCTGCATTTTGTTAGCATGAGAGTTCGGAAAAGTTGGCAAAGGAGGAGACAGGGGCACACCCTTTCCTGATAGGAAAGGATGATATATACTTATCCTTTTGTCCTTAGTTAGATAGATGGTTGTTGTTGAGTGTCGTGGATGCGTGAGACTGTTAATGTTGTTAGTGAAGAGTTTTTCCCCTCTCCTGTGGGCGATCGTTGAGGTGTGAGTTCCTTGGCGTTGCGTCTTGGCCGTTTCGTTCCGATCACTGTTTCGTTCCGTTGTCGCCATACTGTCGTTGCCATCGATCCTAATTTTATATGCGGTAGCCTAATAAGATTTCTTGGCGGTTTCTCGAGTAGGATGTTTCATCTATTGAATCGGTGGGTAAACGAATGGGATTGATGCGGGAGACGAAGAGGTTGTATGTTAGGTTTGCCTCACCCACACCCCATACAGGGGCCTATAGTCAGATTACTCATGTGAATCCGGTCAGTATATTCTCACATTTCGCTAAGCCTATTATTCACCGTAGCAAGGGTCGCAGACAAGATAAATCTTGAGATGGTTGTTCAGAATCAACCGGAGAATCTTAAAGATATTGTCCAGCTGAATGGCATTTACTCTATCTAAGAAGGAACTCCCTGTAGAGTTTATCTATAATGCAGGGAGGAAGGGGAGGATAAAGGGAAGACAAAAACGCTAGGAGAAATGGACTCGACAAGAATTTATAACAGGGGAATTAAATACGATGCAGGACGCAAGCTATAAACAGGACCTTCTCACGACAATACAGCCATCTCATGCCACTCACCAGAGTCTATGATATTTTGTGGGCAGAAAATCTTAAATCTTCATTCGGAAATGTGAGACAAGGAGTTTCCGCTGGCTGTGATAACATATATGTGTATACTTCTCTTGGGGGCCATTTCTGTTGGTGGATAACGATACCGTAGGGGCAACTTGCTCAGAAAGTAAAGCAATGACTGTGGCCACCGTGAGACGGTGGGGGCATTGTAAAGGTTAAATGTTGCTGTGGGCTTCCGCCTCGTGTAATTGTAGCTGGGTACTATGTCCTGATAACCATATTGAGTGGCGATTATGACTGGTGTTTGGCCATCCTTATCTGCGCTGTTGGGGTTGACCTCTTTCCGCCCAAGGAACATTGGCACCACCCAGTGAGACCTAGACGCGGCGCATAAAATAATGGTGTTTTACCCTGAATATATGGTTTGCCTGTGTAACCTACTCCTAAGTACCTCGAGAATCCCAAGTGGAACTCTGGAGATACTGATAGGATAGGAGGGAAAGTCTCGGTGGAATATCTTCAAGAGGTATAAGATAGATGAGGGACAAATAGAGTGACCGTTCAACTTGTAGTATATTAAAGAAGAGCGTTCCTGTGAGGCTTAAGAGACTGAATCCTTATGGGATAGCATGCTCTTAAAATACAAATAAAACATAACCCAATATCCTGTGCCTAACGCAAACACTTACTATGTTGAGATAGTATCGAAGCAAACAACTAAGTCCTAGAAGATAGGTATAGAGGCGACAGGATGTAACTAACAAAACAAGTAATAGAATCAAACAATAAGGGATCGCTACTAATGTACTAATCCAGTAGTACTAGTAGGAAAGCATAAGGTTGCGTAAAGGGTACAAGGGTAGCAAAGTGTAACAATCCTACACAGATGCGGTTATTTATGCAACAGGTAACGAATTACTTGCGTGGTTCTTATTAGACTATCCTTATAGTCTTTGATAGTTCTTGAATATCCGAGAGAGTATTCTTCTTTCCGA